>MAAC01018157.1_pt1 | contig 62465 bp, 53 predicted proteins | sample 1115981 | NCBI WGS metagenome assembly MAAC01 (sample SAMN04961126, study PRJNA320927) | seawater metagenome | isolation source: sample BD02T64 sea water enriched with oil for 64 days | place: USA:Gulf of Mexico | collected 2013-07-27 | reverse complement strand
AGTAACTGTGAATCATACGACGATAATAACGGCGTTATCTAATTGCGTGAACTAATATTGTAGTATTTAATGTAAATAGGCATGAGTTTTTTCTAAGTGGTTAATGCAGCGAAGAAAATGCATGCAAATTTAGTGACTAATAAACGTGGCTCAACTAAAGATTAGTTGATTTTAGATTGGCCCAATAATTACAGGAAGCTTACTTGTGCTCCCCTTCCTTGGTAAAAAAGCGTCAACAGCAAAATTAGGTATCGACATCAGTTCTACGTCGGTGAAATTACTTGAACTTAGTCGTTCAGGCAACCGCTATAAAGTCGAGGCGTACTCTGTCGAGCCTTTACCGGCGAACGCTGTTGTGGAAAAGAATATTACAGACGTAGAAGGCGTTGGTGATGCAATCGCTAAGGTATTGGCACGCTCCAAAAGTGGCGTGAAAAACGCTGCAGTTGCGGTGGCTGGGTCTGCGGTTATCACTAAAACTATCGAAATGGATGCTGCGCTCAATGACGATGAGATGGAGTCGCAAATCAAGGTGGAAGCCGATCAATACATACCTTATCCGTTAGATGAAGTATCTATTGATTTTGAGGTTCAAGGTGAGGTTGATAACGCACCGGAGCGTGTAGAGGTGCTGTTGGCGGCATGTCGTAATGAAAACGTTGAGCTGCGCTCTGATGTGTTGGAGATCGCTGGCTTGGTGCCTAAAGTGGTCGACGTTGAGGCGTATGCCATTGAGCGCGCATTTGGATTGGTTGCAGATCAAATTGAAGGTGGAGAAGATCAAACGGTTGCCATTGTAGATATTGGCTCCACGATGACGACATTAAGTGTGTTGCATGACGGACGTACAATATATACCAGAGAGCAGTTGTTTGGTGGCAAACAGCTAACTGAAGAAATTCAACGTCGATATGGTTTGTCATTTGAAGAGGCCGGGTTAGCAAAGAAGCAAGGAGGGTTGCCTGACGACTACGAACCTGAAGTGCTTGAGCCCTTTAAAGAAGCTGTGGTTCAGCAGGTTGCCCGATCGTTGCAGTTCTTTTTCTCTTCTAGTCAGTATAACGATGTGGATCATATTTTGATTGCTGGTGGTACAGCGTCGATATCAGGTTTAGCCGAATTGGTTCAAGATAAGGTTGGTACTTCGACAACCGTTGCGAATCCATTTGTAGATATGGCGATTTCTCCTAAAGTTAATGCATCGATATTAAGTAATGATGCACCAGCATTAATGATTGCGTGTGGTTTGGCACTAAGGAGTTTCGACTAATGACTCGGATTAACTTATTACCTTGGCGTGAAGAGCGGCGCCAAGAGCTGAAGCGACAGTTTTTTGTTATTTTGGCGGGTGTCGCGTTGATTGGAGCTGGTGGTGTCTATTTGGCGGATATGTCAGTGCAGTCGCAAATTCAGCACCAAAAGGGACGTAATAATTTCGTAGCCGGTGAAACCAAAAAGCTAGAGAATCAAATCAAGGAAATTAAGGAGCTTCAGAGTAAGCGAGAAAGCCTTGTTGAGAGAATGAATGTTATCCAAAACTTACAGGGTAATAGGCCTGTGATTGTTCATGTTTTTGAAGATTTGGCGCGAACAGTGCCAGATGGCGTGTATTTTAATGGCATTGAAACGACGGGTCAGAGCATAAAAGTAGAAGGGCTTGCGGAAGCGAATAATCGAGTATCGAACTTGATGCGTAATTTGAATAAGTCTGAAATGTTCCGTGATCCTAATTTGTCCAGTGTTAAAAGTGCCAGTAAAGATGACAAAGGCGGTTGGAGCGAATTTTCTTTAACCGTAAAGCAAGGATCTGCGCCAACGGATGAGGAGGGGTAACTGTGGATGTTAAAGAATTTATAGACTCGTTAAACAATCTAGATCCTGAAAATATTGGCGGTTGGCCGTTCCCTGTAAAAGCCTTGATATGGGTGCTGGTATTGGGTTTATCTGGTTTTGGTGTTTATTATCTAATGCTTTCCGATTCTCTCGACATGTTAGAAACAGAGCAAAAGAAAGAAACGCAGTTGATGAGCACTTATGAAAGTAAGGCTCATAAAGCGGCGAACTTGGATCGTTTAAAGCAGCAAATGGTAGACATGGAAACTTCTTTTGGCGCGTTGTTACGACAGTTGCCTAGTGATACGGAAGTGCCTGGTTTGCTAGAAGATATTTCGCATACGGGTTTATCTGCAGGGTTGGAGTTCGATACCATTAACTTGGGTACCGAGTCGGCTAAAGAGTTTTATGTTGAATTGCCAATTGAAATTAAAGTTAAGGGAGGCTACCACTCTTTTGGTGCCTTCGTGAGTGGTGTTTCGGCATTGCCACGCATAGTGACGTTGCATGATTTTTCAATAAAAACAAGCGGTAGTCCTAACGATTTAGAGATGACTATCACCGCTCGTACTTACCGATATAATGAGCAAGAGTAAGCTATGGATAAGTTAAAAACGCTAATAGTATTGCTATCGGTAGGTTTAGTGGTTGCCTGTAGTAACGACGGCCAATATAGTGACCTGCGAGAAAGTATGGAGGCGATCAAACAGCGTCCCAAAGGTCATATTGAGCCTCCGCCTGAGTTTAAAGCGTACAAGAGCTTTACTTATTCGGCAGCGGCAACGAGGAGTCCATTCTCACCTCCTGTTGACGTTGAGCTTGCATCATTGCCTCAAGGGCGCCCTGGAGTGACCCCTAACTTTGATCGAGTAAAAGAAGTGCTTGAAGATTTTAGTATTGATGCGTTGTCTATGGTGGGTACATTGATGAAGCCTGGCGGCTCGCTCTTTGCGTTAATTAAAGACCCTGATGGTGGTTTGCACAGAATTGCTTTGGGGAATCACATGGGACGGAATTTCGGTGAAGTATTGGCAGTTAGTGCAATGCGTGTCGATGTGATGGAAATTGTTTCTGATGGTCAAGATGGTTGGATAGAACGACCAAGAACCATTGTGATTACGGAATAATAATAAGCCTGGAGAAAGCAAGATGAGACGTTTGTTTAATAGAAGTAAAAATCAGAATTCCAACCTCCGGCTTATGACGTTGGTGATGGTGTTAGCCGTGTCGCTTGTTGAGTCGACGTGGGCTGCGAAACTTGTTGGGCTGGAGTCTTCCTCTTTGCCTGGTGATGCATTGGAAATTAAATTTCAGTTTGACTCTGCGCCACCGATGCCTGCGGGTTATACCATTGAATCTCCGGCTCGTATTGCGTTGGATTTGAAGGGGGTAGAGACCACGTTAAAAGAGAAATATCATAGCTTGGGTAATGGGAATGTACGTAGTGCAACCGTTATGGGGGCAGGGGATCGTACGCGGGTTATTATTAATATGAGCTCGCTAGTTGCTTATGAAACTGAAGTTGTGGGTAATACGCTTTTGGTTCGTGTGGGGCAGTCTGTTCAGGTTGCTAATGCTCCTGTGGCGGTGGCATCGACAACGTCGAACACAGAAGCCAGTAACACTGAAAGTAGTATTACCGAATTGGATTTTCGACGAGGAGAGCAGGGAGAAGGGATGGTTATGATAACCGTGTCTGACCCTAGTGCAGCCATCGATCTTCGTGAAGAGGCTGGCAAAATTGTTGTAGAGTTTGTTGGTGTGACATTACCGGAAGCGTTGATGCGACGATTAGATGTTGTTGATTTCGCAACCCCTGTAAGCACTGTTGATGCTGTTTCTGAGTCTGGTAATGCAAAAATTTCCATTGGGGCGACAGGCGATTATGAGTACCTTGCTTATCAAACGGATTCCCAATTTACGATTAGTGTAAAGCCTGTAGCACCTGAGGAGCTTGAGAGAAAGAGAAAAGAAAAGTTTCAGTTTACGGGTGAAAAGCTGTCTCTTAATTTTCAGGATATTGAAGTGCGCTCCGTCCTTCAGTTAATTGCAGATTTCACGGAATTAAACTTGGTTGCAAGTGATACAGTTGCTGGGCGGATTACATTGCGTTTACAGAATGTACCTTGGGATCAAGCTTTGGATTTGATTCTTAAAACAAAAGGCCTGGACAAGCGTAAAGTAGGAAATGTAATGCTTGTGGCCCCTGCTGATGAAATTGCGGCTAGAGAGAAGTTGGAATTGGAGGCGAATAAACAAGTAGAAGAGCTTGCTCCTTTGCATACAGAGTACCTTGTTGTGAATTATGCTAAGGCGCTAAAAATTCAAGAGTTGTTAACACAGGAAACGGGCTTTTTATCAAGCAGGGGTAGTGTTTCTGTCGATGACAGAACAAATACGTTAATAGTGCAGGATACCTCCACAAAACTGACTGAAATTCGATTTATGCTTGAGCAGCTTGATATACCTGTGCGCCAGGTAATGATTGAAGCAAGAGTGGTAATCGCGAGAACCGATGCTGCGGAAGAGCTAGGGGTGCAGTGGGGTATTGTTGGTGTTAACGAGGATGTTGGTTCCGGTGTGAATTCTTCAGGGGACACGGTCTTTTTTACCGACCAAATGTCGTTGATTGGTGGTTCTCGGGTAGGTCTAGAAAGTAATGTGACATCTGTTTCTACTAAAGATACGGATGGGGCGGGTAGTTTCTCTATTGGGGGTAACAACCTTGCCCTAAACCTAGGGTTGGAAAGTAGTGCGGCGTCAAGGATCTCTCTTGGGTTTTTTGATAGTTCTACCGGTTTGATTGATTTAGAGTTGTCCGCTTTGGAGTCTGAAGGTAAGGCTGAAGTTGTGTCAACGCCTAAGGTATTAACGGCTGATCAGCAGACCGCTCGAATTGCCTCAGGTAAGGAAATTCCATACCAAGAAGCTTCCGCCAGTGGCGCTACAACGACATCCTTTAAAGAGGCTGTATTGTCTTTGGAGGTGACTCCTCAGATTACTCCGGAAGGCCGGATTATAATGGAGTTACAAATTAATCAGGATACGGTTGGTGATATTGATGATGCCTCGAACATCCCAATCATTAGCACAAATGAGATTAAAACGGCGGTAATAGTGGATAATGGGCAGACAGTTGTTTTGGGTGGTGTATTTCAAAGTGAGGCGCTAGAGAATGTTGCAAAAACACCATTCTTGGGTGACTTACCTGTGATAGGGCGCCTATTCCGAAGGAATATAAGCAGCATTCAAAAGTCCGAACTCCTTATATTTATCACTCCAAAAATCATTCACAATGTGACGGATAATTAATAGTATTACCAATGACACAACAGCGTAATTTAATTTTGATTGGGCCGATGGGAGCTGGGAAGAGCACCATCGGCCGTCAAGTTTCTAGCCTATTGCATTATGAGTTTGTTGACTCTGACCATGAAATCGAAGAAAGGTCAGGGGCCGATATTCCGTGGATTTTTGATGTAGAAGGTGAAGAAGGGTTTCGAAAGCGTGAAAGCGCAATGATCGAGGAGTTGACTTTGCGGTCTCATATCGTTCTGGCCACCGGTGGTGGCGCTGTTATGCGGGAAGATAATCGTAGAGCGATAGCTGCAGGGGGCATTGTTGTTTATCTTCGAGCAACAGTAGAGCAACAATTAGCTCGAACATCAAGAGATCAAAATCGTCCATTATTGCAAACATCTGACCCTCGCAGTGTGTTAACAAAGCTGATGGGTATTAGAGATCCCTTATACAAGGAAATAGCTGATTACGTCGTTGAGACTGAGCAGGGAGGCGTTAAGGATGTAGCTTCTAAGATAGCGTCTTTGGTTAGTGATGATTTGTAGAAAAGAGGTTGCGTGGCAATATTTTTCAGGTAACGCAGTCTTGCTGGGTAATTCACCTCTTATACCTTATCGATTGACTTAGAATTCTGCTAAACTCGGCGGCATTAGTGCTGCTGAGTTGAGAGTTTTTCTATGGATACATTAACGGTTGATTTAGGTGATCGAAGCTACCCAATCTATATTGCTTCAAATCTGTTAAGCCAGTTGTCATCATTGATGCCTGTGTTAAGTGGTCGACAGCTTATGGTTGTTACTAACACAACCATTTCCCCGCTATATTTAGATAACGTTGTGCAGCTATTATCAGTTCATTGTGATGTGGATACGGTAATTTTGCCTGATGGTGAGCAGTTCAAGAATCTCGATACGTTGAATCGGATATTTACTGCTTTGCTTGAGAAGACTCATAGCCGAAAAACCACGTTGGTTGCGTTAGGTGGTGGTGTGGTTGGTGATATGACCGGCTTTGCTGCTGCAAGTTATCAAAGAGGGGTAGATTTTATTCAAATACCCACCACATTGTTGTCCCAGGTAGATTCTTCGGTTGGAGGGAAGACTGGCGTTAATCATGTGTTGGGAAAAAACATGATTGGCGCATTTCATCAGCCAACATCTGTATTTATTGATATTGATACATTAGCAACTTTACCAGATAGAGAGCTATCAGCAGGTATTGCTGAGGTTGTTAAGTATGGATTAATACGGGACGCAGATTTCTTTGTGTGGTTGGAAAAGAATATGGATGCGTTAGTGTCTCGAGATAATCAAGCGTTGACCTATGCCGTTCGCCGCTCATGTGAGATTAAGGCAGAAGTAGTGGCTAAGGATGAAAAAGAAGGTGGGCTAAGGGCAATTTTGAATTTGGGGCATACCTTTGGTCATGCCATTGAGACAGCGAAGGGGTATGGTGTGTGGCTCCATGGTGAGGCTGTTTCTACGGGCATGTTGATGGCCGTGGATTTGTCGGTTAGGCTGGGCTGGCTTGATAGTAGTGTTGCGCTTAGGACGAAGGATTTGCTGATTAGGGCTGGATTGCCGGTTTCAAGTCCGGATGATATGACACCCGAACAATTTTTGTCGCTGATGGCCGTGGATAAAAAGGTTGTGGATAAGCAGTTGCGATTAGTGCTGCTAACAGCGTTAGGTGAGGCAGTTACGACAAGTGATTTTAGTCACAAGGCTCTTGGGGAAACCCTGCTTGCTATATAGTGTGAATTGCTTTTTTTGTGAAGGCGTAAGGGGACGGTAAGCGTGGAAAGGAGTGTTGATTTATTAAAGTCACAGTTCGATATCGATCGGGAGCCTTTCTCTGACACTGGTATTTCTGGATTGTTTTATCCTGGAGCAGGCCGTCAACAAGCATTAGAGCAGCTGTTGCATTTGGTGCGATACGGGCCCCCTCTATTATTGGTTGTCGGTGATGAAGGATCAGGAAAAACGTTATTGTCACACCAGCTTAAACGTCAGCTAGATAATAGTATCTTTTCTTGTGTATCGATAGAAGCAACAGTGTTGATGGATGATCGCGCATTAATGGCGTTGATTTGTGACGGCTTTAATCTTCATGTCGAGTTAACTAAAGATAACGTAGTGTCTGCTTTAGTACGTTTTTCCGCAGAGTCAGAAAGTTATTCACAGACAGCATTGGTAGTGATTGATGGTGTGCAAAATCTTAGTGAGACGGCAGCCGAATTTCTGGCAGAGATTGTCGCTTCAGTAAAAGATGGTGGATTACGATTTCTATTGCTGGTTGATACGGTAGATATTAAGCAAGAAGGGGCGTTGAGCTCATTAATGGAGTTAATGGACTCTTTAGGTCAAAGCTTACAATTGTCCGCGTTAGATGTTTCTGAGGTGACGGATTATCTGTCATTCCGTATGCGTACTGCAGGCTTGGATGGTGTTCGTTTTAGTCCTCAACAAGTAAAACAAATCACAGGGGAATCTGAGGGGATTATCGCTCGTATTAATCAGTTTGCTCGAGAAACACTAGTCCATCAAGTTCCGGTTATAGCCAAAGAACAGCGTAGACAAATATTGTCCCCTTGGCACTTAGTCTTAGTTGCAGTGATAAGCGTGGGTATTGGTTTGTTATTAGTTGGAGAGCAAGGTCAAGATTCTGTTGTTGAGGTACAGGGTAATGAAGTCTTGTCACATCAACAGCATAAGAGCGAACAGTCGGCGCCTTCTTTTGAGAGTGAGGATGTTGATGTTGATGCTGCGCCTGGCAAGCAAAGTGAATTAATTGATTTGAATTATGCGAAAAACGAGACGTCTGTAGAAAATAATTTTGCAACGGAGGTAGGGCTGAAGAAACCTGATGTTGTTAAAATAGAAGTTCAAGACAGTGCAGCTAAGAAAAGTGCAGCTAAAATAAGTGCAGTGAAAAAAATGGAGTGGGACAGCTCAATCAAGGCTAAGCCAAATGATGTTGGTTCCGATGCATTGGTATTGGCAAAGGAAATTACGCCGACCGACGCTCTTTCTGAAGAGATTAAACCTGTAGCTATTAAACCTGTAGCTATTAAACCGGTAGTTATTAAACCGGTAGTTACCAAGCTCGTAGTTACCAAACCTGCCGTCATCAATAAAAATGCCTCCACGCCAGTGACTAACAAATCGTCAAAATCAGAGTCGCGAGAATCTACAAAAAAAGGTAGTAAACAAAACAAAAAACCTAGATTGAATGATTATACATTGCGAGAAAAGTGGTTGTTGTCGTTAGACCCAAAGCAATACACGTTGCAAATGATTGGTGCTAGAGATGAGGCTGCGGTCCAAGAATTTATATCCATTTATCCTAGTTTGACGAAGGTTGCCTATTATAAAACCCTCTTTAAGGGTAGTGATTGGTATGTGGTCATATACGGCCAATTTGCCACAAAAAATGAAGCGAGACAGGCCGTAACAAGGCTACCAAAAAAACTTATTGCATCCAAGCCTTGGGCAAGGCCTTTAGCCTCCGTTCAAAAAGATATACGTATGGCTCGTTTGTAGTGTTTTATTTATCAATGAATTAGTTGGGTTTACCATGTCTGAGAATAAATTTTCTGAATTAAAAAATGATCGTTTTTTACGTGCGTTGCAGCGTCAACCTGTAGATATGACGCCGGTGTGGATGATGCGACAGGCGGGACGTTATTTGCCTGAGTATCGAGCGACCAGAGCAAAGGCGGGTGATTTTATGTCGGTGTGCAAAAACGCTGAACTTGCCTGTGAAGTGACATTGCAACCATTGGAGCGTTATGAGCTTGATGCTGCCATTTTGTTTTCAGACATACTGACTATTCCTGATGCAATGGGGTTGGGTTTGTATTTTGAAACAGGGGAAGGTCCAAAATTTAAGAAAACAGTACGTACAGAAGCTGATGTGCTCGCATTGCCGCAACCTGATGTTGCTGTTGATCTTGATTATGTGATGAATGCAGTTACGACAATACGTTCCGCTTTAGGGGGGCGAGTGCCTTTGATCGGCTTTTCGGGAAGCCCGTGGACATTGGCGACCTATATGGTTGAAGGTGGTTCCTCAAAAGATTTTCGTACATTAAAGAGGATGATGTATCAGCAGCCAGAGGTACTTCACCTTTTGCTGGATAAGTTGGCGGTTTGTGTCACCAATTATCTAAACGAACAAATTCGTAGCGGAGCGCAGGCTGTTCAAATTTTTGATACTTGGGGTGGCGCGTTAAGTACACCCGCCTACGAAGCATTTTCATTACAATACATGAGAAAGATTGTGAGCGGTCTGATTAAGGAACATGATGGGCGAAAGGTGCCTTCTATTGTTTTTACCAAGAATGGTGCGCAATGGATTGAACAGATTGCTGATTGTGGTGCGGACTGTGTCGGATTGGACTGGACAGTTGAAATTGGCGATATACGCCAACGGATAGGAGATAAGGTTGCGCTACAAGGGAATATGGATCCATCGGCACTTTATGGATCGGAAGCCACAATTCGAGCCGAGGTTAAGAGGGTGTTAGATGGTTTTGGTGATGGTGATGGGCATGTGTTTAACCTAGGGCACGGAATTCATTTGGATGTTCCGCCAGAAAATGCCAAAATCTTTGTTGATGCCGTACATGAGTTAAGTGCGCGTTAATATATAGTGGTGTTTCATCGCGCTGGAAAGTATTGAAAATAAAAAAACCGCCGTTCCTTTGAGAGGATTGGCGGTTTTTTTATGCTATTTTTCGGGTGTAGTATTTTATGGATTTAGCTAATAAATTTAACTCATAAGTTTAACGATGCGCTCTAGCTTGGTAAGTTCCTGTTGTAATAGCAACTACCACGCCGTTTTCATCCTTTAGCTCTTTCTCTAAAATGAAAACAGACTTTCCATTTTCTGTTGCTTCATTGGTGATGCGTTCAATTTCTTCTTCCGACATGTTTACTTCGACGTAGATATCCGTTGTTGCAGGTTTAAGGTATTTAATGGTCATTTCCGCAACGATAGGGAAGAACTTGGTCATATCAAATGCGCTCATAAAAATAGCGCCGCCAGGGATTTCTGCAAGGGTAAATAGCGCGCCTGCATACATGGTTCCAATGTGATTTTTGTTGGGTTCCAAAGGGATTTTCATTTTCACATGGCCGCGTTCAAATTCAACCAAGTCAATGCCTGCGCGTTCTGCAAAAGGGATAGACTTGGTGGTCATTTTTCTGATGGTTTCGAAATCAAATGCTTGTGCAGTCATTGTGTGTCCTTGGGTGTTGTTGATAATGGTAACAAAAGAAGAAAAACTTCTGCGCTAAAAACAGCAGAGAAAAGGCTGGGTGATACGAAATATTAGATTACGTATTTTGGGGCCATACCAGATACTACCAACCTGGCGGTAGCGAGGCTTATAGATTTTGGTGATTGTGATTGAAAGAGTATAGTTTGTCGAGATTAGTTATACGAGAGGGGCGAGTTTTGGTGACAAGTTATATCAAATGTCAGTTTCAGGGGTATCTAGGTTGATTTTATCTTCTGAGCAGTGGTACGTTTCTGAAATCTCACCCTGTTGATATGATTCAAGGTGTACATCAAACCCCCATAGATTTCTGAGGTGTTTAAGAACGTCGACAGCATTTTCTTTTTCTAGCGGTCGACGGTTGTGTTGTACATGTCTAAGGGTCAGTGACCTGTCTCCTCTAATGTCTACATTATAAACTTGGATGTTAGGTTCATTCATTGATAGGTTGTATTGTTGAGAGAGTTTTTCCCGTACAACTTGGTAGCCGTGTTCGTCATGTATGGCGGTAACTTCTAGGTCTTTTTTATGATCATCATCAAGGATAGAGAATAGTTTGAATTCTCTTATCATTTTTGGAGATAGGAATTGTTGGATATAACTTTCATCTTTAAAGTTGGCCATTGCAAAATGTAATGTTGTTAACCAGTCGGAGCCCGCGATGTCAGGGAACCATTTTTTATCTTCTGCAGTTGGATTTTCGCAAATTCTACGAATGTCGCGCATCATATTAAACCCTAGTGCATAGGGATTGATGCCAGAATAATAAGGGCTATCGAAAGGTGGTTGATAAACCACGGATGTATGGGATTGCAAAAACTCCATCATAAAACCATCGTTTGCTAGTCCTTCATCGTATAGCTGGTTTAGTAACGTGTAATGCCAGAAGGTCGCCCAGCCCTCATTCATGACTTGTGTCTGCCGTTGAGGGTAAAAATATTGAGCGATTTTTCTAACTATGCGTACAATTTCTCGTTGCCACGGCTCAAGAAGCGGGGCGTTTTTTTCTATGAAGTACAGAATGTTTTCTTGGGGTTCGCCAGGGAAATGGATTTCTTTCTCAGGTTCATCTTTGTCTATGATTTTTGGAATTGTGTGCCAGAGTTCGTTGACCTGTTTTTGTAAATATTCTTCTCTTTCTTTTTGACGTTGTTTCTCTTCAGCAGCAGAAATGGGGTAAGGTCGTTTATAGCGATCAACCCCGTAATTCATCAGTGCATGGCAAGAATCCAAGAGACTTTCAACTTCGTCAATACCATAGCGTTCTTCGCAATGAGTAATGTAGTTTTTAGCAAACACCAGGTAATCGATAATTGAGCTTGCATCGGTCCATGTTTTAAATAAATAGTTACCCTTAAAGAAAGAATTGTGGCCATAGCAGGCGTGTGCAATCACCAGCGCCTGCATAGTCATAGTGTTTTCTTCCATTAGATAAGCAATGCAAGGGTCGGAATTTATAACAATTTCATAGGCTAGCCCCATATGCCCGCGCTTGTATTTCTGCTCATTTGAAACAAAGTGTTTTCCGTAAGTCCAGTGATTGTAACCTACAGGCATGCCTACAGAGGAGTAAGCATCTAGCATTTGTTCTGCGGTAATAACTTCTATCTGGTTGGGGTAGGTGTCGAGTCTAAAGGATTCTGCGATACGCCCAATCTCATGATCGTATTCTTGAATGAGGTCAAATGTCCATTCAGATTCGGTTGAAATTGGCTTTCGCTTCTTTGTCATAGTTTATGCCGGTTTCTTTTGGAAAAGTTCACGGAACACAGGGTATATATCACTAGGGTCGCTGATTTGTTGCATGGAAAAATAATCTAATGATTCCATGATTGTCTCGTATTCTCGCCATAATGCTTGGTGACGGCGTGGTGTTATTTCGATATAGGAGAAGTATTGACATTGAGGTAATATTTCTTCGACCAATATTTTTTTACAAGATGGAGAATCGTCATTCCAGTTGTCGCCATCAGAGGCTTGGGCACCGTATATATTCCATTCACTCGCAGGGTAGCGCTCAACCATGATTTCACGCATGAGTTTTAATGCGCTAGAAACAATGGTTCCACCGGTTTCTCTAGAATAAAAAAACTCTTCTTCATCAACTTCTTTTGCGCTGGTGTGATGGCGAATAAATACTACTTCTATCTTGTCATAGTTTCGCTTGAGAAACATATAAAGTAAAATAAAGAACCGTTTTGCCATGTCTTTCATTGCTTGGTTCATGGATCCAGATACATCCATTAGGCAAAACATAACGGCTTTTGAAGATGGTAGGGGTTGTTTTATATGATGGTTGTAACGTAAGTCGAAGTCATCAATAAAAGGGATGCGCCTAATTTTACTTTGTAATTTTTCAACTTCTGTTCTTAGAAATAGCAAACGGTCATTATCTCTAATGGCATCTTCTAATGATTCTAATTCTTCTATCTCTTCGAGGTATTCCTTTATTTTACGTCGACTGGGTGCAGTTAATGCAATTCGACGGCTGGTGGCTTGGCGCATGGAACGAACGATGTTGAGTTTTGCTGGATTGCCGTCATTGATGATACCTGCACGAACGTATTTAAAGGTTTCTATGCCTTGAAGTTGGCGTTTTACGAGGTTGGGTAGTTCCAGTCCATCAAAAAGAAACTCCAAGAATTCCTCTTGGCTGATTTGAAAGACAAATTCATCAATGCCTTCGCCACTATCGCTGGCATCCCCTTCTCCACCTCCACTGCCAGATCCTCCAGGGGGGCGTGGTATCTTGTCACCTTGGGCAAACTCCTTGTTGCCCGGATGAATCATGTCACGAATACCACCTTTTCCATGGTGAAATGCGGGTTCCGAGAGGTCTTTTTTGGGAATAGATACGCTTTCACCGCTATCGATGTCGGTGATGCTGCGTTTAGTTACGGCATCATCAACCGCTTTTTTAATATCTTTGCGGTAACGCCTCAAGAAGCGTTGGCGGTTGACGGTGCTCTTGTTTTTGCCGTTTAATCGACGATCAACAATATAAGACACATTTCACTCCTATGTGCACGAAAAACTACTGTGCTTTTCGTACGCGTAGGTACCATTCGGATAGAAGGCGTACCTGTTTTTCGGTATAACCCCTGTCGACCATGCGGTTGATAAAGTCTTCGTGTTTTTTCTGGTCGTTTGTTGATGCCTTGGGGTTGAAGGAAATAACAGGAAGAAGGTCCTCTGTATTTGAAAACATTTTCTTCTCTATCACGGTTCTTAATTTTTCATAGCTTAACCATGAAGGGTTCTTGCCGTTATTGTTAGCTCGTGCACGTAATACAAAATTAACGACTTCATTTCGAAAATCTTTTGGATTGCTAATTCCTGCTGGTTTTTCGATTTTTTCTAATTCGTCATTAAGTGATCCTCGATCGAATATTTCTCCCGTGTCAGGGTCACGATATTCTTGGTCTTGAATCCAGAAGTCTGCGTATATAACAAAACGGTCGAAGATATTCTGGCCATATTCGGAGTATGACTCTAGGTACGCTGTCTGTATTTCTTTGCCGATAAAATCAACGTATCGAGGGGCTAAGAATTCTTTTATAAAACGTAAATAACGTTCCTGTATTTCTGCTGCATATTGTTCCTGCTCGATGGATTGTTCGAGTATATGTAACAGGTGTACAGGGTTGGCTGCAATTTCGGTATGGTCATAGTTAAATACTTTGGATAGTATTTTAAAGGCAAAACGCGTGGACAAACCATCCATGCCTTCATCAACACCTGCAACATCTCGGTATTCCTGATGCGACTTGGCTTTTGGATCTGTATCTTTTAAATTTTCGCCGTCATATATTCTCATTTTTGAGAATATGGAAGAATTTTCAGGTTCTTTTAATCGTGAGAGGACGGTGAATTGCGCCAACATTTTTAATGTGTCAGGGGCGCAGTGTGCATTGGAAAGTGAGCTATTGATAATTAGTTTTTCATAAATTTTGGTTTCTTCAGAAACACGCAAGCTATATGGAACCTTAACGATATATACACGGTCGATAAATGCTTCGTTATTTTTGTTGTTTCTAAACGTTTGCCATTCAGATTCGTTGGAGTGAGCAAGAATGATTCCTTCGAAGGGTATTGCTCCCATACCTTCCGTACTGTTGTAGTTGCCTTCTTGTGTTGCCGTTAATAACGGGTGTAATACTTTTATGGGGGCCTTGAACATTTCTACAAATTCTAATAAGCCCTGGTTCGATTTGCATAATCCACCTGAGAATGCATAACAATCAGGGTCGCTTTGTGCAAATTCTTCAAGTTTTCGAATGTCGACTTTTCCGACTAGTGCGGAGATGTCTTGGTTGTTTTCATCGCCGGGTTCAGTTTTGGATACGGCAATTTGATCTAGTATGGATGGGTAACGTTTTACGACGCGAAATTTGCTGATGTCGCCGTTAAATTCATGAAGTCTTTTTACCGCCCACGGGGACATAATGCTTTTGACGTAGCGTAGGGGGATGCCATATTCTTCTTTTAGAATGTCCCCATCTTCATTTGGGTCAAATAGAGCAAGAGGGGACTCGTTAACGGGAGAGCCTTTGATGGCATAAAAAGGAACTTTTTCGATAAGTTCTTTTAGCTTTTCGGCGAGGCTGGATTTACCGCCGCCAACCGGCCCTAGTAAATAGAGTATTTGTTTCTTTTCTTCCAGGCCTTGGGACGCATGGCGAAAGTATGCAACAATTTGTTCGATTGCTTCTTCCATGCCGTAAAACTCATCAAAAGCTGGGTAGCGTTTGATTATTTTGTTAGAAAATATACGGCTTAAGCACAAATCTTGGGAAGTATCCAAGAGTTGTGGTTCACCAATAGCCTTGAGTAATCGTTCCGAAGCACTGGCGTAGGTGGATGGGTCTGTTTTACAGAGGTCGAGAAACTCTTGAAGCGAATATTCTTCTTCTTGAGTGGATTCGTATCGATCTTGGTAATGACTAAAAATGCTCATAAACGCTTCCCCTTGGATCCGATATGGTTGTCGGCGAGTGTTTAAAAACAAAAAATTCGTTAAATGGTCGCGGTGTCACCGTGGTATCGGCTACTGTGTCGAAACAGCAAACCATCTACCAATAGATTATTTGTACGTTAGATAGTTCGACTTTTATAGTGTTTTTTTTCAAACGCTATTAACTATATTAGTCGGGATTTTTGAAGGTGAAGGGAAAAAACTGAAAAAATGTGAAGTTTCTTAAAGGGTTACTTAATGTGAAGAGAAAGTGAATTTAATAAAAAATGGCTGTCAAATACATGAATACAGTAACAGGGCTCTGGTTACAATAAAATGGAATAACGCTATTTTATTGTTTGCTGGGTATTTATTGAAAAGGGGCTGGAGTGTGAAAAATGATAGTTATTCCTGGGCGTTTACTTGGGTCCAAATGCTTGTTTCTAAACAAAAAGCGCTTAGCTTATTCCCCCATACGCAGCCGGTATCTAAGGCAATGACGTCTGCGCTTCCTGTTACTCCATTTAGTGCTGCCCAGTGCCCAATGAGAATGGTGTCTTTTATGGGTTTTCTGTTTGGTGCTGTGTACCAGGGGTGGAGTTCTGTAGGTGCTTCTTTGAGTGCGCCTTTGTAGGATAGGTTGATGGCAAAATTACTGTCGCAGAGACGCATGCGAGTAAAACAATTGGTAATAAATCGCCAGCGAGAAGGCCCTTTTAAGGTGTCTGACCATCTTTCCGGTTGGTTGCCATACATGTTGCAAAGAAACTCTGGGAATTGTTCACCTTGAATAACATCTTCAACTTCAAGGGCAAGGCTTTTTGCTTTTTTTCGGGACCATTTTGGGTATATCCCTGCATGTACCATAGAGTAGCCAAGGCTTTTGTCTCGATAATACAGTGGATTAAACCGTAACCAATTAAGCAGCTCATCTTTGTCAGGTGCCTCGAGCACTGCTGCAAAAGTATCTTTGTTTTTATATTCACAAGCCCCGAAGCCAACGGCTAGCAGGTGAAGGTCGTGATTACCAAGCACCGCGATAATGCTATCTTTGTGCTGGTAGCAGTAGCGCAGAGTTGCTAAAGAATCAGGGCCTCGGTTAACTAAATCACCCGCCAACCAAAGAGTGTCTTGTGCTGGGTCAAATTGGATCGCTTCTAGCAACCGCTCGAAGCTGGAAAAGCAACCTTGAATATCACCAATAGCATAAGTGCTCATATTTGACTATTCACTGTGTGCCGTTGAGATTTTCTTCAGTCAATGACGATGCATCAATAAGGTCAGTTAATGCAATCCAATATTCTAATCCAATGGTCTCTGGCCGATGACCAGGGTTGATGCCAACGGATTCTAGTTGTTCGCTGGTTGCGTAGTCTTTTAGTCCATTGCGAATGGTTTTTCGACGCATATTAAAAGCGGCAGTAACGATTTTCCCCATCAGCTTTCGATTGGTTGTGGTTTGTTTATCTGTTTGTTTGTGAGGGCTCAGGCGCACAATAGCAGAATCAACTTTGGGTGGTGGACTAAAGGCACCGGGGCCAACAACAAACAAGCCATCTACTTGGCAATCATATTGAACCATGATGCTTAATCGTCCATAGGCTTTTTCGCCCACATTGGCGCAGAGGCGGTCAACGACTTCTTTTTGCAGCATAAAATGCATATCTTGAATATGTTCTGCATTTTCGAGAAGTTTGAAGATAAGCGGGGTGGATATGTTGTAGGGAAGGTTGCCAACAATGCGCAGCTGTTTGTTTGCATGATTGTCGCTGGGTAATAAACTAGGGTAGTCAAAGCTTAGCGCATCAGCTTGGTGGATAGTAAGTTTGCCAGAGGCGCCAAACTTAACATTTAACCGTGGAATGAGATCTCGATCCAATTCAATGACTTGTAACTTGTTCACTCTTGCTAACATTAGCTCTGTCAGCGCACCTAAGCCAGGGCCAATCTCTACTAATACATCATCAAGTAGCGGGTTGATTGAACCTACAATGTTGTCAATAACATTAGGGTCTTGTAAGAAATTCTGCCCAAATCGTTTGCGGGCTTGGTGCCCTTCGGTGCTCTTATGCCTATTTGAAGCCATTACGTTGTCTCTTGCCTTGTCTTTTGCTTTGTCTTTTCAAGCGTGGCGGTGTTATTTAACGGTTGGGTGACTGCAGCGATTTACCGTAGATAAGTCGGAGATCGCTTACTTTTTACCATGTTCTCTGCATATTGTAAGGCGGTAGCCAGGCTACCTGGTGATGCCGTTCCAGTAGCGGCTAAATCCAAGGCTGTACCGTGGTCTACGGAGGTTCGAATGATAGGTAAGCCAAGGGTAACATTGACCGCATTCCCAAAACCTTTGTATTTTAACACAGGTAGGCCTTGGTCGTGGTACATGGCCAGTACTGCGTCGGCGTGCTCTAAGTATTTTGGGGTGAATAGGGTGTCGGCCGGTAATGGGCCAACCAATGACATCCCCTCGGTTCGCAGCTGTTGCAATGCGGGTTCGATGATGTCGATTTCTTCAGTGCCTAGGTGCCCACCTTCCCCTGCGTGAGGGTTAAGTCCACAAACTAAGATGTTGGGGTTGGGGATACCAAACACATTTCGTAGGTCGTGATGCACAATGCTTAGTACGTCACGTAGTAAGGTTGGTGTGATTTGATCGGCGATATCACGTAAGGGTAGATGTGTGGTGGCAAGCGTAACCCGCAACCCCTCAGTAGCTAGCATCATAACGACTTGTTTTGTATCGGTTTTGTCCGCGAGGTATTCCGTGTGCCCGGAAAAGGCGATACCCGCATCATTAATTACGGATTTTTGCACGGGGCCTGTGATCATCGCGTCTAGGGTGCCATCCTTACATCCCGCAATGGCTAGATCCAGGGTGTTCAGCACATAGGTAGCGTTAGCGGTATCTAACTTACCCGGTGTTACCGGTGCCTTGAGGCGGGACTCAAGTACGCTGATTTCCCCGGCGGCAGATACCCTGTGGGTTGCTGTAGCATCAAAGGGCGTGATATTTAATGCCAGCCCTAGTGCACAGGCCCTTTGTTGTAATAACTCAGGGTCGCAGATAGCAACAAGCTCATAAGGCTGAGCCTGTTGCGCAATGGCGATGGTTAAATCTGGGCCAATGCCAGCAGGTTCACCAGGGGTAATGGCTAAGCGCACAGTGTTTTCCTTCAGCTGATAAGGCTAGCGTTGCGTGAGCCTTAAAGGCGAATCTCAACATAAGCGTTTTGACGTAGCTCTCGTAACCAGGTACTTAACTCTTCATCAAATTTTCGACGGTGAAGCATTTTTCGGGCCTTGTTTTGACGAAACTCTTCACTCATGTCCTGATTGCGGCGACCTAATACTTCAAGAATGTGCCAACCGTACTGTGTTTGAAATGCATTGCTGACAACGTTGGGTTTGATCGTTGCCATGGTTTGCTCAAACTCTTTTACCATGGTTCCAGGGTTGAACCAGCCAAGATCTCCGCCCTCTAGAGCGCTGCCAGTATCATCAGAATAGGTTTTTGCCATTGCTTCAAAGGTTTCTTTGCCAGAAATAATGGACTCTTTGATTTCTTGTAGTTGTTTTTCTGCATCGTCTAGGCTTCTGATTTCATTGGGTTTTATCAGAATGTGACGAGCTTTGGTTTGGGTGACAAGGTGTTCGGAGCCACCACGAAGATCAAGTATTTTGATAATATGGTATCCGCTGGCGCTTTTAATAGGGTCAGAAATATCTCCTTTTTTCATGTCCAGAACGGTTTCTGCAAAAAGGGTGGGAAGTTGTGCTGCTTTTCTCCAACCCAAGTCACCACCTTCTAAGGCTTTTTGCCCAGAGGAGTATGCGACAGCCATTTGCGCAAAATCAGAGCCATTTTTAAGTTTACGGTAAACTAGGTCAGATTTTTCTTCAGCAAGTGTTAATGCTTCTTGATTGCTGCTTTGGCCTACAGGGATAAGAATGTGCCCCAAATGATAATCAGGGGCTAAATTGGTTTTCCCCAAGTCCGAGGAAAGAAAGTTATTAACATCTTGTTCGGATATGCGGATTCGATTCCCAACGCGGCGTTGGCGCAACTGAGTAAGGGTCATTTCACGGGAGATCTGTGAGCGAAGGTTTTTATACGATAAACCTTCGTCGGATAAAGCATTGCGAAATTCCTCGGCTGTCATGTTGTTTTGACGGGAAATGTTTCGAATAGTTTTGTTGATTGAGTCGTCGTCCAGACGAATGCCTGCTCTATCTGCTAATTGTAATTGAAGATTTTCGAGGATCATTCGATCCAGTACCTGAGACTTTAATGTGTCAGCGGGAGGTAATTTGGTCTGATTTTTTTTCAACTGTGATGATATGGTGGCGATTCGGGTAGTGAGTTCAGACTCCATGATGACATCTTCATCAACCACCGCCACAATGCGGTCAAGTGCGGTAACACTGGCTATTGCCGAAGGGGTTAAGAATGCACCTGTTAATGCGCCGACAAGCGCCAAGGAGGTGCTTACGCGAGATAGTTGTTTTATTATTTTCATAGTCATACCTAAAACTGGTTTGATAGCGCTTGTCTGCGCTCTTCGTAGCCGTAAATGGCTTTGTCTAAAATAGATTCTAGCGCCGTACCGACGCCACCTAAGCCTTTGAATTGAAACTGTATAAAGGTTCCCATACTTTTTGTCATCTCTGCGTCACCATTGTTATCCAGGGTGTCGCTTTCTTCTAATATGCCATGCCGCATGAGTTGTATACTCCAGCAGCAGCTATCATAAGTGACACCCACTAAACTTTCAAAAGTTCGGTGTTCATGAACGTCATATATCCATCGTGCGGAAAAACTCCAGTGCTGATTGATTGACCATGCAGTGGATAAATCGGTTTGTTCAAGAGAGTTGTCAAAATCAGAATCTTCCAGGCCGTTGCCTTGCTGTCGATAAGCAGCGTTAAAGATTTGGTGCTGCTCATTGCGATAAGTCAGTTGGACATCGGTTTTGTCGATATGGTTTCGTTGTTCATCCCATTGAATTTCAGAGTAGAGGGTTAGATTGTCACTGAATGGCCAGGCAAGCTGGCCAACTAGCGCCGAGCGAGGGTCTGTATCGGGCTCGGTAGACGCAGTGAGTTGAACCTCTCTGTCCTGTAAATAGAAGATTTGACCAACACTGGCACGCAGCTTTTCCTTGCCTGAATTGGCATCAAGAAAGCGAGTGGTGAGGCCCAAAGATACCTGGTCGGCGTCACCAACTCTGTCAACACCCGAAAAACGGTTGTTTCTGAACATCTGGTTGTAGCTGAACGTTAAACCTGCAGAGTCGAACGTTGGGTTGTCGTTTTGGTTTATCTCTGGGCTATAGAGATAGAATAAACGGGGTTCTAACGTTTGTGTAAATGACTGATTATTAAATGATAATGGGCGCTCGAAGGTAAGCCCAGTATCAAGGGATGCGGTATAGGTGCTTGTGTCGGGGGAACGGTCTGTAATGGTGTTGTTGAAGGTATCTGAGTCACCGTCTAGGTCATAAGTCGTGAAATACCCTTGTACTTTGGGTCTTATGTATCCCCAGGGGCGCAGAAAGTTATAGGAAACACTAGGGCTGAGGTGTGTACGCTGTGCTTCTTGAATGCCCTCGCTGCTTTCTTCTGGATGCTCAAACTGAGTAAACTCGGCTAGCCAATCCCATTCGATCGGTAAATTGTTGTTGCTGTTACTGAAGGAATTAATGCTGCCGTTACCGTTGAAACGTATTTGTGGGACCTTACGATACGGTTTGTCGTTATCGGCAATTAGCTCATCGAGTGTTTGGTAGTTTTGAACCAACATACTGCCTGACCAGTGTTGTCGTTGAAAACCGATCTGTGCTTTCTGATCAAGATGGGTTTTAGCATTGGCATCAAGGGTGGTTCCTAAGTCAGTAAAGTAATCTTCGTCGGACACTTTGGTGTAATCGACATTGGCTGACCAGCCGTTGCTAAAGTCGCCTTTGTGTTTGAATAGCGCTAGTTTCCGGTCGGTGTCGGTGAGTTTATCGCCCGCTAAATAACTGCCTCCTAGTTGACCCTCGCCGAAAGGGAATAGGTATCGAAATTCACCGTCAATTAGGCTGCCCCGTCGAGTCATGTTGCGAAAGGTTAACGTTGCGTCCATATTCGGGGTTAGATTGAGATAGAGAGGGGCGGATATGTCGGTACCGTTGTCGTCATCAAAGCCAATCGTTGGGAATAAAAAGCCGGTTTGACGTCGGTCATCAACAGGAAACATAACCCAGGGGAAGTAAAAAACAGGGACATCTTTGATTTTTAACGTTGCATTTTTGGCGGTTCCCCAACCACTTTCATTGTTTAGCGTAATGTCATCAGCTTCAAATAACCATGCATTAGAATTGGGCTCGCAGGTAGTGTAACTGCCTTGGTCGAGAGTGAGGACTTTCTCCCCGTTATTGTATATTCGTGACGCTTCACCGTGTATATGGCTTTCGTGAATAACATATTCTGCGTTCTGGATGTCCACATCTTTACTAATAAGGCTGAACGTTGCTTTATCTCCCGTTAACAACATGCCATTTTCTCGAATGCGGACGTTACCTTCCAGTAACGTAGTTTGAGCTTTCTGGTTAAGCTCTACGTGGTCACTTTCTAGCTGGCGGCCACCTTGTTGGATGATGACGTCGCCATCAAAAACAATCTTGCCATTGCCGTCAGCATCATAATGATCAGAGGCGGCTTTAATTGGCGCTAAGTCCGGGTTACTCGTCGAATAAGGAATGGTTGGAGGAAGGTAGAGCCCTTCGCAACAACTGTTTGTACTTGGCTGTTGTACCCAGTCAAGGTGACGATAGGGTGCGGGGTTGTCGATGGTGCTAATTTCTGGAACAGGGCTTTGAGAGTTTTCTGCAGCAGCAGGTCTTGGTATGAGTGAAAAGAGAGAGGTAGTACAGATCGCTATTAATAATACACAAAAGGGTGTTTGGTGAAGGCGGGGTAGTATTAGTCGTGGTAGTAGTTGTGCAGAGATAATTCTGGTTGGTTTACAGGGAATAAGGCTATTCATCTTATTATGTCTCTTGCTATGCCCCTTATCTAACGCCGCACTTGAGCTCATGTTGTGAATTGCCGCCATAAATACCTGAAAATATTGTGTTATCTCACTTTGTGAGCATGATACTGTATAACGCTTTTGGACACCCCAAAAACTTAAGAGTTTATGAGCCCTAATACTATCAATTAGGGGGAAGCCAACCTCGGAGTCGTGCAGTTTTACCATGGATCAAAGAAGAGACCAATTAACCTTATGGGTAAGAGAGCAATTAGCGTCAAAGGTACCCACCCATTTGTTGCCTGAAGTATTAGAGGTAGTATCGGGAGATGCCAGTTTTAGACGGTACTTTCGCGCAAAATTTAATGTCACAGAAGACCAGGCAATCAGTGTAATAGCCGTCGATGCCCCGCCAGATAAAGAAGATAACCCCTCATTTGTGAATATCGCAAAGGTATTGGGAGACTTTGGTGTTCAGGTGCCAGAAGTCTATGAAGTTGACTATGAAAAAGGTTTTATGTTGTTGTCAGACCTAGGGGATAGCCTGTTGCTACCGCTACTGACTGAGGCGACGGTTGATGGGTATTATAAACAAGCTTTACAGGATTTGCTGCCCATTCAGCGCAGCAGTTTTGAGTCACCTCTACCAGCATACGACTACTCTTTGTTAATGACTGAAATGTCATTGTTTACCGATTGGTTTTTAGAGCGTCATCTGGGTTTGGTTCTTGGAGAGGCGGATAGAGCTATGCTAAAGAAAAGCTATGCCTATTTGGTGGCAGAGGCCAAAGAGCAACCTCAAGTAACGGTACATCGAGATTATCACTCACGGAATTTGATGTTACTGAAAAATGGCTGCCTTGGTGTTATTGACTTCCAGGATGCCGTTCATGGCCCGATTACCTATGACGCGATATCTTTGCTGAAGGACAGCTATTGCAAGTGGCCAAAACAGCAAGTGGATGAGTGGGCATTGTATTTTTTCAAATTATTGCAAGATGACCCTGAGCACGAGGGTATGGTGAGTGAGGTCGATGCTAAGCAGTATATCCATTGGTTTAATACCATGGCTGCGCAGCGCCACCTTAAAGTTGCCGGTATTTTTTCTCGATTATGTTATCGAGATAACAAGAAGGGTTATCTTGCGGATATACCCCGTACGGTCAGTTACCTTGTGGATGAAACGGAAGGTGTGAAGGCGCTAGAAAGTCTGCGGGCAATGTTATTAGACGTGGTTGTCCCTACGTTGATACATAAACAGCCAGAAGCTCAAGAGTTCTTTTCATGAAAGTGATGCTGCTAGCGGCGGGGCGTGGTGAGCGCATGGGGGAGTTAACCGCTAACTGCCCCAAGCCATTGCTGAAAGTAGCGGGAAAGCCGTTAATAGAACACCATATTGAGCGACTGGCGGCAGCGGGTTTTTCATCCGTGGTGATTAATGTTTGTTATCTAGCGGGTCAAATTATGGCGTATTTAGGTGACGGCAGTCGATGGGGCATAACTATTCAATACTCCCAAGAAACAGAGTGTCTGGAAACGGGAGGAGGGATAGTTAAAGCGCTGAATGCAAAATTATTAGATGATACCCCTTTTCTTGTGATTAATGGCGATGTATGGACAGATTATCCATTGGCGAATTTGACTTCTGTCTTGAGCTGTTCCACAGGTAAGGGGATAGAAGCTCACCTTGTGTTAGTACCAAACCCAGACCACAATGTTGCGGGAGATTTCTGCTTAAATGAATCGGTGGGATTGCTTTCAACTAAATCGTTTTTAGCAACGTCCTCTTTAACAACGTCGTCCTCAATACAAGAGTCGCCCTCGAGTGACATGGCAACCTGTTATACCTTTGCTGGGATATCCGTTATGCACCCGGATCTTTTTGCTCATAACGACTTTGGTTATGGCTGCTATGGGAAATTCCCACTAGCGCCATTATTAAAGCAGGCAATGGGTTTGGGGAAGGTTACAGGTGAGCTGTATCAAGGTGAGTGGGTTGATGTTGGGACGCCAGAAAGACTTGGTAGTTTGAATTAGGAGAATAAATACATGCAGTTAATTTGGCTAGGGCCATTACTCGGTGTTGTGATGGGGTACTTCCTCGCGGGTGGCGGCATCGTTGGTGTGGTTGGCGCTGGTGTAGGAGCATTGCTCGGTCGGCAGTTTGATACGGTTATTCAGTTAAGTAACGGCCTGTACGATGCAGCCCATCGAAAATCGGAGCTGCGAGAAGGCGATATTCAACGGGCATTTTTTGACGCGACTTTTGTATGTTTAGGGCGCATTGCCAAATGTGACGGTGTTGTCTGCCAGGCAGAAATCAACTGGACCATGCAAGTTATGGAACGTATGGGGTTAACCCCGGAAAAGAAACAAGAGGCGATAGAGCGCTTTGATAAAGGGAAAAGTACGTCTTACGATATTACCCTGGATCTAAAACGCCTACAAAAAGCCTGCGGCCGTCGTTCAACATTGCCTCAGCTATTTATGGAAATGTTAGTACAGGAAGCGCTAGCAGACGGAACCATGGCACAAAAAGAATGGGCCGCACTAACGCATATCGCATCATCTATTCAATTTTCTATTTCAAAGTTGGAACGACTGGTAAGGAGCGCACAGGCGTCTCAAGATTTTAATGACAAACAGTCTCAGCAAAAAACACCCGAATCAGCGTCAGATTTATTACTAAAAGCCTATAGTGTGTTGGGTGTTTCACCGACAGTAACCATGGCTGAGTTGAAGAAAGCGTATCGTCGACAAATGAATCAGCATCACCCGGACAAAATGATAGCCCGAGGTTTGCCAGAAGAAATGGTCACCATGGCAACAGAGAAAACTCAAACCATTCGTGCCGCGTATGAAATGATTCAAAAGCAGCATAAGACTGAAAAACCGGACATCGCTTGATGTGGGAGCGTAAAACTAAAAAGGGCGGGAGAAATAACGCTTCCACCAGCCGCGAACACTCATAACCACTTGGTGGGACTGTTGACCAAGGTTAAGAGCGGAGCCAGTAATCACACGCTGTTGATACAACCGGTTCCCAGCCTGCTTCATGATTCGACTACGTTGGTTGGCAGAGCTGCGCTGCCCAGTGGTTGGTGTGATATCTAATACCGGTATCTTAAGGTTAACAATATCCTTTTCAATGTTAAAACCATCGATGCCGGTGGGTATTACTGGGTCAATGATAACCAAACCTTTAATATCACTAGATTGCATTTTTGATATTTTGTTGATGGCCCAGGTGGCAGATAACCCTGTCGCAATAATTACGATAGGCAATGCGTTTTGTTCTTGTAGTGTTGATATGGCATCGCGAATACGTTGCTCGACAATGTTGGGGATGTCTTCTTTTGGATACTCTATCGAGGGCGGCTTGTCTTCGTTCTGCTTCTTGAGGCTGTGACTTGCTATTTCTCTTGCTTCAACCGCCTCGCTGGCAGATTCCATCGTGTTTTTAGGCCCTTCATCATCTGGAACCTCCTTGCCACCCTTGTCACCATCAGCCGAATTCATTTTGTTTTCTTCTTCTGGAACCGCTGCTGACTCCTGCATAACGACAGGTTTCTCTTCTCTTTTCGGTATAGGAACCCTTACATCAAAATAGGGGACTGATATAGAGAGGGTTGACCAACCATTTTTGGGTAACTCTATTCGAAGCGCATGGACGTTACCTGGCCAATCTGGGTGTTGCTGATTGTCGTGTAAAATCAGCATATTACCCACGGGGGTGCCACTAAAATCAGGCATCATCAGGCCTAGATATTGGTTTTTTCCTTCGCCTAGCCATAACACCTCACTGTCACTTAGTCCAAGTAATGTAAGTTCTTGAGCAAGTGCTTTGTTGGCCGTGAGTTCGGCTCTGACTGGAGGCTTTCTGAGCTCCCTGGGTGGCGCTTTTTCGACATCGTTATTAAAGTCACTGGGTGTGAGGGCAGAGCCTGCTGAGGAGGGCGGGTCTACGGGCACATCGGTTTCCGCTGCAAAAAACGGCGTGTTTAAATTCGGGGTGATACTTTGTATGACTAAAAGTATCAAAGCGTAAAAAAATGTGTTCAGGCTTCTACAATTCATCTACAGAAGTATAGGTTTTATCGTGTACAATGCCTGGCTTATTCATCTAAAAGTTATTAACAAGGCAAGCACCTTATGGTCGATTATAAAATAGCCCCTTCTATTCTTTCCGCAGATTTTGCGAACTTGGGTCGAGATGTTGACCAAGTATTAAAAGATGGGGCAGATATTGTGCATTTTGATGTGATGGATAATCACTATGTGCCTAATCTGACAATCGGCCCAATGGTTTGTAAAGCGTTAAGAAATCACGGTGTCACCGCGCCTATTGATGTGCATTTAATGGTGAGCCCAGTGGATCGTATGATTGCTGAATTTATTGACGCTGGTGCAAGTTATATCACCTTTCACCCTGAAGCCAGTGACCATATTGACCGCAGCTTACAAATGATTAAAGACGCAGGCTGTAAAGCCGGGTTGGTTTTTAATCCTGGAACACCACTTCACTATCTTGATCATGTGATGGATAAAATGGATATGATTTTGCTGATGTCAGTAAACCCTGGTTTTGGTGGTCAGAAGTTTATTCCAGGCACTCTGTCGAAATTAACGCAGGTGCGCAAGCGTATTGACGATAGTGGCCTTGATATTCGCCTTGAAGTTGACGGTGGGGTTGGTGTTAAAAATATTCGGGAAATAGCGGCTGCAGGGGCGGATACTTTTGTTGCGGGTTCAGCAATTTTTGGTGCTGAAAGTTATAAGCAAGTGATCGATGATATGCGATCAGAATTGGCAAAGGTGTAACTCTGAATACTTGTGATTCTGAAAGTCTTAAAAAGCATAGCCCTGTAAGTGTTGTTAAGGAGTTATCTGTGAGCGCAGTGTTTCAAACGTTATTCTCTGGTAAGCCAGAATTAATTGCATTTGATTTGGATGGAACGTTAGTCGATAGTGTTCCAGACCTCACTGATGCAGTTGATCAAATGCTCGCTCAGTTGGGGCGGCAGCCAGCAGGAGAAGAGCGTGTTCGTTGTTGGGTTGGCAACGGGGCCGAAATGTTAGTGCGACGAGCATTGTCAAAAGACGGGACAGATGAGCAGGCCAATAAAATATCAGAAACTTTGCTAGCGAATGCAATGACCTGTTTTTATCAGAACTACACATCGTGCAACGGAAAATACAGTCAGCTATATCCAGGCGTTGAGAAAACGCTAAAAATGTTAAAGAGCCAAGGGATACCGATGGTGTTAATCACCAATAAACCTGCTCAATTTACCGCAACATTATTGGCGCAGCTCAGTTTAGATATGTACTTTAATATAGTGCTGAGTGGTGATAGCTTGACTCATCAAAAACCTCATCCGGAGCCGCTATTGTATGCAGCCATGCGATCTGGGGCAAACCCAATGAACTGTTTGATGGTTGGGGATTCTAGAAGTGATGTTGAGGCGTCGCGAGCATCATTCTTTAAAGTGGTTTGTGTGGATTATGGGTACAATCACGGGGAACCAATTAGCGCTAGTAAACCGGATTGTTTGGTAAGTTCAATCGCTGAATTACTAGAAGGGTAATTTAGCGGTTTTGCTTGTTGTTTTGCTTGTTGTTTTGCTTGTTGTTCCGATTGTTGAGCTGCGACCTCTGTTCAGCTTAGTCAACGCTAATGCTTGAGGCTGGAGTAAAAGTAGTGTACCTTTCTTGTCTATTGCTTTTTTCTTAGCACTTTAATTGACGTATTATTGAAAATTATCGGAATTGTTATCGTGACCACTCACGTTTTTATGACAACAGTACATCAAGCTTGTACTGGTACCCCTTCTCTATCACATCGTTGGCGATGGTGATATTTCTCTGCCTGGCTATTTAGCTCCTACGGTAGAAAGTCTACACTCTTACTATTCTTTTCTTTAGATGCCAGCCTCGATAGGGCTAGATGCATCGCAAAAATTTGCATAACAGGACACAATCATGTCTCCGGAACAGTTTGAATTGCTGGCGGCGCAAGGGTACAACCGAATACCCGTAATGCGTGAAGTGCTGGCCGATTTAGAAACCCCATTAAGTACTTATCTTAAACTGGCTGACGGCCCTCATTCTTATTTGTTTGAGTCTGTTCATGGTGGTGAGAAGTGGGGGCGGTACTCAATTATAGGTTTGCCTTGCCAGCGTACAATGAAAGTTTTTGATCGACGTGTGGTGATAGAAGATAACGGTGTGCAGGTCGAGGAGCATCAAGTAGATGACCCTCTTGAATTTGTAGAGCAATTTCAAGCGCGTTATCGGGTGCCTGAGTTACCAGGGTTGCCACGGTTTAACGGCGGTTTGGTGGGATATTTTGGGTACGATATAGTTCGTTATATTGAGAGCCGTTTAAATAAACCCGCAAACCCAGACCCCATTGGCACTCCGGATATTATGTTGATGGTGTCTGATGAAATTGTGGTGTTTGATAATTTACAAGCATCGTTATTTGTTATCGTGCATGCAGATCCTGAAGAGGATAATGCTTATCGGTGCGCCCAGCAGCGCCTTGATGATATCGTCGGAGATCTTAAAAAACCGTTAACACCACCAGAACCATCGGCTCACGAGCCTATTGTGGAAAGTGATTTTGAGTCAGGTTTTAAGCAAGCGTCATTTGAGCAGGCTGTTGATGATCTTAAAGAGTTTGTGCTGGCCGGCGATGTTATGCAGGTGGTGATTTCTCAGCGCTTAACGGTTCCCTTTGATTTACCTCCAATGCAGTTATATCGAGCATTGCGGTGTTTGAATCCATCTCCCTATATGTACTTTATGAATATGGGGGACTTTCATATTGTTGGTTCGTCACCGGAAATTCTTGCTCGGGTAGAGGAGGGGATTGTTACGGTTCGACCTATTGCGGGTACTCGTCGTCGTGGTAAAAATATGGATGATGATATTGCGATGGAAAAAGAGTTATTGGCAGATCCTAAAGAGATTGCAGAACATCTTATGCTGATTGACCTTGGCCGCAATGATGTAGGGCGAATTGCTGACATTGGTACTGTAGATCTTACCGATAAAATGGTTGTTGAACGCTATTCTCATGTGATGCATATCGTTTCAAATGTTGAGGGGCGGTTGCTTGCAGGTAAAGGTCCAATTGATGTTTTACGAGCAACGTTCCCTGCTGGGACCTTAAGCGGCGCACCTAAAATTCGAGCGATGGAAATTATTCATGATATTGAACCTGTAAAACGTGGCGTGTATGGCGGTGCGATTGGTTATCTGTCATGGCATGGAGATATGGATACCGCGATAGCGATTCGTACTGCGGTGATCAAGGATAATCAGTTACATATACAGGCCGGTGCCGGTGTGGTTGCGGATTCTATTCCTAAGTTGGAATGGAAAGAAACCAATAATAAAGCACGAGCAATTTTCTCAGCGGCCGCATTAGCTGCCAATGGTTTACAGCAAGAATCATCAGCGATTGATTTGAAAAAATGATGATTCGAAAAGGTGAAAATACATGTTATTAATGATCGATAACTATGACTCATTTACGTATAACGTGGTGCAATACCTGGGTGAACTTGGGGCTGATGTACGCGTATTTCGAAATGATGAAATTACGGTGGAAGAAATTGAAAAATTGAATCCATCAAAATTGGTGATATCTCCAGGGCCTTGTACTCCTAATGAAGCCGGTATTTCTGTGGAAGTAATAAAACACTTTGCTGGCAAGATGCCTATTTTAGGCGTGTGCTTGGGGCATCAAAGTATTGCCAGTGTGTTTGGTGGAGAAGTGGTTAGAGCAGAGCATGTGATGCATGGGAAAACATCTCCCGTTTATCACCGCGATGAAGGTGTATTTAAGGGTTTGAACAACCCTTTTCAAGCAACGCGGTATCATTCGCTGGTGGTGAAACGAGAGGCATTGCCTGATTGTTTGGAGGTGACCGCTTGGACACAAAAACAGGATGGTAGTGTTGATAATATTATGGGGTTACGCCATAAAGAATTTGCGATAGAGGGCGTGCAGTTTCACCCTGAGTCGATTTTGACAGAGCATGGTCATGATTTGTTTAAAAATTTTTTGGAAATGTGATAAAAATACGTTCAATATGAACGACCGTTACTTTTACTAAAGTAGCTATTCAGCGGATCTCCAATTCACTGCTATTTGCGAGGGTTATAGATCTGCTGAGTAGCAATGTAACAATAGGCACCGAAGCCAAATAGTTAGCGTAAATAAAATAATATTTGTTGGGATGTTCCGTTAGCTTGTGCTTGAACCGCGGTATCAATTCTTTGCTGGATTAAATTTCGTGATAGTTCGGCTAAACGAATTGCCGTTGTGCTATTGATGTTGTTCGCTGCGTCTTCTCTTGGTTGTTGGTAAATACTGCCAAATGCTTGAACGCTTGATTCAAATTCAGAACGTAATGCAGCTAATTTATTGCTAAAACGATTTACCTGGCTGATGGCTTGATCAATGTTGATCTCTGCTTTTTCAGCACCGTCTGCTGAGGTTAGGTTGGTGTCAGCAATAGTATTGTCGGTAAATTGATTGGTTTCAGTGCTATCTAATGAAAAATCATCAAAGCCTGTTAATGATTTGCTGCTTCCAAAAAACTGAGTGTTATCATTGGCTGATATTGTTACTCGGCCGCTAACACGTAAATCAGAAAAGCTTTCGCTGAAACGGGATTGCCCGCCGCCAAAAATAAGGTTTGTTGTGTCAACAGAAGATGTGTTGAGTACAATATCCCTGCCGTCATCCGCCTCCAAAGATAACTCGCCGGTTAATGTGTCAACGCTTGCTTTTACTCCGGTGAGGGAGCTAATTGCATTGATGGCGTGAACTAGGGTGCTGGCCGAATCGTTTGCTAGGAATGCTACAGAATTAACATCTATACCGTTGATGGAAAAATCCCCCTGCTCGATTGAGCCAAGGGCTATATTTTGTGATGTGGATTTATTAACAGAACCAGAAAAATCATCGTTGCTGATGTCGGTACCGGTAAAAGAGGTACTGGCTGTAGCAAAAATAGTGCGCAGTGTTGGCTCTCCAGCGTTACGTAATGTGTTAATTCTATTGGCGATATCTTTTGCTGTGCCGTTGTTGAAGTTGCTATGTGTATTGTCGGTAAGAGATTGAGTGTTAGTGATATTGCGAAGTAGGCCGCCATAACGTTGATCTGCAATATTAATGCTTTCATTAATATTTTGGCCTTCCACTAAAATTGAAAAGTCAGAAATAATGTTGCTGCGAGCATTGCCCTCTTGAATGCCTTGGTTTCCCGTCACGGAGCTCTGAAGCTGAATACGATCGCCCGTGGATTGTTTGCTGCCAGGTTGTTTTCCTAGCGATTGTGCACCTGCGTTAAACCCTTGGATTACTTTTTGTGTGGGAGAAGATAGGTTTACTTGAAAAGAAATGCTGTCGATGCTGCCATCTAATAAATTTTTCCCGTCAAGGGATGTGGTATTAGCAATACGATCGATAAGAGCAACCAATTCTCTAGCTTCAGTATTTAATATCTCTCTACTTTCATCTGAGGTGCTATCGCTTGCGGCACGAATAGAGAGGGCTTTAAGTTGCTCAAGCGCGTTACCAGTTTGGTTCAGAGCCTGTTCTGTTGTGGATGAAAATGTACTGGCGGGGTGTTGAGGAAAAGCGCTGATCGGGAGGTTGGTGTTTTCTGAGTCCACACGCTGTTCATTGGCAGCGTCACTGGGGAGCTGTCGAACGGATAGGTTTTTCGTTGGCAAGGCATTATTGGTGCTGCGTTTGGCCCCACTATATTCACGAACACCTGAGCTGGTTGATGGAATCTGTGGCATGGGTGAAGAACCTGGTTATCGGCACATCTACGGATCAGCTTAACATATAATCAGAAGTGGTTAAATAATGATCGTATTTGACCAGATTTAACTGCAAATGGTCTGTTTAGTCATTGAAATCGAAAATGGTTGGTACTATCGTGCATTTTGGTGTGGCTAATAGATTAGAAAAGCAGCCAGAAAGCGATTTGAAAGACCACCTATAAAAAATAATAACAACGCAATTATGGTGAAAATAACAATGAATAAGCCCGCTTCAGCGCGATGGACTATCCTATTTCTAGTTCCAATCCTATTGTTAACGGGGTGTTGGCAAAAACCAACATCCACAAAATATATTACCGATAACCAAGGCAGAGCGCTGATATTACATGGCACCAATTCTAGTGGTAATGCCAAACATTCCGAGGGGCACGTTCCCTGGATTCAGGAAAAGGATGTAGAGCAGGAAGTTGTTGAATGGGGCTTTAACTTTGTTCGGTTTCTGATTTTTTGGGATGGAATTGAGCCGGAGCGAGGGGTGTTTGATAAAGCCTATCTGGATATGGTAGAGGAGCGAGTGAATTGGTATACCTCTCGCGGGGCTTATGTCATGTTGGATATGCACCAGGACGTTTATGGTTATGGCGTTGGTGGCAACGGCGCGCCTGAATGGGCAACAGAGTTGAGTTTAATGGACGACTTTGCGCTTGAATTCCCCGGGGGGAGTCCATGGTGGTTAGAGTATCTAGACCCAAGAGTTATTGCGGCTTTTCTTAATTTCTGGGGATATAACACCCATCAATACCTGCAAGATCATTACATACTATCCTGGCAGAAAGTGGCAGAGCGTTTTAAAGATAACCCGGGTGTGATCGGATATGATTTGATGAATGAACCTTATCCTGGGGATTTGGTTTCGGCGGTGGCATTAACATTTGAAAAAACACGCCTTAAGGATTTCTATGATCGTTTAATTCCTGCGATTAGACGCGTGGATGAAGATAAGTGGATTTTCTTTGAGCCCCAGTCATTCATGATTAATTTTGGTGTTGCCTCAACATTACCTGCGCTCAGTGACCCACGCTCAGGTGAAAAACGCCTCGCATACGCCCCCCATGCTTACCCTTTGACCTTGCATGAGGGGGTCGCCTATAACCTTACGGATAAGTTTAATATGCGAGAATGGAATCGAAACAGAGTAAAAGAACTGAATCGACACCAGGCGCCGCTCATTGTTGGAGAGTTTGGAGGTTCTGATGATGTACCAGGGTTTGGTGAATATTTGGATGATACCTTGGAAATGTATGATGTGATGGGGGCCGGTTGGACCTATTGGGATAATCACCCTGGTGGTTGGGGGCCTTTGGATAGCGACTTGAATGAAACCCCAAAAGTTAACCGCCTTGTGCGAGCTTACCCGCGAGCGATTGCAGGTCAACCTATTGAATTTTCGTTTGACGTGGAAACTAAGGTGTTTACGTTAGAATTTGCTGAAAAAGAAGGGGTAACGGGGGCAACAGAAATTCATTTGCCTGATCGACATTACCCTAATGGTTGGCGTATTCAAAGTTCTGATGCTGAGGGGCGATGGGGTTATGAATGGGACTCTCATCGGCAGATTTTATCGTTAACCGCCGATGCTTCTGTGGTTAACCATCGCATTACGGTTAGTCCTGCAAATTAAGATTATATTGCCAATATAAATGATTATTTTGCGAATGCTCCAGTAAACGGCCGTTAATTGTGAGAATTCGTGAAATAGTTATTCCTCCTGTAAAAATGCTGTTTCCGTTCGCCTCCCCGCCAGTGCTACAATTGCGCTCATTGCCAGGTTTACTACAACTCACCACGGAGTGATGAATGGATATTCAAAGCGCGCTGCAAAAAGTCATTGATCGTCAAGATCTTACCGAAGCCGAAATGGGCGAAGTAATGCAGCAAATAATGACAGGGCAGGCCACTCAGGCTCAAATCGGTGGGTTTCTTGTTGCTTTGCGTATGAAAGGTGAAACAGTAGATGAAATCACGGGTGCTGCGAGTGTAATGCGCGAGCTAGCTACTCCGGTAAAAATCGGTGTAGAACACCTCGTGGATACTTGTGGAACCGGTGGTGATGGAGCAAATACCTTTAATATATCTACTACCTGTGCGTTTGTTGTTGCAGCGGCAGGTGGTCATGTTGCAAAGCACGGTAATCGTTCAGTTTCTAGCAGCTGTGGTAGCGCTGATGTGTTAGAAGCTGCTGGCGTAAAATTAGACGTAACACCTGAACAGGTTGCTCGTTGTGTTGAGACTATTGGTGTTGGTTTTATGTTTGCCCCCATGCATCACAGCGCGATGAAACATGCTATCGGGCCTCGTAAAGAGATGGCGGTGAGAACAATTTTTAATATATTGGGTCCGCTAACCAACCCCGCAGGTGCTGATAGTCAGGTGATGGGTGTATACAGTAAGCACTGGGTTCGTCCGGTTGCTGAGGTGTTGCAACGCTTGGGGAGTCGGCATGTGATGGTCGTTCATGCCGCCGATGGTTTGGATGAAATTAGCATTGCCGCCGAAACTTTTGTTGCTGAAGCCAAAGACGGTGAAATAATAGAATATACAATAACCCCAGAGCAATTCGGGTTATCAAGAGCCCCGCTGTCATCCATTGCCGCGGATGGTGTTGAGTCAAGTTTGGCTATGCTGCGCGGTGTGCTGGCGAATGAAGATAACCCGGCAGCCGATATTGTGGCGCTTAATGCGGGTGCTGCTATATATGTGGCGGGTTTGGCGGACACATTGGAGCAAGGTGTGGCGATGGCGCAAGATGCAGTTGGTAGTGGTATTGCCAAGGACAAGTTAGCGGAATTGGTGAATATGTCGGCAGTATATAGGCAAGAAGCGCAAGAAGCAGAGGTATAATTGTGAGCACTATTGCTAGCGGAACACCGGATGTATTAAAGAAAATTATTGCCCGCAAATATGAAGAGATCGCAGAGCGCCGACCTAAAGTTTCGGAGCAGGCACTGTTAAAACAATCGTTGGATGCCGATGCACCGCGAGGTTTCGTGAAAGCCATGTCTGCAAAGTTATCTGCTGGAGAGTCAGCTGTGATAGCCGAGGTAAAAAAGGCCTCTCCGAGTAAGGGCGTTATTCGAGAACACTTTGTACCTGCAGATATTGCGGTATCGTACGAAGCCGCGGGAGCTGCATGCATGAGCGTGCTGACAGATCGAGACTTTTTTCAAGGTCACGAAGACTACTTGATAGAAGCAAGGGCTGCTTGTGCTTTACCGGTTATTCGTAAAGATTTTATTGTTGATACCTATCAGGTGGCCGAGGCAAGAGCGTTGTCATCGGATTGTATTTTGCTCATTGTAGCGGCATTAGACGATGGGCAAATGGCAGAGTTGGCGGCCTGTTCTGATGAGTTGGGTATGGATGTATTAGTTGAAGTGCACAATGAAAAAGAGCTTGAGCGAGCATTACGATTAGAAACAACGTTGGTGGGGGTAAACAATCGGGATTTGCATACCTTTTCGACCGATCTTGATACCACTATTCGGTTGTTGGATATGATGCCCAGTGATCGTATTGTGGTGACGGAAAGTGGGATTCACACCGCGGAGCATGTTCAAAAAATGCGTAATCATAACATCCATAGTTTTCTGGTGGGTGAAGCATTTATGCGAGCTGAAGATCCTGGGTTGGCACTTAAAGAGTTGTTCTCTTAGTCTTGGCATTACATGCCGATGTGTCTGATCAGTCTGGACGCGCTGTTTACTCTAGCTGTTTACTCCATAAATAGTGCAGGGTATGATGGCTGTCAATAGAGTTGATGGTTGGTTTTTACAATAATTAGTCACTGGTTTTGTGTTAGGTTGAGGAAAGAGGGGCGCTCTAGTGAGGTGTAATTAGAGCTTACATGGTTTAAATGGTCGAATAGGAGGCTAGTATGGGACACGTTATTGTTGTTTTTGGAACATTAATTGCGCTTAATTTTGGGGTTGGTTTTATGGTCTCAGATTATTTGTATGAAGACGAGACGAAAGAGGGTGTTGTTGAGGTGCAAGAAGTTGCTCCAGAGCAGCCAGCTCAAGTAGAAGCTGCTGCTGAAACGCCTGCTGAATCAGAAGCGAAGTAGTTAATACGTTAATTGCTTCGAGTCATGCGGCGGTGTTAATTCTCTCGTCAAGCACGCATAAAAAAAGGCCAACTGAGTTTGGCCTTTTTTTATGCGTGCTTGAAGGGGGGGTTAGCGTGTTCCAAACACCACCATGGTTTTGCCTTTAACGGATACCAAACCTTGGACTTCCAAGTTTTTGAGTACTCTACCTACCATCTCACGAGAACAGCCAACAATACGACCAATTTCTTGTCGGGTGATTTTGATTTGCATTCCGTCTGGGTGTGTCATTGCTTCAGGTTGTTTACATAGGTCAATCAATGTGCGAGCTACTCGTCCGGTAACATCTAAAAATGCCAAATCGCCAACTTTACGTGTTGTTGCTCGGAGGCGGCCGGCTATTTGTGCACTAACAGCAAAAAGTATATCAGCATCTTCGGCTGACAGTTCTTTGAATTTGGAATAGCTGATTTCAGCTACTTCACATTCTGTCTTAGCTTTGATCCAGGCGCTGCGGTTAGCATCTTCATCAAACAAACCCATTTCCCCAAAGAAGTCACCTTCGTTAAGGTAGGCCATGATCATTTCACGTCCATCGTCATCTTCAATAATAACGGTAACGGAGCCTTTGACAATGTAATAGAGTGCATCGGATTCGTCGCCCGCATAGATCAATGTGCTTTTTGCAGGGTATTTGCGACGATGGCATTGGGCCAGAAAGTTATCAATGTCAGGGATCAAACTATTGTTGTTGATGGTCATTATTTAGCCTTTATTATTGGGTGGCTTCTGCTGAAGGAGGTGCACGAGAGAGTGCTGTTTCATTCGAGAATGAACGTCATCAGCAGTGATTGCTTATTAAGGCAAAAAGGGTGAAGCTGAAAACTATATTAGCCCTAGTTAGATTACGGCTACGGGCTAATTATGGATGTAAAAAGGGTATGTCGCTAGCCTAATTACAAAAACTATCCGACAAAGTCTAAGTCTATGAGAATGAATGGTTTTTTTCGTTGAACTGTTAGAGGTATTAGAGCTTTAGAAGTTCACAAAAAATGGAAGTTAGGCCAAAAGATGAGTAGAGCATGGTCTGAGGAGTGTGAGGTTGTCATATGGTCGTAGTTTAACCATTAACTTTAGAACACAAATGCGCCAAATTATGGTATCTTGCGGCGCATTTATACTGGGATAAAGAGCAAGAAAATCCCGAGAAGAAACTCAGGTAAGCGGAGAATGTAGGGTATGAAAGCATCAATTAATTGGGCTGGTGAAGTTAAGTTCGAGGCAACTTCTGGGTCAGGGCATACTGTTGTCATGGACGGGCCTCCTGATCATGGTGGGACCAATCAGGGCGTTCGTCCTATGGAAATGTTGTTGATGGGGGTTGGGGGTTGTGCTTCTTTTGATGTTGTTCATATCTTAAAGAAATCACGTCAGGATGTGACGGGCTGTGTCGCTGAATTGGAAGCAGACCGAGTGGATGCTGTGCCAGCAGTATTCTCTAAAATTCATCTGCATTTTGTGGTGAGCGGTAACAAGTTAAAAGATGCGTTGGTGAAACGAGCGGTAGCGCTTTCTGCAGAAAAGTACTGCTCGGCATCCATCATGTTAAGCAAAGGTGGTGTTGAGATTAGCCACAGCTATGAAATAAAAGAGTAAGAAGAATAAGAGTAAAACATGAGCAGAAGAAAGCCCTCGCCAAAAATCAAATTGCATGGTTTTAATAATTTAACAAAAACCCTCAGTTTTAATATTTACGATATTTGTTATGCGACGACACCAGAGCAGGTGCAGGAGTATCGTAAATATATTGACGAGTTATATAACGCTGATCGTTTGACGGAAATTCTTCGTCAGGTGACGGGCATTATTGGTGCAAATATACTCAATATTGCTCGTCAAGATTATGAGCCTGAAGGGGCTAGTGTAACGATGCTTATTGCTGAGCATCCTGCTCCGCCGGATGAAAGTCAAACAAGGGAAGAGCCAGGGCCATTGGCAGGAACTTCGTTCCCCGGTGCACCTACTTCCGATGCAATCGTTGCTCATCTTGATAAAAGTCATGTGGCGGTACATACCTATCCAGAAAGTCATCCGGATAATGCGTTTGGTGTAAGCACCTTTCGAGTAGACATTGATGTGTCAACCTGCGGGCTAATCTCTCCGCTTAAGACGCTTAACTATCTTATTCACAGCTTTGATTCAGATATTGTGACGGTTGACTATCGAGTGCGAGGATTTACAAGAGACGTGGACGGTGTGAAACATTATATCGATCACGAGATTAATTCGATTCAAAACTATTTGTCGGATGACACGTTAGAGCAGTATGAAATGACTGATGTGAATGTGTATCAAGAGAATATATTTCATACCAAGATGTTGTTGAAAAGCTTTGAACTATCGAATTATTTGTTTGGGGAAGGCGAAAAAGAGCTGTCTGCGGAAGAAAAAAATGATATCAGCAAAATGTTGCGCAAAGAAATGCTGGAAATTTATTATGGGCGAAATGTTTGATTCGCTCATAATGTTATTTGTCTGGATTGTATTTCTTCAGTATTCTTCTCGCATGCTATCTGCTCACATGTCATCCAAATGATTCGTGCAGTTAAAACCATGTAGTTTGGCGTCTGGTCCCAAATGAAGTTCAGTGACACCCGTGTTCTCAAAGTAGTAACGGCCCCACTCATAGGGATCTTGATGTAATAAATTCGCCAAGATAAGGGCCATGGCAGCACCGTGACTTACGGCAACAATGGTTTCACCAACATGGTTCTCTGCCAATTGAGAGATGCTTTGGGATGTGCGTTCGCTTACTTGGTGAATAGATTCCCCTCCCTCTGGAGCGAAGTGGCGGTCTTCTATTAATTTTTCAAAGAAGTTGTATTGGTCTTTCAGTTTATTAAATGGTTCACCCTCCCATACACCAATACCGTACTCTTTCAGCCCCTCAACGACCTGTATGCTCATGTCTAACGCATCACCAATAGCCTGAGCTGTATGACGCGTACGCTCCAATGGACTGCAGTATATGGCTGAGATTTGGGGGTGCTGTTGTTTGAGATGTTGCCCTGCACGTTGTGCTTGTTCTTTGCCGATTGAGGTTAGACTGCTATCAGTCCAGCCGTGCCATAGTTTATCAACATTTGCCTGAATCTGTCCGTGGCGCACCAATAATATACGAGTGTACGTGGGGCTTAGTGGTGGTTGTTGGTTGGGCATTTGTTGGTGTACCTTTTCATGTGGTTCTAATTGGCGTTTGTTGCATCCTGGGCAATATTGAACTCGTCGGCAATGGGCTGGCTGGCAACTGCAGGAATGTCTTTGATTCTAAAAGCAAACTCTTGAGGAGTGACTCCATTTATAGTATCAGAAAAATAGGCATCAAATCGAAATCGAAAGGTATCATTAATAGGAATCTGATGTATTTTGTAACCAATGTTAGGGCCTTGACCAACAAAACGTTCGGGTTTCTCTTCCAGGCTAAGGTCGTCAACGTAGTGTAGGCTGATGGGCGCCTTGAAATTACTGGGTACATGTAGTTCCGTATAAATATCGAAACCTGCATTGGTGCCTAGCCACACCCAGCTCTCGCCGTTATCGACGGTTTGTGAGAGAAGCATTTTTTCGCGCTCGGACATATGACCATCCACTTTGGTGGGGATGGAGGGGTTAAATGCGGTGAGTATGTCGCTTCCTAAGAGGTTATTACCATCAATAGAAATGGTGGCTTGAGGGTTGCTTAATACTGTGGAAATTATGGCGGGGACTTCGACGTTTACCGCGATATTAAACTGCTGGGGGAATACGTTAAATCGAATATCGAGAAAAACCACGGGTATTGCAGCAAAGGTAAGGTGGCTTTTGGCGAGTATGATGGTGCGAATGGGGCCTTGTTTGACAGCCAGCACCTCAGTTTTAATGTCGTTATTATCCAACGTTATTGTTGCACTATTAAATAATACACCGGCGGCCATGCGAAACTTCAATGTGTCTAATAAGCTGTTTTGCTGCTCCCCTTGGTAACTACTGTAGGTGAAGTCATTCCAGCTTAAAAAATCTTCTGGTTTGGTATGAAGAGTGAAGTAGTCTGACTTAATGATACCTGCTTTTTGATCGTACTGTGTTAAGGGCTTATATTGAAACCCCGTTAATTGGTCGGAAACGTAGAGGTAACGTATTTCGTTGGTTTGGCTGCTGAGCACTTGTATTTCTGCAGTAATGCGGGTGAAGCCGGAATTAAAGGCATCGATTCTCTGGCCTGTGTCAGCGTAACGGAAAAATAAGGAGTCGTGAGGGTCAACAACGCCTTCTCTTCCAAGTAATGGAGTACCGTCTTCTTTGAACCAGCTTTCGCCCTTTTCGTCCACATCTTCAAATTGGTGTGGTACTGGAATGAGCAGGCCATTTTTTACTGCCAACAAAGTAAGTTTTTCGAAGGATTTGTCTACTAACTCTGGAAGTTCGATGGCTTTAAGTTCTATGATTTGTTGATCTTCTACTTGAGACGCTAGCTGTGACGTTATAGCCGTTTTGACGGGTGTAGTGGCCTGGATGGTCTTTGCATGGGTTGTTTGAGACATGCTTAGGGCTAGGCAGGATACTAATAAGCAATATGCTAAATGGGCTGGTTTAACACAAAGGTGTGCAAAGCGTGTTTTGATTATTCTTGTGGTATTCACAGTGATTCCTTTTCCGGTGATCCCTTTTCTATGGGCCTACATATGCTTGTTATATCGTTGGAATACGCAGCCCCCAGTGCTGGCCAGCAATAGTGTAATACCCCATGATATTTTTAGTAGGTTATATATGGCAGGATTAGACCATAGGCCTATTGTAACATTCAACAAAATGACTTAGGTGGCTGGTGTCAAATTGTTGCATAACAGCTATGCTGAAAGGAAGGTGTAAGGTGTGAAAATAAGTAAAGATTATTTAGAAATAGAGAGTTGATTAAGGGATGTTGATTAAAGAGCTGCGATGAAAAAAACAGAATCGGCCATGGAGACACACTTGCACAGCGGACTCGTCTTGTCCGGTGGTGGAGCAAGGGCTGCATATCAAGTTGGGGTGCTTAAAGCGGTCGCCGATATTATGCCCCCTGGAATTAGAAACCCTTTTGGTGTGATTTGTGGCACCTCTGCGGGGGCTATTAATGCGGTAGCGCTAGCGGCACATGCAGAGAACTATCGCAATGCAGTGTATGTTATAGAACAGGTGTGGCGGCATTTTAAGCCACATCAGGTTTATAGGACAGACCCCTTGGGCGTGGCAGGCTGTGCGGTGAAATTTTTATTACGTATGTTTCTTGCCATGCCTCATCATCCCGCATCGTTGTTAAACAATGCACCATTAGCCAAATTGTTGGCTGAAATGATCCCTTTTGATCATATGAAGGAGGCTATCCGTGACGGGCACTTACGTTCTATCAGCGTGACGGCGTCAGGTTATAATAGTGGGCATTCGGTGGCGTTTTTCGAAGGCAGTCCAGATATCAGCAGTTGGAAGCGGTTCCAGCGGATAGGGTTGCGCGCCACCTTGAGTGTGGAGCATTTGCTGGCATCAGCAGCGATACCAACGGTGTTTCCTGCGATACGTATTAACAGAGAGTACTTTGGGGACGGGGCAGTCCGTCAGTTAGCCCCTCTAAGCCCTGCTTTGCATATGGGGGCAAAAAAACTGTTAGTGGTCGGTGTGAGCGGTAACCGAAGTGCTCCGCAAGTGAGAAAGGCAACAGAGGCATACCCTTCATTGGCACAGATTGGTGGACATTTGCTGAATAGCGTGTTCTTGGATAGCTTGGAGTATGATGTGGAGCGCTTGGAGGGAATTAACAATACCTTGGAATTAATACCTGATAGTGTGCGTAAAAAAGCAGGGATCACAATGAAACCAGTGGAGTGTTTGTTAATCTCTCCCTCTCAATGTGTAGATCAAATTGCGGCAAAATATGCAAAAAACCTTCCCCGTTCCATTCGCGTTTTTTTGCACGGGATTGGTGCCACTGAATCCTCCGGATCCAGTGTGTTAAGTTATTTGCTTTTTGAGCGCAATTTTTGCAACGCACTTATTGAATTGGGGTATCACGATGCCATGGAGCGTAAAGAAGAGCTAAGGCATTTTATCGAAGTGTAGTTTGGGCGTATGTTGCTAATAAATATGATGCACAAACTCTGTATCCGAAGGGCTGTGACCGTCGACATATTTGAACAATCTTGATTGCTGGTCGCAGTACTCTCCGCGCTCTAGTGACGCAATATAATGATCGTTTAGTAAGTGGCCTTTTTTGTCTGTGCTAAAGACTGCCCCAGCAGTATGATCTAAGTGTGAAAGCACGCCAATTCGACCAAAGAAATCCAGCGTATTCACAAAGTGCTCAACGTAAGGTACGCCACGTTTAAGCTCTTCAGATAACTCTTTGTCGATGCGAAAGCTATCAGCAACACCCGCAATGCAATAAATCTCTAATTTAGATGCAAGGTGACGGTACTTTTTATCTTTTAATAATTTGCGGGCAATGTAACTTGCAACGATTGTACCTTGAGAGTGTCCTACAAGAACCACTTTGTCGTGAGTTACAAGGGCCTCCTTAACAAGGTCATATGCTGGGCGGGATAATACCCCGTCTTTTCTTAAGGTTCTCGCAGTGACAGAGTCTATGAGATCCCATATTGCACCGTACGTGGGGGTGTGAATTAGATGGACAGAGCGATGAAAAACGCGGGCTAGTTCTTGGCAGTTTAAGATCGCGACGGGTGGGGATGTGGCAATGCCATTAATAAAGAACCATTTCTCGCTTTCACCAGAGTGGGTAAAGTGTTCTGGATTGCACGCAATGGTGCCTGTACTGTATGTTTTTCGCTCCAGTGGAAGAACTACTTGGATGCCCGCATTGACATAATCAAATAAGCTATTGTAGCTTTTCCAGTGTAGCTCTGATTTAGTCGAAGCCTCTGAGTTAAATGGGCTAAATAAATACGGTAGAGTCCAGAGGTGCTCAAGCACTAATAGTACGTCCTTTTCGATGGAGGTACTATTGTCGATAAAACGCTCGGAAAGCTTTCTGAGTTTTTTGGGGACATCAAAGGGAAACATAGCTACAGCGATTCCTATGGTGGGTTATGTAATAAGCGTAGGGTAATTAGTCGTGATTTGCCTTCTGGGCCCTAAACTAATCCCAGAACTTGCTGGTCAGTAGATGCATAGTATACCTATGAGTCCATGGGGCGATATAAGGAGAACCGTTAAAACAGTGTGTTTTTGTTACAGAATCAACCAGTTGTAAACTTATAATTAAAAATGGCTAAGAAAGGAGCTAATTAGATGAGGCGTTTATTAACAGTAATTGGGATGTTGTGTGTGGGTATGTTTGCGGTAAATTCCACTACCGTAAATGCAATGGAACGCTATGTCGCCGGGGTCCATTACAAAATAGTCGCCCCTGAGCCCTCAAAAACCAAGACACCTCATGTGCTTAGCTTTTTCTCCTATGCATGCCCTCATTGTAACCACCTTGAGCCAGCGGTTGATAAATGGCGGAAAAAACAGCCAAATAACGTGGGTTTTGAGCGTGTCCCTGCTCAGTGGAATCCGCTTTTTAACGATATGGCAAGGTTCTATTATGCGTTAAATGAACTTCAATTGGCGGATCAGTATAGCCAAGTAGTATTTGATGCAATTCATAAGAAAAAACGCAGCTTACATACCGAGGGCAGTATTTTAGCCTTTATTCAGACGCTGGGATTGGATAAAGCTGAATTTCAGAAAGTGCTTAACTCTGATGCGATGAAGAAAAAAATGCGTAAGGGTAAAGGGGTAATGACGCAGTATAAAATTCCGGGCGTGCCAAGCTTTGTGGTAAATGGACGGTATTTTGTCAATGTCAGCATGGCGGGGTCACCAGAGCGGCTTTTTGAGGTGTTAGACTTTCTGTTGACGAAATAAGCGCAAGCAAACCTGTTACAGGGAAACATTTACCTAGTTGTGTTGGGATAAAATGTAGGGAAAAACTGGCAAAGTAAAAACATTAACCTACACTGACGTTAACAGTTTCATTGTGCCGCTCTAACTACTTGTGGGGTAGTAGAGCCATTGTTTGAATTGTGAGTGTTAATGTTAAAGGTCGCCGAATGGTGGCCTTTTTTTTGCCTAGGGTTTGTAGGGCGGGGCCATTATGTATGGTGTGTCGAATATAGTTAGGTGATGGGGGTGGAGACAAGCTGCCGTTCAAGGATGTGAGAGAATGCAATAAGCTCTTTTTGGCGAGTTTTCTTCATTAGCTGCTTAATGACAAAGTGAATGCCTTTGTTAACGGTTTTGATACCTAGGTCTGCTGATTTTCTAATAAAAGGACGTACTTTGAATAACTTGGTAGGTTTGTTGTAAAAATGAACAACAGCTTGGTCAGTCATACCGCAAAGAGCATCAATAATAAGGTGGTTGTAGGCACTGGTATCGTTGTCGTTACGAATTCGAAGAATAACCTGCTCGGTTTGATCAGATACCCCGTTATCAAGGGGGAAAGCCATATAATGATGCCCCCCTTCTTCTAGGATTAAGGATCTAACGTAATTGGCGAAGATGTCGAGTTCATGGGGCTCCAGGCTATTTACCATCTTACGGATGACTAACTTTGCACCTTTGATGACAGTGGATATACCTTTGTCTGCTGAGCGACGAGCGGCAGGATGGGCCCGTACCTGATCCATTATGTCGAAGTAAAATTGATCAATTGCCAAAGACAGCAGTTTTGATAGCACATCCGCAGCATCCGCACTAAGGCCAGTTTGAGCAGCATTTTGCTCTATGCGAGAAAACAGGCTGTTTATTTCCGTATGTATCTCGGGGGTTAATCGAAACCCCAAAGAAAGATGTGGGATTTGAGATTCCACCGTATTCACCTTTTCCAGTCCTAACTACACTTCTAATCCTAACGTTCAAGCCACACGTACATTGAGGAGCAGCTCTCTTAATATGGGCGCACTGTATTGATGTCTGGGGGACAAATCAAGGTCGTTTGGTTACTAAAACACCGAGTTTTCCTAAATAATTGAATATAAGGGAATTAAATATTGAACCGGGTTAGTTTTTATCATCTCGAATAAACGTAGTGTGACTATACTGATTGTTAAGATGTGTTTTGAATGTACTGTTTTAGGGTGTGGCAAAGATTAGGAATATCATGAACAAAAGTACAACCCTTATTACATTGCTGTCGGCCTGGCTGGGCGCGCACGCCTATGCAGAACCTGCGGAGATAGTATTTCAAAACTCGCAGACTACAGGTTCGTATGATGGTTGGTTTTCATTATTAATTTGGGCATTGGTGTGCCTTGTTTGTGTTGTTGTTTCTATAAGGGTGATCATTCGTCAGAAGTCTGCGCTTGATAAAACGATCAATGAGCTAAAAGGTCTGGAAGATGGGTTACAAGAGGCTCAGTCCATAGCTCAGATGGGAAGTTGGTCTCGTGACTTTGAGCATGGAACAACCTTTTGGTCAAAAGAAGCCCGGACGGTGTTGGGATTGGGAGATGACCAAGAAGAATTTAAGCATTATGAAACATTGCTGCACCCTGATGACATCGAGGGCATGATGGAGGCCGTTGCTACGGCGTATCATCAAGGAGGAGGGTATATTCATGAGCACCGAATTATCTCCCCTTACGATAAAAAAGAACGCTGGATAAGATTGGCAGGAAAAGTATTTCTTGGTGAAGAAGAGTCCCCTGTTCGAGAAACGGGTACGGTGCAGGATGTTTCGTTACGTAGGGCAGCAGAGTTAGCGTTACGCCAAAGCGAAGAAAAACTGCGATCAATACTTGAGGCTGCACCCTATCCCATCATGATTTTTGATATCAGCAGTGCGCCATCGTTATTGTATGCAAATCAAAGTACTTATTATTTGTTCGAACTGGATCAAGAGGCAGTGGATTTAAGTGATATTGATCTCCATTCATTATGGGTTGAAGATGATGGACATGCCCAATTTACGGATTCGTTTTCAGAAGGCGGTGTCACTAATTTTGAAGTATTGATGAAAACACAAAAAGGTAAGGTGTTTTGGGGGATGTTGTCTTCAACGGCAATGGATTTTCAGGGAAAACCCGCATTGTTTGTCTCAGTATTGGATATTACTGATCGTAAATTGATACAAGAAGAGCTAGAGCGGCTAGCAACAACAGATACATTAACAGGGTTGCTAAATCGCAGGAGCATATTTGAAACGGCAAATAAGGAGATTCGTCGTGCAATTCGGTATCAATACCCTTTCACTATTATTATGTTGGATATTGATCATTTTAAGCGAGTGAATGATACCTATGGCCATGCTACAGGTGATAAAGTCATTCAGCTATTTGCCGAGGTATGTTTAACCTGTTTGCGAGAAGAGGATGCTCTCGGACGTGTTGGTGGTGAAGAGTTTGTAGCTGTTTTAGTCTCATCCACACTAGAGGGTGGGCGAATTGTCGCTGAGCGCATGCGAGAGGCCTGGGAGGCCACAGAGGTAGAAGTTCCTGGAGGGATGGACAGGTTCACGGTGAGTATCGGAGTATCTGAGCTAGGGGCTAAGAATGAATCGTTTGATATGGTATTGGAAAGAGCGGACAAAGCGCTTTATGTATCAAAGTCAGAGGGAAGGAATTGTGTGACCATTGATGTGGGTGAGGAGCCTCAAACGAATTAGGATGGTTCGGTTGTTTTACAATAATCATTGAATAAATGCTTGAAATAGGGGAGGATCTGTCCGAATATTTGCTTGAGGCTGTTGATCCTCAGGTTAAATTCTATTTAAATAATAATTAGATTATCGCTAGATTATAACTAAATAAGAAATATGCGGGGCAATAACGATGATATTTAAAGGGGGGCGTAAATGGGCTAAGTTATTGGCTCTATTGGTTTTTTGCGCGTCTAATGCCCAGGCAGAGTTGGCGATTATCGTAAATAACGATAATGTAACCAACGACATAACGGTAGAAGAAGTCGTCAGTATATTCTTAGGCAAAAGCCATACGTTGCCAGATGGAACAAAGGTTGTCCCGATTGATCAGAGAGAGGGAGAGCATGAACGCGAGGTGTTTTACCGTGAGTTGGTGAAAAAGTCTCAATCCCAACTTAATTCTTACTGGTCCCGAATTATTTTTTCGGGTAAGGGTCAGCCACCGTTTACGGTAAACGACAGCCTAGAAGTTATTGAATTTATTTCTGGCAACTTGAATATGATCGGTTACGTTGATACCGACATGGTGGACGAGACCGTTAAAGTGATACTTATTATACGGTAAGTTCGGCCATCCATGTTGTAAACATATAAGTAGCCATTTTGTAGCGCTACCTCATCAATTTGAAGGTAACACTTCCTGGGTTGTTGATTCTGGGCTAGGCTCAGCTTCTTGTACCGTCTCTTCCTGAACTTCAACAATACCTTTTGGCTCACTGCCGTCCTCTTCAAGCATGTCTGACCCGTAGTAAACTGCGCCAAAATTGGCTGCTACTAATACCGCTAAAATGGCAAATAATTGCATAATAATCTCTCTCTTAGGTAGTCATCTTGCTACGCGATTGTTTCTTTTTTCTTTCCGGTACCATGGTGATAATTTTGTGAATAATATTCAACATAAATATTGGCTCTAGAGGTATCTGTTTGCAATTTGTAACGATTTTATTGACATATATGCGTAGATAGCCTGTATCCCCTTGAAGCATCGTCATAATAGTGGTGCAATCGCCGCCTGTTGTTATGAGGCATGAGTTATGAGGCATGAGTTATGAACTATGAGTAAAGGAAGGTTGAAGGGCGAAGAACTTCAGTCATGGAAGCAGGCATTACATCCGAGATATGTCGGTAGCTGGTTGGGGGTGATGTTTTTATGGTGCTGCGCACAGCTACCTTATCGATATCTGCGAAAGCTGGGTAAGCTTTTGGGTTCTTTTATGGCTGTTGTCGCTCGACGGCGATGCCATATTGTTCGAGTGAATATTGCTTTGTGTTTTCCTGAAAAATCAGCAATTGAGCAGGAGGCGCTGGTAAGACTTAGTATGCAAGAGAATGTTATTGGTTTGTTTGAATCTGCCTATGCATGGTGGGGGAAACCAGAAAATCAATACAACAAGATCGACGTCGTAGGGTTAGAGCATATTCAAAAAGCAAAAGAGGCCGGTAAAGGCGTATTGCTGGTTGGTGCTCATTACAGTAATTTGGATTTAGGTGGGTTATTTGTGACCCATTGTGAACCTGTTGATGTGACCTATCGGCGTCATAACAATGCCCTGTTTGATTACTTTATTCGTAATAGTCGGCAGCGTTATTTTGCTCATGTTATTGAACGTTCACAATTGCGGGCTATGTTAAGAGGGTTAAAAAAGGGCCGAGTATTGTGGTATGCGGCGGATCAGGATTATGGTCGTAAACACTCCGTCTTTGCGCCATTTTTTGGGGTTGAGGCCGCAACATTAAATAGTACATCTAAGTTGGCGAAGATGACGGGGGCAGCCGTTGTTATTGTTGGACATCATCGTCAGCATAACGGGCGGTTTGAGGTGGAATACAGTCCAGCTTTAACTGGTTTTCCGAGTGGTGACGATAGTGTTGATGCAGCACTTGTGAATAAGGCATTAGAGCAGCAAATTCGTAAATACCCAGAACAGTATATGTGGGTGCACAGACGATTCAAGACTCAGCGAGATGGGCGAAAAGGAGGTTATTACACCTAAGATACACAGCATTAGGTTGTTAGCGCTCTTTGTATCAGTTAACTAATTCGCATAAACCGTGTAATACCAGCTCGCCATAACTTACGACACCAATGATTTTATCGTTTTTTATTACGGGGGCTACAGACAAACCAAATCGATCAAATAGGCGAGCACAATACCGTACGTCCATTTCTGGTGGTACGGTAAGCATCGGCTTCGACATGATTTCATATAGGTTGACTCGCTCGGGGGCGCGATCACGTGCGAGGACTTTTTTAGCGATATCAGAGAGTAAGACAAGACCGTGAGCGTCATGTTCGTGCCTTTTGTTGATGATGACAACTTTCGCGCCCTGTTGATTCATTAATTCAATAGCATCTTTTACGGTTGCCATGCCATCAAGTTCAATAAAGTGGCTGCCCATTACATCCTTGGATTGAATAATCTTTCTTGATATCATAATAAATCCTCCATTTCGCTGGTGATTTTTTGAACTTGGTGGCTTACTCCTACCGCATCCTCTACATCAATCTGAACAGCGATGCCGGTGCCCGGTTTATCATCAAAGTGCCCTGCTTTGCCGATTTCTTCTAAAATATACCTGCTCAAATGTTCTTCAACTAAGAACAATAAAACATCTCGTTGTGTTTCAAGAGTGAGTCCAAAAAATGTTTTGGAGCGTTTTAGGCCTTCGCCTCGGGCATTGTTGATGATTGTTGCTCCGGTAGCGCCTGCTTTTCGTGCTGCATTCATGACAGCATTTGTTTTATCATCTTCAACAAAAACGATAATCATTTTAAAATGCATATCCGTCTCCTCGTTTAATCTTTTGTGGAATTACATGATTTTATTTTTTCGATTTGCCCAGATTTGAGATGCCTGGGCATAAGCCATAACTGACATGATAGGGAATAAACTGGCAAAGGCGATAAGACCGAAACCGTCGATAAGAGGGTTCCTTCCCGGAACGGTTTCCGAGAGCCCCAGCCCTAAAGCGGCGACTAAAGGCACTGTTACTGTGGAAGTGGTGACTCCGCCGGAGTCGTAAGCTAGAGGGATGATCATTTTGGGCGCAATGGTTGTTTGTGCAACAACAATTACATATCCCGCCATAATGTACCAATGAATAGGGTCGCCAGCGACAATGCGATAAGAGCCTAGTGTGATACCAACGGCAACTCCAATGGCAACCGCAATACGTAACCCCCAGATACCAATAGCACCACCTGACACCTCATTGGCTTTAATAGCGACTGCCATGAGTGAAGGTTCAGCAATGGTGGTGCTAAACCCAATAAGAAAGGCAAAAAGGTAGATCCAGTAATAGTCTTGCCATTGGACGCCGTCATGGGGAGGTATAAAGCTGGCGGTTATTTTAGCGCTTTGAATAAAAACAGGGTCAGTAAGTTGTGCTGCCATTAAGCGACCAAGAGGGAATAGGCACAATTCAAGGCCCAGTAAAAATAATGAAAGGCCAATCAAAACCCAAATAAACCCCCCGATGATTTTTCCAAGATTGGGAGGTATTTTGCGAATAACGGCAAATTGAAATCCAAAAATAATAACTACAATAGGGAATATGTCTTTGGTTGTACTAATGAGGGTTTGTAGAATTTCAGAAAAAATTTCAGCAGCCATTAGGTAATCACCATGCCATAAGCCATAACAAATATCATCGGCAGTAAAGAGGCGAATGCGATTAAACCAAATCCATCAATCATGGGATTTCGACCTTTAATTGATGAGGCTAGACCAACACCCAATGCGGTTACTAAGGGAACGGTAATGGTGGAGGTTGTTACACCACCTGAATCATACGCAATGCCAATAATCTCTTCGGGCGCAAACATCGTCATAATTACAACCAACACATAACCACCAATAATCAACCATTGAATTGGCCAGCCACGCAGGATTCTCAGTACCCCAATGACAATGGCGAGGCCAACAGAGAAGGCAACCGTATAGCGTAATCCGTTGGCGTAATCTGCTTGGGCTTCCGCTGTGTTAGTAATCATTGCGCCTTCAGCGGCAACTTTTGCAGCTTCTGCAGATACCGCAATAAGCGCGGGCTCGGCAACAGTGGTGCCAAAACCTAGGCAAAAACTAAAGGTTAGTAGCCAAAACACACTACCTTTTCGGGCAAATGCATGGGCAAGTGACTCGCCAATAGGGAATAAACCTTGCTCTAAGCCATGGATAAAAAATGTAAGACCCATGACGACAAACAGCAATCCAATGATGAGCTGTCCAGATTCCGGAAGCGGTTGTTTTAGAACAAGTAGCTGAAAAAACAGTACAACCAAAACAATAGGCGTGAGGTCTCGCATGCTGCCAACAGCGGATCCAAAAAGCTTGATAAGCGTTTGGTGCAAGTTGTTTATCCTAAATGATTATTCTAAGCATTAGTTTAGCAACTGTTTTTGATTTCGGTATTGATATAAGTCGATTTAAAGGTGAACTCTTAAACAAAAAAACGTTGAATATTAATGGGTTAGTTGGTGGTACGAAGATTTTTATGGTTGCTTATAGCTGCGGGTTATAAGTTGGGTGGAAAATAAGGGTGTTAGAGGGTGATTCAATGTTACAGGCTTATCCTTGTGATTTGGCTGGGCCATCTATACTGAACGAAAGGCGCTTTATTATTGAAGAATAATAGGGGGGGGATAGGAGGATGTTGTTGGAATGAATCAATGAAGTATTGTTGGATGTGGCCGTGGCTGCTTTGACTAAGCGGCTATTTCAATGTTGTGTAATAGGGATGTTGCTGCTAATTTCCATGGGTGTATCCGCCCGTGCTATTGACCCTATTCGGTTGTTTGAAAAGGATAGTTATTCGCTTAGTGGGCATATGGCGGTATTAAAGGATGAAACGAATAGTCTTAATATCGATGATATAGTTTCTGATATATATCAGCGAAATTTTTATCTCGACGATGGCGAAATTCTTAATCTAGGGGTTAGTCCACATACGTATTGGGTTAGGGTTGATCTGTTTTATCCAAAACAATACCCAAATACAACGATTGAAAAACAGTGGTATCTAGAAATAGGAAAAGCCTTGTTAGGGGTTGCTGAGCTGTATCTTCTGCAAGAGGATGGCAGTTATTTGGTGAAAAGCTCTGATTCACGAAGTTCATTTATGAGTAAAGAGATTTCTCATGTGAATAGTGTCTTTCCTATAAGTACGATATTGGGCCAGGAATTAACGCTGTATCTAAAAATCCAGAATACGACTTCGGCATTGCATATCCCTTTGACCTTATGGAATCCATCTGAGTTTTCAGAGAAGATTGCAAAAGAAGAATTTGTATATGGTTTGTTTTTTGGCGCAATGTTGATTCTTCTGGCGTATAACATGTTTCTTTATTCGTCTATTCGAGATGAATGTTACCTATATTATATTGTGTATTTAGGTAGTGTCACATTATTTGAGCTTTTTGAAATTGGTCATGGAGCAATTCACTTTAATGTAGTAGTTGATGCGTTAGGTAAAGAATACACCTCCACAATAGTCTGGGTATCTTTGTGGGGGGGGATAAAGTTTTTTACATCGTTTTTAAATATACCTGAAAGGCACCCAAGGCTACAGATATTTTTTAACGTGGCGAGTTGGGTGGTAATTGTTTCTGGAATTCTTAGTGTTATAAAAAGAGATTACATTTCTATTGTTTGGGTAAGCTCATTTGCGATATTTTTCTTTATGGTTCTTCTCGTTACAACGGTATATTGCTGGGTGAAAGGTAATGATTCGGCCAAGTTTTTCTTTTTTGCCTGGTCGTTTAATGCCGTAGGGATGATGACATATGCATCAATGGCTAATGGTGTTATCCCGTCAACATGGCTGACAATTTCTTCTGCGCCGATAGGTGTTATTTTGGAGGCCGTTATTTTTTCATTTTCCTTAGCGGACAGAATAAAAATAGAAGGAAAGAAAAAGCTCGATGCTGATGAGATGATTGTTGAAAATATGTCAAAGTATCGATCGGTTTTTGAGAATGCACTGGAGGGGATGTACTGGATGTCAATGGAGGGCATTGTAACAAATGCTAACACATCCATGGCCAGGATTATGGGGTTTGTGGATGAGCGTGATGTAATATGCAATAGTGATATTGTCGCTGAAACTTTATACAGTCATGTTGATGGGGTTAAAACGTATATTTTTGATGATGTTAAAAATAAGGAGTTATCTTTTTCTAGAATCTCAGGTGGCAGTGTTTGGGCGCATCACAGCTCACGAGTGATTTACGACGAGAATGGCGTTGCTTTACATGTGGAAGGTACGTTAGTTGATGTTACGGAAATAAAGGAAAAAGAGAACGCTATAAGAGGTCAAATCAAGGAGCGCTTGAGGAAAAATTTTGCTGTATCTGCAACCAAAGAAAAAAGCCAATTTCTGTCGATGATGAATGGAAAAATTCGGATGCCTTTGACATCGATAATTGGTTTTGGAGAACTTCTTAAGGATGAGGATGGTTCTGTCGATAAAAACAACTTGTCAGAAAAGAATAGATATGTAGAAATAATTTCTGAGAATAGTCGTGATCTTTTAATTTTGATTAATAATATTCTTGATTTCTCAAAATTAGAGGCTGGAAAGTTTGATATTGAAAAAATCCAATTTTCAATTGTTGAACTGGTTTCTAGTGTTAATCATGATTTTTTTAAGAAAAGTAAAGATAAGGGTGTAGAGTTCCATATTGAGTTTTCGACCCCTATTCCCGAGCTTGCTTTAGGCGACCCAACAAAAATACTACAAATAGTTAATAATCTCTGTGATAACGCGATAAAACATTCAGGTTCCGGGTTGGTAAAGATTGGTGTTTCATGGAAAGACGATTTTTTGAATTTCGAAGTTTCAGATCAGAGCGGGGGGATTGACAATTATGAAATTAAACATGTTTTTAGTGTTGGGTTGCCTGGTATTGAGCTAGATGGTGTGCGGAGCGTCAGAATGGATGATTCTGATTTAGGTTTACCAATATCAAAAAGACTCGCGATTTTGATGGGGGGAGATATAGGGGTATCAAGTGAGGCAGGAAAAGGGAGTGTTTTTGATTTTTCTGTGAAGTTGGAATTGGCTCAGAATACTGTTTGGGTTAACTCATTTGAGGTCGTTTCGGAAGGAAAAAATACTGATAGGGGTGACGAAAAAAATAATGTTACTGTATCGCATACATCTCAACCCATTAAATCACCTTCATCAAAAGAGAAGGTCAATTTAAAATTAAGTGGAACCGTTTTGTTGGCAGAGGATAATGTTGTAAATCAGGCATTGTTATCTCGAATGTTAAAGAAATTGGGTGTTAGTGTTGTTTTAGCAAATGATGGGGTTGAGGCATGTGATCGTTGTAGTGATTCCTCTCCGGACCTAATTCTAATGGACATCAACATGCCAAATCGTAATGGGGTAGAGGCCGTAAGTATTATTAGGAAAACAAATGTCGATGTGCCTATTTATGTTTTGACCGCAGAAACTGATCAGAGCGTAATAGCTGAAGCAATAGAGGCGGGGTGTCAGGGTTTTTTGAGTAAACCAATTAAAAAGATAAAGCTTCATGATGTATTGGAAAAATATTTGACACCCCAGAGTGAATTTGTCGCGCCGTCCGAGGCGGTAGAAGAGCCCGTTTTTTATGATGATGAGAAGGGCACTGTTGCTGAGATGGCAATAAACGTACAGTCATCGCGTGTTCTGTTGTTTTCAAAGAACAAACCTAAAGGTGGCCTGAATAAAAATATTCTTAAGTTTTCTGATGCGCTTCCTCAAATTAATGAGTTTGTCCGGGATCTTTATGAAAACAAGCGTTGGGAAAAGCTTGAAGAAGTGATCGTTCAAATTAATGGTGTGGCAAATGATTGTAAATTGGATGATCTATCTCGAAACAGTAGAAATCTGATTTCTGCATTACAAGAAGCAGATATGGACGAGGTGAATAAATGGATTTATTGGGTGGATAAAGCTATTAGGCAAACTGAAAAAGATGAAAAATTGTCAGGTAAGAAAATCAGTAGTAGGCAGGGGTAGGTTGAAACTGTTAACGGCAGTCCAAAATTTAACTCTGAAACCTATATCCGTTATGGTTTTTAGTTCTAAGTAGTCGATAAAAATACCATAAAACCTCCTGATACCTTGTTATTTTCTAAGGCTATCTATACTAAAAGGGGGGGGGAGCTGTTAGCACTCCCATTTTCTATCAATGAGGTTGTAGTTGCGGTATACACGCCTAAGGCAGTTAAGAAGGTGTCGCTCTGAATATGTCATCTATTTGGCAGTAAAATGCTGCTGTATCCTTTTTTTGTTCACTTCTTTTTCCGCAATGGGGAATGAAGAGCAGCAGGCTGTGCGTTTGTTCTCCAAGGGAAGTTATCCCCTGAATCTCTTTATGATGGTTTTAAAGGACGATACGAATGCATTGACGATGGATCAGATTGCTACACCTGAATACCAGCAGAAATTTGTAAAAAATGACAAGAAAATTATAAATTTTAGCATTTCAAATTCAACATTCTGGGTGAAATTAAAATTAATATATCCTGATGCCTACCCGAATAAAGAGGAAGTTAAGCGTTGGTATCTGGAACTGGCACGGGCAAATATAGATATAGCAGAACTCTTTATTGAAGAATATGACGGGGTTTATGAGGTTTTTTCCTCAGATATGAGGAGTGCATATTCAGATAGGAAAATACAACACGTAAATAGTGTCTTTCCCATTGATATCCTGATAGGACAAGAGTTGACATTGTATGCAAAATTAAAAAATAGAACATCGATGTATTTGCTGGGTACTATTTGGAGCCCAGCAAAGTTTGTTACGAAAGTAGCAAATATGGAGTATATTTATGGAGTTCTTTTTGGCGGAATGCTGATACTTCTTTTATATAATCTATTTCTCTATTTTTCAGTGCGCGACATTAGTTATCTCTATTATGTTCTTTATCTAGGGGGTATTACAAGTTTTGATTTTCTAGAGATTGGACACGGTATGGTTCATGCGACGGAATATTTTGGAGATATAAAGAGAGAATATATTCTTTTTGTTATATGGGAGACAGCGATAGCGGGGATTTTGTTTGCAAAGAGTTTTATGTCGATAAAAGAAAATCATCCCAGAGTTGATGGGTTTTTGAATTTACTGATGATTACCGCCTTTATAAGTGCAATTGTTACCGCATTTAGTTCCTATGAGACAGGGGCGTTTTTTAATTTGATATTTATGATGATATTTTTACCGTCATATTTATCAGTTATTGTTTATTGCTGGTATATGGGTAATCAAAATGCAAAATATTTTTTCTTCGCTTGGATTTCAAATATTGCAGGGTTGCTTATATTTTCTGGTGTTACATATCAAGTTGTTCCTGTTACCCCGCTGACTTTGTCGGCTGCTCCGTTAGGGATATTGGTTGAGGCCGTTGCTCTATCTTTTGCATTGGCCAATAGAATTAAAAATGAGCAGGCTTTAGCGCTATTTGCGGGTAGCCAGGCGATGAGTAATCTTTCAAAATTTCAATCTGTTTTTGAAAATGCAAGAGAAGGAATGTATACCATGACGATGGAGGGTGTGTTTGTAAGTTCGAACCCTTCTATGGTGAGAACGTTTGGTTTTGAAGATACCAAAGAATTGTCTTTTCATGGAAAAGATTTGGCAAAAATGCTTTTTAATAATAGCAGAAAAGAGTATGAGGATTTTTTGGCGCAAGGGCTCTCTGGAAATGACCTATGCTTTTTTCGGCGTGATGGTAATAAAGTTTGGGCGACGCATAATGCCAAATTAATAGTAGATGCATTTGGGGATCCGCATCATATTGAAGGAACTGTAGTAAATATAACGCAATCTATGTTGAAGGATATTGCCATACAAGAAAGAGAAAAAGAACGTGTTGAGAAGGATATTGCTGAAGCCTCCACCAGTGCAAAAAGTGAGTTTTTATCCAATATGAGCCACGAGATTAGAACCCCATTGACAGCGATTATTGGCTTTAGCGAATCTCTTAAAGACGAGACTTTAACAAAATCGGAACGAGGCAATGCGGTAAAATTGGTTGTGTCTAGTAGTCATGTTTTGCTTCAGCTTATCAATGATATTTTGGATTTTTCTAAAATGGAGGCTGGGAAACTCGGTGTTGAACACGTCACGGTTAACTTGATTGATATGGTTGAACGTATTCGTGATGAATGCTCAGTGTTAGCAGAACGAAAGCAATTGGATTTCGATATTGTGTATCGATACCCACTCCCCGGAATTCTGATGGGCGATCCATTGCGCATTGCACAGGTACTAAAAAATCTATGTTCGAATGCTATAAAATTCACAGATAAAGGAAGTGTTGTTCTATCGGTACTTTGGGATAATAAATGTAATAAACTTGTATTTGAAGTTATTGATAGCGGTGTAGGTATGAGTGATGAGGTGCAGCACAACTTATTTCAGATATTTGATCAAGCTGACACTTCGTCCACACGACGATATGGCGGTGCAGGACTTGGACTGGCGATATCTCAAAAATTAGCGGTGTTAATGGGGGGAAGTATTACCGTAATGAGTGAGGTTGGTAAAGGCAGCTCTTTCACTTTTGATGTTGGCGGAGAGCTCCCTTTAAATGTGGATTGGCTTCAGGGGCATGATGTCCTTTCTAAGGAAGATCGTGCTCGTAAGAATCACACGTTGAAAGTGGTTCCGAAACTGTCGGGAACAGTGCTCTTGGCAGAAGACAATGTTGTTAATCAAAAGCTAATCGAACGTGTACTGAAGAAAACCGGGGTCAACGTTATTATCGCTGCTGATGGTGTGGAGGCCTGTGAAGCTTGCGATAAGGCATTGCCGGATTTTGTCTTAATGGATATTAATATGCCGCGCCGAAATGGTATTGAGGCAGTAAAGTACATAAGACGCCAAGGGTATCAAGTACCTATTTATGCGTTAACGTCGGAAATGGATCAAGCTGAAATTGACAAAATATTAACTGCGGGTTGCCAGGGGGTGCTTACCAAGCCTTTGAATACAAGGAAGTTATTTGAGATTTTGGATGAGCGTATGCCGCATTATGACAGCTCGATAACAGACGGTATTTTTACACGGAGTGGCCCGTTGGAGCCTCATAATGGTAGGGGCGAAACTCTTGGGTTTGTACAATCTTTGCCCAAATTAGAAGAGTTGATGATTGAATTAGTTAAGCTCAAAAATTGGACTAAGCTTAATAGAATCGTTAAGAAAATACATAAAACGTCTCTTTCTCTTAGCCTTGGTACGCTTGCTCAGCATAGCGAAGGGCTCAGAGGTGTTTTAGAGAGTGAGATAACTAATGATACGGTAAAGGATGTAGATTATTGGCTCTCAATGATTGTTGAAGATTTTGGCTTGATTGTTGAAAACATTGAAGAAAAACGTTGATGGTGGTGTTATGAGTGAGAAGTACAATTCAATACTAGAAGAAAAGGAACTGTCCCGGCTTAAGCAAGGAACTTATGCCGATATTCTGTTTATTATGTTGCCATTTATGGCAATCCTATTGCAGACCCTGTGGGCGGGAAATGCTAAGGACATTTTGTTGGGGCCAGAGCTTTCTATTGCGGCTTCAATATTAACCGGGTTGAGTGTCAGTAAATTTTTTCAGGGGTTAGTATCGGACCGTTCGTTGGGTGTGTATAAGGAGCGTGTGGTATTGATTATAGCGACAACCTTATTTCTTATACTCATACCTGCATTGATCATGACAATGAAATTGAGCACAGCTGAAGATCCACCGGAAATTGTAGCGTTTGTTCAGCCAGCATTATTGATTGTTGCGATCTCTTTGTATATAAGTGCAATTAGTATCATACGGGCGCGTGAAGAGGATGACGTGGAAGAAAGTAAAGAGGTTGAGGAAACTGAAAAAGGCATATTCCCGGTTGAAATGTTAAAACCACAAGATGAAACAGGTGAGAAAACATCATAACGGATGTCAGTGGTTTATGCCGATTAAATCAAGGGTTCACATAGCGCGAATTATTTTGTATAGCGCATTTTTCCTCTATGCTGCTCTGGGTGTTCAGCGCTTGGCAATGGCAGAGTCTTGGATTGATTTCTCTGATTCTATTGAAATGATAAAGTTGGAGTTTAAACAGAAAACTATCGACCTGTTTGGTACTGTTGATAGTTACTCCGTTAATCATGCTATGGAAGTGTTGGAGGATATTCCAGGAGAGTTAACTATTGAACAGGTATCTTCTGGGGATTATGAAGATCGATTTATTTCAAGCAGTGGAACGATTTTAAATGAAGGTATAACGGGCTATTCTTATTGGATTCGTTTTACTTTATCGTCCCATCCATCAATAGCTGATGTTAGTGTTAAGAGGTTATGGTATTTAGAGGTTGGTAGATCACAATTAAATATCGCCGAATTATATATTTCTCAGGTTGATGGTAGTTACGAAGTTATTGCAGCAGATATCAGAAAGCCGTTTTCAGAGCGGGACGTGGTGCATGTTAACAGCGTATTTCCCGTTAAGACTTTGTTGTTTGAAGAGAAAACGTACTATCTAAAAATACGCAATGACAATGCGTTATTTGTCCCGTTAACACTATGGAATCCTATCGCATTTGCTGAGAAAGTAGCGTACGAAGAGTTTGTGTACGGGCTGTTTTTTGGCGGCATGTTAATAATGGCATTTTATAACGTATTTGTTTTTTTATCTGTTAGGGATAAGGGGTATCTGTATTACTTTCTTTATGTTTTTAGTATCGCATTTTGGCAGTTTATTGAGAATGGCCATGGGTTGACCATTTTTGGTGATGGTGGGGGGGTTCTAAGCAAATATTATCTTCCTCAATTATTGATGTTTTCATTTTTTATGATGATTCAATTTACTCGGGTTTTTCTGGAGACGGAAAAAGATATGCCGGGTACAGAGCTTGTTTTTAATATTTTTAAAATGATCATTTTTGTAAGTGCGGTTTCAGCATTTTTTGTTGATTATATTAGTACGCAGATTTGGATGTCAGGTTTGTCGATGGGTTTGATGATTATTTTATTAGTAACCGCAAGTTTTTCATGGGCTGGAGGGAATGAAAGTGCTCGATATTTCTTTGCGGGGATTTTGGCAACAGTCTCTGGTGGCCTCCTATTTGTTGGGGTGCTTGAAGGAGTTTTGCCGGCAACACCAGCGTTGTTGTCTTCCGCACCGATAGGTACATTGGCTGGTGCCGTTTTATTATCATTTGCGCTTGCCGACAGAATAAAATTTTTGCAGTCAACAGCTTTGGCGGCAAATCAGCGGTCAATGGAGAGTTTATCAAAATTTCGCTCCATTTTTGATAATGCGGTGGAGGGAATGTACCGGATGACCCTTGATGGAAGTATGGTAAGTGCCAACTTATCGATGGCGAAGCTTTTGGGTTATAACTCTGTCGACACTTTACTTGCCTCTGGCGTGGAAGCAAGCAAAGTGTGTTATTCAGATCCAGTTACGCAATATAATCTTTTGAGTAAAGAGGGTGTTTTTCAAACAGAGATTGCTTATGAAAAACGTAGTGGCGGCGATGCATGGGGGCGACATTCAGCTCAGCTCATCTTGGATGCAAGTGGTAAGCCTAGTCATATTGAAGGTACGCTGGTTGATATCACTGCAAGAAAAGAGAAAGAGCAAGCTGAGCGAGAAAGAGAAAAGAACCGTGTAGAAAAAGAAGTGGCTAGTGCATCGGCGTCGGCGAAAGGTGAGTTCTTGGCAAATATGAGCCATGAGATAAGAACTCCTCTAACGGCTATTATTGGTTACAGTGAGTCACTTTATGATGAAGAGCTTACGTTTAAAGAAGAACAGAATGCGGTAGATACTATCATTCGAAGTAGTCATCATTTATTAGGGCTGATTGATGATATTTTGGATTTTTCTAAGATAGAGGCTCATCAGCTTGAAGTTGAGAAAATTGATGTCGATATTGCACTGTTAATGAAGGATATAGAGTCCTATTTTATTATGAAGGCAGTGTCTCAAGGGCTTTATTTTAAGGTGGATTATCAATTTCCAATGCCAAGTAAAGTTATCGCTGATCCAAAGCGATTGAAGCAAATATTACTTAACCTTTGTAGTAATGCGTTAAAGTTCACTAAGGAGGGTGGCGTTACGATTGAAGTTGGTTGGGATGAAGGCAGAAGGTTAATGCGGTTTGCCGTTTGTGATACAGGTATTGGCTTAACCGAGAAACAATTGGGTAAGTTGTTTCAGGAGTTTTCTCAGGCAGATGAATCAACGGCAAGAAATTTTGGCGGCACGGGTTTAGGGCTTGTTATTTCTAAAACACTAGCTGAGTTAATGGGGGGGACTATTGATGTTACCAGTGTACCAGGAGAAGGTAGTTGTTTTTCCGCGTATATTGGCGGAGAGTTACCCGAGCGTAAGGATTGGATTAGTGGTTGGGATACCTCTAAAAAGGAAACGAAAAAACGAAGCAGTAAAGGGTTGTCGATTCCTAAACTGAGTGGAAAGATTTTGTATGCGGAAGATAACCCGGTGAATCAAAAGCTAGTTGCTATGCTGGTTAAAAAGACAGGAGCAGAGCTTGTTTTGGTTGGGAACGGTAAAGAGGCGGTGGAGCAGGTTGAGAATAATGATTTTGACCTGGTGTTGATGGATATACAGATGCCGGTCATGAACGGTGTAGATGCTATTAAGGCGATTAGGGATAAAGGCTATACCTTACCAATTTTGGCGCTTACTGCAAATGTTATGCAAGAAGATGTAAAAATGTATACAAAAGTGGGCAGTAATGGTTGCTTAGCTAAGCCTATTGTTAGGCCTGTTTTTTACCAAATGCTGGAGAGCTATTTGGGGGCGGAGAAAAAGGGCGAGGAAGTCTAGCGTACGGAGCGTATATACGCATCAATTTGCTGGCTTATAGTTCTATATAATTGCAGCTGTGTTGACTAGTCTGTCTAATTATTCTGCGTACCATTCTTCGTACCAAATGCCTACAAATTCAAACAATCAACCTATTGTTCTTGCGGGGTTGTTGTGTCAGGATTCCGTAAAATAATAATACCCTCATGTCTAGGAGGTTAACGTGAGTTTACCTACACAAGTTCGCCTAAATCGTAGTTTTGATATTACAAAGTTACAGTCAGATTTGGAGTCGGCACTACAAAAATTTAAAGCTTTACCTCAAGCAGGCCCTTACCATGATGGTAGTTGGAAGGGTATTTCGTTGCGCAGTATTGATGGTGATTATAAGAACCCTGTTGCGTTTGTTGAAGGTGGGCTATACAAAGATACGGAAGTGCTTTCTTTTTGTCCCTATTTTAAGGAAATTTTAGATAGTTTTTCATTTCCTATTAGTACAGCTCGATTGCTATTTGTGGCGCCAGGGAAAAAGATAGGTGAGCATGTTGATGTGGGGTTTAATTGGGAGACGGGTATGGTTCGTCTTCATATACCTATTGTTACCCATGAAGATGTGATGTTCTATGCGGGTGGTGATCGCCTTTG
>MAAC01011254.1_pt1 | contig 62596 bp, 56 predicted proteins | sample 1115981 | NCBI WGS metagenome assembly MAAC01 (sample SAMN04961126, study PRJNA320927) | seawater metagenome | isolation source: sample BD02T64 sea water enriched with oil for 64 days | place: USA:Gulf of Mexico | collected 2013-07-27 | reverse complement strand
CATTCCGAACAGAGAAGTTAAGCCTACCAGCGCAGATGGTACTGCATTTATGTGGGAGAGTATGTCGCCGCCATTCTTATTAAAGGTCCTGATTCTTACGAATCAGGACCTTTTTTTTGCTTTAATATTTTGTAAATTTATACTTTATCATTTTAAATACTTTAGTACTTAAAAACATAGAATGATTCATGGATAAAAATGAATTTTACGCTTATATAAAGCAATATTTCCCTCTCTTGACGGATACCGCCTTATTGGAAGAGATGTATACATTTTCGGTCTTTAAAAGCTTAAAGGAAGGTGATGTTTTAATGGACTTTGGAAATTATATTAGAACTATTCCATTAGTTGTAAAAGGAAGTATTAAAATTGTCAGAGAGAATGAAAATGGGAATGAACTTCTAATGTATTACCTGGGTGAAGGTGATACATGCGCGATGTCTCTTACCTGCTGTATGAGTCATAATAAAAGTGAAATCAGGGCTATTACGGATACCGATGTCGATCTTTTTATGATTCCAGTTGAAAAAGTAGATGAATGGATGATCAAATACCGTAGTTGGAAGAGTTTTATTATGCAGACGTATAGCAAACGATTTGCAGAGCTGTTAACTACTATTGATAGCATTGCATTTTTAAAGATGGATGAGCGCTTATCAAAATACTTAATAGGGAAATTTGATAAATTAGGTAGTAGAGAGCTTCATATTACGCATCAAGAAATTGCTACTGATCTAAATACCTCTCGAGAGGTTATTTCAAGATTGTTGAAACAGCTTGAAAAACGAGGAGAAATTATCCTAAGTAGAAATAAAATTGCACTAAGTCAATAAGAAAATAAAAAAAGCCATCCCGAATATTCAGGATGGCTTTTTACTAATTAATATTTACTACTGGATGTCTCTCAAACGGTATTTCCTTGTCAATCATATATCTATAGGTAACAAGCATACGATATTTTTTACTCCCTAAACGTTCCGTTATCTTGAGCATTTTTGGATTGAAATCACCTATCCAATTTTGAGTTAAAGCATTATATTGCCCTTGAGGGATAATATTATAATGTCCCCATGCGAACATCATACCTTCTATTCCTTTTCGCTGAAATTCCTTTACTACGCCAAAAACAATTCCGACCATGGTTTTTGGTGGATTAAAAGTCTTATGAAATAAGAATTTAATCTTCCCCCAAATATTTAATTTTCCATTTACATATTGGAAAACTTCATTGAGTTCAGGTAGGCTAACAGCGAAAGATACAGGTTGATCTTTGTAATAGGCAAAATAAACTATTTTTTTATCCATTACAGATTTCATAGCGCCAACAAGTTCTAATGCCGTTTCATATTTCATTTCTTTGAAATCTCTATATGACCCTTTCCAGGCACCATTATACACCGTAACGAAATCTTTGGCTATTTTTTCAATGGACATTCCTTGAACATCTGATACACGATAATCTGTATTTTCCAATATCTTGTCATAGGCTCTTTGGAATATAGGGCTTGGTTTCTGAAGCATATCTCTTTTGAAACAGTACTGTTCAAAGTAGTTCTTAAAACCGTATGTTTCCAATAATTTACTATAGTATGGAGGATTATAATTAATACCATAACTCCCCATTGAATCGAAATTTTCAATCAAACACCCCCAGAACTGATCTCTTTCTCCAAGGTTTATTGGTCCATCGACTGCTTGAATACCTCTAGATTCGAGCCACTCCATAGAGGAGTCTAGAAGTAGATTGGCTGCCTTTTGATTGTCAATACATTCAAAAAAACCAACACCACCCGTTTTGAATTGTTCACTGTTGTAGGTCGTTGGATTGATAAATGCTGAAATACGACCAATTGTCTTTTCTTCATTCATCAATATATATCGAATACAATTTTCTGCTCGGTACGCTTTATTTTCAGAACTAAATACTTTGCGGATATCCTTTTCTAAATGGGGGATCCAATTTTTATCGTTCTTATATATATAGTGTGGAACATCAAGAAATTGTTTTTCCGTTTTTCTGTCTGTTACTTCTACTAATTTCATTTGTTATGGGCCTTTATAAAGAATGTATCAAATGTAAGAAATTATAGCAAATATGTTGTGACACAATTTGTCACTATTTGAATGTAGATTTGGAGTATAACCAAAAAGAAATAAGTATGTTACCAATTCAAGAAAGATCAAATAATATTTATTTTCCATTAAAGTTTCAGGAAAACGCGTTGGGAATGATGAATAATTGCATTTTGAAATCCATATTTTCATCTACTTCTAATTTGGACATTACTTTTACGCCTATAGTTGTGGATCAAAAGACCTTATATATTGCATCTGAATCTGCCTTGTCAGATGAAAGGGCCAAAGCATTTATTCAATCTTTTTTCGCGAGTGATCGCCGGTTGAGATCTTTTATCCACAATGCATTGTTGGAGAAGAAAGGTTGGGGAGAAGTAGTTTTGGCAGGAAATTACTTAAGCCATTATACCGATATTTATGGTGTATTGGTATTGCCAAGAGATTGATGCCTATCTCATGTCTAAATCAATAAATTTTATATCCGTCTTGTCTAGTATTTCAACTAGGTTTTCATTTTTTGTTTTGGTATAGGTTTTAAGGTTTGAATAATCTATAAAGTTCCATGTTTCGATTTCGTTGTTTATAACTTTGTTTAATAATAGTCCAAACCTTGTCTGTCCATTTTTTAAGGCAATCATTACGTCTTGTTGTTGTTTCATTTTTTATTTCAAATATACTTCTTGAGGACAGTATAGATGTTATTTCAATAATATGGAAAGGTTAATTAATTAATTTTTGAGCAAAAAAAAACCACCCTAAGGTGGTTTTATATATTACATATTCAATTTATAGGCTAAACCGAATTCTGTTAAGTGTCTTAATTCATAAAATGAATCTACTTGTTTTCTTTTCAATTCCCAAGTACCTATATTGTTTCTTATATGAATGCTTAGGCGATTGTTTAACTCAACTGCAGCACCAAGAGTTAAACTAACATTGAATTGCTTAAATGGCTTTATCTTGTGATAAAATGTATGGAACGAAGTTTCTCCAGATAGGTATGTTTCTACTTTAGGACCTGCAAATGCACTGAAGTGATCGTTGAACCAATACTGTAAAAGTGGGCTAAAAGTAAAACTTGAATATTCTAGTGAGGTTAGTATAGGGGCTTCATCTGTACCAATTTGTTGGACAAATAAGGGGTTATCTAAATCTTGCTGAAATATAACTCCTTTATTGTCTGCTTCTACCTTTTGGATACCAGCTTCAAATTCCAGATTTAAGTGATGTTTTAAATCAATAGAATAGTTGATACCAATTTGATAACCCAATGTTGAAACCAATTCAGGATAAGATCTAATTATTGGATTGTCTTCATTTACATTTTCAAATGTAGAGGCATTTTTACCAATGTATACACCAAATTCATTTTGTGCTTGTACTGTGCAAATTCCTGTTATTCCAGCTAGTAATAGAAAAAATCTTTTTTTCATGTTCCAATTTGGTTTTAGTTGTCTAATGGATCAAAGTCTTGGTTGAACTTTTCTCTTAATTCTTCCAAGGATAGGGTGAAGTCTTCAGTTGAATCTTGAAGTCTCTCTCTATATTTTTTGATCAACAATTCTAATTTTGTTGTATTCTTTTGAGGAGGAGGGAAGTTTAAATATTCCCTATAAGCTTGTTTGGATTCATGAAGATTTGCGTCTTCAGACATGCGTTCAAACTCCTCTTGATTTTTCTTTTCTTTTGTCAGTGCAGTTTTATTTTTAACTGCAAAGGCCAAAATCTTCGGGTAAGTGTTTTTCCCTGAGCTCTGGTAATATTTTATCAATCTCGTGGCAGCACTTCTGAAATCACCTTCTTTCCCATTAAATTTTGAAGTATTCTTTAATTTTTGATAGGCTATTTCTGCATGATGGTTCATGTATTTTCTGATCAAAGTAGCTAGTTCAAGATTATAATCTTCGAGAGCTGAACGGAAGTCTTTGTCGATAGATTCTAATTTGTGAACACTGATAAAGATATCCAGAATATAAACATTAACATCTTCAATAAAATCAAGTTTATTTAATAGAGAGTAATGCTTTTTTTGTTTAACTGAATAGGTCGTGAAATCATCTTCCGTTTCAGGTTGTAAGCTATAGCCTGATTCAAATTTTTTGAAGTCTACTTCAAATGTTGATCTAGCTTCTGATGATTTTATTTGTAGTCTGCTAAATTCTAAATGGTATGATTTAGCTACCGGTAAGGTGTCAATTTGCAAATCAAAAGTAGAAGATAGATTTTTTAGATCCGTTTCGTAAATATTGTCGTAATCAGGAAGTTCTCTTTCTGTATTTTCTTCTTTTTTCACAGTAGGCTTATCCTCTTTGCCTTCTATAGTTGTTAAAGAAGCTGTAGCATCAAGCGCAGGAGGTACAACGCTAAACATACTTCTGAAAATTCCAAAAATTTGTTTTTGATATTTTCTTTCCTTCAATAGCTTGCTATCTTCGTTTTCCTTGATATCATAAATATCAATTATTCTAGCTATTTCGGAATTATAAATATCCTCATATTTATCGATTAGGATATTTAAAGATCGCTTTAATGGAAATTTAACATCGTAATCGTTCCGGTAGTTTAGTTCTCGACGAATATTCTCCAAAGAACGAAGTTGGTCTTTCCTAAGGTATTCCATTTGTTCTGGAACCCCGCTGGTAATCATCTCGTCCAACAATTGGTAATAATCCGAATATACTTTATTACTGACTTTGTGTATATATTTATAATAGGCTTGTTCCGTTTTGAAATTGGGGTCAAAACGTTTGTCCATTTTTTGATTATATACCTGAGCCGTCAAGTGATTTTGAGAGCAAAAGGACAGAAAAAAAGTGCTAAACAATAGTGAAATTATACACTTGCGCATCATACTGTAATAAGGCTTAATCTATATCTTGGCTAATATACATTTTTTTTTAAATCGTTTGAAGTTAGATTTTGGAAATTTCAGAGAGTTTAATTCCCTCTGTGCTGGATCTTTTAGATTAAAAAAAAATCTAATGGTGATTTACATATTATTTGATTTTGATACAGTCTAAGACCAGTTTGTCTGAATGACTATTCTGAGTGAAGATGATATATTCAGAATCCGAACCCGTATGGATATTTAATTTCTGTTTTAGTTGATTGGTAGATAGGGGGTAGTTCCTGGAAATTAATTCTCGCTTTAATCCTTTGATATACTTTTTGATTTTTTTTTGATTCCCTTCTACCAATCGTAGAACTTTAAAAATTCTTCCAGGAAATTCTTCAATCAAATGATCTGAGGTATATAAATGACTATTAGTGGCTAGTTTTTTCAGAGGAAACCTATTGGCCACTAATTTGAATGCTCCAGCCTTAAGAATTGAACTATTGGGTAAATATATATATTCTCCCAATTCTCCTAAGTTTACTACGCTTTCTAGTTCCTCTTTTTGATAGTAGTTAAATTCATCGGTTCCATTGGCCAATATATTCACACAAGAAATGGATAGGTCTTCTGTGCTTTTTTTGTTTAATAGAAATAGCAGTTCTTTACACTCATTGTTTAACGATACAATGAATAGCTTTTGAACATATTTCAATTGTTGTAATGCCAGGTTAATGTCCAACATGGGGGCGCATTTTACCATGACATTTTTGGCTCTATTGACTAATTCTTCTTCTATTTCTATAATATTCGGAGTGCAATCTTCAAGTAAGAATACTTTTTTGTTCGCTTGATCTCTCCTTGCTGGATCCAAATAAATACAATCAATTTCTTCTGGGTGATCGTTTAAGTACTTCAATCCATCACCGTTGTAAATTTCAATATTAGCTCCAAGGATATTGAAATTATTTCTGGTTATTTCAGATAGTTCTTGTTGTATTTCGCAATAGATGGCTCTTTTGAAATTTTTGGAAGTAAAATATATATCGATCCCCATTCCGCCCGTAAGGTCAATAATGGTATCTCCTGAAAGAAGTTTTGCTTTGAAGTTTGCGGTCTCTACGGACGAACACTGTTCCAATGAGATTGCAGCAGGATAGAGTATTTCTTTTTGCTCATACCAACTCGGTAATTTTTTTCTTGCCTTTTGTCTTCCTTTTATTTGTTGTAAAATTCGATCAAAGCGCAAGTCGGGATGCTTAGGTTTCTGAAACGCAATATCTGCCAACTTCATATGTTCATGAGCAGCAATGAATTGTAATTCTTCGGCAGTAAATGCCAAGTTTTTATTGTTCTGTGCCTCCATTAAATACATATTCTAAGATGTTTGAGCCCATCTGTAAGGCTTGAAGTCTTGTTTCTTCTGAATCCTTATGTACCGAGGGATCTTCCCATCCATCTCCTAAATCGCTTTCATGGGTATATAAACAAATAATTTTCCCCTGGTGAATTAATGCAAATGCCTTAGCCGCTTGGTTGTCATGTTCATGAATTTTTGGTAATCCATTTTTAAAGGTAAATGACTGATGGAAAATTGAATGATTAGGTGGTAATTCAATCAATTCAAGTTCTGGAAATACTTTTTTAATTTCTATTCGAATAAATGGATCCATTCCATAATTATCATCAATATGTAAAAAGCCACCTGCTAAGAGATAATTTCGAAGATTTTCTGCCTCCTCGGCTGTGAATACCACATTTCCATGTCCAGTCATGTGGATAAAGGGATAATTGTATATTTCCTTACTTCCTACTTCAACAGTTGCATATTCCTTGTTGATATTCGTTCCAATTTCTCTGTTAGCAAACTCTATTAGGTTCGTTAATGAACTTGGGTTAGCGTACCAGTCACCACCACCACCATATTTTAAAACTGCTACTTGAAAACCTGATCCACTTTGAAAAGAAGATAATAGGAGATATAAAATTGGTATTGCAAGAAATGGAATGATATGCTTAATTCGCTTATTCATGAAATAAAAAGTTTATGGCATGGCAGGCAACTAGTCCGGCTGTTTCAGTTCTCAATCTACTTTCACCTAATCCTATGGCTTTATAACCCTTAGATTTAGCAAGTGTTATTTCATCCGATGAAAAATCGCCTTCCGGACCTATTAATAATATAATGTCCTTATTGGATTGCTCGATATGTTTTATATGAAATTTGGAATCATCCTCTCGACAATGTGCAATAAAAGATGATGCATTATGTATTGCATCATTTTGAATGAATTCCGAATAAGTACAAATAGGATTTAACTTAGGTTTATGACTTTTTAGGGATTGTTTCATGGCAGAAATAAGAATCTTCTCTAATCGATCTTCCCTTATCTTTTTACGTTCTGAATGAAAGCTAATAATAGGTGTGATTTCATCAATGCCTATTTCTGTTGCTTTCTCCATGAACCATTCAAATCTGTCAATATTCTTGGTAGGGCATACCGCCATGTGAAGTTTATATGATCTAGGAGACACATTATGTTTGTGCTCTGATATAACTATCTCTACTAATTTTCCATTTTTGTTCACAGTCCCTTTATACATATCACCCTTTCCATTGGTAATGTGAATTTCAGTTCCATCTTGAATACGCAATACTCTTAAGCAATGGTTGCTTTCTTCCGGAGATAAGAAAGGATGTTGTTTACAAAAATTTTCAGTGTAAAATAGTTTCATATTTTTTACAAGGGCAATTAATAATATTGTTTAGGGTAATGAAATGAATTTAAAATCCAATTGTTGTCACTGTATTGAACATGTGCAACGCCGCAGGTCGGAAATTTATCTCTATTAAAGTTACAATAAATAGATAGAAAATTTTCAATGGTTGGATTATGGGCCACTATCGCTATGCTGTTATGTTCTTCGAAAGCGTTTAATACGATATGTTCAAGTTCTTTGAAGGAGCAGAGGTATAAACTCTTATTGGTTTCATATTGATCTTTAGAAAGATCCCATTTTTTTAAAAAGTGCTTGGCGGTTGCAGAAGCACGCTTGGCTCCACTTGATATGATTCTTTCCGGTGAAGAATAAATTGCTGCAATTTTATCGGCCATCAAAGGAGCATCGTGTTTCCCTCGATTATTTAAAGGCCTTTGATAATCTATAAGAAGTGGTTCCTTCCATGATGATTTGGCATGTCTGATTAAATACAGAGACTTCATTATGTTTTTCTTTTTTTCTTCTTAGCTGCAGGAAATAATACATTATTAAGAATAAGTCGGTATCCTGGAGAATTGGGGTGTAATTCCAATTCAGTTTTAGGGTCTCCAATTCTATGTTGATAATCCTCCGGATCATGTCCTCCATAAAAGGTCCACATTCCTTTACCGAGTTCTCCGTGAATATATTTCGCTTCACCTGCAGATTTGTTTTCTCCCATTACCAGCACTTCAGGTTTCAAATAAGACTTTACAAAGGAAGTTGTTTGTCCCATAAAGCCTTTGACTACCCTTGTATGATTCTGACATAACATGGTTGGAACGGGATCCCATTTAGCAGAGAATTCAAATAAGGTGAAAAAATCATTTGCCGCAGGAACCTTTCGACCTCGAGTAGCATCGATGGTAGAAAATTCATACAGATTTGGGTTCATCAATAACTGATAATTTTCAAAGGCCAATCCATGTCGAAAATCTAGTTGGTTCTGGGCATTAGAACTTGCTGCATCTCCATCGAACATAGGTCCACAAATGTCTGTATTCTGTGCTGCAAGGGCTATGTCATAGCTATCCGTAGCTGAGCACATAGCGAATAGAAACCCTCCACCTGCCAGGTATTCTTTAATTTTCAATGCTACGGCCAGCTTTTCTTTAGATACTTTCTCATAGCCGTGATTATGAGCGGTAGCTTCAAATATTTTCTTTTGATCCTTGTACCAAGGGGCATTTTTATAAGCTGAGTAGAATTTCCCATATTGACCGGTGAAATCCTCATGATGTAAATGAAGCCAATCGTACATAGGTAATAATTCCGTCAATATTTCATCGTCGTAAATTACATCGTATGGAATTTCAGCATAGGAAAGCGCTAAGGTGACAGCGTCATCCCAAGGTTGCTTATTCTTTGGTGAATAGACTGCAATTTTCGGAGCCTTTTCTAGTTTTGCAATATCCGCATTGGTCTCCGGATGTGCAATGATTGACTTTATCTCACTGGCATGGCCATCTGAGATGATTTCGTAACTTACTCCACGGACTTTGCATTCATTTTCAATTTCCGTTAAATGTTTAAAAAGAAAGCTACCTCCTCGGTAGTTCAATAACCATTCTACTTCCAAATCATTTTCCAACAACCAAAAAGTTATTCCATAAGACTTTAGGTGATCCTTTTGGCCTTCTTCGTCCATTGGGATCAATATATAAGCTGCTTCAGATTGATAAGAGAATAAGAATAGAAGCGCTAGGAATACGGTTGATAATTTGGATTTAAAAAGGGACATCGTCTGTGCTGGTCGGTAAATTAAAATCATTGCTACCCTGGCCGAATGCTTTATCATCTGCATTCATTTTAGAAGAAAATTCTGTTGAAAAATCATCATCTTCATCTAGGTTCCCAAATTTTGCAAACTGGCCGATAAATTTAAGTCTGATATTATCCAATCCACCATTACGGTGTTTTGCTATAATAAATTCTGCTTGGTTGGTACATGGGCTTTGCTCGTCGTCATCCCATTCAGTATAACCATAATATTCAGGTCTATAAATGAAGGACACAATATCCGCATCTTGTTCAATGGCTCCTGATTCACGAAGGTCGGAAAGTAGCGGTCTTTTACTTCCACCACGAGTTTCAACAGCACGACTCAACTGTGAAAGTGCAATTACCGGAACACTTAATTCTTTGGCTATACTTTTCAAGGACCTTGAAATAGTAGAGATTTCTTGTTCACGATTTCCTCCACCTTTGGAATTTCCTCCGGCAGTCATCAATTGAAGGTAATCAATGATGATTATTCTAACTCCATGTTGGGATACTAGTCTTCTACACTTAGCTCTAAGGTCGAATACCGAAAGGGCTGGTGTATCATCAATAAATAGTGGGGCTTTTTCCAAGTTTTTCACCTTGGTCAGCAGTTGTTGCCATTCATACTCCTCTAATTTACCTTTTCTCAGTTTTTCAGAATTTAAACCTGTTTCTGAAGAAATAAGTCTGGTGATTAGCTGTACTGACGACATCTCCAGAGAAAATACGGCCGCTGGAGCATTGTATTGAACTGCAATATTTCTAGCCATAGATAGTACGAAGGCTGTTTTCCCCATACCTGGTCTAGCGGCTAATATAATTAAATCCGAAGGTTGCCAACCAGAGGTTATTTTATCCAATTTGGTAAATCCGGTAGCAATACCACTTAGTCCCTCTTTCTTTGAGATGTCCTCTATCTGACGAATTGCCTGCTGAACAAGTGTTTGAGAGGTTTCAAAACTCTTTTTAATATTACCGTTGGCAATTTCATATAGTTTTGATTCTGACTTATCAAGTAACTCTAAAACATCTGTCTTTTCATCAAATGCATCTGAAATTATTTCACTGGAAACATGGATTAATTGGCGTTGAATATGCTTTTGTACAATTATTCTTGCGTGAAATTCAATATGCGCAGAAGAGGTAACCTTTTGTGTTAATTGAATCAGGTAGGTGTCGCCACCAACTTTAGCAAGGCTTCCTTTTTTCTTTAAACCATTACTAACCGTTAACATGTCAATAGGCTCTGAATTGGCAAAAAGGTCCACAATTACCTCAAAAATATCTTTATGTTTTTCATGGTAAAAAGATTCAGATGAAAGAATATCCAATACTTCGTTTAAAGCATTTTTGTCAATCATTAAAGCTCCAAGAACTGCTTCCTCCATATCCGTTGCTTGGGGAGGGATTTTCCCTCTCTCCAAAGAAATGGTAGCACTTTTTTTCACTTTTGTCCCCTTGTTTTCGATGTTTTCCATTAGATCCATAGCCACAAAAATACATTATATTATTGTGACGATGTAGGGAAGTTAATCTGTTTTCGATGAAAAATGATTAAATCTTATTTATTCTAGATGATCTACAAATCCTATCTTTGATTTTCTAAATAGTTTTCAAAGAATGCGAACAAAATTGTTAATTTTTGGCCTCTTGATTGGGATGGCTAGTAGTCTTGCTCAGCGCAATACAAAATATGGTCAATACGCTTATAAGATATTGCCGCTGAGTGCGTCCTATTATTCATTAGATGGAATGGACGGAGTACGTATTGGGATAGAAAATTCCATCATCAATAGACCAAAGGAATGGGTGGAAGGAAGACGTACCAAAAAGTCACTTTGGCAGGTTGTCAGTATTTTTAACTTTTCAACACTTCGAGTTGAATCTGGAAATGAAACACCTAATGGTTATATGTTCGGTGCCTCTTTACAAGGTGGGTATCGGAAAATTTTTAGTAATGCCTTGAAAATTGAAGGACTGACAGGTTATCAGTATTTGAGGTCTGAAAAAATTTCAACCTTTGATGGTGATGTTGATGCACATATTTGGGATTTAGCGATTGGTGTTGGTCAAGATTTTAAAATGGCCAAAGAGTCGTTTGTGACTTGGTTTATTAGGCCAGGGTTGAATTTTGAAATTGCCTCTTCTGGACTGTCATTCTTTGGTTCTTCTTTGCAAATAGGCTTGGATTATAGGTTTGAAAATGTTCATATTCGTCCTTGGAAAAATCCTTGGTTCAAACCGAAAGATAAGGCTTTGAAAGGTAAAGAGTTTCAAAGACCTAATATGAGTATTGATGAAAGTCGTGAGGATAGAAAGTCTCGAAAACGAAGAAAAAGTCTGGAAAGAAAGAAAAGGCGAAAACAAAGAAAGCAAAAAGTCAATTTGGGAAAGGCCAAATATAAAACGGGGAAATGGTAACAAAAAAGAGTCGGTAGCTACCGACTCTTTTTTTATAGTTCAAAACCTTGTAGTGTGATTAGATCCAAATAAAGTTGATTTCCTGTTTAACCGAGTCATGAAGGCTCAATGCTACCGGACATGTTAAGGCAGTTCTTTCCAGGATCGTGATATTTTTATCACTGGGGTTTCCTTTCATATGCAAGCTAATCGTTATTTGCCCTATTTTCCGAGGATTGGAAGACATGGCTTTTAGAACCTCAGCTTTTGATCCACTTATGTCTATACCAAGATCACGTGCTTTGATTCCCATAATAGTTAAGGCACATTGAGCCAATGCTGTAGCGACTAAGTCTGTAGGCGAGAAGTTTTCTCCTTTTCCTTGATTGTCTACTGGAGCATCTGAATACTGAACATTATTGGACTTTACATGAATGGCTTCTGTTCTTAATTCTCCTTGATAAACTACTGTTGAGGTCATATTTGTGATTTATTTAGGACAAAATTACAGTGGAAAGCAGGAATAGCCTAGAAAAAGTGTCAAAATGTCCTAAATAATTAAATGGCACTCATCTTGACATGCATTCTAAAAAAAATAGATAGTTTATGTCAACTGGAAAAATTAACGTTACTACAGAGAATCTGTTTCCTATAATTAAAAAGTTCTTATACTCAGACCACGAAATCTTTTTAAGAGAATTGGTGTCCAATGCTGTTGATGCCTGTACTAAGCTACAACACTTATCTTCTATAGGTGAAGCTAAAGGTGACTTAGGTGGTTTGTTGGTAGAAATTATTGCTGATAAGGAGGCTAAAACATTAACTATTCGTGACAATGGTTTAGGGATGACAACTGAGGAGGTTGAAAAATACATCAATCAGGTTGCATTCTCTGGGGCAGAGGAATTTGTGAAAAAATATGATGATAAAGAAGGAGCTGGAATCATTGGACATTTTGGTTTAGGGTTTTATTCTTCATTCATGGTGTCAGATAAGGTAGAGATTTTTTCAAAATCTTTCAAAGGGGAAGCCGCTGCTCATTGGGTTTGTGAAGGATCTCCAGAATTTGAACTTGAAGAGACTAGCAAGGAAACAAGAGGTACTGATATAGTACTTCATATTGCAGAAGATTCTTTAGACTTTTTAGAGGAAGGGAAAATTTCTGAGCTATTAAATAAGTACTGTAAATTTTTACCAGTAGCCATAAAATTTGGTACTAGGACTGAAAAAACAGAAGCAAAGGAAGGTGAAGAAGCTGTTGAAGAGGTTGTAGATAATATTATTAACAACCCTAGTCCGGCCTGGACAAAGAGTCCGTCTTCTTTAGAAGATGAGGATTATAAAGGATTCTACAGAGAGTTGTATCCAATGAATTTTGAGGATCCATTGTTTCATATTCATTTGAATGTTGATTATCCTTTTAACCTTACTGGAATACTTTATTTTCCAAAGCTTAAGAGAAATGTAGAGCTACAAAAAAATAAAATACAATTATATTGTAACCAAGTTTTTGTTACGGATAGTGTGGAAGGAATTGTACCTGATTTTCTTACTCTTTTGCATGGTGTAATAGATTCACCAGATATCCCACTAAACGTATCAAGATCTTATCTGCAGTCAGATCATAATGTAAAGAAGATCTCTTCACATATTGGTAAAAAGGTAGCGGATAAGTTGGAGGAACTATTCAAAAAAGATAGAGCATCTTACGAAGCGAAGTGGGAGGATATCAAAGTTATCATTGAATATGGAATGATTACTGATGAGAAATTCTACAAGCGTTCTGAGAAATTTGCGTTATACCAAAATGTAGACGGAGTTTGTACTACCTTAAATGAATATAAAGAGAAGATTGCTCCTTTACAGACAGATAAGGACGGCAAATTGGTAGTGCTTTATGCAAGTAATAAAGATGCTCAGTATAGTTATATTGCGGAGGCAAAAGCGAAAGGATACGATGTTCTGTTATTGGATAGTCCAATTGTAGGTCATTTATTACAGAAGATTGAGTCTCAAAGTGAAAATGTTAGTTTTGTTCGTGTTGATTCAGATACAGTAGATAATTTAATTAAGAAGGAAGGAGAGTTGACTTCAATTCTATCAGAAGATGAGGAGTCAAAAGTAAAGGAGTTTATTGAGTCAAAAGTAAATAAAGAATCATTTACTGTTCAGTTTGAAGCAAGAGATTCAGATGCTAGTCCATTCTTAATTACTCAGACTGAGTTTATGCGTCGAATGAAAGAGATGAGCGCTACTGGTGGTGGTGGTGGAATGATGTTCGGTGAATTACCAGATTCTTATAATTTAGTAGTGAACAGTAACCACAGTTTGGTTCAAAGGATATTAAACGAATCAGATGATAGTGCTAGGGGATCATTGATAAGTGATGCGTATGATCTTGCAAGGTTATCTCAGAACTTGTTGGTAGGAGAAGAGCTAACAAACTTCATTAAGAAGAGTTATGACAAAATGGCTTAAGATAAATTCATAGTTTAAGGTTAGAAAAGGGAAAGATATTTATATGTCTTTCCTTTTTTTTATTCCTCAATTACGGTCAATACTAATTCTGTGCTGTAAGATTCTGCAGGGATAGTAACTGAGATATTCCTTATTTCATATTCTAATTTAATACTACTGACCTTTCCTTTTCCTCCAATAAAATCTATATCATAATCTTTAATTTGTTTGAATTGGTTGAAGCCTGAATTAACACCGTTTTTCTTTTTCCCTTTAATCCATATTTCTAAATCGTCATGCCAAAAGCCATCATTTTTGGATATGAGGACTTGCCATTTTTGATTTTGATTTTTTGAAGCATTGTTAAAGGAAATAGTCATGTTTGACTTCAACTTTTGGGTCTTATAGTTGTTGGGGTAGCCTTTGCCTGCCTCCGTAATGTTTTTGATTTTTATATTAGAGTTCCCAGTTTGCCAAATTGAAATATATTGAGCGTAACCACTAGAGGGAAGTAACCAGAGTACTAATAATAAATAAGGGAAGATCCATTTTTTCATACTAATTATCCATTAAAGTGTAAGAAACTAGTAATACATTAGAGTCATCTACAATACTCATTTCTTCATAGTTGATGATATGTAGGGAAAAGGTTAATTTATGTCCGTTGTTTTTGTTATCTCCTGTAAATGCTCCTCCAATATTAGAGATGATTATTTTTGCTGAATTGTCTAAAACAATGGTTCCAGTGGAAATTCCAAATACACCATCTCCATCACTGCCACTATAATTATCTGCTTTAAGGCGGACTTCCATTCCCGATGGAACCTGTCCTTGGATAATTTCAGCAAATACACTTTTTGTTGGGTTGGATAGGGAAGAAGTGGAGGTATAATTGATCCATTTACTTTCATCTATTCCTTCCCCTGTATTGAGCTCTTCTCCCGGTTTATTTGGTGGCAGAGCTTCCAATTCGATAGTTGAGTTATTGGGTTCAATATCTAATAGCGCTATTTGAGGTAATGTGATATTAACATCCCAATAGTCTGTAGATTGCCCGTAAATTTGATAGGCAAGTAATAATAGTATACAGTTAATAAGTTTTTTCATCACCTAATATCAAAGCTTAAATTTCTTTTTACCCATGTGGATATTTCTCTTTTTAGGTTTCATCAAGAATTTAACCGATTTTGTTTTGCCACTTTCAAGTCCAATTTTCTGATGGTTGTTTGGTATGCTGTATTTTTTCTTCAGGTTGTCATCCACAATACTTATTTCCCATGGTCCAGGTCGTAAATTTCCAAAGTAGAAATTTCCTTCATTATCCGTTATGGTATATAAGCTTACCTTATTATTTTTTAACTCAATAACTACCTTCGTTTCATCCGTTTCATTTGATTTAAGTCCAAACTGTTTACCTTTATTAAATTGTACCTTTCCCTTAATCGTACTTGATTTGATTAGTTTTAATTCAAATTCAGAGACGGATTTAGGTAGAATATCTATTTCAAAAGGTCCTGCAAATTCTGTTATGTCATTTTTTCCAAAACTAGAACTATGTGCTGTTAAGAAATACTTTCCAGGTTTTAAATTGTTAAATTGAAAATAACCATTTTTATCCGAAATAGCAATTCCTTCATTTAGACCAATAACGATACCTTCAATTTTTTCAGCACCTTCACTTATGATTTTTCCTTCTAAATGTCCTGCATTAAATGATTTGTACAGTGGGGCATTTATTTGAACCACATATTGAGCTGAAAGATAGACTTCCTTTTCGTCGCTGTCTTTGAGCCCTACATAATTGGCGTCAAAGGATATTTTTTGAAAGTCACTAATTTGATAATTAACAGATCCTCCAAAAAAGCTTTTCAACTGGTAAGCTTCATCTGCTACATATTCGTTTTTGTATTGAATAGCTAAACTTAGAGACTTCTTGGCCCTATAGAATAAGTTGCAACCAAAGAAAAGGTCGGATTGATTTTCATTGGTCCCTGAAAATTTATTATTGTCTAAATACTTTATAGAGCTACTAAAGGAAGCTCTTTTGTGTAGGTTGTATCTCATGATGAGCCCTGATTCGAATGACCATTGATCTTCCTCTTCAGGGAATCTTAAGTTTTGATTTTTTCCGAAACTGGAATTTAACTGAATATTTAATTTTCGTCGTCTATAATAATAAGTCCCTCTTATGGCACGTTCTCTGAAGTAAAATCGTTTTAATTTACTCCGATCCTTTTTCTGGTTAAATGTGAAATTCAATTGAAAAGACTGCGAATTAGCGAAGCGATATCTAAATCCAGTGGCAAAAGTTTTAAAAATAGGAGCGGTATAGGACAGTATAGTATCCATGCTCTCATTGGTGGAGTTGTAGTTACCGCTCATTTGAAACCCTATACTTCTATTGAATGAATAACTAAAGGATGAATTAATAAAAATAGAATTTTGGTAATAACCTTTATAGTTTTCATCTGCATGAATAAATTCATGGCGATAGCGAATTTTTTCATTCTTGAATGCCAATTTATTATAGCATGCGAAGCCTAAATCACCTCTGTTGATACTCTCTGATAATTCGAGGTTAGATTGGACCAAAGTATCATTGTATTCTGCTGAAATACTAAATAAATTACTAATACCTAAGGAGTCTGCATTGGGCGTTTTGGAAATCCACCCTCCCTTAACCTTCCATCTATCATTAAAGTTATAGGTAGTGGTTGTACCATATTCTCTTTTTATATCCGGGAAGAATCTAGGAGTGATATAAAACGCTTCAGATCGAATGGTTTTATTACGAATTTCGAATTTGGCTCCCTGTCCCCATCGGGACTTTTCCATTAAGGTGGAGGGGTTAGCATAAAAATCTAAAAGGTTTAGTTGTAGAAAGGGGTTTTCATAATTTACAGATGTCCTTCGGAAATTACCTATTCGTGAAAATTCCTCATTGGTCTCACTATCAGCAATAATTTCTATATGATGCTTTCCCTTTTTGTCTAAATAGCCACTTCCATTGAATTTATATTGTATGGAGCTTTTCTTATTGTTTCCTAGTAAGCTGTTGTAAAAGAATCCTGCTTCTATAGGGAATCTGAAATAAGGATCGCTTTTCCCAGTCTTGGGATAAATTTTTATATCCGTAAATTTCCGCACTATGCTATCCCTAGATATCAAATAGAGATTAAAGTCTGGGAAGAAATCATACGGAGTTATGGCGTTACTAGGAGGAGCACTATGAATAACTTTTAGTGTGGTAGTAGTTAGAGGAGGTAAAACGATGTTTTCCCCCGTTAATGTCCCTGTTTTAGAGGATGGTGTTAATTTTTCAACCCCATTCCCTAAGTTCTTAATAAGGTATTCACAGGAAAATTCATCAGCCCCAATGACGAATGCGGGTTTTGAAATGACGCTGATTTCAATGTTATGGATTTCAATAATTTCAACCTCGAAATCTTGGTTGATTATTTTTTCCTTATTTGAATTCCTAACCGTTAAATTTATTTGATCCTTTCCAGCTAATGTGTTTTTTGGGACATTGATGGTGTAAAAGAAATTGGCATAACTCCCTGGTTTTATACTAGGTATTTTCTTTTTAGTAACAATTGACCAGTTATCTGGAAGTTGTAAATATGAATAAAATCTAGCTGGTTTTTGGCCATTATTCTGTAGTCTAAAGAACAAGGTGTATTGACTCCCAGGTTTTACTTTTTCCGGGAACTTTAAAACCTTAAAATCTATATCTGCAGCAAATACACAGCAATAGATGAAAAATAAAATTGTAAATAGTTTATTCTTCATCTATGGTTAGTGAGACATTAATTCCATAGAGATCCTTCCCGTAATCGGCAACAATAATCGCGTCATAGTCTCCAGCAGGGATTTCATGAAGTGGAATTTCAAAAACTATGCAGCTACCTGGATATAGTTTCTTTAAAGGTGTTTCGATCTTTTTAATATGTTCTCCAAATTCATCGTAAATGTCTATAATAATGGCAATGTTCATTAAGAAGATGTCGTAATTTTCAAGTTTGGTATATACAAATTGTACATTCTCTCTCTTGTCTAATTTGAGATCTACGAATTCCAATAGGCTTGATTCTTCTTCCTCTTCCTCTTCTAAATACTCTTCTTCATTATTGCTGTCTTCCTCATTAATGATCGAGTCGTTTAGTGCTGTAGTCATCAAGCTATCTATGGTAGTTGATTGGTCTGAAACAGCATCTAAACTGTCTGAAGAGGTGATAGTGTCCTTTATAGCTGTGGTTAATGTGCTGTCCTCAGTCGTTTGCGTTGTCTCAGAAGTGGTCATCGTGCTATCTGAGGGTGATATTGAATCATTGTGATTGCTTTCATCTATTTCGCTAACAATTACTTCAGTAAGGAGCGGAGTATGGTTGCTCCCTATATTTGTGATGACCTGAATCCCATACCTGATTTTGGAATCGATCATGAATCCATGCTCCATTTGATTTCGCTTTATTGGTCTGGCTATTTCAACTATTACCATGGTCCAATAAGAACCAAGTAAGGAGTCATTTTCTGGTATCGCAATATCGTAGATAATACTAAATTCTTCACCAGGAGACAATTCTTTCTCAAGTACACTAATGTCAATCCAATCATTTAATGATCTATCGTGATTTAATATTTGTGGATTATCTGGAGATCCGGGATTGCAAAATTTTAAAATGTCTTGTTTGGATATTATTATTTTTTCTGGAAGTTCTCCAATATTCTTTACTTCAATCCTTCCTCTGATAGTGTTTCCCACCGAGCTCTCATGGATGTGGGTCAAGCCATTTGATACAACTACAGTGGCTTGTACGCTAAACATGAAGAATATGTTTAAGATAAAGAATAAAGATGTAAGCAGCTTCATTTAGAATAATTTAATAATGGTTATAAAATAAAAGACCAAACTACTCCACATTAAAAAATGAGAATAGTTTGGCTTGTGTGATCTTGTCCAAGTAAAAATTGCTAAGTGGAACATTAGTTCCCACAAACAATAACAATGGCAATATAACTAAAATTAGTCAGTAATTGTGTACTTCATAGTAAAGTTCATGCTTGCTCCATCAACATTAAGATCTTCAAAGTTTCCAGAGAAATCTAAACTATATGTTAAGTTATGACCTTTAGATTGGCCATTCCCCGTAAATGAACTTCCAATATCGGTTATTAGGTTTTGAGGGAGATCTGTAGGGGTTACTATTGCTGTTGGAGTACCGTATTGTCCACCACCGGTTAAGGTGTGAGCTGAAGCAACAACTTTCAACACCATTCCCTGAATAAAAGTAGCTGCATCTAATTCAACAGTAACATTTCTACTACTTAATGCTCCTTGGACCACAGATGTATAATTGATCCAAAGATTAGAGTTGGTTTCATTGATAGTGAACTCTTCACCAGCCTCTAGGTTATTAGCATTTAAATCGAAAGTAACGTCTGAAGAACTCGTAGATGACTCGATATCCAAAATTGCAATTTCTGGAATAGAGATAGCTACTGCGTGCTCTCCAAAATTTTGTGCGTACAGACTTGATAAGCCAAGACCTGCAACAAATGCTAGAAGTAAATTAGTTTTTTTCATAATAATAATGGTTGGTTATAATTTTTTCCACGACAATATTAGCTATTCTTGATTGTTGGCACAAATTATTTTTTGACTAGGTATGTTGTTGGTTATTAGGTTGTAACAATTGGTAAATCTAAAAGATGGGTAAGTGCAACATTGGTTATTTATGAGATAAATTATTTTTTCATCCTGAGCTTAACTTAGGTAGTAAATTGATTTGTTATTGGATTAAGCTTTTGATTGGAATTTTGGGATATATAATTCTAACTACTGGTGTATTGGTATATCCTTTCGTGTAACTAGCATTTGTGATATGATAGCAGATTTAGCCCCTGACTCAAGCATTGTATACGCCTGGTATTTAGCTTGTTATGAGGTAAATGTTCTTGTTTGTCAACCAGGGTATTGGGTGAATGAATAACGAGTTTTTGGAAGGGTGTAAGATTATTATTGCTTATTTGACTAGTTTATATCTTTTAATTCATGCTTAATTTGAATTGGTTATTACTAATAGTTTTAGTTTTAACTTTGATGTAATGGAAGCTTCCTAATGTATGTTTTAATACTAATAATGGAGATAATATTATGTAGCTTGTCCTATTGAGATGTGGGAATGGTGTAATTAGCCTTTAAATGTAATTTATAGTGGTTCTAATTAAGCTCAGTGTGCGAGTAGTTGTTTTTTATGATTTAGGTCATTTTTTTACTAGTATTTTTATATTGATGGATTGATTTGATATTTGTAACTGGTTGAATTTTTTATGATTGCATATAATTATTTTAATGATGGAATATAAAACCGCCAAGCTGTGTATTCATATGCTGGAATATTTCTAGTTTTGTAAAAAGTCAAAAGCTAGTGAAGAGTCTATTTAGTATTGCCTATTTTCCACCTATTACCTATTTCCTTTATTTGGGAATGGGGGATGCTCATTTGTTGGAATTCCATGAGAATTATGTGAAGCAAAGTTATCGAAATCGTGCTCATATCTATGGTGCTAATGGTCCCTTATCTTTAACTGTTCCCGTTATTAAAAAGTCGAATACAAAGACCTTGATTTCAGATATTCGAATAGGATATGATGAGGATTGGCAAGCGCAGCAGTGGAAGAGTATATGTTCTGCTTATTTATCCTCTCCTTATTTTGAATTTTACAAAGACGATCTAGAGCACTTTTTTACCACGAAGTATGACAAACTATGGGATTTAAATATGGCTATCCTTAAGTACTTTATAGAATTGTTGGATCTCCATGTTGAGATTGAATTCACTTCTGAATATATAAAGAACCCAGTAGGGTTTCAAGATTGTAGAAATAGTGTGCATCCTAAGAAAAAGGATGAGCTAAGTGATAAGTTATTAGATTATTGGCAAGTTTTTGCGGATCAGCATGGCTTTAAACCTAATCTAAGTATTTTAGATTTGATTTGTAATGAGGGGCCGAATGCTGAAAATTATATAAAGAAGTGCTTGGAAAAGGTAAGGTAATTACTCGTTTTCATCATTGACATCTTTGTTGTCGTCCAGATATAATTCGATTAATCCAGCTGGAGCTGCAACATAGAATTCCTTTTGTTCCTTATTGATTCCTTTAAAAATTTGTTCTGCCAATGGGATGAGTACCTCTTTTCCGTCCTTCTCAGTAATCAAAATGTCCTGAACGGTATCTGTTCGAATGTCTATTAGTTGACCTATTTCACCAAATGATTCATCTATTACAGTAAATCCTTCTACTTCATGATAGTAGAATTCTTGTTCATCTAGCTCAGGTAGGAATTCCATTGGTAAGTAAATAGAACATCCTGGAAGTTTTTTAATCGAAGACTCCGTGTCATACCCTTCAAAGTGTAAAAGATAATTGTCTTGTTTTAAATGTTCACATTTCTCTATCATGAATGGGACAAGTTGCCCTTTCATATCTAGGAATAGTGCATCTAGTTGCATATATCTGTGCGGATCATCTGATTCAAAGCGAGCTGCTACATCTCCTTTGTAGCCATTCTTTTTGATGATATAACCTAGTTCAAAACAATCTTTCTTTTGCATAGTACGGAGATTTAATGGTATTATTTGGCATAAAAAAAACTGCCTTACGGATAAGACAGTTTTTTTATAATAGGGAAGTAAATTATGCTTCTGTGTTTTCTTCAGTAGCAGTTTCCTCAGTTGCAGCTTCTTCAGTAGTTTCTTCAACTTCTGGAGTGTTTTTAGCAGCAATTGCTTCTTCCATTTTTGTTCTAACTTCAGTTTCTAGAGCTAGTGCTTTAGCCTCTTCTTCAGCTTTTGCTTTCGCTAATGAATCTCTGTGAGAAGAAATTTGTCCTTCTTTACCTTCCATCCATTTGTCGAATTTTTTCAATGCTTCCGCTTCAGTATGTGCACCTTTTTTAACACCGTCTAAAAGGTGTTTTTTCATCAGTACTCCTGAATAAGAAAGGATTGCGCGAGCAGTGTCAGTTGGAACAGCACCTACTTGAACCCAGTGAAGAGCTCTGTCATGCTTAAGATCCATTGTAGCAGGTTGAGTATTTGGATTATAAATTCCTAATTTCTCAATAAATCTACCATCTCTCTTTGCACGAGCATCGGCAACTACGATATGGTAAATTGGTCTACCTTTTCTACCGTGTCTTTGTAATCTAATTTTTGTAGCCATTGTTAATTGGTAAAGGGTCCTAAACCCGGTTAATTAATGTTTGGTTTAATAGTCGGCAAATATACAAATATATTTCCTTAAGAATAGAATGATGATTAGATTATTTGCTAATATTTGTTTGCTGTTTAATTCTCTCGTTTTGAGTAAAGTATATCCTAAAATTATTTCCAGCTTATAGAGAGGCTGTTATCGTGTCTTCTTTATTCATTTTGACTATTTCTGAGTGGTGAAAATTGAATTGCCGAACTATTTTGATTTTTAGTGATTAAGGCAATAATCTATATTACCAATATAGTAGGTCAGGGTGTTAGTTTTAGAATAAGAATTTTACGTAAATTTAATCCTTATTTTAAATAGGACAACGTTGTGTATTGGATTGCCTGTTTTACTATCCTTGACCAATGAATTCCTATGTTATTTTTACACCTCATTTAATTAATGAATAAAATGATTCAAAAGTCAGATAGATCTGTTGTTATTTGGTTATTCCTAGGATGCTTTTTAATAGCTTCAATGGTTATTATTGGAGGTATTACAAGGTTAACGCATTCTGGCTTGTCTATGGTAGAATGGAAGTTGATAATGGGTACTATTCCACCATTAAACGAAGCGCAATGGATAGAAACTTTTGAAAAGTATAAGCAGTTTCCTGAATACAAAATAATGCACAGTTATTTTACCTTGGAAGATTTTAAGTCCATATTTATGTGGGAGTACTTACATCGCTTATTGGGAAGAGTTTTAGGTCTTGTATTTATTATTCCGTTTGTAGTATTTTTAATAAAAGGAAAAATATCAAGAGTATTACTTCCTAAATTATTATTGGTATTTCTTTGGGGTGGATTCCAAGGGTTCTTAGGTTGGTTTATGGTGAAAAGTGGGTTAGTGAACAACCCTAATGTTAGTCATTATAGATTGGCAATACACTTAGTCACTGCCTTTGGTTTGTGCTGTTATATTTATTGGGTGGTCTTGGGATTAATTCATGTAAATAGAATAAAATCAGGTAGTGGAAGTTTCAAAAAATGGGGGGTATTTCTAATTGTTATTTCTTTTATTCAAGTGGTTTATGGTGCTTTTGTAGCTGGTTTGAAAGCAGGATTTATACACACTACCTGGCCCAAAATGGGCGCTCATTGGATTGATCCATCAATTGGAAATGTTATTGTAGACAAAGGAATTATAGCTCTGGTTAATGATCCTGTTACGGTTCAGTTTATGCATAGAAGCCTAGCATTATTTGTATTGTTGGTTGTGGTGTATGTTATAGTTAAAACAAATAAAATATCGCTCAATGTAAATCAGCGCAAATCGAAAAACGTTTTATTATTTTTCGTCTTGCTTCAGGTGATATTGGGTATTGCAACATTGGTTTTAGCTGTACCTATTGTATTAGGAGTGGCTCATCAGTTGATGGCTTTGTTGTTTTTATTAGGTGTCACCAATTTTATATTTCACTTTAAGAAGGCTTAAATGGGCGGTGGTCCTTAACTGCTGTCTCATTAATCTGTATAGCGAGGGTCGGTTATAGTATCTAATTTCTTCATTTTTAATACTTCCAGGCTATGAAAATTGAATTCTCGAATAACTTTTGCTTCTAATTGGTAGACTCCTCGTCCTCTAAAGGGATATTGTTCTGCTATTGGGGGGAAGTGTACGGTATCTACAAAATGACCGGTATGATCTATAAAGGTACCAAAATACATTTTTTTACCCCTGCTTGTGACTGTGATTTTGGTGCAAATGAGATAGGCTGTTATGTGAATTGTTTTATTTAGATAATGTGGGAAATCACTAACAGAAATGGAGAGACTTTCATCTTTCTTGCTTAGTAAGAAAGGGGAACATAGTGGAAATCCCAGTAGCTCAATTTGATCAAATGCTTCCTCCATGGGTTGTTTGTCAAGTGGAGGTAATTTTGTTTTTTTATTGGTAAGGCTGAATAATTTTTTTTGACTGGGGGCGCTCTGTTGTTTGTTGATATAAAAATGTGCTTTCCAAAGTAGTGCTCTTTTATGTATCCCCGTAAATCTAAATGCTCCAATACGGATAAGAATGGATACTTGTTCTATGCTGATGTTGGTACGATCTAAAAAGTCTTCAAAAGAAATGAAATTTCCATTTTCATTTCTCTCCCGAATAATATGTTGAGATGTACTTAGCTCAAGTCCATTCAATAGTTGAAAGCCTAAGTAAATTATTTCACCTTGGATGGTGGTTTTGTGTTTTGAAAAGTTGATGGAGGGAGCTTCAATTTTACCGCCCAGCATTCTAGCTTCATGGATATATACTTCGGGACGGTAGAATCCACCTCCATTATTAAGTACGGCGACCATGTATTCCAGAGGGAAATAGGCCTTAAGGAATAAGCTTTGATAACTTTCAACAGCGTAGGATGCTGAATGACCTTTAGCAAAGGAGTAACCTGCAAAACTTTCTATTTGCCTCCATATTTCTGAAACGAGTTCCGGACTGTGTGTTTTTTTGTGACTATTGCTAAAGAACTTTTCTTTTACTTTCTTAAACTCTTCTCTTGATCTGTATTTTCCACTCATACCTCTTCTCAGAACATCTGCTTCTCCTAGGTCTAACCCTGCAAAATAATGAGCAACCTTTATGACGTCTTCCTGATAGACCATTACGCCATAGGTCTCAGGCATTATTTCCAACATAATTGGAGGAATTTCTTTTTGGCTTTTCCCTTTGCTTCTTAGGATGTATTCTCGCATCATTCCACTTTTAGCTACTCCAGGTCGTATGATTGAACTTGCGGCTACAAGGCCTAAATAATTATCAACTTCCAGTTTTCTTAACAGCATTCTCATAGCAGGTGATTCTACATAGAAACAACCTAAACATTGTGCATTTTTTATAAGCGCCTTAACCTTGAGGTCTTGCTTAAATGCTTTTATATCATAGATATCAATAAGGGGGTGGTTTGGGTGATTTTCATGTATAATAGAAATGGCTTCTTTTATTTTTGCTAATCCACGCTGGCCTAAAATGTCAAATTTATACAGTCCAACATCTTCTGCGATTACCATGTCAAATTGAACAGTAGGAAACCCTTTTGGGGGCATATAGCTTGCAGAAAAGGAATGGATAGGTTTTTCACTGATGAGTATCCCTCCGGCGTGAATGCCCAAATGATTGGGCATTCCTTCTATATATGTACTATATCTTAGAACAAGTTGAGATATATGATCTAATGATTCAAAATGGAAATTTCCTTTTGTTAGTTTATCAATTTCCATTTTGGGTAGACCAAAAACTTTTCCGAGCTCCCGAACACTTCCCTTGTACTGGAAAGTGTTATAGGTGGCCAGAAGGGCCGTATTCTTAAAACGTGAAAATATATACTTGGTAACATCTTCTCGGTCTGTCCATGAAAAGTCTATATCGAAATCGGGAGGGTTTGCACGATATAGGTTGATGAATCGTTCAAAATATAGATTTAAGTCAATGGGGTCTACATCTGTAATCTCCAATAAATATGCTACGATGCTATTGGCTCCACTCCCTCTTCCAATATGGAAATAATTCCTGCTTTTTGCATATTGGATGATATCCCAATTGATTAAAAAATAAGAGTTGAAGCCCATTTCTTGGATGAGTTTCAATTCTTTTTCAATTCTTTGGAGTACTTTTTCGCTTGGGTTGTTCCCATAGCGATAGCTTAGACCTTCATAGGTTAATCTTTGTATCAGTTGTTGGTCTTTCTCGGCTGAGTTGGTATAGTTTTTTTGGTTTTGTGGCAGTCTGTTTTTTGAAAAGTCGAATTCAATGGCGCAACTTTCCATTAATTTTTCCGTATTTTCTATGATATACGGGTGCTCCTTATAAATGGATTGTATTTCATCTATTGCTTGCATTTGATCAGTTTCTTTAGCTTGTTGCTTTGGATCCAACTTGCTCAATAAGGTATTGTTGTCAATTGCACGCAGGAGTCTGTGAGTGTTGAAATCTCTTTTATTTCTAAAAGTAACTGTATTTAATATGACGAGTTTGTCTTGTATGTCACTAAGGTCGGTAAATGCTATTTTATTTAGATTTTGTTTGCTGACACCTATGTATTCTTGCGCTCTTAAGTTTTTTGCACCTATTTTCTGGAGTCGTTCGAATGGGTATATTATAAATGCATCGTTAATTGCCGGAGCTCGTGCTTCAAATTTTATTTTGTTGTGAAGGTGTTTAGATAGATGATTATTTAGTGCTTCGTATCCCGAGTTATTGCTCGCTATCCCGATATATTGCTGCTGTGCATTATTTCTAAAGTCTATACCAACAATGGGGTGAATATTGTATTTGACTGCAAGTCGAACAAAATTCAAGCAGGCTGAACTGGTATTGATATCTGTTAATGCTAAATATTGGATCTTGTTCTTTTGAGCGATTTCAAGTAGCTCTTTTTCTGGGTAGCATCCAAATCGTAAACTGTAGTATGTATGGCAGTTTAGGTACATGATTATTGGAGGGAGAAAAGTCTGATATGAAACCGGATAATTGAGAAATAATTAGGATGAGATGATTTCAATATCAGACTTTTATTTTTATTTAGAATAGGCTTTGTTGGATGCCGATATTCGCTAACTGATTAGGGATTATGTTTATCTCGGATTGTATATCACTATAGATTTCATAACTATGATTTTTATAGAGTCTAGGTCCTGTTGGCATCAGTAAATTCATTTCTTTTGCTGTAGGAGATTTAATGATTGGAGATATGGGATAACCATTAAATTCCATACTGTTAAATGGATGAAGTAAAGCGCTAATATCTTCTTCAGAGCTTTTTGGGTCTAGCCAGGTAGATTCCGTCTCTCGATCCAATATTACGGGAGATCTATGGTGTTTTATTTTTTGTAATAAAGGGTTGGATACAGTGGTTAGAATCGCAAAAGAACGGATATATTCTCCTGTTTTTGTATCTAACCATTCATCCCAGATGCCCGCCATTGCAAATGGACGCCTTTTATCTTTTTTGTAGATTAGAAATGGCCTATCTAATCCAGATATTTGTGGACCTTCAATGAATGCATCTGCAACAACTAAACAGCGTCTATCTCTTATAGATTCTTGAAACATTGGTTTTTCAAATATCCCTTGGCTGCCGACATAACTAGGATCATTGTCTAAGTTGTAGTTTCCCTCTCCTCGAGCATTGATGAGGTATTTTCTTTTTTCCGCCCAGTGTGGACAAAGTCCGAATTGAAAGTACTCCAATTCTTTGGATGTTTCATGGGTGATTACTGGAGCATATTCTCCTAGTGAAACGTTCGGGTTCGGATCATTCTTTTGCCCTTTCTTAGCTTTTACCTTAAAGCGTTTTTCAATTTCACTCAACTTTGAAATATTGACATATCTACCGCACATATTAATCAAGTTTTATTGTTTTCTATGAGCCAAGACAACTGGAGGCTCACCATTAAATGGATTGAATCTACTGATCGTTTTTGCCCCCATAGTCGATGCGCGAAAAATGCTTCTATCTCCATATCGCAGGCGAATTTGATCCATAGCTTTGTAGAGCTCTAACATTTGCTCTGTATCATCAAAAAGATTGATCTGATAGTTTCCAGATACGATGTCACTCATGCGAATTCCAATGAGGCGAACGAGTAGCCTTCTATTATATAGATGTTCAAAAAGGTCTATGATTTTTGGAATGATGATATGATCTGCAGAACTATAAGGTATTTTTACTTGCTTGGTGTAGGTGTTGAAATCAGAATAGCGAATTTTTACCGCCAGACATGCGCATAATTTATCTGCTCTACGTAATTGAAAAGCCAGGTTTTCAGCCATTGCTTTTAGCATTATGCGTAGTTTGTGAACATCGATGGTGTCTTTTTCAAACGTTCGTTCTGTAGAAATAGATTTTCTTTCAGTATATGGAATTACCGGACTATTGTCTATTCCATTTGCCTTTTTCCATATGGTATATCCATTTTTTCCAAAAACACTTTGCATCATTTCTACGGGCATTTCTTGGATAGTTCCAATTTTATGAACGCCAAGATTTCTAAGTGTCTGATAGGTTTTGTCCCCCACCATTGGTATTTTCTTTACAGACAAAGGAGCTAGAAATGGTTTTTCATTTCCTTCCTCTATAGAAATTTTATTATTTGGTTTGGCTTCACCAGTTGCTATTTTGGAGACCGTTTTATTTGCAGAAAGTCCAAAAGAAATTGGTAAACCAGTTTCTGCTAGGATACTGTCGCGTATTTCTGAAGCGTATTGGTAGCATCCGAAAAAACGATCCATCCCTGATAGGTCAATATAGAATTCGTCTATACTGGCTTTCTCCATAATAGGGACGCGCTCTTTTATAATATCTGTGACATCCTTGGAGTATTTGGTGTACGTAGAAGCATTTCCTTTAATGATGATGGCTTCATTACATAACTCACGCGCCATACGCATGGGCATTCCTGAGTGAATCCCAAAACTACGGGCTTCGTAACTGCAAGATGCTACAACTCCTCTGTCACTGGTTCCTCCAATTAGAATAGGCCTATGATTCAGTCGGCTATCTAAAAGTCGTTCCACAGAAACAAAAAAAGTATCTAAATCCATATGTAGTATTGATGTCATAATCTTGATGGATATATTACAAAATTATGTAAATATTCCATTAAAATGGAAATAATCCAATGTTATTTTGGAAAAAATCCATTATTGTGTACTTTTGATATATGAATAAAGACATTCCAATAGAGGCAAAACGCATCAAGGTATTAAGAGAAGAGCTGGGGCTCACACAAGGGGCTTTCGGTGAAATATTGGGCTTGAAGAGTTCCACAGTGGATATAGAGCGAGGTCGAACAAAGCTATCTGGAATAGTGGTAAAGGAGCTCATGAAATTATATGAGGTGAATCCATTATGGCTATATGGGGAAAGTATCCATAAATATATAAGACCAGCAGGAGAGGATATTTCTCCCAAAGTAGTGACGGTAGATGAAATAGGAACTGAAAATATTGTAATGGTCAATGCCAAAGCCGCAGCCGGATATCCCCAAAATATTCAAGATGTTTCTTGGTATGAACAATTGCCCTGTTTTCAAATTCCCTTACCCGAATATCGAAATGCAAGTTATAGAGTGTTTCAAGTAGAAGGGGATAGTATGCAGCCCGGAATACTACAAGATGAATGGTTGGTAGGGCGAGCAGAAGAAAATCTAGCGCATATAACCGAAGGGAAGATTTATATAATTGTCCTGAAGGATGGTGTGTTGGTGAAAAGAATATTTAAGAAAGGAGATAGTCAAGAGCTTATATTAATATCTGATAATGCCTTCTATCCACCACAGCCTATACCTTATGCAGATATACTGGAAGTATGGCAAGTAGTGAGTAAATTGAATTCAAATTTGGATGAGGTAGGGATGGAGTCCTATATGTTGAAAAATATCAGTGATAGTATAGCAGATTTAAAGGCAGAAATAAAGGCGCTAAAGAATCAATAGACGTAAATAATAAATTAAAAAGCAAAAGAGCCACCTATAATGGTGGCTCTTTTGCTTTTTCAATAATCACGTGTGATAAAAGAGTATTAAGTTAATTTTAAGTCACTTGAGCATTATTGATTTGTGTATGTTTTTGCAGGCGGTTTTGGAGAGGTCGAGACAGCATTATTTTCGATTAGAATTGAGATTTGGAAGTAGATGCTGTTATGTCAGACTATGTGATCTCTGCAAAAGAAGTACGAGATGCCACGTTGCCTACCGCTATGGTTAAAGAATCTCTATTGGAAGAGTTTATTCTAAATTAATTCACCTACTTAATACCTTGTGATTTAGTAACTTTACCTAAGTGCCGCATCTGCGTGACTAAAGGGGAATATGTATGAAATCAATAGGTAAACATATACGTCCATTGAGTAGTTGGAAGAGCTATTTGTTGAATAGGTTTTCAGATGAAAAGTTGTTTAAAGTAGAATTAACTAGACAAGAGGGATCTCCATTAGAAAATTACACGGTTACTACTAAAAAGGGAACGAGTAAAACAAAGATAAAGTTCCAGTTATTTACAGACCCTTTAACAACTTTAGAGTTGATGGATATATACTTTGTTAATCCTCGAGCCTCATCTAAGAAAAATTCTGCTCAATCGATATTATATAAGTTTAGATGGCAGAGTTTTAAGTATTATGATAGAGATTTTACGGCCTTAGAAAAATGGTTGGATATACCATTGTACCATGGATGGATGGAGCGATCAATATTTTATAAATCACAACTGCTTCAAACGAATGCTATCTGGAAAAAAAAGCAAGGTTTAACGGAGTATCTATTATCTGAAAATTTAATTAAGAGTTATGGACTCCTTCAGTTGATTTTGCTCCCCTTTAATATAATGTCTGACTGGATACATTCTTTTGGATCTTTAGGATTTAGTACGGAAGAATATACCGTTCCACCTATGTTGGTTGATTAGTGAATACCCTTATCAAGCACAACATCAAAGGAAGGGTAATTGATCCATTTTTGCTTTTCAGCCTCTTCAACAATATTTTCCATTCGATCGATAAATTGCATTTTCAATCCGTGATTATGAATAAAGTCAAATGCTTGTTCAAATGATTTTAACATGCTGGGATAGAAGGATAATTGAGTCATCGATTTACTTTCCGTATAGGTTTGTGCAATCTCTATGGTATAAAGCATGAGGTCTGCTAATAATAAGGGGTCAACACCTAGGACAATAAAGTGCTTAATTAGCTTTTGAGCAACGGACCTTCGGAGTTTGGCTTTTCGTTTAGTTACGGGGAAATATTCTTTAGAGATTTTGAACTTTGCCTCCTCCATCAATTTATCTTCTTTGGGGTTGAAGGCAAAATCATAATAAGTTTTGACCTCTTTAAATTGACTATATAGGTCAATAATTTGGTCTTCCAATTGATCTTTTGTCAATCCGATTAAATACTTTTTAAGATCCCGTTTACTCATGAATGTTTCCTGTTGAAGAAACGAAGGTAGTTATTTTTTGCAGGACAGACATCATGGCGGGATAGGATGGAGGTTAAGGTTCAATTTGAAGGATAAATCCTTCTGCATGTATATTGATTATTTGGATATTGGTATCTCCTTTTAGGTATTTACGCAATTTGGTAATATAGACATCCATACTTCTTCCGGCAAAATAGTCATTGTGTCCCCAAATGTCTTTTAAAGCCAATTCTCGGCTAAGAATGGAATTTTTATGATCGAGTAGAAGTAATAGCAATTTTAGTTCCTTAGGAGAGAGTTTTTTGCAGCTTCCACTCGAATGTTTTAATTCTCTTTTATTCGTATTCAAATTAAATTGCCCAAATTCAAATGAGGCCTTTGAATCCGACTTTTTTGTTTCAACCTGAGAAATACTGAGAATGGCTTTGATCTTACATAAGAGTACTTCTGAATCAAAAGGTTTAGATATGAAGTCCGATGCTCCCAATTCATAGCCTTTGAGTATATCTTCCTTCAGGCTTTTTGCTGTCAAAAAAAGTAGAGGTGTTTTCGATGCATGTTTTTGGATTTTTTGAGCTAATTCAAATCCATCCATTTTAGGCATCATAATATCGAGTACGCAAAGGTCAAATTTTTCTTTTTGAAATTGCAAAAGACCTTCTTCGCCGTCTTTAGCCCAAACAACCTCAAAATCTGATAATTTCAGGTATGACTCCAATACCGATCCAAAGCTCAGTTCGTCTTCTACTAATAGTATTTTATACCTATTCATGGAGTGAAATATTGAAGGTGGAGCCCTTATTAAGTTCGGATTGAACTTCAATTTTTCCACCATGATTTTCAATTACTTGCTTGGCAAAGTACAAACCTAGGCCAAGTCCTTTAATGTCGTGAATATTTCCTGTGCTCAGTCGATAAAATTGCTGAAATATCATCGACTTGGTTTGATCGTTCATTCCATAGCCATCATCTGAAATACTAATTTCAAATAGTTGATTTTTTTGTTTTAGATGAATATCAATTTTCACTTTTTCATCGCTGTATTTTAGACTGTTCTCGATAATATTTCTAAATACTCCAGTGAGTAATAATCGGTCTCCTTTGTATTGAAAAGTTTTATCCGATGGTTCGATGTTTATTTCTACATCTTTTTGGTCAATGATTGGTTTTAACTGTTCAATGCTGTCAACAATCAAATCTCTTAGATCCAGACTTTCCAATTGTAATTCTGTAAAAGCTCCTGATTCCAATTGTGCAGAGGATAGAATGCGTTCAACATATTGCTGTAGTCGTTTACTTTCTCTAATGATATGATTAGAAAGAGGAAGCGCATCTTTTCCTTTTTCTGCCAATTTTTCATGTTGTAAAGTTTGTGCGGCTAATTGAATAGTAGCAATAGGGGTTTTAAACTCATGCCCCATATTATTAATGAAATCATTTTTTTGTTCATTTAATTGAAGCTGAAGTTTATATAATTTAAGTGCTTTTCTATAGGCGTATAGAATTAATAAAGTGAAAAGTAAACTGAAAAAGCACATCAGCCAAACCCTTTTGGCTATGGCCATAAATTTTGAAGGAGATTTATACCGAATAAAGGCCTTTTCAGAAAGTTCGGAAAAAGGGAATAGATGAACTCCCTGATCGTCTTCATTAATGGCTAATTGGGTTGATTCAGACGACCAAATCAATTCTTCATTCTCATGGATATAAAATACTACATCATCAGCAAGTCTTTTGTTTTCCAATTCGATTTCAACAATTTCATCGATATCTACACGCTCTAATCTATCCTGAATATCTTTTTCTGAAAATCTAAATTCAAAAAGGATATCTTGAATGATATCCTTTAAACTGTCGGATGAGGCTGTAGATCTCCTAATTCCAGGAGGTAGAGGTGCTTCTATCGATCGATGAATGGTTCTTCTATCGGGGGCATTAGATTCAATTTTCAGGACGATGGTCTGTTCCATGTCCTCCATTTCCTTGTTTTGAATGATCTCCTTTTTAAGGATTTCAAATTCCTTATAATTTAATTCTTGTTCAACAGTTTCAATTTCTGCTTTTAATCGCAGTAAATGTTCCTTTTCCGGGGCTATGATTTTGGTAATGTCTTGATGAACCTGGAAATTTCTTGCTATATTATTTAGTGATTCTGTCAGTTGTCTATTGTATTTCTTCTCCTCGATTTTTATTGCATTTAGTATCCAAAATGACTGCATAACAAGAATACCAATTAGTGCAATGCTAATAAGTAGGTTGATTTTACGAATATTATTTTTTGACTTCATGCAAGTGGATTTTTCGTATACAACCAAAGATACCTTTTTACTAAGTGCAGTTTTTAATTTTAACAATTCATTAACATTTTTTGCATTTTCGTTAACATAGTTTTGAAAATGAGACCATTACCTTTGAGTTATCAAAAGTGAAAACCTGAAGATGAAGTTTTAACCGGGGAAAACTTCATCCATCCCGATTTAAGAATTATACATTATGAAAAAGTTAGTATTTATTTTAGGTATGGCATTTATAATGCCAACAGTGTACGCTCAAGATAGTAATGAGCCTGGGGCTGAAAATGAAATCCATAAAGAGGTAATCATTGTTAAGAGTGATGCCAAAGATGTACAAGAGATTTCTGAGAAGATTCGGATTATAATTTCCGAGACTATAGAGGAAGGATCTTTAGAATTAAATGAAGAGATCATTTTGGAATTAAAAAAGGAACTGGAAAAATTTCAAGATGAAATTGAGGTAGAGACAAAGATTGAGATAATTGGTGATGCATCAGAAAAGATGGAAAAACGGATTATTATTAAAGAATTAGTTGAGCTTAGGGAGGATCAAAAATTAAGGAGATTCATTTGTAAAGAGGAATTGGAAAAGGTGCTTTCAGAAACTATCGAATTGGAGCTTGAACAAGATGGTAGCACTAAAATTATCAAGAAAAAATGGATAAATGGTGAGGAAGTTAATTTTTCAGAAGAAGATTCCGTTCGCATTTTAAGGTTTGATATAGATCCAAATATTCAAGATGAAAGAGTATTGATCGATATGGAAAATGGAGATGTTACTATTTCAAAATGGGTGAATGGTAAAGAGGTAGAATTAACAACTGAAGAGTTGGAAGAAATAAGGAATCTTCACCACAGAAGGGTATTTGATCATTTGCCGATTCCTCCGGCTCCCCCGGTTATCATATCTATAGATAGACAAAATGTTAAAGGAATGGAACGACTACAGGATATAGATTCAAATTTGACAGTTAATGAAATTGTACTAAATGGGGGTGATTTGGATATTCGTCTCAGTCCAAACCCTAGCAGTGGTTCTATTGATTATCAATTTAATTCAGTGAATTCAAATGATCTTGAGGTGAAAATATTGGATCAGCAAGGGAAAATAATTAGTTCATTTATGAAGTCGAACGTGACTGGAGAATTCAATCATAGATTTAATTTAGAAGACCAGGCCTCCGGAATGTATTTCGTTCGAACAGTTTTTGGAAATTCTGTAGATATGTCAAAAGTTTTAATTGAATAATAGGATTAAATTATAGATATAAAAAAAGGCCAAGTATATGATTACTTGGCCTTTTTTGTGAATTATATTAAAGAAATTTGGATAAGGTAAAGCGTAAAAAACTATCCTCTTTGAAGTTGTTGAGAAAAGGATCTTCATCAGCTATTTTATTTAATAACCTAGCTTCAATTTCCACTTTATAACTTTCTTTAATTCTTCTGGATGCCTCTATAGAACCAATCATAGTTGAATGATCTAAATCAAAAATTCCACCGATGAGTAATTCAGTATTTTGCATATCATTCCAGGCAATTCTACTTCCAAAAAAGAGGTCGTTTTGCATACCTGAAAGCGCCATTGTGTCACGATCATCATAGGAGTATTCACCAATGATACCAATATCTAATCCCTTTTTATTTACGTTGCTAAAGGTGTATTCAAGTCCAGCAACTAAAGCCGTCATATCTTGATAGTCGTTACTTCTTATAATACTTTCCAGTTTCCAAAGAAAAGCACCGGTTGTAGCTTGAATATCAACCCCCGTTTGATTCATGATGGCGTAGATAGGTTCAAATACTGTTGGAGATATAAAGTTAAATACGGGTTCTCTACCGGTTCCATAGAAATGGGAAAGTCCAAGGTCAAATACACCTACACTATGTGACCAACGAAAGGCAAAGTCTTGGTGCCATTCTTCAGATCCACTTTCGAATAGAATATCGTCTTCATCAATAATAGTTTCGAATCTTAGACGAGCCTTTTTGCCAGGGAAATTTCGTTTTCTAAAATAGGGTAGATATAGTAAATCGAATGTTCCCCAATTGTTTGTTGGATAGGAGAAATGTGCCATGGGTTGTCCCAATTTGGCTTCACCATCAAAACTTTCTACTTGATCTGTTTGGTTGATGACGTCTACTAGATGGTTACTCTCTGTAACTCCCCAATACAATTTTTTCAACCCAACGCTCCATTCTATATTTCCTGTTGCATTTAGATAATAAAATTCTCTGATGTCACCATGCCTTCTTTCCTTATCGATATCCCATCGATAAAACAAATTGGTGTTCAGACTTTCCCTTCCATTATTCCATTCAATACTGTACTGTGGTTGGATGGCGAATGATGGGAAGTGATCCTTTTGTCCATCAAATTGAGCTTCATCAAAAAAGAACCTGTGTTCTGCTTTTAGTTCTAGTTCGAAATCTTGATAAAATTCATCATCATTTTGAGCCAAAAGACCAGATCCTAGGAGCAAAGTTCCTACACTAAAAATTATATACTTCATAGTATTTATTTTTAGCCCTTACCCATTGGGTAAGGGCTATGCATTTTAGTTTCCTGCTCTTTTTAAAGCATTTTGGTTGAAGTCAGCATCTCCCAAATCTGAACCGAAAATATAGTTTTCAAATAATAGTTCAGTTTCTTTATTGGATTGGTGGTTTACCATTTTCATATTATCTGCTCTCCAGAATTTTTCAAGGTACATTTGGTAACCAGAATAGGTAAGTGTTTTTAGTTTTGAATTCTTACGATCAAAAAACTCAATCTTTTCAACACGGTACGCTTTATCTTTATTGTAACTTACTAGTCTTCTAGTATATCCTGATTTAGGATCTACAGGATCTTGTTCAACAACTAATATACTTCCTTGCTCTTCGATAAATTTATAGGTGTATTTTTCAACCTCTTGTGAAGATAGATCTTCATAAGCGAATTCACTTCCCATAAATGGTCCTGACTTGTTGCTAGAGGAAATACGTTTTACCCTTTTTAGGGCAGGTAAATATAACCATTGATCATCCGGACCTTCTTTATGGGTAAAGGTTAGGGTAGAAGTTCCTTTTACATCTCTCGGGCTCAAAAAGGTGATCATAGATTTGTCCCCATCTGTTGTTAGCTCTAAAGTCTTACTTTTCATTTTTCGTGTACTCACCTGTCCATTTTTATTTTTTAAGGTCATGGTAAGGTCCACTTGAGAATTCATAAATCCTTGATCAGCAGCATCCGCTAATTTTGCAATTTCAAGCCCTCTATTTTCTTGAGCCGATAGGTTAAGACCTAAGAATAGCCCAAATGCTAGTATGAAATGTTTCTTTTTCATCTTTATTTCTGTGTATGGTTATTTTTTTATTTTGATGGGTTGCACTTCCAATGGAACTTCTGAAGTTGATTCCTTTGTTACCAAAATTAACAACGAAGGCAATAAAATGAAGTCAATAATTAAGGCAACAAAAATAATTACGGTAGATATTCTTGCCATACCATTGTTTAGTCCAAAACTAGACTGAGAAAGTACAGCAAAACCTACTATCAGTACAATTGTTGTGGTTACAATTGCCTTACCAACTGTTTTGAAAGCATATTGAACTGCTTCTTCTGGGTTTGTTCCATGTTCACGTCTTGATCTCAAGAATTTAGTCATAAAGTGAACGGTATCATCTACTATGATCCCTAATGTCATACCAAATACGATTACCATTCCAGTATTGATTTGTCCATTGATCATGGACCAAATACCGAATCCAACTAGTACAGGGGTAACATTTGGAATAAGACTCAATAATCCAAATTTAAAACTTCTTAAAGCGAACATCATAACGATAGAAATCAGAATCAAGGCTATGATATTACCTTTAAGCATGCTGTTCGCTTGTCTAAATCCAAGGTTTGAAAACATTAAGGTTGGACTGGTTGGTGTTGCATGCATATAAGCAGGCGTATTATTTTTTAACCAATCTTCAGCTTCATTTGAGAAGCGAATTAAATCCACACTTGTTAAGTTTTCTACTGTAGCAGTAAGTCTCGTTTCAGATTTGTCAACATTTATCTGGTTGTTTAAGTCCAAACCAAACGGCAATGACATTTCATACAGTAACAGATACTGAGCAGCTTCTTCCCTCTCAGTGGGGATTGCATAATACTGCAAACTATCACCGTGCATTGATTTATTGATTCTCTTGGCTATTTCTGTAAATGAATTAACATGGATTACTTCATCCTGTTTTTTCAACCATGACTCAAAATTATCCAGGTGTTTAAGGTATTCCGGATTGTTTATTCCGCCACTTTCCGCTGCGGCAATTGAAAATTCTATATTGTAGATCCCAGTTAAATTTTCACTGATATAATCTGTGTCAGTTCGGAATTTTACACTTTTGTCGAAATACTTTACAAATTCATCGTTGAATTCATTTTGTAATGCTAGAGTCGATAATATTACGATGGTTAGTCCAGAGAAAATAGCCATTTTCTTCGGACGTCCAGAAACATATTTACCGAATTTTTCATACCATGCAAGTTGAAGTCTTTTGTTTTTTATGACTTTGGCCTTAACTGGTAGAATAGCCAATAAAGCTGGTAATATGGTTACGGAATACACAAAGGCCATGGTCATACCAATAGCTGTTATATTTCCTAAGTCCCAAAATGGAGGTACATCCCCAAAATTCATAGAAAGGAATCCAATTATAGTAGTTAGACTAGTGATAAATACTGGCATAAAGTTCATTCGAATACTTTCCGCTAGTGCTTCATGCTTAGTAAGTCCTCTACGCATTCCTTGTAGCATGGTCACAATAATGTGAATACTATCCGCTACAGCTAAGGTTAGAATAATGGTAGGAGCAGTAGATGATGGAGGCGTTAATTTGATTCCCAAAAACCCTGCAACACCCATGGCACTAATGATGGACAGTAGAATGATGATTAGCGTAGTAAAGGTACTTGATATACTCCTTGTTAAAAGAAATACCGTCAAGATTACCATTAGGAACATTAGTGGAACCAGTGTACCCATATCCTTTTGAGATGCTTCAAAGAAAGAAGTATTCATCATGATCATCCCAGATAAATGGGTGTCAATATTTGGATATTTTGCTTCCCATTCTGCCATCATTTCTCGCACGAAAGCAGATACATTTGGTATCTCATCAAGGTCTTCTCCAGGAAGTCTAACCGTAATGTTAATCGCTGTTACGGAACCTTTTTTGTTTACCAATCGGTCCACCAGTATAGGCTCCTTAAGAGCAATAGTCCTGATGTCACTAAGCTTATTTGCATCTAATGTAGACGGATCAAGCACTAGATCTTCAACATATAGGTCGTCTTCAACGGCACGAGTATGCTGATAGTTAGTCAAGGCATCTACCCTAGAAGAAAATGGAGTGTTCCAGGATTCTTCCGTTAGTTCAGCAATCGCAGATAAGGTTTCCTTTGTAAATACATTGCCGTCCTTTGGAGAAAGTACTATTAGGACATTATCATCTTTGGAATACTTCTCTTGGAGATTATCAAAGGCTAATAATTCTGGATTCTCTTTACTAAAGAATACATGGTAGTCTCCGTCAAAAGCCAATTTTGAAGCTCCGGATCCTAGCCCGAATGCTAATAATAAAGTTAGTATGAGGACAGGCCATCTGTATTTAATGACTGTTTCACCCCATTTTTTCGCCTTGGAGAGGTTATTTTTCTCTTTCATAATGGTGATTAATGAACTATTGGTGAGTGAGCTAATTGCTCTAGGTTAGTAATATAGTGATTAATAATTTGTTGTAATTCAGAGATTGATCGACACTCGTATAAACTTTTTACAGTTTTTGGCGGCGACAATTTTTTTCCGTTTGTCAATGCTGTCTGTATCTTTTCTTTCTTCATAATAAATATGACCGGTCGTCTATTTTTTAGGTAAAAAAAATTGACCAGTCGTCTAGTTTTTAGTCAAAAAATATATCACTTCCGTAGAAGTGAAAATAATACTTTTTTAAATTTAAAAAGTGTATTTGGATCTTGTGTAGCCTTGTACATTTCCAAAGTTCCATCCAGAGAATTAAAGATAAATTCAGTTAGAGCTCCTGCCTCTAGTTTTTTTATTTGATCTTCATCTATCGCTTGTTGTACCAGTTCCGTCATTAATGTTTTAAAATAACTAACCTGTTTTAAAACAGCTTCTCTAATGTTTTCATTACATACAGACATCTCACCATTTAGCTTAGAAAGATAACAACCTTTTTGCATCATAGGATGATGTAAAATAGCATCTAATTTTAAGCTAATGATCGCTTCTATTCTTTCAAAAGCAGTCATGGAATCGTTTCCAATGATTGATTCGTAATTATCACGAAATAAATTCACATACGTTTCCAGTGCCTTTATTGAGAAGTCTTCTTTAGAGTCAAAGTAAAAATAGAAGGAACCTTTTGGGATACCTGCTGCCTTTACTATATCGTTAACACTAGTATTGCTGTAGCCATTAGCACATAGCACCTCCAATCCTTTTTCAAGGATTTCATTCTGTTTTAATATGTGCTTTTCTGTAACAGTCATTTTAATCGTTTGGACAAAAATACGACCAGTCGTCTAGTAAATGAAGTAATTATTGTTAATTTATGTTAATAGTATGATTTTTCCAATGTGAATATTGTGGTTGAATAGGTGTAAATAGTTGTTGGAAAACAATCTACCTACCATTTTTAAAGGGATGGGTGGATGCTATATGTTTATTTCCCACTGAACATTTCTACATCTTTTTTAGTGATTTCTTCTCCTCCTAAGATGATAAGCCTTTCAGTTACATTTCGAAGTTCACGTATATTTCCTGTCCAACTATATTTTTTGAGCTGATCTATCGCCTTGTTGTCAAATTGTTTCATTTGAATGCCATGTTCATTGCAGATTTGCTTGCTGAAATGGTTGACGAGCTGATCAATATCTTCTTTTCTATCATCCAATGGTGGAATAGCCATGACTATTACCCCTAATCTATGATAGAGATCCTCTCTGAATTTACCATTCTTTATTTCTTCCTTTAGATTTTTGTTGGTAGCAGCGATAACACGAACATTTACTTTGATCTCTTTATCACCACCAACTCTCGTAATCTTGTGTTCTTGTAAAGCTCGCAGAACCTTTGCCTGAGCGGATAAGCTCATATCCCCAATTTCATCTAAAAAGAGCGTACCGTCGTTCGCTAATTCGAATTTTCCTTTTCGTTGTTTAATAGCTGAGGTAAAGGCACCTTTCTCATGTCCAAAAAGTTCTGATTCTATCAATTCAGCTGGAATGGCAGCACAGTTTACTTCAACTATATTGGAGGCAGAACGTTCACTTTTTTCATGTATGGAATGTGCTATTAATTCTTTTCCGGTACCATTTGGTCCAATGATAAGTACTCTCGCATCCGTGCTTGCAACTTTATCTATCATTAGTTGAACCTTTGCTAATGCTTCGGAGTCACCAATCATTTTATATTTCTTACTGACCTTTTTGCGAAGGGTTTTATTTTCAGAAACCAAGGTTTTACGATCCAAACCATTTCTAACCGCATTAAGTAACCGGTTTAAATCTGGAGGCTTGGGAATGAAATCATAGGCTCCATTTTTCATACATTCTACTGCAGTTGAAATATCACCATGCCCAGAAATCATAATTATAGTAGTTTCCGGATTTAATGCTACAATCTTACTCAAGACTTCAACGCCATCCATTTTTGGCATTTTTATATCACATAATACAAGATCATGATCATCACTTTCAAACATTTTTAAGCCTACAACCCCATCTTCCGCAACATCTACCTGGAAATCCTTGTTTTCTTCAGTCAATATGTTTTTAAGCACATTTCTAATGGCTTTTTCGTCTTCTATAATCAGTATCTTTTTCATTTTTCTATTCTTTCGTGTAAAATGTTCACCTAGCTTTTATAGCGTACCCACTTAATTATTTCCTTAAAGCTAGCTTTTTTACCATACATCAAAATACCGGTTTTGTAAATTTTGGCAGCGAACTTTGTGATGAAGATAAAACCTAAGAGTAATAAAATCATCGAAAGAGCAATCTCCCATCCGGGAACACCGTATGGAATTCTTACCATCATAACTACTGGAGAGGTTAATGGAAAAAATGAACACCAATATATTAATGGACTATCGGGATTTGACATCCCTATCTGAGCGATCATTATAGCTAACAAAAGTGGCGCCGATAATGGAAGCATAAATTGTTGTGTTTCGGATTGGTGCTCAACCGCTGATCCCACGGCGGCAAATAAGCCAGCGTAAAGTAAAAAACCGATTAAGAAGTAATATAAAAATAGTCCTATTCCAATAAGGACATCATTCATATGTATACTTGAAACAATATGGATCAATTCATGCATAGCATTTTCGTCCAATTCAGATTGTTGCATTTGGTTGATCGTGTTTACATCTACGGACATAACTCCTATAAGGACGGTATAGCCTACACCAAAAAGAACCAACCAAATGGCAAATTGAGTTAATCCTACTAGAGCGACCCCTAAGATTTTACCCATTAACAATTGAAATGGTTTTACAGAAGAAATGATAATCTCTATGATTCGACTATTTTTTTCCTCAATTACACTTTGCATGATCTGGGCGCCGTACATAAAGATGAATATATAGATTATAAATCCTAATATCATGGAGGAGACACCACCAACGATTCCTTCCATTTCGGATTGCTCTCCTTCATTGTGAATGATTTTCTTAAAGGTAACATCAGTAGAAACTTGTTCTAAAGTTGACTTGTTTAAGTTTAAATGGCTAATCTTTAAATCTCTTATTTTTTTCTCCAGGGATCTGCTTATATAAGAAGGTAGTCCCATCCCTGTTTTTTTGGAAGTGTATAGTTTTATCTCATCTTCCAGTTGTAGAATATGATCCTCATTCATTTTTACTGGAAGGTGGACAATAGCCTGATAGGAGCCTCCCTCAAAATTATCTACCAGGTCATTGTATACATCACTTTGGAAATAATCTATACTATATTCCTCATGTTCTTTGAAAGTATTTTCGAATCCTCCAAATTCATCTACAACTGCAATCTTTTGAAGGTCTCCACCCATTTGCATCAAATATGCTGGTAGAATGGAAATACCTAAAAATAATAAGGGAACCAAAAGGGTTAATAAAATGAATGTTTTGTTTTTTACCCTTGTTAAATATTCCCGTTGTAATACTAATTTTATTTTATTCATGGCTAAGACTTAATTTGAAACTGCTCTAACAAAGATTTCATTTGCTGTTGGTAATATTTCTCTAAATGAAAAAATATCTGTTTGGCTAAGTATCTTTTGTAATAATTCTCGACTGGAGCCTTCTGGAGAAATTTTAATTAAGTTTTTATTCCCTCTTTTCTCAACAAGGTTAAAGCTCGTAGGTAGTTCAACGTTCTCTTCCGTGCCTAAAACAACTTCATAGACATGCTCTTTATACTGGTTTTTGATATCGGTAAGTTTTCCATCTAGAATTAATTTTGATTTATTAATAAGGGCAACATGTTCACATAATTCTTCTACGCTTTCCATTCGGTGAGTGGAGAAGAGTATGGTAGATCCTTTTCGTCTTAATTCTAGGATTTCGTCTTTTATGAGATTGGCATTTATGGGGTCAAATCCAGAGAATGGCTCATCGAATATCAGCAATTTAGGTTCGTGTAAAACAGTTATGATGAACTGAACCTTTTGAGCCATACCTTTCGATAGTTCTGTTATTTTCTTGTCCCACCATTGAATGATGTCGAACTTTTCAAACCAATATTTTAGTTTAGATAGTGCCTCTTGCTTAGTTAGACCTTTTAATTGGGCAAGGTATAAGGCTTGTTCTCCAACCTTCATCTTTTTATACAATCCTCTCTCTTCGGGTAGGTAGCCAATTTGTCTTATATGATTCATATTTAATCTTTCCCCATCAAAGTAAATTTGACCTGTATCTGGGGCCGTAATTTGAGTGATCATCCTGATGAGGGTGGTTTTACCAGCCCCATTTGGTCCCAATAATCCATAAATGGACCCACTTGGGATTTTTAAATCCATTTCCGACAATGCATAATTGTCTCCATATTTCTTTGAGATACCTTGAATGTCGATTAACATATTTTTTTGTTTACAATATAATTAAAAAAGAAAATTCCTTTCATAAAAGGAATTTTCAAATGGTTAATTCAATCAAAATTAAATGTGGTGATAGGGCTCGTTATTTAATATCGTGAAGGCGCGATAAATTTGTTCTGTAAAAAATAAACGAATCATCTGGTGAGTAAATGTCATGGATGATAGCGATATTTTCCCATTGCATTTAGCATAAACCTCATCACTGAATCCATAAGGACCTCCAATGCAAAAGACCAGCCTTTTTGGAGCCGAATTAAATCTCTTTTGCAGATAAGTTGCGAATTCAACTGAGTTGAACTGCTTGCCCTTTTCGTCCAGTAGTATGAGTTGGTCCCCAGGTTGAATGAATTTAAGAATAGATGCTCCTTCTTCCTTTTTCTGTTCTGCTGCTGATCTTTTCTTCTTTAACTTAGCTTCCGGAATGGTATGCTCTTCGAAAGCTATGTATTTTTTCATTCTCTTTTGGTAAATTCCCAGCCCTTCTTTGATATAAGAAGCTTCTGTTTTACCAACTTGCAAAAGGATTATTTTCATGTTTCAAAATTCAACAATTGCTATTCAAAAGCCTTTTTATCTTGAACCCATAATTTAAATCCTTTACCCCTTACGGTAACTAATTCTACATCAGGATCTTTTTTAAGATACTTTCTGATTTTTGTGATATAAACATCCAAACTTCTAGAATTGAAAAAACTGTCATTTTCCCAAACCTCAATTAGTAGATTATTTCGTTCAACTACCTCATTTAGATTTTTACATAAATAGGAAAGAATGTCGGCTTCTTTATCCGTGAGTTTTTGCTCATCATCACCTATCTTAAGTAGTTTGTAATTGGAGTCAAATTTGAATTTTCCAATTTCGAAAATGGAGATTTCATCTTGGCGTTTCTTCGTAGCCTTTATTCTTTTTAGAATTACATTAACCCTAGCAATTAGCTCTTCAACACTGAATGGTTTCTTTACATAATCATCAGCTCCAATATTAAAACCTTTGATAATGTCTTCCTTCATAGACTTAGCAGTAAGGAAAATAATAGGCGTTTCTTGATCCTGCTTTCTAATTTCCTCAGCAAGGGTGAATCCATCTTTGATAGGCATCATTACATCAAAAATACAAATGTCAGGATTGAATTTTTTGTAAGCCTTGTATCCTTCATCACCATTTTCGTGCAATTCTACTTTGAAATCTCTTGATTCAAAACATTCCTTTGTAATTAACCCGATAAATGGATCATCCTCTACAATTAGTACTTTAATTTTTTCTTCCATTTGGTATTTGAATAGTGAAACAAGTCCCATGACCTATTTCAGATTTAACATCGATTTTTCCGTCGTGAAAACGTACTATATCCATTACATAACTTAACCCTAATCCGTAACCTTTTACATTGTGTAAATTACCTGTTGGTACCCTGTAAAAACGATCGAATATTTTTTTTAAGTTTTCCTTTTTAATTCCAATCCCTTTATCCTCTATATCGATATATATCCAATCCAGATCATTATAGGTTCTAATTTGAATGTCTGGTATATCATTATAGTATTTATTAGCATTGTCTAATAAGTTAAATAAAATATTGGTGAAATGTACTTTATCTACCTGTATAATTTTATCCAAAGCCTCTAATTGCAGATTGATGGATCCGTTGTTTTGTTGAACTTGAACCAGAATGTTTTTATAAACATCCTCAATAAGTTCATGAAGATTTAACGATTCTTTTTTAAGTTTTATTTCACCCCTTTGATAAGATGCAATATTTAAAACCTTTTCAACCATTTCTCCCAAACGCTTATTCTCATGACGACATATCTCCAGATAACGAATTGTTTTGTCTTCATTTTTACGAAGGTCAAACTTCAATAAAGCTTCAAGTGCCAAAGATACCGTGGATATAGGTGTCTTGAGCTCATGTGTCATGTTGTTGATGAAGTCATTCTTAATTTCTGATAGCTTCTTTTGTTTTAATATAATGCTCAAAGCGTATAGAAAACAAGATGAGATTATTAGAATGATAAGTATAGAAATGGATAGTATTGACCAAAAGCTTTGAATCAAATAACTTACTTTGTTAGGAATATAAACATGTAAATAATACATCTTTTTTGGCCCGTTCAAAAACACAGCTCTTCTGTAGGAGTCAATGAAAAGTTCTTTTTCTAAAGTACTATCACTAAGGTAGCTGAATTGTCCATCAAGGTCACTAATTGCATATTCATAATCCACATTTAAAGCCTCCCTTTTGAAAGATGTTTTTAGAATTGAGTCCAGCGAACTGATTTCAAGAGTTTCACTGGGTATAACTCTTTGCCTATAAATAAAATTGTCAAATAATCTGTTAACCCTATCGGTCGTTCTTTGTTTTAGAATTTCTAAATCCTCTATCGTAAAGGGGCTATCTCCTAATTCAATATCATCAATAATAGTTGGCTCATAGTGATTTGCTTGTGGATTCCAGTCAGAATTATGTGGAGCATGGTCTTCTCTCAACTGTATAAACTCCATTTGCATTTCCTCGATGGTGTGTTTCAAAACGGAGTGCATGGCATAGTCAAACCTGTTGTTGGAGATTTGGTATAATCCTCTCAACAAAAATATTTGAAAACTAATAAGCACTATCAGTGATAGAGCAATTAGCGTGATAACGATATGAATAGTTCGTTTGCTCATTTTTCAAATGTACTCAAATGTAATAGATGCCTAACAAGCTTAACACATTTTAACCACTGATAGATTCTTGTAGCCCACAGATGAAAGGATAAGCCAGTGTTCCTGAATAATTTATTATGGTGATTTATATTCGATTGTAAAAAACATGTATTTTACAAATAGTTTATTAAATTTGAAGATTGTCAATTTTACTAAAAAACAAGAGCTAAGTATGAAAAATATAGTCTCCGTTCTTTTTGCCGCTTTTTTTATCTCAAATTTTGCTTTTGCTCAAATTACGGACCCCTTTCCATATTGTACCTCGGAATATCATGAAGAACCTGTTTCTAGTGATGTTAGGATAACGAATGTAAAGTTAAACGCCATTAACAATGCGTCTTCTGGCGGTTCTTACACGTATTTTGATAACCTTGGGTCGACTGAATTGGTAAAAGGTGAAACCTATACGATAACGATCGAAACAGAAAATGCGGGTACTGCTCATGCGCTCGCAGCATGGATTGATTTTGACGGGAATGGTGGACTAGGTGGAGCAGACTTGCTTGGAGATTTAGTAACTCCTCAAGTTATAGGTGATGTTAATACATTTACGTTTACGGTGCCGGAGACTGCGCTTACAGTGCTTTCAAGATTAAGAGTTCGTATTATAGAAGATGATTTGTATTATAATACAAACAATCAAACAAATGTATTAGCGTGTAATTCAGCCTATGAATATACGCTTGCAGGTGGAGGGACTACTTTTGAATTTGCTAATGGAGAAACGGAAGATTACCAAATAAATGTCGTAGAGACCTCTTCAGAGGCTACTTCTGTAAATATTTATTCCGATAGTCCAGGAAATATTATTTTTGTAGATGGAGCTACTTTGCAAATGTATGCAGATGTTTTGCCTTCCTTTTTGCCTCAAGGTGTTACTTGGTCTGTACTGGATGCCACTGGATCTGCATATATAACAGTTGATGGGGAGTTGGTGCCTTTGGCTAATGGGGTTGTTTCGGTAATTGCGACTTCAGTTATTGATGGGAACACGGTTCAAGATGCAAAAAACGTTATTATATTAAATCAGTCTTCAGTTATTTCATTGGGGACAGCGGATGATGATGAAGGTTTATGTACCGGACAAACTACCGATTATACAATTCAAGTTGGTATAAATGAAAATATTACAGAAGATTTTAATTTCTCAATTGAAGGTCTTCCAGCTGGTTCATTCTCAAATATTACTCCTACAAGCTTAAATGAATCAGGAGACGTTACTGTAAATATTTCTAATTTCAATGCAGTTGAGACTTCACAAACTATTTTATTTATAGCCTCATTTAATGGTGCTACTTATGCGGATACAATAGAATTGTCCTTGTCCACTTTTATTGGGAATCCAATTACACCATTTTCGAATACTCCTTTTGAAGGAGATATTAATGTTCCGCTTCTTGCTAACTTCGATTGGTTTGATGCCTTAAAAGCATATACCTATGATGTACAAGTGGCAACAGATGAAGACTTCAACAATATAGTAGTAGATGAATCAGATATTTTTGGTTCAGAATATACATTAACAGATCCACTTAACTTGAATTCAGATTATTTCTGGAGAGTTAGGTCGGTGAACCCTTGTGGTGTTTCTGCTTGGTCATTTGTTTTTGGATTTAAAACTATACCCAACGATAATATTGTAGGATGTACAGATCCTGATGCCTTAAACTACAATGCTACAGCACAGTTAGAAGACGGTTCTTGTTTGTATACTGTAGTTGGTTGTTTAGATACTTTGGCTATTAATTATAATGCTGATGTAGATGTTCATGATTCTACTACTTGTGAGTATATAGCATATATTGAATCAACAGTAGTTAATGACTCTACTTATCATTTTAAAGTAATTCATGCTGTAGGAAATATAACTGCTATAGAGTGGGATTTTGGAGATAATACTTCTTCCGTTTGGGGTGAAACTCCTAACCATACCTTCACTGAAAATGGGAACTATACGGTAATGGCTACAGTGCATACTACCAACACAATTATTGCTCCAAATGGTATAATTATTTTATACCTTCCAATGAGTTTCCAAGCTAATGGATGTACTGATCCATATGCATATAACTTTAGTATTCATGCTACTATTGATGATGGTACTTGTGAAATGGCTGTATTGGGTTGTACTGATCCGTTTGCTGCAAATTATGATGACGATGCCAATGTTGATGATGGATCTTGTGCAGATGTGATATTTGGATGTACTGATGAAGATGCATTTAACTATGACCCTGCTGCTACTATCGATGATGGATCATGTATAGCAACAGTTTTAGGATGTACGGATGAAACAGCATTTAATTATGATAGCTTAGCAAATACAAATGATGGTTCTTGTATTGCAGTTGTTGAAGGATGTACTGATGTAGATGCCTTTAACTATAATCCAAATGCAAATACCGATGACGGTTCATGTATAGATGTTATATTAGGTTGTACTGATGAGGATGCATTGAATTATAACTCTTATGCTAATACGGATAATGGTTCATGTGAATACCCAATTGCAACTACACCTAGTTGGACAGTATCTGTCAATTCAGAAAATCATACTATTTTGATTCCAGCTACGGCTGACATCACTGTTCAAGGTAATGACATCGTTATTGGGGATTATATTGGAGTGTTCTACACAGATGACGAGGGTGTTTTATCTTGTGCTGGTAAGTTAGAGTGGAATGGAGTAACCACTACTTTAACTGCTTATGGAACAGAAGACAACGAAGATAATGGATTTATATCGGATGAAGTATTTACATGGATGGTGTGGGATGCTACGGACGGATTGGACCATGAGGCTGAAGTAAGTTATGATGCTACGATGCCAAATACAAATACGTATTCAAATGATGGTATTAGTTCTATCCTGAGCCTTTCAACTGAGGTAACACAAACGATTAGTTTGGATGAAGGTTGGTCTTTGATATCTACGAACCTTAATCCTTCGAATGTGTTATTGGATAGTGTGCTTTCTTCAATCAGTGAGGATATATTCTTAGCTAAAGATGAGGATGGAAATGTATTCTGGCCAGAATTTGGAATAAATAATATTGGAGACCATACGGTAGGTAAAGCCTATAAGGTTAAAATGGACGCTTCGTCTGATTTAGTAATTTCAGGAAGTACTGTTGATCCGTCTGCAAATGAATTGAGCTTGCCGGAAGGGTGGAGTTATTTAGGTTACTTAAGAAAGCAGCCTGCGAACATCAGTTCTGCATTAGCCTCCATTGCAACAGATATCTTTATTGTTAAGAATGGAATGGGAGATGTATATTGGCCGGCATTCAATATCAATGGTATTGGTAATATGATTCCTGGTGAAGGATATCAAATTAAAATGGATGTAGCTGCAGATTTTTACTATCCTTCTAACGACTTGGTATTGCCATTAGCTAGATTGTCTGCTCAAGCAGTGGTTTCATCTGTAAATAGACCTGCGGTTACAGCTAACAATATGACTGTTGGTATTCCTTTGGATGCTTGGTCTGAAATGCCAGAAATAGGAACTGAGGTTTATGTATTCAATGAGGATAACAAAGTAGTGGGAGCATCCGTATTCCAAGAAGAAAACCTTGTGATTGCAATCTTCGGTTCAGATGAATGGATTAATTCTATTGATGAGGATGCTGTTTATCATTTGGGAATGCTAAATCAAAGCGGTCAAGTTATTAAGTTAAATAAGGTTCAATATGCTATAGGGAATTCAATGTACCGTACAGATGATATTCATCTAGTAGAACGTATGGCTGTTCCTTCTGGATCTCAAAAGGATTGGACAGTATTTGCTTCGAGTGAGACAGAGCTTTCTGTTGAGTTTGATTATAATGAAGCGCAAAAGGTTCAGTTTGAATTGAGAGATCTTAGTGGAAGATTATTATTTGAATCTGTTGAATACCTAGTGGAAAAGGATAGATTAACTCTATCTGTTCCTGGACTTCCTACAGGTCAATATATCTTATCAAATATTGGTGTAACTAGGGGGAATTCCTCTCAGGTAATCCAAATAAAATAATCCATTTTTTTAGGATTTTTAAAAGGGAAAGCAGATAGCTTTCCCTTTTTTTGTTTAACAGAAATTAACAATTACACCTACTTATCCTCAAATTAATCCCTGTTATTAAATCATTTCTAATATTTATTTAATAATTTTGGAAGAGTACAAAAATTAAAAAACCGAAATGGCTATGAAAAAAACTCTATTATTCCTTGCTTCAATGATATTTACGCTTGGGTTCTCACAATGGGCTCAATGTGATAAGGTCTCTTATACAACTGTAGTTGATAGTATATCTCCAGGTCTTTATAAGCTTTCAATTACTGTTAAAAATAATGATCCTACTGAATTTCCAAATGATAATAATAATTTAGGATACTGCCATTATGGTCTTCTAGAGACTGAAGGTGAGATAACTTTTAGTGGAGATGATCAATGTGTTTCTCCAATTGCACCATTTGGAACACGTGTGTTGGAATATGAGATTGGGGTAAAAGATACGCTTGTTGATTCAGTATGTGTAAATTTGAAAATGAAAAATACATTGGATCAAACTTTATACTGTGACCAAACTTTTTGTTTCGCGGTAGAAGGATACTGGCCTTTATCTGTTGATGAGATTGATTTAACTGGAGTTTCATTCAAAGAAACATATTTCGATCTTATGGGGAGACAAGTAATCAGCCCTAGAGATAATTCTCTATACATTGTAAAGAAATCCTATGAAAATGGATATGAAGTTGTAGAGAAAATATTTTATTCTGACATGGAATAATCTATAATTAAAGCAAAAAAAAAAGCCCTCTGATGAGGGCTTTTTTTTTGCTTTAATTTCCTTTAATCCTACTCCATAAGGCTTGTAAGGATTGCTGAACTCTAGTCTTATCTCTCATGGAATTAGCTTCCTTAATGTCTATGATAGTATTGTTTTTTATTTCTAATAGTGAATTGAAAACGAATGGTCCACTTTCTTCACCAAAGTATAACTGACCAAAGCGCAGGTCACTAATAAGTAAATCCTTTCCTTTATGTTGTACGATGAAGTCTCCTTTTAGAATTTTCAATAATTTTTGTAAATCAGAATGATCAGTATAATTGTTTATTAGAAAATGTTTCTTGGGGTAGGTTGTGTAGTTAGGTTTAAAGCTTGAATCGAAAATGGAGTAGTTTCCGATTAAAAAGGAATTTTCCGTTTCAATATTTGCAGTCCATAAGAATGAATTCAAAGGAGTGGGTCTAATATGAATTTGTTCAAAGGCAATTTGTCTTTCGTTAAGATTCTTTTCAAATTTATTAAAGACTGTCTGTTTAATGACTAGTGTGAAAACCAGGTACAAACTACTGATCCCGATCCCTAAATAATTTAACCTTCTCCTGAGACTACTGTCTTTTTGGAAAAATAATGCTATAATTAGTAGTAAAACAAAGGGTACAGTATAGAGTGGGTCAACTACAAAAATGGAACTTAGGGATACTCTATAGTCGAGGGGCCAGAATAATTGCGTGCCCCATGTTGTATGACAATCCAATAAGGCATGGGTGAATAGCCCCCAAAATAGGAGTAAAAACCAATCCAGAAAATTGGTGTGGAATTTCTTTTTATAAATCGAGTTTACAAGGAATCCTAGAAATATTGAAGTTATTAAAGCAAATAAAATGGAATGGGTAATGCCTCTGTGTATCATTAGAGCATCTACATATGGGAGGAATTTGAGTGCAAATACATCCAAATCTGGAATTGTACCAGCGATAGCCCCCCAAATTGCGGCCCGCCGGCCTATTTTTTTACCTAGAATTGCTTCACCAACGGAGGCCCCTAATACTATCTGTGTGAATGAATCCATCTTGCTTTTAGTTTAATTGTTCTAAATTAATTATTTTGAAGTAATTTGGAAGAAATAATTACGACAAGTAAAAAATTAGATAAATTGAATTAAGGTTCGGTTTTTGTTATATGTACACCATTAAATTCTAATGTTATGAAAAAACTTTTTTTTGTTTCGTATATTCTATTGTCTGGACTCTTAGTTGGCCAGAATTATAATGTGACTGAATTGGGAATGTTTCCATACGATGATATGATTGGAGATACCAAGTTGAGTGATGTATGGGGGTATGTAGATGCTGATGAAAATGAATACGCTATAGTTGGTTTAGTAAACGGAACTTCCATTCTGGACGTTACCGATCCTTCGAATATTATTGAGATTACAAGAATTCCTGGTCCTTCTACTATTTGGAGAGATATGAAAACCTGGGGAGATTATGCATATGTTGTGCATGATAGTTATTTTTCCGGTGAATCTCAGGGGCTTTTGATGATTGATTTAACAACCTTGGATGAGGATACAGTGGTATGGGATACCTATGATTTAAACGATAGTTTAGAAAGAGCACATAATATTTATATTGATGAGAATGGAGTGGCCTATCTTTTTGGTTCTAACTATGGAAGTGGAGGAGCTTTGATGCTAGATGTTACAACTCCTATGGCGCCTACTTACCTGGGGCATTTTGATGAATATTATTTACATGATGGATATGCGAGGGGTGATACTTTGTGGGGAAGTGCTATTTATTTAGGTAATTTATTGGCAATTGATGTTTCTGATAAATCAGCAACAGAAATTATTGGAGATGTGATGACTCCAAATACGTTTACACATAACTGTTGGCCATCAGATGATCATCAATATGTCTTTACTTCTGATGAGGTAACTGATGGATCATTTGCCGTGTATGATGTTTCCGATCTTGGGAATATTGAATTTTTAGATAAAATTCAATCTACTATCAGCGATCATACTATACCTCATAATACCCATGTTTATGGTGATTTTTTAGTGAATAGTTATTATGCCGATGGTTTGCAGGTTGTAAATATGTCTCGGAAAGATAATTTAGTAGAAATTGGCAGATATGATACCTCTCCAAATTTTGAAGGTACTGGTTTCAACGGGGCCTGGGGAGCTTATCCTTATTTGAATTCTCAAAATATATTGATTTCTGATAGGGAGGAAGGATTGTATGTCTTGGAGCCGAATTATACAGATGCGATTTATTTAGAGGGTGCTATTGTAGATTCTGCAACGCTAGTTGAAATACCGGGAGTAGAAGTAAAGCTTGCTTATTCGACGGACGAATCCGATGCGAATGGGGAATATAAAACAGGTACTATTGATACAGGTGTATTTGATATTATCTATTCCAAATATGGTTATCAAATTTTGGAAGACACTGTTCACTTGCAAGCCGGGGTGACTAATTTTAAAAATGTTGAACTTATTCCTTGGCCTTTAAATTTAACGGAGGACTATTTAACCGAGATAAAGGTGTTGAATAGCCCAAATTCAAATACTGTTAATTTAATTATGCCTTCTGCTTTGGAGGAGGATCTTACTTTAATTTTAACTGATGTCACTGGTAAAGAGGTGTTAAGAGATGAAATTCAAGCAGGCCAGTTGGAATATTCTCTTCAGGCTAATAAAATAAGTGGATTGTATATTTTGAGTTTGTCGAATAATGACAATAGTATTCGATACAATACAAAGGTGGTTTTTCAATAGTTAATTATTCTTGAAAATAAAGAGGCATTGTTTAATTTTATTAGGTCATTCTTTTTTGTTGATAAGTGCTGAGTAATTTGACAATTAATATTTTCATAAACTCATCTTCGAACACTATATTTGTGTTTGTCAAAAACATTCAATTATTCCAAAATGAGATTTTTAGTTTCTAGTACAGTGCTATTGAAGCACCTTCAAGTTGTGGGAAGTGTTGTGAATTCAAATAATACTTTACCTATTCTGGACAACTTTTTGTTTGAATTGAAAGAGAATCAGTTAACAGTAACTGCAACAGATTTGGAGACAACTATTTCCATGAAGTTGGAAGTTGAATCAGATAGTGCTTTTAATGTAGCTATTCCTGCAAAGATGCTTTTGGACACTTTGAAAACTTTTCCAGAGCAGCCTTTAAAATTCTCTATTATTACAGAGAAAAATACAGTTGAAATAAGTTCTGATCAAGGGAAGTATGAGTTGGCATTTCAAAATGCCGATGAATATCCAAAAGCTCCAGAAATTGAGTCTGCAAACATGATTCAAATTGATGGAGATACTTTGGCTAGAGCATTTAATAAAACCGTATTTGCTGCAGGGAATGATGAGCTTAGACCAGTTATGTCTGGTGTTTTTTGTGAGTTCAACAATGAGGGAATCACATTTGTAGCAACAGATGCTCATAAATTGGTTAGGTTTAAACAGACGAATTTGAAGTCGGATATTAATTCGTCGTTCATTTTGCCTAAGAAGCCTATCAATCTATTGAGGTCTATTGTTTCTGGTTTGGATGATCAGATTACTTTGGAGTACAATGAAACGAACGCAAAGTTCAAGTCAGAAAATTTATCCCTGTCTTGTAGAATGATTGATGGGAAGTACCCAAATTATTCTGCCGTTATTCCTCAAGATAATCCGAACAAACTATTGATCGATAGACTGAGCTTTTTGAATTCCGTAAAAAGAGTTTCAATTTTCTCTAATAAAACTACGCATCAAATTAGATTGAAATTGAGCAGAAACCACGTTCAAGTATCTGCTGAAGATTTAGATTTCTCCAACAAGGCAGTTGAAAAGTTGAATTGCCAATATGATGGGGAAGAAATGGAAATCGGATTTAACTCCAAATTCCTAACTGAGATGTTGTCTCATCTGGAAACTGAAGAGATAAACCTTGAGATGAGCATGCCGAATAGAGCTGGTATTTTATTGCCGCAGAATGGAGATGAAAATGATGAAGATATACTGATGCTTGTTATGCCAGTAATGTTAAATCATTAAGATATACTGATAATGTAAAAAAGGGACCATAGTTTAACTATGGTCCCTTTTTTATTTGAATAACAGAATGTTTTATACCTCTTCTGCCAACTCTTTATTTTGTTGATCAATCTTTAACTTAAGATTGTTTTTATAGTCGATTATGTTTTGAAGAATTTCAGCATCTGCGGCGCCAATAATTTGAGCTGCTAAGATTCCCGCATTTTTTGCCCCGTTCAAAGCAACCGTTGCAACAGGTACACCTCCTGGCATTTGCAATATTGAAAGAATAGAGTCCCAACCGTCAATTGAATTAGATGATTTAACGGGAACACCAATGATAGGTAGTGGCGACATAGAAGCTACCATTCCAGGTAAGTGAGCTGCACCACCTGCACCAGCGATTATGGTTTTAATACCTCTAGTATGTGCGTTTGTAGCGTAATCATAAAGAATTTCAGGTGTTCTGTGGGCAGATACAATTTTTACCTCATAGGACACATTCAATTCTTTTAAAACTTCGATTGCTTCTTGCATCACTGGAAGGTCTGATTTACTTCCCATGATGATACCAACTAAACTATCCTTTTTCATTTTGAAATAACTTTTAGATTATTTTTGATCAGTTCGACCTGTGACTTAACTGTTTCAGCGTCTTTCCCTACGACTGTAATGTGCCCCATTTTTCTAAATGGTTTGGTAAGTTTTTTACCATATATATGTGGGAAAACACCTTGCTGAAGACATTCTTCCAGACCTTGATAATGTACTTCACCTTCATATCCTTTTTCTCCCAATAAGTTTATCATAGCTGCATGATAATTGGACGATGTGTCACCAAGTGGCAAGCCGAGGATGGCCTTAAGGTGTTGAAGATACTGAGAGGTTTCATTAGCCTCTATAGTATGGTGTCCACTATTATGTGGTCTTGGAGCTAATTCGTTAACGAATACCTCTCCAGATTTGTCTACGAACATTTCTACCGCCATAATACCAACGAAATTTAAGTCATTGGCAATTTTATTGGCTAATTCAAGTGCTTTTTGCTCTACGGTATCGCTAATCACTGCTGGAGAAAATAGATATTCAACGAGATTAGCTTCTGAGTTGAAAACCAATTCTACAACTGGGAAACAGTTGATTTCACCTTGTGGATTTCTACCTACAATTACGGAAATTTCCTTTTCGAAATCTATGAAATTTTCCAATACTGAAGGAGCATCGAATGCAGTATCAAGATCATCCGCAGATTTTAAAGGAGTTACTCCTCGTCCATCGTATCCACCCGTTCTTAATTTCTGCATAAAAGGCATTTTGTCCAGATATTGGTCAATTTCCTTTTTATCCTTAACTAAGAAATAGGGAGCCGTGGCAATGTTGTTTTTTGCGAAAAAGTTTTTCTGTAGTCCTTTATCCTGAATGATTTCTAATACTTCAGGTTGTGGGTAAACAGTAATGCCTTCTTCTTTTAACTTATGAAGAGCAGCAACATTTACATGTTCAATTTCAATGGTTAGAACATCCATGTTTTTACCGAAGTTGTAAACCGTATCGAAATCTTTGAGATCACCATTTACGAAATTCGCACAAATATCCTTACAGGGCGCATTTTTGTCCGGATCCAATATTTCAACATGGATATCGTAATCAATGGTCTCCTGAATCAGCATTCTTCCCAATTGACCGCCTCCAAGTATTCCTAATTTGAAGTCGGAGCTGTAAAAACTTTTCTTCATTTATTTGTAGAAATTTTGTACAAAGATAATACCCTTGGGTGAAAAATAGAGAATTACGAACCTTAATTATTTCAATTGCTGATTTTAATAAGATTTGTGTCGTAATGATGGGGATATGTAGTTCAGAATTCATGAATTATTTCGTAAAATTCAGTAAATTTGTAAGGAATGACGCTCAAAGGCATACTTTTTGTAAAGTGGTGTGGAAATCCCCTTAGTTATGATTAAGAAAATTATCTTTTTACTTGTTGCTCTGAGTTTTAACTCGGTGTACGCTCAGTCTTCCAGATGTTCTACGGATGAATTTTTGGCGGCCAAATTTGAGAATAACCAAGAAATGAAACTCAAATACGAGAAAACAATACACAATATTCGAGCAATTGCTAATAATAAGCATGCTCATAAAGTTTTAAGTGATGAAGAACAGGATGTTTTGACTATTCCTGTTGTTTTTCATGTAGTATATAGGTCATTTATTCAAAATATTCCTGATGAAAGGATACATGAACAAATGGATATACTAAACGCAGATTATGCTGGGTTAAATAGCGATATCGGCTCTGTTCCGGATGATTTCACTGAATTTGTAGGTTCTTCTAGAATTCGATTTGAGTTGGCCTCTGTTGACCCCTTGGGAAATTCTACTACTGGTATAAATAGATATGAAACGGATAGTACCGTTTTCGGTTTGTCGGACGATGGAATTAAGCATAGTGAGCTTGGTGGAGCTGATGCGTGGGAGTCAGATTCATATTTAAATATTTGGGTAGGACGTATTGAAAACGGAATCTTAGGATATGCAACTCCTCCAAATTCGGCAAGTTCAGGTGAGGATGGTGTTGTAATAGGTTATAAATATGTTGGATTAAGCTCAAGCTCTTCGTATGATTTAGGAAGAACAGCTACACATGAGGTAGGACATTATTTGGGACTCACTCATATATGGGGTTATGGTGCTTCATGTACGTCTGATGATGGAATATCAGATACTCCAACGCAGTTGGAGGCTCATTATGCAAATCCTGGTCATCCATCCCTATCATGTGGATCGGCAGATATGTTTATGAATTATATGGATTATGTTGAAGATGTGGATATGTTCTTTTTCACCTCTGAACAGATGGACAATATGGAGATAGCTTTGGAGCAATACAGAGAAGGTCTTTTAGTTTCTGGTGGTTTATCTATTGAAGAAGAGTTAACAGAACAAGATTTTCAAGTATTCCCGGTTCCAGTTAATAAAGGTGCAGAATTTTTTATCCTTGTACCTGAATCTGCAAACATTCACCGTATTGAGTTAGTAGATATTTTAGGTAGAGTTCAATTGTTTAATAAGGTGGATCAGAATTCAAAAGAGCTTTCTGTACATGTAGATGGGATATCTACTGGAGTTTATCTATTGAAATTAAGTGGAGAAAATTATAGCTTTAATAAGCGAATTGTCATTAGATAAATTTGACGATTAAGAAATTGAAGGTGCAGTTGTTTTTTTAAATGGCTGCACCTTTTTATTTTTATGAACTTACGCATTGTAGCGCTGTTTAGATTTTATTATATTGAAACACTGATTGAAAGAAACAAATGGTTTTAAGTAATAATTATCAAGTCAGGACTGTCATAATTCAATGATAAACATTACTTTTGCACTTCAATTTGGGAGCATTTTTATTGGAAAGAAACTCTTAGATTGAATAGCATAACTAACGAGAAATTAGCATAGAACTATTGGATACCAATTAGTTTTTAAAATATTCTAAAATATGGCTCAAGTAGAATTAATCATGCCCAAAATGGGTGAAAGTGTTGCTGAAGCAACGATTATCAAGTGGTTAAAATCAGAAGGTGAGACGATTGAAATGGATGAATCTGTACTGGAGATCGCCACAGATAAAGTAGATTCTGAGGTTCCTTCACCAGTAGAGGGTGTTATTTCAAAAATATTATTTCAAGAAGATGAAGTAGTACTAGTTGGTCAAGCTATTGCAATTATTGAAACAGATGCTGCTGAGGCTTCGGCTTCTTCTGGAGCGTCTAAAACTCCTGCAGCTGCTGAAGAGATTTCTAAAGAAATTGAAAAGGTTCAAGACACGGTAGTTGCCTCTTCTACTGAATTAAGTAAAAAATCAGATTCTGGAAGGTTCTATTCTCCATTGGTAAGAAGTATAGCTTCTCAAGAAGGTATTTCTATGGGCGAACTGGAAATTATTTCAGGTTCTGGAAATGAAGGTCGTGTTACTAAAGCGGATATTCTTCAGTTTGTGGAGGATAAAAAAGCTGGTAAAGTTAGCGCACCAAAAGCAGCGACAAAATCATCTGCTTCTGCAGCAGTAAAAACAATTACTCCTCCTTCAGTGCCGGTAGGTCCTAATGATGAGATTATCGAAATGGATAGAATGAGACGTATGATTTCTGATCATATGGTAATGTCTAAACATGTCTCACCTCACGTTACTTCATTTGTTGAGGCAGATGTAACTGGTATGGTAAACTGGAGAAATTCGGTAAAAGGAGATTTCAAAAAACGCGAAGGTCAAAATATCACGTTTACACCACTCTTTATTGAAGCGGTAGTAAAAGCTATTAAAGATTATCCAATGATCAACGTTTCTGTTGATGGACACAACATTGTTAAGCACAATAATATTAACGTTGGAATGGCTACGGCATTACCGAGTGGAAATCTTATCGTTCCTGTAATTAAAAATGCAGATGAAAAGAGTCTTTTGGGAATTACTAAGGCAGTAAATGACTTGGCAGTTCGTGCACGTGGAAATAAATTGAGTCCAGATGATATTTCTGGTGGTACTTTCACGCTTACCAACGTTGGTGGATTTGGAAATGTTATGGGAACGCCTATTATCAATCAACCTCAAGTAGCTATTTTGGCAGTTGGATCGATTCAAAAGAAACCTTCAGTATTAGAGACTGAGCACGGAGACGTAATTGCGATTAGACAAAAGATGTTCTTATCTCTTTCGTATGATCACCGTGTAGTTGATGGATCTTTAGGAGGTATGTTCTTGAGAAGAATCGCAGATTACCTTGAGCAATTTGATACAAATAGAACAGTTTAATACTGATTTATATACATATAAAAAAAGGAGCTAAATTATTTAGCTCCTTTTTTTATTTCTTGAAATTAGATTTCTTTAATTTCTTCCTCGAAGTCAATACCGAGTTTTTGAAGTTCGGCTAAAACTGGTTTATAGATTTCTGGATGAACAGGAATATGTACACCGCGAAGAGAAATTTTATTTTGTAGAATCAATCTTGCAGCAATTGCCAATGGTAGCCCAACTGTTTTTGCCATTCCTGTATAGGTTTGATCATCACCTACTATTCCAAAGGAAGAAGTATGTTGATAGGACTTTCCTTCAATTTCGTATTCAAATTGATGCTGCATTACAATAAGGTCCTTGTCCTCATTTGCTAATGTCCATTTCTTCTCTAGAATATATTGAAGTATTTGTGCCGGGCTTGCTTTTTCCAAAGGGATTATTTCTTCACTAAACAGCCCCAACCAACTATACATATTTAACTCCTCATCATTGAGATTAAATGAGTTTTTGAATTTATCTTCTACTGAGCCATCCCCAAATGCCAGGAAGGTATTGGTGTATTGTCTGAAGGTCGTGTTTGGTTCATTTTCCATTTGATAGGAATCGTCCGTCATGCCAAGCTGAACAAAAATATTCCAAGCTTTGGAGTATCCAGGTCTTCTCAGGGTTCCTCTGATAAGGGTAGGGATGTAGTCTAAATCATAAAACTTTTTGTAGCTAATAGAATCTCTATTTGCGTAGGCTTCAAATTGACCGAAGGATAAAATGTCCATCTCCTCTATTCTGTTGAATAGATTATGGTATGGAATATATTTTAACCTACCATGTTGAAGGAATTGTGCAGTTCCTTGTCCTGCCAGTACGACATTCCTAGGATTCCAAGTGAATTTATAGTGCCAGGGATTGTTGTCAGATTCAGGAGCAATCAATCCACCGCAAAAAGATTTAAAGGAATTGAATTTCCCTCCTTTTTCATGAATCTCATCAATGATAGTTTTCGCAGACATATGATCTATACCAGGATCAAGTCCAATTTCATTTAAGAAAATCAGATCTTTTGACTTGACTTCTTCGTCCATATCCTTTAGTTCATCACTTAGATAGGAGGCTGTCAATAGGTTTTTCCCATAGTTGAGGCAATCTTTAGCTACCATTAAATGGAATCGAGCAGGCAGCATCGAAATAACTATGTCAGCGGCCTGTATTTCCTGTTGTCTTTCTTTGTTATTAAAGATGTCCAAACGTATTGGTATACCTTCAGGATGATTGTGAATCTTGTCCTTTGCCCAATCATAATTTTTATCAGCTACCTTTACCTTGTATTTGGAAGAAGCTGCATGATTTAGAAGGTTATCAATCAAGGAGACGGATGATCGTCCAGCACCTATGACCAAAATTGTTTTCATGTAGAGAGAATTTTTTATAGATTGGCTAATATACTTTATTTGTGTTAGATTTGTGAGGAATCGAAAAGGATTATTTATGCGATTAGCAGGGGTTATCGTTATAGTTGGTTTATTATTTTCAGGGAGTGTAACTGCTCAGAATTGTAATGGCGGAATGAATAGTAGAGCACTTAGCAGTGTCCTTACTTATTTAAATGAAAACAACCATGAATTAAGTCGATTGTCTTATGCTAAAGATTTGTTGGTTAGAGAATGTTTGACCTGTGATCAGGCTATTAAAATTATGAAAACCTTCAAAAGCAATACCAGTCGAAATAATTATTTTGCTGAACTCAAAAAGGGTTATTTAGTGGATGTTGAAAATATTGCGTTGATTGAGTCGTTTATAGCAAATGAAGAATAATTACAGAGCTAAATGAATTTAAGTATATCTAATGCTATTCGTGTAATAGCCCTGTCATGGGTGGTAGCGGTATCATTTGGAGCTCTTGGAGCCCATTTTTTGAAGGCTCACCTGACTCCAGATTCTTTGGAGAGCTTCCAGGTTGGTTTGAGGTATCATTTTTATTTTAATATAGCTTCTCTATTGTTAATATTGATACATTCGCAATTAGGGATACAGCGTATTTCCACTGTTTTGAAATTGATGTCTATAGGCACCTTGTTGTTCTCTGGTTCAATTTACTTACTGAGTACCAGTAGTTTGACTGGTTTGTCGGTTTCCTTTTTAGGTCCGGTTACACCTATTGGTGGTTTGTTGTTAATTATATCTTGGTTTTTACTTTTTATGAACGTGAAATCAAAAAGTACCAATGAAATGCAAAAAAAAAAGACTAACAGTAAATATTAGGTAAAGATTTTATAATTTTGCCTCCGAGTGAAATACTCCTAAAAGCTTGAAAGAATGATTGAAAAAGGTACCCGTGCTTCGCACATTTCGGTAGGAAACTATGGTATTAAGGATGCAAC
>MAAC01009835.1_pt1 | contig 62680 bp, 49 predicted proteins | sample 1115981 | NCBI WGS metagenome assembly MAAC01 (sample SAMN04961126, study PRJNA320927) | seawater metagenome | isolation source: sample BD02T64 sea water enriched with oil for 64 days | place: USA:Gulf of Mexico | collected 2013-07-27 | reverse complement strand
GCCCGCGCCTACTCCATCGGCTTTGCCGCCGAAGGCTATGACGAAATGGCCTTTGCCCGTATTAGCGCGAAAAAATTTGGCGTTAAACTCAACGAGTACTACGTCACCCCCGACGATGTGGTCGATGCCCTGCCCGACATTGCCACCAGTTACGACGAACCTTTCGGTAATTCTTCGGCTCTGCCCGCCTACTTTTGCGCCAAATTGGCGGCCGAAGACGGTATTAAATGCCTGCTTGCCGGTGATGGCGGCGATGAAATATTTGCTGGCAACGAGCGCTACGCCAAACAGGATGTATTTGAGGTCTACCAGAAAATACCAGGGGCACTGCGCAGCCATTTTATCGAGCCGCTAGCCCAGGCACTGCCCGAGCAACTCGCCCTGGCCGCCAAGGCAAAAAGCTATATTAATCAGGCCAATGTGCCCCTGCCCGATCGGCTGCAAAGCTATAACTTTCTCAATCGACACCGCCCGCAAGAAATTTTTTCCAGCGACTTCCTCGCCCAGATAAACACCGCCTCACCAGCGGCCCTGCAACAGCAGGCTTACCAACGGCCGCCCGATGCCTCAACCCTCAACCGCATGCTCTATCTCGACTGGCAATTCACTCTGGCTGACAATGACTTGCGCAAGGTCAACCACATGTGCGCCGTGGCCGGTGTAGACGTAAGCTACCCCATGCTCGATGACGAACTCATTGCCTTTGCCTGCCAGATACCCGGCGAATGGAAAATAAAAGGCAAAAACCTGCGTCACTTCTACAAAAAAGGCCTGCACAACTGGCTACCCGAAGAAACCATCAATAAGAAAAAACAGGGCTTCGGCCTGCCCTTCGGGGTGTGGATGCAAAGCCACCAGCCTCTGCAGCAAATGGCCTACGACAATTTACTCAAACTGAAAAAGCGGCAATGGCTGAACCCAGCCTTTATCGATGAACTGATCGACCTGCACCGCAACGGCCATGCGGCCTATTACGGTGAGTTAATTTGGGTATTGACGGTGTTGGAATTGTGGCTGGATGAGCATGTTTCTAATGTATAACTCGGTTACTTATTAAAACCTAAAAACTTGACGTAGACTTTTACGAGCAATCTCCCAAAGACGTCAGAGTGCCACTGGCAATTTCTTTGCCGTCATCACAAAAGAAATATTTCGGTCCGACTTTATGCAAGGTCCAGGTATAGGGGCCACTCGACCCATAGTTATAAGTCACATCACTCCCAGAAACTGACCATGTACCAATTTCCTTAGCGGGATCAACATTCAACGATCCATCGCTAGGATCTGGAGCACCCACCTTCCACAAACGGCCACTAGTACCCGGAACTGTCACACAATGGGATTCATGCCATTTATCTGCCTCTATTTCCGGATCTGAAGGAGCTGGGGCCTCAGCCAAAATAGACTGACCGGCCAAAACGGATGCGAATGTCACAACAGTACCCGTTGTGCAATCAGCAAATACATTTACCGCCCCAGCCGCCAAAACCATACCTGCAAACATTACTTTTTTCATAACCTGCTCCCTCAATGAATTTACCAATCAATTTGTTCGTTGTGATTACTGCTACCTTAGCTACTGGCACTACGCACAACCACCTGCTTCAATTTGGTCGTTGGTATCTGCTTCACGCCAAAAAGTAATGCCACGCAGAATGCCATTAAATAAAACAATAGTGAACTGCGTGCCGCGTCCATAGTACTGCCCAACAAGCCCACAGTAAATAAAGCGACAAAGGCACTGAAGAATGCCGTGGCCTGCATGTCACCCCGTAGCACAGGGCGATATAACACTCGCGCTAAAACTAATAACAGTAAAGCCAACAATATCAAGCCCAACAGACCCTGGGCAAAAAACACCTCAAGCCATTGCTGATGAATATGCCAGGCAAGATCCTGGTCTGTCACGAATAGCCAGTGTTTAAGCCCCTCGACAAAATCGCCATTCTTAAGCAACTTAGATCCATCAGCCATCGTCAGCTGTAGATTGGTAATTTCGAGTGCGCCACTGGCCATGTGCAGGGAAAACTTCACCGGTCGCCTGGGCCACAGGCTTGCACCCATATCATCAGAGTCGATGGTTAGCACCTCTTCTCGCCACTGCGTTGTCAGCCCCTCGGTATTCACAGCCTGGCTGGTACAGCCAAAGGAATACAACAGCGCCTTTTCACAAATATAAATACTCAAAGCGGGGATAGGGGCTGCAGCAGAGCTAGTGTCAGCTTGTCGAATACGCAGAGACAATTGGTAGTGTTGCTGTGGCAAAATATCGATCCGCTGTTCAAGGTAGGCCGTCTTGCCCGCTCTTAAGAGTAAATAGCTTGCCCCCGCCTGTTGTTTGAGTTGATAGCTACTAGATACCTCATTTTCGCCTGCATATAAAAGATGATTGACGGGATACTGCCCAAAACCCTCCCCCAATACTTTGCCCAGCACACCGCCGTCCATCAGACCAATCGCTTGCTGCCAATGGTGGAGCCTAAAACTAAAGTCATCCGCCGAACGCGCCAGTCGATATTGGGCAAAACCACTAGACAGTAGCGGGATAAGCACAGCCGTGGCCACAAGGCCCACCCCCATCAACAAGGCCGTTTTTTTCAGCACTGAAAGCCTGCCTGCCACCCTGAACCAGCCCACGAATACTATTGCAGAACCCAGGGTCAGTGCCACGTAACCAACGCGAGAGAAAGTCACAAACATCGCGTAAACAGCCATCGCTATTGCCACCGAACCCAGGGCTTTCAACAGTAAGCCGCGCTGACCCAGTGTGATGACTAGCAGTGCCGGAAAGGCAAAGGCGATATAGGCTTCTATATAGGCACCCCCGGTACGCATGCTGGAAAAAGTACCCGTTACCCGAAAAACATTCTCGAAATCAGTCAGGCCGACAAAAACGTAGCGCTCGGCGAGCACCGCCAGTGAAAGTAAAATTAAGCCCGCACTCAAGCTCCATAGTAAGTAATTGCGAGCCTGTTCGAGCTGGTGCCCACCGGTTCGTCGAATCACAGGCACCAGCAACAGTGCCCACAACAAACCTTTACCCACCATCCACGCTTCAATGGGCGAATGTGAACCCGGTTGGAGCAAATTCGCCTCACTCAACAAGGGCCATAAGGCAGGCAAGACTGCAACTAGCCAACTTAACCACAGTAGACCCAGCACCAAAGGCAATAAAGAGCTTGGCCATTTCAAGGGCGGCTGGCGTATAGCTCGCAAACTACTGATCAGCAAAGTCACCAGCACAAACAGGTCAAACTCATCCAGTAACAAACGCCCTGTGTGCTGGCTTAAATCGAGCAGAGGCAAGAGCAAAGGAATCACAAAAAGCCATGACAGGGGACGACGCCATAACAACATTGCGTAAACCAACAAAGCCAATACCAATAGCGGTGAAAGCAGGGGGTAGTCGTACACGCCAAAACCGACACACAGGGCCAGTGGCAGCGCATAGAGAAAGCGCCGCAAGTGTGGCTCTGATACTTGGCCATCCGGTGCCACTGGGCGAGTCGCAGCATTGGTGCTGAGTGGCACGTCATCAACATCGGCATCATCATCAACACCAGAATGTACTGGGCTTGATGTCGACATTTCAGCCTTCTCTACTAACGATCCCTCCAGCCAGCGCATAAACGAATAGGTCAACATCGCCGCCACTGCCGCGATCAACAAATTGGTAAGGTCAGGATGTTTTGACGGCGCCAGCACTTTGCCCAATTCAATAACAATAGATAGCGCCACTGCAGACAAAGCTGTAACGCGGATCGCCCCCTGCCGATGATCAGGAGCACGGGGACGTGATCTAAGCACCCTGCCCTCCTTAACAACTTGTCTCGCCCATACGACCAGGCCAATGGGCATATACATCGCCATATTCGCCAACAGACTCGCCATCGCCTCTGGCTCGGTCGAATAATAGTGATAGTAAAAAGGCATCACACGAACATCAGCAAGGCTTACAGCGAACAGCGACAAGGGATGCCAGGCTTCGTTAAACCAGCCCGCCAAGAAAGCCAGGGCAAGAAAGTAAGGCACAAAAAACCAACGTGAAAGCGAGTCAATAAGGCGCGCTAGAAAGCCAACGCCTAAGCGTCTCAGAAGATGGCCAAGTAATACACCCGCCGCCAAACCACCGGCACGCACCAGCACTGAAAGCCCCTGACTCACACCCGAGGCTAAAAAGAATTGCGTAAACTCAAGACAAGCGCCCAGTGCAGCACCGGCAATAAAGGCTTTTTTCAGCCCCCCTTTTTTGTCCAGGCTCAAATCAGGATAAGCCAATGCCGCCAACACCCCCAGGGGAACTATAGCCACGCCCTCGCCCAGCAAACGGGCTAGTGAACGCAAGGCAGAAGATCCGTCACCCGCCAGCAATAGCCCATAATTGCCCGAGCCTAACCTCCACTTCAGCTCATCGAGGGAAACAACAATATCAAAGGGAAACAGGGACTGAGCAAGATAAAATAGCGCATAAACACTTAACACCGCGACGATAGATTGATGCCCGCCCTGCCGGAAGGACTGCAATAAGTGCAGTATCCAACGCCTGCCAAATAGCCACAAAGCGATACCGCCAAGGCCACCCAGAGTTTCAGCGATTAAGTCATTGATAGACACTGTGCGCGGTGCGAAAAAGATTTGCGTGAACTCAACAGCAGTAGCAATGACCAGCACCAATGCCAACACCACAGGTAAAGCAAAATAATGAGTGACTTTTATACGACCCGCCCCGCCAAGCCAGAGACAGGCTAAAAATGACAGCGGGATATAAAGCACAATATTGGCGATCCAGTCGGCCCGTGAGGCCACGCCTAAATCAAGATAGGGAATATCGGCAAACTTGGCCACGGCCTCATCAAAACTGTGGGCACGGTATTCAAAGGGAATAAGGCTGCCGTAAACAACAAAGAGCACATAACCCAAAAAGACCCAGAAAACATGCCTGCGATTCAACATTTAGTCGCCACCCGTCTTACCCTCCCTGCCCTCAGGCCAACAAATACCCGCACAAAGTATCATCCAACAAAGTCCCTTTGCTACAATATCCGACACTTAAATTACGTTGCCTTTTGTGCAGCAGGCAGCCAAACGGCTGTTATACAGGGAAAGTGCATGTATTCTAAAATTGTAAGAAATATGCTCTTCCCTCTGCACGAAAAAATAATGAAGCGCCCCACTTTTAGTTTCGCGGCTAATCTGGAAAAAACCCAGTGGCTCAATCGCGACGCTCTCGAACAACTGCAGCTCGACAAACTCAAAGCCCTGCTTAACATCGCTGTTGCCCACTCACCCTGGCATGCCGAACGTATTCGCAATGCACAAATCCCACTGGGTGCGAGCCAAACACCGACCTTTGCAGACCTCGCCCGCCTACCCACCATGGACAAAAGCGATGCCCAGGGCCATCGCGATCAAATCGCCTGGCCCGGCGTACCCGGCGGCGGCAGCTTATATAATACGGGCGGCTCCAGCGGTCAGCCGCTCATTTTCTACTACGGCAAAGAACGGCAGGCCTCCGATGCCGCCGGTAGAATTCGTGCCCGGCGCTGGTGGGGGGTCGATATTGGAGACAAAGAGGTCTACCTGTGGGGAGCACCCGTAGAGCTGGCCAAAACGGATCGCGTTAAACAAGTGCGTGACCGCCTAATGAACCAGCTTCTGCTCAATGCTTTCGATATGTCTGTTGAAAATATGGAGCTATATGCTCAGGCGATCGAAAAATTTCAGCCCAGGTGTATTTATGGTTATGCCAGCAGCTTAACCTTACTCGCCAAGCACATAGAAAACCGTGGAAAACCAATACATTTACCCCAGCTAAAAGTCGTTTGTACGACAGGTGAACCGCTCTACCCCAACCAGCGAGCTGCTATTCAACAGGCCTTTGGCGCCCCAGTTGCCAACGAGTTCGGCAGCAGGGATATCGGCTTCACCGCCCACGAAAGTCCCGAAGGACAAATGCTCTTACTCAGCGAAAACATGATCCTTGAAATACTTAACTCTAAAGGTCAGGCCGTCGCACCCGGTGAAACGGGCGAAGCGGTGATCACCGGGCTTTGCTCCCAGGCTCAGCCTTTTATCCGCTATCGCACGGGCGATATGGTTCAGGCCAGTGCTGAGCAATGCACCGCAGGGCGTAGCTTGCATGTGCTCGGTGAAGTCGTCGGTCGCTCTACAGACTTCATCGTCGCGGCCGATGGCACCATCATGCATGCCCTGGCCGTCATTTATGTCTTGCGTGCCATCGAAGGCATCGGCGAATTCAAAATCATTCAACACAGTACGACCGAGCTCGAAGTGCAATTTGTCGCTGGCCCCACACAATCCGCTGACGCTCATTGGCAACAGCGTGCAGAGCAGGAAATCACAGCACAACTGAAACAACGCCTGGGCCAAAGCACCCATATCATGCTGAATAAAATGGACAAAATCCCGCCCGAAAAATCCGGAAAACACCGTTATGTTGTCAGCCATGTCGCCCTTCCCGATGGGTATACCGGCTAAATCCCGACATCAAACCCGCATATAAACTTGTTAAACGGTTCCTGATACAATTGCCCAGCTCAATTAACATTGCGCGCACCTAAGAATGAAAGACCCTTTTTGAGGAATTACCACCCGCATGGATTTGCTCGCTCTGGCCGGATTACCCGCGCGCTACAAGCTTTGGACCCCACAGCACATTAAGCTTATCGTCAACGACCTGCTCAATGCCGATCGCCAGCCGGTTCTCGATCATAAACAGCACTTAACAGCCGCCATTCAATGGCTGTGCCATGCACAAGATAAAAGAGCCCAGCAAACAGATCGGGGTGGTGTGGCTGCTGGCTGGAGTTTCGAAGATGGCTGGCTGCCCAGCTACCCCGAGACCAGTGGTTATATTGTAGAAACCTTTATTGCAGCACACGCCGTATCACCCCAGCCCGAACTCCTCAAACGCGCCAACCAAATCATCGACTGGGAGCTCAGCTTACAAAATAGCGATGGCTCCTTCCCCGGTCATTTCGGTGAGGCCGGTAGTAATCCCGTTATTTTTAATACCGGACAAATCATCCACGGCATGATCGCCGGCGCCTATCAACTCGATCGCCCCGAGTGCCTGGAATCGGCCATACGCGCAGGCCACTGGATGGCAAACTGCCAGGACGATGACGGCTGCTGGCGACGCAACGTTCACAACGGCATTGCCCATACTTACAATAGCCGGGCTGCCTGGGCTCTACTGCGTACCGGTATTGCGGCCGACGACGAAGTACTTATCAATGCCGCCTGCAAAAACTTCGACTGGGTGCTCACACAACAAGAACAAAACGGCTGGTTCGCCAATAATGCTTTTACCACGGATGCAGAGCCCTTTACTCACACCATCGCCTATGCCGCCCGAGGCATACTTGAAGCCGGCATATTGCTCGATAACAACGCATATACAGATTCAGCACTTAAGGTTGCCCGCCAACTGGCCGACCAGCAACAAAGCAATGGTTATCTTGCCGGCACCTTTGCGGCAAACTGGCAATCTGCTGCCTACTATTGCTGTCTCACCGGCCTGGCACAAACCAGCATTATCTGGTCACGATTGCGACAAGCCGGTATTAGCAGTGATTTCAACGGTAATATCACGCTTGCCCTTAACTACCTGAAAGCTCAGCACGACACCAATCACGAAGACCCTTCAATTCGTGGCGCAGTAGCTGGCTCAGCACCTATTTGGGGACGCTATTCCATGTTTGAATACCCTAACTGGGCCGCCAAGTTTTTTGCAGATGCTCTGCTGGTCGAAATGAGTAATGAGCCTGTACCTGCCTTACTGCCACAACCACTAAACGCAGTAAATACCAGTGCAAACAACGCAACGGGTGCCCAGGCATGAGCCCACTAAAAGTCCTCATCCTCTGCGGCCGCTCACCACGGCACTTATACGTCGCCAATAAATTATGTGAGAGCGCCGATGTACTCGCTATCGTTCAGGAAACCGGCAGCGACCTAAACTGGGCCAGCTTAAAGAAAAAATTAAAACCCGCTAACCTCGCCAGAAAAGTAAGCCGCTGGATACGCGACAGAAAACGCTATACCGGGAATGGCGAAGCCTCTTTTTTCTTTGGTCAGACCACCCCTCAACTGTCGCATCCGGAACACGTCAAAGAAGTTCCACACATCAACCACCCTGACGTGGTTAAACTCGCTAATGAACTACAACCCGACGTGATAGCCGTTTTTGGCACCTCGCTGATTAAAGGAGAGCTGCTCACCAAAGGCCGCCTGGGTATTATTAATCTACACGGCGGCCTGTCACCACACTATCGCGGTGCCGACTGTACATTCTGGGCACTCTATAACGAAGAGCCCGAACAAGTTGGCTGCACCCTGCATTACATTAATGCCGGTATCGACACTGGTGATTTAATCTGCCACATATGCCCCGAGATCAAACCCGATGATGACGAACTGACCTTATTTTGGCGCGCCGTGCGCGACAGTGCCGACATTTATACACAAGCTATAAAGCGTATTGCCAACGGTGAAAAATCCAGCCAGGTGCAAGATGAAAAAGGCAGCCTGTATCAAGTTAAAGATAGAACCTTACAAGCAGAAAAAGAGCTTGAGCAAAAAATGGCGCAAGGGATGTTAAAGAACGTCAAGCTACAAGCCCGTGTGCGCTGGTTTTAAACCCGTGGATATTGCCCTCATCATCCCCACACACAATCGCCCAGCAATGCTAGCTGAAGCTATTCAGAGCGTTGCGCAACAACAGACTATTGACCTTTCACGGGTAGAAATTATCGTCATTGACGACTGCTCCACCCCCCCGGTTAAGGCAGCAACCCTCGCCAAACTATTTACCGGAAAACTGACACTGCATCGCAACAACACACCCAGCGGATTAGCCTATAATCGCGACAAAGGTGTGCAGCTAGCCAGTGCCGACGTGGTAGTTCACCTTGATGATGACGACAAACTAGCGCCCGACGCACTTTCAAGCATCGCACAATTCTTTATCGACCACCCCGACCGCGAAAGTACTTTCCTTGGCGTAAAAGGTTTTGGTAAAAGGAAAAATGACTTCGAAAAGGCGCAAGCTCTGGCTTTAGAAAAAGTAATGGCACACTGCAAAAGTGAAACCTTAGGTGAGGACAGCCTCTCATTTGTTGAACCCCTATTGCCGGCTCTGCTAAGAAGTGTACCGATGTGCTTTCAGCGAATCGCCGTTAAAAAAGCCTTGTGGCTAAAAACCAATGACTTGCGCCTGCAAGCCTATGAAAAAGACAGCAGCCCTGAGCACCGTGATAGCAGCATGCGCGCAATCACTGGGCCTCTACGCGACACCGAGTGGGCCATCTACCATTCATTGCTGACCAAGCCCGCACTATTAAACCTCCCCGTTTATCTACAACGCTGTGACGGGCAAGGCCTGGTGTCAGTGGCCGCTATGCGAGATAAGCAGGTCAGCGCACACATTGCTATCAAACGACAGCTCGTTAAAGCAAGTCAGTCATTGACAGAACTCATGCCTTTTACACAACAAATTCAACGTAATATGGCAGACACTTTTTTTAACGAAGCATATTACCAATTACACACTGTGAATGACCATTATAGGTCTCGCATCTATATTGAGAAATCGTTAGAACAGAGAAAAGCTTGGCGCTACTACAAGTTACTATTAAAATATTTCACACTAAGACTGTTAGATAAGTTCAAACCTTCATGAAAACCGACAAATGCTGCAAACAACATAATATGAGGATTGGGTGGATACTCGCAAATGACAGGTCCATAGCAAGCTCTCGCTTGCAAGGGCACTTAATCCACGAGTTTTTTTTAGACACCAATATAGATTCTGAAATTATGTGTGAAAATTTCGAACTAAAGCATAAGAAATACAGCTGGAAATTTTTAGCTCTCATCAGGAATACTATTAAGAAACAATTCGACGTGGTAATTTTTGTAAGACCAAACTGGATGGCAATGAAACTTAGCGCACTACTACGTCAACATAGTATTAAAACTATTGCCGTACGCTGCGACCATGTGCCTGCGCGATACGATGATTATTTTGATTCAACCATCGTTCCAACAACACAACTTAAGCATGCTTTAAAAATCAAGCGATGTGCAGTAATCGACGATATGATCGAAGTACCAACCGACACCTTCAAAACTGACTACAATGACAATGGGCAGTATTTAAATATTGTTTGGGTCGGTCACCCTGGGTATTGCACCTTTATTACCAATTTTTTCACCCAACTAGAAAAGCATAGGGAGCTAACAAGGCAGATTAAAGTGACTACAATATCCAGCGGAGGATGGGCTAGCCATGAATGGGCAATTGACACTGTCTTCGATCAAATAATAGCTTGCGATATTGCTGTCATACCCATCCCGAAGGGAGAGAAATTCGACATCAAATCCAGCAATCGCCTAACCATGTTATTGGCTTTAGGTATCCCCGTCATTGCCACACCAATCAATGCCTATACTAAAATAGCCGATCAACATCCAGGGTGCACTTTAGCTGAAAGCCTCGATGAATTTGTTGAAGCAATTAATGGCTTAACACAGGAAACACAAAGAACAGCAATGGGGCAAGCTAGCAGACAGCACATCAGGAAAGAGTACAGCCAGGAAGTCATCGCCAAAAAATGGGCGACCACCTGCAGCGCCTTAATAGAATCCACTCAACCTAAACCTGATGCACCAAGACTCACCAAACTTCTTGCCAAATGCTTGGCAATTAGCGCTGGCAGAAAATCAAATGCATAGATAATACACCATACTTTTCACTTAACAGCGATCATGTATTCACTCATTATTATGGGACTGCAGAATAACGTACGAATCCTGCCGTCAAGCCACAACCTGAGCACAATTAATAAAATGAACCAAAAAAACCTCAAAGTATCAATTTACGAACCAAACTCAACGAATAACAGCTTTGCTTCCTCCATCAAAGCACCCTTTGACAACTTCAAGCCAGCAAATGAATTGGCTATCCGGCTCTTTATTAGAGACCTAAAAGCCCAGTATAGGCAATCAGTCCTTGGCTTCTTCTGGGTAATAATTCCACCCCTGCTTACGGCTGGCCTTTGGATTTTTCTCAACGACAGCAAAATTGTCAACGTTGGAGAAACTGCCATCCCGTATCCTGTCTTTGTTATGGTAGGCACTATGCTATGGCAGATTTTTGCAGAATCAGTTAACCAACCCCTTGCAACAGCAGGAGCAAACAGAGGGATGCTCTCAAAAATAAACTTCCCTAGAGAAGCTTTATTACTATCAGGATTGTACACAGTGGCATTCAACCTTTTGCCAAGACTACTCGTGCTTGCAATAGCCTTCATTTACTTTGATCTCGCACCCTCAAGTAGCCTGCTGCTATTCCCATTGGGCATTTTATTTATCTGTCTGTTTGGCTTTGCAATCGGCATAATACTCACGCCGCCCGGCTTACTCTTAACTGATGTATCCCGCGCTATTGGCGTCATCCTACCTTTTGCCATGTACTTAACACCCGTCATCTATCCAACACCGACCGACGGTGCTATTGCCTCACTGATGAAATTAAACCCGCTTGCGATTTTAATCGAAACAACAAGGGATTGGTTTAGTGGCCACCGTACCGACATACCCCTTGAATTTGCTTACCTGGGGGGCGCAACCATCGTATTGCTAATAATTGGCATACATATCTACAGAGTATCAATGCCAATTATTATTGAACGTTTTGGTGGCTAAGGCATGCTTAACTCAAGCGAAGAGGTAGGATACCTTTCGCAAAGAGCCCAACCCAATCCCTTAATCGGATGCGGCCTAAACACATACAAAACATAGACAAATAGAAGAAACAAATGAACGACGAAACACTAGTAAAAGTAGAAGGCCTTGGTAAGAAGTTTTGCAAAGACCTAAAACGATCTCTCTGGTATGGCGTAAAAGATATCACTACCGCAACCTTTGGCGGAGAGCACAGCAACGAGCTCAGAAAGTCAGAGTTTTGGTCTGTAAAAGATATATCCTTTACTCTAAAGCGAGGTGAATGTATCGGCCTAATCGGTCACAATGGTGCCGGTAAATCGACGCTACTTAAAATGCTTAACGGCCTAATCCCCCCCGATGAAGGCAGGATTGAAATGAAAGGCCGCGTCGGCGCGTTAATCGAACTTGGCGCTGGTTTTAACCCTATACTTACCGGACGAGAAAATATCTACAATAACGGCTCCGTCCTGGGGTTTACCAAGCAAGAAATCGATGACAGATTAGACTCGATTATCGAATTTTCCGAAATTGAAGAGTTTATAGACGCTCCAGTACAAAATTACAGCTCTGGCATGAAAGTGCGCCTGGGCTTTGCTGTTGCCTCCCATATGGACCCTGACATTCTGATAATTGATGAAGTCCTCGCGGTTGGCGATATCGGATTTGTACTCAAGTGTTTTAATCGTATCGACAGTATTATGCAAAATGCTGCAGTTATATTTGTTTCTCACAGCATGCCCCAAGTGGCAAGAATAAGCTCTCAAATCCTACTCATGGACAAAGGCCATGAAAAATATCAAGGAACGAACGTATCTGAAGGCATTGATCAATATTATTCGCAATTTACAATTGAAAACTCAATGGATTTTAAGGGGCACAACGCCTCGATAAAGAGCATCGGACTAAATAATATAAACATTGATTCTTCGCGCCCGTGCATTCAAATAGACAGATTAGCAGATCTTATTATAAACCTTAAAATCAAAGTCGATAAAAAAATAAAGAACCCAGAAATATCACTAGGATTTTTTGATAAAGAAATGCGCAGTGTAGCCAACTTTATCAGGGATGATGCGAATGCCATTTTAGAAAACAAAGACGGCCTAATAAATATAATAATTACAATACCTAGAATTCAGTTTTCAAAAGGTATTTATTCAATTTCTATTTCGATAGCTGATGGCCGGGGTGGGCAAAGCATCTACAGAAAACAGTCTGCAGCACAATTTCAAATCATTTCCGAACGCCAGCTTTGGGCATCATTTCAACTAGACGGAAATATGGAGCAACTGTAAAGATGTTACACAACAGGAAGAAACACAAGGTTTTTTGTATTGGCAGAAATAAAACAGGCACCACAACTATTGAGCAAGTACTTAAATCTTTCGGTTACAAACTAGGCGACCAAGGACAAGCAGAATTATTTACTAATGACTGGAAATACCGCAACTTCAAAAATGTTATTAAATTTTGCAAGAAATATGATGCCTTTCAAGATGTACCATTTAGCCATGACTTTACTTTCCAAGCAATTGATACCGCGTTTCCCAATTCTAAATTCATCCTCACCATTAGAAATAATGCTAACGAATGGTTCGACTCCCTTACACGCTTTCACACCAAAATCGTAAATAAAGGAAGGCTACCTACTGCAGAGGACTTAAAAGAATTCCCCTACAGACACAAGGGATGGCTATGGAATCAATTCACATCAGTATACGGTGATGATGAATCGATCCTGTATGACCGGCATACATATACCACCCACTACAACAACCATAACAATCGAATACGTGAATATTTTCGCCATAGACCACAAGATTTATTAGTTATCAATATCGCCGATCCGACTTCAATGGAAGATTTATGTGATTTTTTGGGCTTTGATTTCACAGACCAGGAAATGCCCCATTTAAATCAGTCAAACTAAAAAGGATATCTATTCATGAATCCAGCAAGAAAAGAGGTGGCCAGCCGCTTTGTCGACAACAACCCATCGCTCATTTTCAGATAATCACAGGGCATCATCTATGGTCAGTCGTCCAACCGAACTGGCATACTTGAGCGACTAAAGTCAACACCACTACCCTAATAGACAGGCATTTATTACCGATCCCTATGAAAACCATCAAATCAGCCGCCGACCTCGCCATTAATGGCGCCCCACCAGCCTTCGAGGAGCCACTGCATGTTGGCCGACCCAACATGGGTGACCGAACCGCATTCTTAAAATATGCGAATGAAATATTTGATCGCCGCTGGCTCACCAACAACGGGCCCATGGTGCAAGAGCTCGAACAACGCATCGCTGAATACCACAAGGTCAAACACTGCATCGCCATGAGCAATGGCACCATCGCCCTCGAAATAGCCATACGTGCACTGGGCTTAGAAGGCGAGGTTATCATCCCCTCCTATACCTTCATTGCCACTGCCCACGCTTTGCATTGGCAGGCAATAACGCCCGTATTCGCAGATATTGACCCGATAAGCCACAATCTCGATCCCGCTTCTGTCCGGGCGATGATTACCCCTCGGACCAGCGGAATAATTGGCGTACACCTCTGGGGGCGTTGCGCACCCGTTGAAGAGCTACAGGAAATAGCCGATGAATTTAACCTCAAACTGATGTTCGATGCCGCCCACGCTTTTGCTTGCTCCTATAAAGACACTATGATTGGCAACTTTGGTGCCTGCGAAATACTGAGCTTTCACGCAACCAAGTTCTTCAATACCTTTGAAGGCGGCGCCGTACTCACAAACGATGACGAAATGGCCCAAACCATGCGCCTGATGCGCAACTTTGGCTTCGACGGCGTAGACAATGTCATACACCCGGGCACCAATGGCAAAATGACTGAAATGGCTGCAGCCATGGGCCTGGTCAACCTTGACGCGATTGATGGAGTCATTGAAGCTAACAAACAAAACTATATAACCTACAAATCCGAACTCGACAAACTACCGGGCATTCATGTCATTGATTTTGATGAATCCCAGTACAATAATTATCAGTACATCGTTGTTGAAATTATTGATCAATGCCCAGTAAGCCGCGACTTCATTATTCAGGCGCTGCATGCAGAGAACATTCTCGCCAGAAAATACTTCTGGCCAGGCTGCCACAGCATGAAGCCTTACCGTGATTTATTCCCCCATTCCGGCCTATTACTAAAGAACACTATAAAAATAGCCGAAAATGTTATCGTTCTGCCAACAGGCACAACCATTAACGAAGCGCTAGTAAAAACAGTCACTGGTGTCATACATATGGTATTGGCAACACACCAAGGTAGACAGCAAGTAATCGAACAAACAACATTAAATCATTGAGGAGCACTCCTCTTTCCACATCCGAAATTATCTATGAAAAACATTACCTTTCAATGGAATAACGAACGGGAACTAAGTAAGGACGAGCTTATTTCTTTACTACATAGTTTTGGTGACCTTCTACCAAACCCGCTAGCTGCACGCATGAATATCTCAGATTATGCCACCAAGCTGTTAACTCATGCTGACATTGGACTGGCTTTCGCTGGAGAAGAAGTTGTGGGTTTTCTCTGTCTCTACGCAAACGATATTGAAACCCGAAATGCTCACTGGCCGTTGCTATCTATTCTTCCCACGCACACAGGGCGCGGCCTGGGTAAAGTAATGATGTCGCGAGGGCTAGCACTATGCCGGCAGAGAGGCATGAATACCTGTGACCTCGAAGTTCAGGCGACAAATACCCCTGCCCACCGTCTGTATTTATCGTGTGGATTCAGGTTCGACATTACTGAAGGTGACGGTTGGACAATGCGCTGCACTATTCCTTCTGTCACACCGAAAAGTGCAACTACACCCATCGAAGAACACCCTCGGCTTGCGGCAAGACTCGACCTGGATATTGACTTAAGAATCAAACGCGACGACCTTTACCCAGCGACTGGAGGTGGAAATAAAGCACGAATAATAGAATATATCCTGCGGGAGATGGTTGCGCAGGGGCAGGATGTACTCGTCACTAATGGCGGCCCTCAATCAAATAACGCACGAGCTTCGGCGGTTTTAGCAGCAACTTTGGGCATTAAATGTCATCTTGTTATAGTTTTGGAGCCGGGGATCAGCTATCCGGATACTGGAAATATCCTACTCATGCGCTTAAGTGGAGCTACGATAGAGTTTTGCCAAAAAAATCAACTAGCAGAGCATATGGATAAAGCTGTCGAATATTATAAAAATCTTGGCCATAACCCCCGCTATGTATGGGGTGGCGGGCACTGCCTAGCGGGAACTACAGCATTTTTCGACGCAAGTGCCGAGGCGCAAACGCAATGCGGAAACTGGCAGCCAGATTTTCTAATCCTAGCCTCAGGAACGGGCACAACTCTGGCAGGGCTAGCCACCGGCTATGCCAACTCCACAACTCAAATTATCGGCATATCTGTTGCCCGCGATACGACGAGAGGCAGCCACATTACCTCTGAAAGCGTGACTGAATATTTAAACTCTGTCGTGACAGGAGCCAAAAAAACAAGCATTGATATAGACTTCAGAGACGACTGGACTGACGGTGGCTATGAAAGAACCAGCCCGCAACTTCTCGAAATAATTGAGAAATCTGCTACTGCTGGCGTATTCGTAGACCCAACATATTCAGGCAAAGCCCTGCACGGCCTAGTTGAACTGGTTAAGCGTGGCGAAATCCCCAGCGGGAGCCGAGTATTATTCTGGCATACCGGCGGGCTAATGAACCTACAGGCATCACCTTTAGTTGGTAGTGCGATCTCATTATGAACGTTCTTTTAACTAGCGTTGGTCGACGGAGCTATCTAGTCCACTATTTTCAGGAAGCGCTTAAGGGCCACGGGGTAGTTGTGGCCACCAATAGCCACACTGATGCACCAGGTATGTATGCTGCCGACCATGCTGAAGTTGTACCGCCATCTTACAGCCCCGATTATGTAGACACCATTTTGGATATATGTAAACGTTATGATATTCGCTTACTGTGCGCCTGCCATGATCTTGACGTATTCATGCTTGCTAAAAAACAAAGTCTGTTTCAGCAAGCTGGAATCGTGACGATGCTTCCAAGCTCAACGCTGGCCTCCATCTGCCTGGACAAATATGAATGTGGCAACTTATTAACCAAGGAGGGATTTAGAGTTCCCTGGACAAGCACTTCACAGGAGCTAGCTAAAAAAGCCCTGTCCGAAAATAAAATACGTTTCCCACTCATAGTAAAGGCACGCTATGGTTTTGGCTCATTGTCTCTACATAAATGCAATAAGCTACCGGAGTTAGAGCTAGCATTTCAACAAGCAGAGAACGACCAACGAGAGACAATCATTGGCAATTTTAATGATATAGAGCCGGAAAACCTGGTGATAATCCAAGAGTCAATTGAGGGACCGGAACAATGCATCAGCATTGTGAATGATCTAAAAGGCAACTATGCCGGCCACTTTATCACCGAGATACATTCTATGCGTGCTGGCGAGTCGGATATTGCCACAACACTCTCACCGGACACTTTGGGTAGTCTACCGCAGCAGTTAAGTAAGCTGATAAAGCATGTCGGAATCTGCGGCGTGGATATCCTGTCGAATAATGGTGCCCCAACAATTATAGATATCAATCCTCGCTTCAGCGGGGAATATCCATTCCCTCATCTTGCAGGCGCGAATGTGCCAGCAACACTATGTGCATGGGTTGAAGGAAATAAACCAGATCCACAGTGGCTGCACCCTACGGTTGGTATATCAGGCTATAAAGATATCAATCCATTAGTAATCCCGTGCTGATAAATCAATACTCACGTACCTTTCGACAATACAGAAATAATTATGACTACCAATATTGATACAAACAAAAAGACAGCCAGCACACCAGCTTCTTTTAATAAAAACTCTGACCTGGAAGAGCTACTCTCGCGCATCAATAATTATCTTCAACCTGCAGAAGAGAAACAAGCACACCAAGAAGAGTGTAAACATCCAATAATTCTACTTGTTGGCGCCCCAAGAAGCGGGACTACACTCTTTATGCAATGGCTAAATTCATCTAAAACAATTGCGGTACCAAGCAATCTAATTTCTCGATTCTACGCCGCTCCCGCTTTCGGTGTGATGCTGCAACGCCTCCTTACAGATCCAAAATACGACTACCGTAATGAGTTCGATCTAGCAAACATACAAGACCTTGAGTTCAACTCGGAATTTGGCAAGACAAAAGGGTTGCTTGGGCATAACAGCTTTTTTTATTTCTGGCGACAGTTTTTCCCTTTGGCAGAGTCAGCCCCTCTGACTAAAGAAGAAATTGAACAAGTTGACACCGCAGGCCTAAAGCACCAACTTGCAAAATTTTCTAACGAATTTGGGATGCCACTGGCAATGAAAGCCTACCTCGTACAATATAATCTACGTCTACTTGAAAAGACTCTAGATCGTGTTCTATTTGTTCACATTTCCCGCGACCCTGTATCTGTGATGGAATCACTCCTAAAAGTCAGAAAAAGACTATACGGCGACAAAATGCGATGGTGGGGTTGTCGTCCACCTGGCAGCGAACTCCTTGACAGTTGCGACCCTTTCACCCAGGTTGCTGGGCAAATAGAATTTACGGAGCGCTCAATCCAGGCTGAGCTTGCAGAACTACCTGAAGCCAAATACCTTAAAATAAGTTACGAGCAACTATGTAAAAACCCCGAAAGTATTTGGGATCAACTACAAACCAAAATAATTGCTCTAAGTGACCCATCAACCGCTGCCAGTCTCGAAACAAATAACCAATACATAGGCCCAAAATCGTTTAATTTCTCGGCTTCAGACAAGACAACTGACCAACGTTATATAAATGGATTACAAATCGCGAAAAGAATGCAATCACAATAACACCAAGTTAACAGGTTTCATCAAAAACCAGAATTACCATGACCATAAGCGATAACTTTAATATCTATACTCCTTTATATAATCAGTATCGGCCACGGTACCGAACCGATACACCCAAAGACCACGTACAACAGGCAGAAAAATTGGCTTTTGTCTACGGCGGACGTTGATTTTAAACAGCTTAAATATTACCGTATAACTAGCGTATATTTATAAATCTATTGAACAAACAGGTTGATCCGAGCTCCCCGAAAATTTCAATATCACATGGAATCCACTATGACGTACACGATTGACCAAAGTTCATATAATAGGAGCATTGAACCCCACTCTTCTGCCGAGCCTATCCCAATCTCCGAACAAGAGGCACACACGTCTAATATCCCAGTGGTCAGCATTTGCTGTACAACCTTTAACCATGAGCGCTTTATTGCCGAGACAATCGAAGGTTTTTTGCAACAAAAAACAACCTTTCCTGTAGAAATAATTATTCATAACGATGCATCTACCGATAAAACGACGGAAATCATTAAAGAATTGTCAAATAAATATCCAAAAATAATTATACATATCTGCCAACAAGAGAACCAATACTCACAAGGGAAAAGGATGTTCCCTTTTATTTTTCCACATGCGAAAGCGCCTTATATAGCCATGTGCGAAGGCGATGACAAATGGACAGATACCAACAAACTCCAAAGGCAAGTCGATTTTCTGGCTAGTCATCCTGACTATATCCTAACCGCCGACAATTCGATTTGGCATGATACATTTAAGAACACAAAAACCCCCTTCAGCGACCTCCCTGAACGCGACATCAGCTTACTCGAATTACTGGGCAAGCGCTCTTTCGCAACGGCATCTGTATTGTTTAGAAATGAACCTGGAAATATTTATGATGGCAAAGTGGGTGGCGACGTACTCATGTGGTGCCATATGGCAAAACGTGGGAAAATCCGATATTTCCCTCTTATTTCATCAATATACTTAAGGCATAGTGGCGGTGTTACCGAAGGCGACAAAACCCAATGGGCTAAGCGCATGATAAGGTGGAACACTGCACTTGAAGAACAACACCCGGAAATAAATGACTCTGTCTTCAAACACCGAAATATGATCAATTTTAAAGACGCCATAAACCAGTTATACAAGGCCGGGAACTATTACGCAGCATTACTGACTGCCGATGAACTAGCTAAAGCGACGAACAGCCCTGAATATTATGATCACGAACTTCGTGTTCATTTTAATCAACTATTAACCAGCGATCACAAGCAACATGAAGAATCAAAAAAACAGCTTAACAATTTAAAAGAAAGCAGATCCTACAAAATAGGATCCACCGCCACCATGCCAATAATAAAAGCGCAACGATTATTAATAAGAATTATTAACGAATCACCTTTTAAAAATCTCAATTACAAACGCGCACTAAAAAAACGCGGCGTTATTTTTATCGACAAACAAGCGATCCGAAAAAGCTACAAGAAGCTTATCCCTTTACGAAAAGCTGATGATACTGAAAAACCAAAGATCATCGTATCTCTCACGTCTTTCCCAGAAAGAATTCCAGACATATTCTACACGATCTATTCATTGCTTAATCAACACTTACAACCTGACATGCTTATTCTTTGGTTAGGCGAAGACCAATTCCCTAACAAGGAACGAGACTTACCATCAGGCCTTTTGCAGCTACAGGGCTACGGCCTCACAATACGCTGGCGTAAAGATATAAAGTCTTTTACAAAGCTTATCTATGCACTTAAAGAACATCCTGATGACGTTATTATTACAGCAGATGACGATATTTATTATCCCGAAGAATGGCTATCTCTACTACATGCTTCTTATTTAAATAGCCCTCAAGATATACATTGCCATCGCGCACACCGCCTAACATTTGACAATACCGGCCATTTACTCAGTTATAACGACTGGCAGAAATGCGTCAAACAAAGCAAGGCATCAAATTTAAATTTTTTTACCGGTGTTGGGGGTGTTTTATATCCTCCTAAAACCTTACACAACGACATACAAAATGAGTATTTATTCTCAAGCTTATGCCCTACTGCCGACGATATCTGGTTTTGGGCTATGGCAACACTGAATCACACGAAGATTCAAGTTGTCGAAAACAATATCAATCAATTGACCCACGTTAACCCTGAAGTTGAATATCAAATAACCGATGGATTCACTCTTAATAAAATAAACCACCTCGGAAATGACCTGCAATTAAATGCGATATTCGAGCATTACAAAGATAACGATATTCTCAACATAGCCAGGAACAGTTAAAAACAGCATGCGTATTCTTTATGCCAGTAAACGCCCCCCTTTCCCCTTCTTTCAAGGTGGCGCAGCACGATCTGCTCACTATTTGCTGTCGACACTCAGCAATGACTTTGATACAGAATGCATGGCCATTGGGAACAAAACATTTCAAGATGCTAATTGGCCCCCGCCATCTCATGATGATTACAAGTCGCTCGGCATAAAATCCGTTGATGACAACAAGAGTACAACTAGCATTCACTCCTCCTACCCTGCAAAAATATTTGATAACTTTGCAGAAAAAATTCATCCATTTATTGATGAGCTGCGTCCAGATATTATCTGGACGCAGCTTGACGGCGCAGACTCTATTGCTAAAATTGGCAGACAACATGGCGTAAAAACCATTCTCTTTCTAAGAGATGCGGAGGAAACACCCTATAATTTAAAGCCTATTGCTGCCTCTGGTGTCTGTATGGTTTGCAACAGCCAGTTTATGGCCAATCGTATTCAAACAATTACTGGTCGTGCTGCACATGTCATTTATCCATCACTAGAGAAGTCTTTCGACGTAATCGGTGACCCGAAGGGTTATATCACTATGATAAACCCTACTCCCGTTAAAGGTATCGAAACCTTTTTAGAAATTGCGCGCTTGATGCCACATGAAAAATTTCTACTGGTTGAATCATGGACACTCAGCGACACAGCACTTGACAAGCTAAAAGACAAACTTGATAGCTTGCCCAATGTGCGATTTTCTCACCGGGTACCGGATGTCGCTAGTATTTACTCGCAAACCAAACTACTTCTGGCTCCCTCTATTTGGGAAGAAGCCTTTGGACGCGTGGTTATTGAAGCGCAATCTTGTCGGATTCCTGTTATTGCCAGCTCTCGTGGTGGCCTGGCAGAATCCCTCGGTGATGGTGGCATTTGTGTTAAAGATTACCTTTCCCCTGGCGCCTGGGTAACGGCCATAAATGGCATCCTCGATACACCCGACACATATCAAGACCTTACCCAGCGAGCCTATGATCATGCTCATAGTGAGCAGTTCACCACCAATTACGCGGCAAAACACTTTCTTGCTATTTGCGCAAAGGAATCAAATTTTAAACCGTCTCCAATCCACAAGGCCATGGCCAGTCTCAAAAATTTATTTAAAACTTCTACCCATTGAAACAAGATAATTAATCAAATGAGCAATCCAATCATTTTTTTATTGGCCAAGATTAAAAGTCCTCAAGATTTAATCGCCAGGGCAACTAAAGGCACGGTTATTAGTTGTGCCGTTTTACTTCTCTCTAGTTGTTTTAGCCATGAACCCGCTAATGACATTTTTGAAGATATAACATTAACCTCAGGACTTGGTGCCTACAAAGGCATGAGCTATGGTGCATTTTGGGGTGACTATGATGACGATGGCTTACCCGATTTGTATCTAACGAATCATTTAGGGAGTGCACGCCTATATCACAACCTTGATGAAATGCATTTTCAGGATGTCACCCATTCAATTTTCGCAACCACAGCACCGGGCCATGATAAACACGGCGCGGCCTGGGCCGATTTTAACAACGACGGTCACCTTGATTTGATACAGTTGACAGGCGCCAAAGTCGGTGTGGGTTCTGAACCGAAGCAATTATTTCAGGCACAGAATCGTCAGCTGAAGGAAATTGCTGTCACTGCCGGCCTCGATAACATCTATGGCCGCACCCGTATGCCGCTGTGGCTGGATCTCGACAATAACGGCACCTTAGATGTATTTCACGGTGCCGAAGCTCGCTTTGATACTCGCAGCCCTCCTTTCTTTTTTTTACAAAATGACAAGACTTTCCTACCCGCAAAGCAACAGGTCGAATTTGCATCTCGCTCCGTACCCTTTTGCATTCTCGCACCATTAAACAGCGATAAAAAACCTGAGCTTATCTGTCGTGTGATCGCTAAAAACCAGACATCACAAATCATTGATTTCTCGACACTACCGGCGACGACACTCGATCTACTCCCTGTCACTGCTTTTGAGGATATAGCCGCTGGTGATTTTGACAACGACGGTACCATTGATTTATTCCTGGCCCGAAAGAACGCCGGGGGGCGTGTTAGCTTTGGCCAACCCGCCAGCCACCTTGTTATCGTTGATGTCACTAGTCGCTCAAAAGATTTCAATACCCCAACAGGTTTCACTTTTAAAACCAAGGGTGAGCTTAATTTCACCATCAAGGCAATGCACCCAAAAATCCTAAGCCCGGAGCAAATATCAATCGGCTCGCAAGATCTACAGCCATCGACTCTACATTTTTCTATTTCCGATGAAACCGCCGGTATTAAAAACAGCTCCACACATAACACCAATGCTAATGCCGATAGAACAGTGGTCATTCAGCAGGTAAAAAAAGGTCACTGGCAGGTCACAATTGCTGGCAAATTTGCCAGGGATGACAAAAGTAAATTTCAACAGCTAACATTTAAGATCAGTAGCGACAGCCCGATAAACAATATCGCTGCATTTAACAATGACAGTAATACTGAAGAAGCCCCCGCACGACTCTACATGAACCGTGCAGGCCAGCTAATAGAAGAAAGCGATAAGCGTGGCGTTAATGAGCAACTCATCGCCGCCAGTAATGTCGTGGCCGCTGATTTTGATAATGACATGGATCTCGATTTGTTTGTCGTTGCCTCAGGCGATTTGGGTAAACAGCACAACATGCTGCTTATCAATGACGGCAAGGGGTATTTTGAGCCTGCTGATGGTGCCGGTGGTGCGGCAGGTAGCTTACACGGTGTTGGCGATTCAGTGACTACTGCCGATTTCGATCAGGACGGCTTTGTCGATATTTTAGTTACCACCGGCTTTAGCATGGGCCGCAGCCTGGGTTTAGCTGCTGACGCTGGCGGCTACCATCTCTATCATAACCGTGGCAATGACAATCATTGGCTGGCCATAGATCTACAGGGCACAAAATCCAATCGAGATGGAATTGGCGCAGTGGTCACCTTAACGACCGGTGGTGTTACCCAAACCCGCGTGCAGGATGGCGGCATTCACCATCGTGGGCAAAATGAGCAAATCTTGCATTTTGGCCTGGGCAAACATCAACGGGTTGAGAAAATCAGCATCTTCTGGCCTAGCGGACTCGAACAGCATTTGCAAAATATAGACAGCCGTCAAAGGCTACACATTGTAGAACCTATAGAATAAATCACTGTAAAATAAGCCCTTCGAGCCAACACCGAAGCCAGCGCAAAACTTTCATTGATGAGGGAACGATGACATTCTGGAAAAAACAAAAACCCAGCTATGAAAAAGCCATGGACTGGTTTAAACAAAACATGGTGGCTGACAAGGGCATTATCGTCCACACAAAGGAGACGGTGCCCTACCCCGAGGTCACCGGCTATTTTATTCCGACGCTCTATCAGTGGGGGGAGACAGAGCTGGCCCGCACCTGTACACGCTGGCTGCTATCTGTACAACTTGACGATGGTGCCTTCCCCGCCCCAGATTGCACGACACCCTATACCTTTGACACCGGGCAAATCATGCGTGGCTTGTGTGCCGCTATTAATGATGTCGACGGTGTTGATCTGGCTTTAAGAAAGGCCTGTGACTGGATGCTGACGCAAATTGAAGAAACTGGCCAGCTGACAACACCCACAACTGAGCTTTGGACAGGTATTGCCAACGACCTTATTCACACCTATGCCTTGCCGCCGCTGATTGAGGCTGGAAAGTTACTGGATGTTCCTGAATATGTTGAAAAAGCGCAGTTTGTTCTCGATTATTACAAGCGTCAGGAAGACCTGGTGCCATTCAACCGCCTGACCCACTTCCACGCTTATGCCATGGAAGCTCTATGTGAACTTGGCGAACTGGATTTAGCCCGCCAGGGCATGGCTGATGTCGCGCGTTGCCAACGTCGCGACGGCAGTATACCGGCCTACCCTGATGTTGATTGGGTTTGCTCCACCGGCATGGCTCAGTACGCCATTGTCTGGTACACCCTTGGTGATCATGCACGGGCCGAAAAAGCCATCAAATATCTCGAAAAAATACAGAATAAATCTGGCGGTTTCAATGGCAGTTACGGCAAAGGTGCTCAATATATAGCGGGTGCAGAGATCAGCTGGGGGGTTAAGTATTTTCTTGATGCCTACCATCTAAAACTTGGCCTGGAGGGCAAGCATGCTTAAAGTACTGACTGTTTTCGGCACCCGACCCGAAGCCATTAAAATGGCTCCCGTCATTGCCGAACTGGAAAAACACCCCGATGTAATCCAGAACAAAAACTGCCTGACCGGACAGCATAAAGACATGGTTGCGCCCCTTATCGACCTGTTCAATATTCGTGTCGATTACGATCTAGAACTGATGCGTGAAAACCAGACTCTGGAACACATCACGGTCAATGTTTTACAAGAGGTCGGTAAGATTCTACGGGAGGAGGCGTTTGACCTGATTTTAGTTCAGGGCGATACAACAACCTCCATGGCTGCAGCATTGGCCGCATTTTATCAGGGCGTTAAAATCGGCCACATTGAAGCGGGCCTACGCACCTTTAATAAATATCACCCCTACCCCGAAGAATCCAATCGAAAAATGATCGACTCTATGGCCGATTTATTTTTTGCCCATAGCGAACTGGCAAAAGAGCATCTGCTTAATGAGGGTATTCCCGATGCTCAAGTAGCTGTAACCGGCAATACCGTGCTTGATGCCTTATTTGATATCTCTAGCCGCTCCTTTGATTTTGCAGGCAGCCCACTGGCCTCATTACCCTTTGGTGAAAAGCGTATTGTTTTGGTCACTGCACATCGGCGAGAAAATTTCGGCGGGCCCTTTGAGTCACTGTGTAAAGGCCTTAAAGAGCTAGCCCTTAAATACAAAGATGAAATAGTGCTGGTCTACCCCGTTCACCGCAACCCGAATGTTCGGGCTGTAGTCAACAAGGTACTCGCAGAACTCGATAATGTCTTATTAATAGATCCCCTGGAATACATGCCATTGGTTCACTTAATGAAGCGCTCCTATCTGGTTTTAACTGACTCCGGCGGCCTACAAGAAGAGGCACCGAGCCTTGGCAAGCCAGTATTAGTGCTACGACAATTAACCGAGCGGCAGGAGGGTGTCGCAGCTGGCACGGTCAAACTCATCGGCACCGAGACCGAAGATATTGTTAGGGAGGCATCCCTGTTACTCGACAACGCCGTTGCCTATGAGGAAATGGCCAATAAAATAAATCCTTATGGCGATGGCACTGCCGGCATTCAGATCGTTAAACGCATCATTGAAGATGCCCAATTACATGCCTGACCTTACTTATAGCATAGACCAACCCCTGGTCAGCATTGTACTACCCACCTACAATCGAGCAGCTGTGCTACCCCATGCAATAGCCAGTGTGCTGGCTCAAAACTATCAGCACTTCGAATTAATTATTGTCGATGATAACTCGCCAGACGAGACCCGAGCGGTGGTTGATTCCTTTCAGGACCCACGTATCCGCTACGTTAAAAATGATCCTAATTTAAAGTTACCACGAGCACTCAACCGGGGGTTTTCTATAGCTGAGGGCGAATTATTGACCTGGACATCTGATGACAACCTACTCAGGCCCGATGCCATTGAAAAAATGGTGGCACTAATTCAGCAAAAACCCTGTGATTTTGTCTATGCCGATTATTATTTGTTTAGTGATCTCGATAGCAATAATCAGCCAATGGATCCTAAACAGGACCACCTTGCTAGCGAGTTACAATTAGAAAAAGGCAATCATATTGGCGCTTGTTTTTTATACACGCGCACACTCTATGAAAAAATTGGCGACTACGATCCCGAGCTTTTCCTGGTAGAGGACTATGACTACTTTATGCGTGCAGCAAAGCATTTCAGCTTCTGTCATTTGCCCGAAGCTCTATATTATTTCCGCCGTGATGACAATACGCTGTATTGCTCACGCTATTGTGAAGTCAAATGCTCTGACGTATTGGTCCGTTACAAGAATGGTTTGTTGAATCAAGATGAACTAACCAATACTTTAGTTTCATTAATCCTCAACAATTACGAAGGGGTAAAGAACCCCTTTATTCGTCATGGCAAGGATATACTCGAAAACATATCGTACCGGCTCAGCAAGTTACACCTGAACTTAAGTGATCGCTACCTGCATGCCAAGCTCAATAAACCAATTAACATCTTGCTCCGCAATTACACTGCAAACAAAGCCAGTTTTGAGCAAACCCGTGACGCAATAAAAATCCATATTGAGGCTCTAGCTGATATCAGCTATAAGTTGTAAAGGTCATTACTATGCAATTTTATACCTCATCAAATCCAGCTGTGCGGCAACCGTCTCTATGTTAAATCTTATTAAAACCGCTTTCGCCGGCCCAGCACAGGCACGCGCTGCTCACCGTCAAGCACTGAAAGCTAAGCCAGGCATTCTAACTGGCATTGAGCAATTAGAGCGCATTTGCCCAGTGGAGGTGAATGCAAACGACGATGCACCCATTTTTTTACTGTCCGCCGGATGGCGTTCGGGCTCTACGCTATTACAGCGACTTATTATGTCTGATTCGCGGGTCATGATTTGGGGTGAGCCTTACGACGAGTGTGGAATTATTCAAGCAATGGCTACATCACTCCAGGCCTTTCGAACAGGCTGGCCCCCTCCAGAGTATTACTACGATGGCAGCTCACCCGATAGCCTCTCAAGTGAATGGATAGCCAACTTGTTCCCCTCGGCCAAGAACTTGCATGAGGCGCACCGCGCTTTCTTTGACAGTTTGTTCGCCACACCCAGTCGGGATGCAGGGGCAAGCCGCTGGGGCATCAAAGAAGTTCGTCTTGATACCGCCCATTGCACCTATCTACGCTGGCTTTACCCCAGGGCAAAATTCGTCTTCCTGTATCGCAACCCATTAGATGCATACCGCTCATACTGCCGCTACGGCCGTAGCTGGTACGACACCTTCCCCCATCAAACCATGTTTACACCAAGCGGCTTTGGCAAGCATTGGCGATCACTGATGGACAGTTTTTTACGAGATGCAGAGGGATTAGGCGCCATCACTATCTGCTACGAAGATTTGATAGCGGGTCGTACATCTCTTGAAGATCTGGAAAATCAACTGGACATCAGTATTGATCGGGAGGTCTTGACTAGCAAGGTCGGCAGCTCAACAGAAGGCGGCAGGAAAATCACCGTCAATTACCTGGAACGTTACCTACTCAAACGCGCTGTTTCGCCAACGGCACAACAGCTTGGCTATAATTGGTAGGCAGGATTTGATATGTATACACCCCTCATTTATGCTCTTTTTTTAATATCACCTCCCTGATCTTAGGACGCTAATACAAATGGATGCCAGTATCATCGTCTGCACTTACAACCGCGCTGACTCGCTGAAGGAGACGCTAGAGGCTCTGCAAAAGCAGAAAATTTCCTCGGGTATTACCTGGGAAGTTCTGGTTGTCGATAATAATAGCAGTGACCACACTCGTGAAACTGTCAAAGGGGTACAAAGCGAATGGCCAGAGCTGCGTTACACTAGCGAACCGCAACAGGGACTCTCCCACGCACGAAATCATGGCATTGAATCAGCCAATGGTGAAGTACTACTATTTACCGACGACGATGTGTTGCCCGAGCCAGAATGGTTACAAACCACAATTGCCGGTATGGAAAAATATCAGGCCGATGCCTGTGGCGGTTATATTGCGCCTATATGGGAGTCGCCCCCACCACCGTGGCTTACCGAACGTTTTTATGGTTTTCTTGCTGTTCGCACTGATCGTAGCGATGATTACTCTATCGATAAACCTGGGCTAGCACCCTTTGGCGCTAATATGGCAGTAAAAAAGGCTGTATTCGAGCGGGTGGGTGTATTTGATACAAATCGTGGCCGCAAGGGTAAAGTACTAGCCAGCGGTGAAGATGGTGAGTTATTTCAGCGTATCCTCGCCGCCAATTTAAAAGCTGTTTTCCTGGGTTCTTCACGGGTACATCATAAAGTGGAAAGCTTCCGCTTAAGTAAAAAATACATGCGCAATTGGCGTTTCCAAACGAGTAGCAATATTGCCCAAAGTGTCGGAGTTAAAGGCACACGCCGTATTTTCAATACTCCCCTGTATATATTCCCCCAGCTGTTGCGTGCCATATTACGGATGCTATGGGCGAAGCTTAGCGCACCACAAGACGAAGCCTTTAATAGAGAAATTATCGTCTGCCACTTTTTTGGACTTATCCAGGGTTTATATCGCACACAGAAGGCTGAGAGGGTAGTGAATTGAGCCCCCCACCAGTTACTCCTAATAGTAATCAATGCGAACCTCCCTACCTGGAGGTTCTCATCTGTACTCACAACAGAGTAGAGCTACTCGAACGCACCCTACACTACCTGAATCAGGCAACACGCCCTGAAAGCTGCAACATCAACCTCTTTGTTGCCGCAAATGCTTGTACCGACACGACACATAAATACCTATCCACTTATCAGGAGTCTGCCGAAAAAGAGGGCAAACTTCCCCTGCACTGGATGAGCGAAGCACGACCCGGGAAATCAAATGCACTAAACAGTGCAATACCTTTACTAAAAGGTATTGCAATCGCCATGGTCGATGATGACCATCGAGTCGATGGTCAATTCTTTGTACAAATCTTTAAGGCCTTGAGCCAGTACCCTCAGGCAGATTTCTTTTGTGGAAAAATAATCCCTGACTGGACTGGCGAAGAACAAGACTGGGTACGTGATGTAGGAAAATACAAAATCTACCCCCTACCCATTCCTCGCTTCGATCTGGGTGATGCAACATTACAGGTCACAAAAGATATTGCCCACCCCGGAGGAGGTAACCTTGTTATCAAACTCGACCTCTTTAAGCGTGTAGGCCCATTTTCGAACAAACTTGGCCCTGTAGGGCATAACCTTGAAGGTGCCGAGGACATGCATTGGGTAAAGCGCGCCTATAAGCTTGATGCTTACCTACAGTACATTCCTGAGTTGATTCAGTATCACTATGTTGATCAGAATCGACTTAAGCTCGGCTATATTCTTAAGAAAGCCTATGCTCGCTCCTGCTCAACAGTGCGTACTCGTGATGATAAAAAGCCTTACTTCCTGTTCCCTAAATTCTTACTCCGCAAAAGTTTGAATTACCTGGCCTTGTCAATTGCAAAGCCAGGCCGAGTTGCCCGACGTTTTTACCTTGTGCGCCTGTTCTCCACATTAGGTGAAATGAAAGGCTATATTCTCTCCAATCGGGAGGATGATTAAAATTGAACAATCAGCACAAACCATTTGTCAGAAAATTATTTGATAGAGAGATCATTGCAAAAAACCTGACGGCACGAAAATACAACTTACTTGAGCGTTATTTTTTTCTCGCTGGCATGAAGAGCCCCGATCCAATTTTCATCCTCGGCTGCTCACGCTCAGGTACTACCGTCACCTTTGAAACCATCAGAAAATCGCAGCAACTTATCTCGTTTCCTTACGAAATACCGCAATTCTGGCACAGTTTGTGTGGCCCCTGGGATAAGGAATGGGCATCTGAGTGTGCGATAGCGAGTGATGCACAGCCCACTCACCGCGACAAAGCCTTCGCTCATTTTTATGCCCGTCTGGGTAAAGGCAGGGTTCTTGATAAAAGCTGCATCAATATTTTACGTATTCCCTATCTGCACGCCCTCTTCCCGAATGCCACCTTTATTTATATCCACCGTGATGGAAGAGAGAACATCAGCTCCCTTATGGACGGATGGCGGCACGATGGCCATTTCAACCTGAAAACACTTTTAGGCGATATACCTGCACCCATCGCTATAAATTATGGAGAGTTCACTGACTGGTCTTTCTTTTTACCACCCAATTGGCGTGACTATAACAACGCTGCATTAGAGGAGGTCTGTGCTCACCAATGGAAAATGGCAAATACCCTCGCCCTTGAAGGAAAGTCGCTGATTCCGCAAGACAAATGGATAGAGCTACCTTATGAGCAACTCGTCACCTCACCCGTCGACCTCTTCGAAGATATTTTTGCCAGACTCAAGCTAAACTTTAGTAGTGAAATTCGCAAGCACTGCGCAGCTTTGAATAAAAAACCAACAAGTATTGTTGCAGGTCCACCGAAAAAGGATAAATGGCGAACACATAATCCTGAGGCAATAGAAAGAATTCTACCGGAAATATCTCCACTCATGAAAACTCTCGGTTACTTGTAGGGCTAGCATGATGAGTTCAAAGTTGCTATCCGCTATTCCGAAAATTCAGGCAGCCTTGCTTTTCCCCACGCAATGCAATTTATAATGACTTCTGCAGAAATAAAGCAACTCGTCAGTGTCGTGATACCCGCCTATAACGCGGAACAATACCTTGAACATGCCATTTCTAGCATATTGGCTCAGTGCTATTCCAACCTGGAAATAATTATTGTCAACGACGGCAGCACTGATAACACGGCAGACATAGCGACAAGCTTCACAGACCCACGTGTACATCTTGTCTCCAAAACCAACGGTGGCATGAGCAGTGCACGTAATGCAGGAGTCGATAGAGCAAAAGGAGAGTTTCTCGCCTTTCTCGATGCCGATGATTACTGGATGCCTGATAAGCTAGAAAAACAAATCGCCCTCCTTCAAAGTAATCCGAATATTGGCTTTTGCTCAACACTTACCCGTGTCGAAACACCTGAAGGCGCATTTGTTAATGAATGGGCCTGCCCTGACATCAAAATATCGACACTGCATAGCATTTTCACAAATTGTGCAGCTATCGCCGGTAGCGCCTCCAGTGTTTTAACACGCATGAGCATACACCGTACTGCAGGGCAGTTTGATGAAACTTTAACCGGTCTGGAGGATACCGACATGTGGATACGTTATGCCGCCCAAAATGAATATCTCTGCATACCGGAAACCTTAACGGTTATTCTTAAACGCGAAGGCAGTGTCAGCCGAAACTTTCAAAACATGCGCTCCAGTGCGCTTGCTGTTTACAAGAAAAACCGCAGCCTTCTCGACAAGACATCACAAGGCCGGTTTTGGCGCGGATGTTATGCAACAATTATTTGCGATTACGCAAAATGGGAGGCACGTTCGGGCAGCAAGTCTAAGGCTCTTGTTCAACTGTGCTGTGCATTTTTCTATGCCCCTGTTAGCAAGGCAAGGTTGTGCTTGTCGCTATCAATAGCCATCCTTTTGAACCAACAATTATAATTTGTATGAGTGACTACTTATTCAGCATTTTCTCATGGGCTCTAATCAGTTCTGGTATTTTCAGTACTGCAGTAACGCTTAAGTCAATACTGCACTTTTCTCGCACCGGCCCACAAATCAAAGATGAAATTCGTCAGCACTATGCATGGTATACAGCCTATGCACTGACACGGCTTTATTTTTGGTGCTTTGTTACTTGCTTCATTATTGCCCTGCCTGGCACCTACCTTTTAGGCACCTATTTGGCCAGTCAAGTACCAACACCCGGATGGACAAATATCATCAATGGCACTCTTTCAGGGTTTATCAGTATTGGCCTTATCAGTGGACGGCAATTCCTTCACTACCTTTTTTATAATCCAGGGTTGATCATTACATCCTTGAATTTTAACCCCATACGCCTAAACCCCCTGTTTGATCGACTGACAAAACTCCGCCTTCACTTATTAGATGGTTTTTTGTTTGGCACTTATTTATTGGCACATATTTCCTTATTCACCGTATTAGCCTCTCAAGATAAACTCTTTCTCGCCATTACCCTGGGCCTTATTCCCTTTTCATACATTGCCATCGCGGTGTGTATCACTCTGAAAAACAGGCCTACTACTAAGCCTGACGTCAACCATAAAAATAAGAAGCCGTGCGAAAAGAAATCACAACAAAGACCTAATATCTTAATGATTGGCTCCGATACACTGCGATCGGACCACCTAAGTGCCCACGGCTATCGGAGAGATACAACACCCTTTATTGACAGCTTAGTAAGTAAAGGGGTGTATTTTAAAAATTGTTTCGTACCCATTGCCAGAACAGCACCTAGCCTAACCTCGCTATTTACAGGCTGCTGGCCAAACACCCATAAGGTCAAGACCAATTACTGCTCCCAGCAGCAAGTAGCAGCAATGACGGAACTCGGCCTGGGCAGCCTGCTCTCAGAGCATGGCTACCAGACCAGTGTTATTAGTGATTGGGCTGGTAGTGATTTTGGTAAATTTGATTTCGGCTTTCAGCGCAAGGACCTCCCCGAAGACCAGTGGAATTTGAAATACCTAATTCGCCAGGGCCCTAAAGACATACGCTTACTGTTGTCACTCTTTTGCCACAACCCACTGGGTAAACGCCTATTACCCGAACTTTACTATCTTGCTGGCATTCCCTTAACCCAGCAACTTGGTAAATCAGCGCGAAAGGAAATTGACTTTCTGGCAAGTCAAAATCAACCCTTCTTACTCAATGTATTTATGGGCACGACACACCCACCCTTTGCCAGTAACTACCCCTTTTATTCGAAATACGCAGATGGCAGCTATACAGGAAAGTCACGATTTTGCATGTCGCGTCTTACCACACCCGAAGAAATTATTGAAAGCCAACAAGAACCACAGGAAGCATTCGACCTTGAGCAGGTAATTGCTCTATATGATGGCTCAATTCGACAGTTTGACCATGAGGTTGAAGAAATTATCACGCATTTAGAACGATCAGGCCTGAGTGATAACACGATCGTGGTCATATACAGTGATCATGGCATTGACTTCTTTGAAGGTGATACATGGGGACAAGGCAACAGTATCGCTACCGATGCAAGTGCAAAAACGCCCTTCATCATTCGCACCCCTGGCTTGAAGAAGCATCAAATAGTCGCTGACAAAATAAGAAACATCGATATTATGCCAACACTACTGGAGCTAGTTGACGTTGATATACCCGACACAATTGATGGTATATCCCTTTCACCTGTACTCCTCGGGAAAGATAGCCTCTGTAACTTACCCATAATCTTTGAAACAGGACTATGGCTAGCACGACCGCCAATGCAACGAAAAGACCATCTCAGCTATCCAAACATTTTCGATCTAATCGAAATACCAGACAAAAAATCCGGTACTTTAGCTCTTAGAAGTGAATACGCTGCCGCAATTGAAAATGCACGGGACTGGTTTGTCTGGGTCGATAACTGGATTTTAAAATGCTACCCCCTAAAAAACGGACCTAGATATGAATTATTTAATACAACAGATGATTCAGCCTGTAAACAAAACGTTGCTAACCTACACCCCAATATTGTCGAAAAATTAAGTGCGCTAAAGGAGTAGGTAGCAAATCACGTTAGAATTAATTATCTAATTGACCTTTTTCTGTCTTCTCAACAGAGACTTTGAATTCGGCTTTATTTTTAGCCCCTGATTTATAATCCTCCTGGCTGCATCAATATCCCCCAGCTTGATATAAGTGTCGATCAAGGAAAGATGAACAGCTATGTTTTTAGGAGCAAGTGTCAGGGCTTGATTATAATCTGCTAGGGCCGCCACCCTATCGCCACGTGCACTATATACTTCACCTCGTTTTAGAAAAGTGAATGATCTATATCTTTTGTTTTTTATATGACCAAGAGTGTAGGTAAAATGCCTTTCGGCATCCTCAAGGGCATACTTCTTTGACCTTTTATTAGAAAAATTCAATTTTGCATGATTTAATGCATTAAGTCCCGGGCAAAGGTGGTTCATCCAAATCCTCTCTTGCTGGGGCACCCCTTTAATACCAGTTTTGCAAAACTTAGGCAGCAATTTCATTTCAGAAGCTGAAATTTCAAAATAATTTTTTACAGCATAACTATCACTGCCCATTGAAACCAATAGACAAATACAAAGAAATCGTAAGTATTTAAATAATCGACTACCCATATAACACCTCATTTAACCAACCTTAGACACTGTTCGTTCTGCAACAGCCTCCCAGGAAAAATCAGTGATGGCTCTATTCATGGCGTTCCGACCTAGTTTTTCCCGATACAGATCATCTTCTAACACTTGTTTCAGGCCTTCTGTAATTCGTCCGAGGGACTCCCCGTCGACGCGTATTCCTGTCTTTCCATCTAGCACAGCTGAACCCGTGCCGCCGGCTAGGCCAGCAATTGAAGGGTTTCCGCAAGCAGCGGCCTCGAGGAAAACCAAACCAAAACCTTCTGTATCACCATCAATTTCTCTATTCGGCATCGCAAAAATATCGCAAGCGTTATACCAGCGCGGTAAGTCGATCGCTTCGACATGACCAAGAAAATACACTCGGTCTCTAACACCATATTCCTCCGCTAAGTTTCTAAGATATTGATCATCTTCACCAATGCCAATCAGCACATATTTCACGTCTAGACCGGACTCAAGTAATGCAGGAAGCGCCTTGATAACCTGATCAAAGCCTTTCCTGCGGCTTAAACGACCAACGGATAAAACCATAGACTGTTCATCTGATAGATTTATAGATTTTCGCAAATCCGAGCAATCCAAATGCGGGGTAAAACGATGAATATCAACCCCAGGGTTTATCTGTACAATTTTTTTCTCATTAACATCTAGTTGAATTAACTCTTGGCGTGTAAATTCACTGTTGGCTATCACCACATCTGCGTGGCGATAGGTAAAACACATTACTCGAAACTTCAACGCTTGTCGCCAAGTTGTAATCTCTTCACCATGCGCATAAATGACAATCTTTTTTCTTAGCAACTTACCCACAACTAACGCTACAAGCCCTTCAGGAAGTACCCGCCCTGCATGAACTTCCTTAACTTTAGACTTGGCAGCAATACCAAGTGAAAACACAAACAATTTGAGATACATGCCTAATGATTCTGGCTTTAACCACCATACCCTTTTTAAATCAACTCGATAGATACTATTCGGATGAATATCGTCAATAGCATTACTTCCCTCTACTTTTGCTGTAACTATATGGATGTTTTTACCACCTAAACGACGATAAACTTCGTCAAACCAAATAGCCGTACCGCCCTTTGTCGGTAAAAACAACTCACTGATCACTAATATTTCGTGCTTAATTAACGCCATGTATTTACAACCGACAATGTTTTAACAAAAATAAAAATTCCACTGATATACAACCATTTACGCATAACATCACAAGCCCATAATCTAGCCATAAATACCAGCAAGCGGTTTAATATCCGCCTATCAATCACACTTCCTTCACAATCAGTATCAAGGTACATATCCCCAAGCTCGCTCGTTGATATAAACCGTAAAGCTGGGAAGCCCACTATCGCACATTGGATACATTGCTCTAATTCAACTAGGCTGAGTTTACTTTGTCTCTCATGATCACAAAAATTAAAACGATGGATCTCCAGAAGAGTAGGCCTACCCAGCCTTGTATTTTCATCCATTGCAAGCATTGCCTGTTCTACTGTATGCCCTAGTGCAGGTTCAAAATAATCATTTCTTACAATGTAAGTTAATCCAGCGATCGACTTCATACTATTGTAAATCAACTTTCCACCGACACCCATTACGCCCTGGGCATCTCGGCCTGTGGCAATAAAACCAGGGGTAACTAGATACTCCAAGCCAAAAGAACGCCAACTCAACTCCACCTTCTCATTCCAAACAAAGGTTGGGGGCACAACGACTCTTGCCAATTGATTGAAAAGCGCACGAAAAGTGGCAACTTCCTCTTCAACAGCCTTGATTATTTCTACTTGTGATAATGAACAATCCCCGCCCCCCATAAACCAACGACTTTGTAAGCTATCAGGTAGTAGTTCAGTTCTAAGTGGAAGATCTATATCCAATAATGATTTGACCTCATCACTGTCGTTTATCGCCTTCATCAGATTTTTTGGCCAATAGTGCTCCATGCCATGGAGTTGCACAGAAAACACCCCCCTTTCAATTCCATGCTTAATTTCTTTTAATATTAAACTATATTTCGCTTCGCCTAATGTTTCGCAATAATAAGACTTATAACCTGATGCTTTAATTTTCAAACTATTCGGCACAGCCAAAATAACACCCAAAGTCATTACTGGATTGCGACCTAGACCATCACTATATCTGCCCAAAAGATTCGCAATTAAGTTCAACTGACGAGCATCCTCAGCCCTGCCCGGCCCCCAATCATCACTCTCGAAAATCAAAATCGGCTTCTTTAATACGGGCTCCTTCCAACTGGCTACTATCACTTGCCTATAACGCAAACTCAACACTAGTATCCAAAAAAACACCCATATCAGACTTGCAACTATCAACTCTAAGACCATAACAATGGCACCTTTCAACTTACTTTCTATGGATGCTATTGCCGAGTCGGCGAGAATATGGGGTTCTAGCGGGCTCATCCGGCAAAGATGCCACTTCACCATTTTTATCTTCCAAAGCATCCTTTAGTAACTTGCTACAAATGATCACGATAGCAATTAAATTATAATACAAGTCAAAATATGCAAGCCCCAAAAAAGCACCCGATGCAGCATAACCAATCAGGCATACCTGAAGCATTGCCATAAGATCCGACATCCATTGGAAACCCTCTACCTTTTTCGATTCCTTAATTATCCTTGAACAAGACAACAGCGTGAACAAACCCAACAGCAGGAATAAAAACAGCCCAATAAAACCGTGCTCACCCAATACTTCAAAATAAATACTATGTGCATCATGGACATCATTGCGATTTGGCCCGTACAACCAAAACGTTGCTCGCTGAAAAGCCTCAAACCCTCCGCCAAACAGCTCAGATTTTGCAAGGTTAAAAGCCATACCCCAAGCATTGAAACGACCCATAACTGATTGATCTACTTCCGCATCATCAATTGTCGCCATACGGCTATGCCATGTCTCAGGCATAAACGAAATTATTGCTGGAACTATCACTAACAGGCTTAACAATAACGGAATTTTGCTTCGACTTTTTAATATCAACACAAAACCCATAGCCGCTAAACCTACTAAAGCTCCTCTAGATTGAGTTCCTATGACCGAGACTACGCAAAGTAACATAGTAATCATCAAACCTCTTTTGATAAAAAAGTTGGCCGTATTCAATTGCAGATAGCGGATCAGAGGAATCGTCATAATCAAGGCTAGGCCAATTTCATTATTCCCATAGATAAAGGTGCCACTTGGCCCATATACCGCATATGCACCACCTGTCAAAATTGTGAAAATACCACCTTTAAACCCATACAACCCTAACGATAACGCAATAATCCATACCATGGCATGAACATACTCTTTCTTATTCATGATAATAATGGTAACAAATGTCATCAATTGAATTTTCCACACTTTATTCCATTGCCCCCATGCCAGGTCGGGGTACATGGAAAATAGCGTTGTAATTAGCATCCAGCCTATAAACACCATCAGGACTACTGTTTCTCTAGTTTGTGGTATTTTTTTCTCGGATTTTGAGATTAACAAACTAAATAAAATTGTTAATGCTGTTAGTTGAGCAAAAGGAAAATCGTGAGCAAAACCCCACGATAGCTTGTGGGGGTTCATATAACCCAACCAACACCACAATAAGATACCAATGTACGGGCGCTTAAAGATAAAGGGCAAGGTACCAAAAACTATCAAGAGAACAAATATGTCACGCATTTAAATTACTAGCCTTTTATTACATATTTCGAAGCTAACTATAGCCTCGTTGTTTAATTACCAGCCCTTACCTCATTCACTTCCTAATTGGCAAAGAGCTAATTTCTTTATCATTCTCATTGAATTATCCGCTTCAAGAACTAATCACGCCTAAACTTTAATATCACCACTTTTTCTCGCCACCACCGCAAACTGCAAAAAGCGAATATCACTCAGCAAACCAAGACTTAACAGGCTAAGAATTTTCACTTTTCTTTTTCGGCTGCCATGAATCCCCTTGAGTTGTGCAATAGTAAATCCAGCATCTTCAAACATATCTTTGATTGATTCACAGGTGAAGAAACGCAAGTGGGTTCGATCTAAAATACCCGAATCGACGTAGCGCCATTGCTTCTTAAAGATCAGTTGATACAGGTTTCTGAAATGTCGCACATTGGGAATGGAGGCAACCACTGAACCACCGGGTTTTAGCTTGTTTTTTACCTTTTCTAAAAACAGGAAGGGGTCAATGAGATGCTCAAGGCTGTCATTAAAAATTATCACATCAAAATACCCATCGGGCAGCTCATCAACTAAGTGCTCAGCATTACCGACAAGGACTTTATCGAGTGTTTGCCGTGCGGTTTCACCCGAGGGTGGATGAATTTCCAGGCCCCAATACTCATCCACTTTACCCTGAGCCTTCAGCGCTGTGCCAAAGGCGCCATCACCACAGCCCACTTCAATAGCCGTTTTTATGCCCTCTGGGATAAAGGGCAGCATTTCATCGCGACCCGCTCGGTAATATTTCTGAGCAACTTCTTCTTTACTTTTCTTGCGCTTTTTACTCAACGAACGGCACCTGCATTAGCTAATTTTTATCGATACGCAGTATAAAGCCTTCATCGATTCCTACAATAACAAACCACGAATATCACTCAACAGAGCCACTAACTCCGTCATATAGCGCCCGGCATCACCACCGTTCACCACCCGATGATCATAGGAGAGCGACAAGGGCAGCATATTGCGCGGTACGAATTCACTGCCGTTCCACTGGGGTTTGATCTGAGCTTTTGAGACACCCAGTATCGCCACCTGGGGAGTATTGACGATAGGTGTAAAACCCTGCCCGCCCATAGCACCGAGGCTTGAAACGGTAAAACAACCGCCCTGCATCTCATTGACGGTTAGCTTACCGTCGCGGGCTTTTGCCGCCAGCGAGGCTATTTCCTCAGCCAGCTGCCAAAGGCTTTTTTGATCGACGTCTCTAATCACCGGTACCAGCAAGCCTCGCGGTGTATCGACGGCCATGCCAATATGCAGATAGTGTTTTTGAGTATAGTTGGCGCCGTCACTGTGAATGGAGCGGTTCAAAACGGGGTTATGGGCCAGTGCCACCGCACAGGCTTTGAGAATAAAGGCGACCGGTGTTAGCTTCACCTGGCGGGCTTCACCCTCCGCTTTAAGGGACTTTCGAAAGCTTTCCAGCTCGCTAATATCGGCATCATCAAACTGGGTAACGTGGGGCACGTTGAGCCAGCTGCGATGCATATTAGTGGCGATGAGCTTTTCAACCTTACTCATGGCCACGACATCGCAAGCACCAAATTGGCTAAAGTCGGTATCGGGGACGGCGGGAATACCCGAGCCGCTTGCAGCTGAGCCTGAGCTTTGCTGTGCAAGCGTTTGCTTTACGTAGGCCTGAATATCTTCTTTGAGAATACGGCCCCGGGGGCCAGTACCACTAACGTTGGCAAAATCGACACCCATTTCTCGGGCCAGCTTTCGCACGAGCGGGCCAGCGTAGACTGATGTTTCATCGTCTTCAGTCGATGCCGCAGGAGACGGCGTTTCCACAATCGCCGACGCTTTTTTCTGAGGAGAAGGGATTTCAGGCGGTGCTTGTGTCACTTCCAGGGTTGCTGAAACAGGCTGTGGGCTGGATGACTCTTGCTCTGCGGCAAGTCCCGTGGATTTTGATGGTTCAGCCGATTGTTCCGCCTCTGTGGAAGTATCACTACCTTCGACAACGTCCAGTTCAACCAGCGGCACCCCCTCCACTGTAATTTTGTCGCCTTCTTTCACCAGCAGCTTTAACACTTTACCGGCGAGCGGCGCAGGTATTTCCATCGTCGCCTTATCCGATTCCAGCACCACCAGGGTCTGCTCAACGTCAATGCTATCGCCAACGGCGACAGAAACCTCAATAACTTCGACTTCTTCAGCACCACCCAGGTCGGGTACAATAATTATTTCGCTAGCCACGCCTTACCTCTCGCAATTTATTATTTGGCTGTAGGGGACAAGATCACAAAAGTATTGGATCTATTTTATTGGCATCAATACCCAGGGCTTCAATCGCAGAGTTAACGACCTCAGCTTTCAGCTGCCCTTCCTTGTGCAGACTATAGAGAGCGGCAATAACAATATAGCGCCGATCAACCTCAAAGAAGTCACGCAATTTAGCCCGTGTATCACTGCGGCCAAAACCATCGGTGCCAAGGGTTAAAAATTGCGACGCTATAAATGCCCGCAACTGTTCGCTATAGGCTTTAAGGTAGTCCGTCGCCGCCACTACGGGGCCATCATGCCCGGCTAATTGCTGAGTAATGTAGGGCACTTTGGGTTCTTTGAGGGGGTTTAATAAATTCCAGCGTTGGCAGCTTTGCCCCTCGCGGGTCAATTGATTAATGCTGGGCAAACTCCAGACATCACTGCTAACTCCATAATCATCGCGGAGCATCTCGGCCGCCGCTCTGACTTCATTTAATATTGTACCCGAGCCCATTAACTGTACTTTTTTAGCCGCTTTTTTCGCGACCTTTTTAGCCACTACTTCATCCAATAAATACATGCCCTGAATAATGCCCTCTTCGGCACCGGTGGGCATTTCCGGGTGAAGGTAGTTTTCGGTCATGGTGGTGATGTAGTAAAAACAATTCTCTTTGGCTTCGAACATGCGCCGCAGGCCATCCTGAATAATCACCGCCAGCTCATAGCCGTAGGTCGGATCGTAACTACGGCAATTGGGAATGGTATTGGCCAGCAAGTGGCTGTGGCCGTCCTGGTGCTGCAGACCCTCACCATTAAGGGTGGTGCGCCCAGCCGTAGCGCCGATCAAAAAGCCCCGCGCCTGAATATCCCCTGCCGCCCAGGCCAGGTCGCCAATGCGCTGAAAGCCAAACATCGAGTAAAAAATATAGAAGGGAATCACCGGGCAATCGTAATTACTGTAGGCCGTGGCGTGGGCGATCCAGGCCGACATAGCACCGGCCTCGGTGAGGCCCTCCTCCATAATCTGGCCTTTTTTGTCCTCTTTGTAATAGAGCATTTGGTCTGCATCGTGGGGTTCGTAACGCTGACCGGCGGAGGAGTAAATACCCAACTGGCGGAACATACCCTCCATACCAAAGGTTCGCGCCTCATCGGGTACGATGGGCACAATGCGCTGACCAATTTCTTTATCCTTCACCAGGGTCGACAATATTCTGACAAAGGCCATGGTGGTGGAAATAGAGCGCTTGCCGGTGCTTTGTAATTGCTTGGCAAAAGCCGTCAAAGGCGGTATTTGCAAGGCGCTAAATTCTGTCTGTCGCGAAGGCAGGTAGCCACCAAGGGCCTCGCGCTGTTTGCGCATATAGTTCAGCTCGGGGCTGTCTTCCGGGGGTCGGTAGTAAGGTACATCGACCAGCTCATCATCACTAATCGGCAGGCCATAGCGATCGCGAAAGTTCTTCAAACTTTGCATGTCGAGTTTTTTAACCGAGTGGGTATCGTTGGCCGCTTCACCCGACTCACCCATGCCGTAGCCCTTTACGGTCATCGCCAAAATTACCGTCGGTTGACCCTTGTTTGCAGCAGCCTCCGCGTAGGCCGCATAAACCTTATAGGGGTCGTGACCACCGCGATTGAGATACATAATATCGTCATCACTGAGATCGGCGACCAGCTCCAGTAACTCGGGATATTTACCGAAAAAATGCTCTCGCGTGTAAGCGCCACCTTTATATTTATAGTTCTGCAGTTCGCCGTCGCAAACCTCATCCATGCGTTTTTGCAGCAGTCCCGTGGTGTCTTTTTCAAACAGTGAATCCCAGAGTCGCCCCCAAACCACTTTAATCACATTCCAGCCGGCACCGCGAAAAACGCCCTCAAGTTCCTGAATAATTTTGCCGTTGCCGCGCACTGGGCCATCGAGCCGCTGCAAATTACAGTTGACGACAAAGGTCAGGTTTTCCAGATTTTCTCGCCCGGCCAATGAAATAGCACCGAGGGATTCCGGCTCATCGCACTCACCATCGCCGAGGAAGGCCCAAATTTGCCGATCACCCCGTGGCGCCAAACCTCGAGCCGACAGGTAGCGCATCACGTGGGCCTGATAAATCGCCTGTATTGGCCCCAGCCCCATCGACACCGTGGGAAACTGCCAGTAGTCCGGCATTAACCAGGGGTGGGGGTAGGACGACAGACCATTGCCGTCGATCTCGCGGCGGAAGTTATCGAGCTGAGTTTCGTCAAAGCGGCCCTCAAGAAAAGAGCGCGCATAAATACCCGGTGCACAGTGACCCTGAAAATACACCAGATCACCCAACTGGCTGTCAGTTTTAGCACGGAAAAAATAATTAAAACCGATATCGTAAAGCGTGGCCGCCGACAGGAAACTGGCGATATGGCCGCCCAAACCCTCATCATTTTTATTGGCCCGCATCACCATCGCCAGGGCATTCCAGCGGATTAAAGAGCGGATGCGCCGCTCCATAAACAAGTCGCCGGGCATGCGTTTTTCACGATTGAGGGGCAAGGTATTTCTAAAGGGCGTGGTAATAGCCCGCGGCAGGGGTAGATCGTAATCGTAGGCCTGATCAATCAGTTGCTTGATCAAAAAAGCGGCGCGCTCTTCGCCCTGGGTTTTGATCACCGCATCGAGAGCGTCGAGCCATTCCTTCGTTTCAACCGGGTCTTCATCAACCCATTGCCTTATTTTTACCAGGCTCTGCTCTAGTTCACTCATAGTCTATGTCTCTACCTATCGCCTATTGACAAGGCTCACTCTCGAGTTCACGAATCAAACATACAACAAAAACCAGCTATTCGCTTTAATCCGCAGTAATTATTAAATTGTAGTTAATTTACATAAACTGCTCAACACCGCAGGCACTAAGCACGACAAAACAGCGACTTAAATCCCAATCCATTGTTAATAGGGCTTATATTCCGCTAATTTATTTACCTATTATTGCGGATAACGGTAGTTCCCCTCGCTTGCGGTCTTCAACTGTTGGCGATCAAGACCCTCGGTAGCGGCCTTTTTAGCGCCGTCATCGAGGGTTGTCACCCATAGCGCCCGACGACTTTGCCCCAGTAAACGCCGGTAGGCATCCAGCAAACTCTCTTTACTCACCGCTCGCACCTGCTCTGCCAGTTGGGGTCTGAAATCAAAGTCATCAAAACCCAGTTGCAGAGACTCCCAGTGGCGTGCGCTCAGCTCCGCCAGGCTTTTTGGTGTCTCTTCAATATTAACCAGTACAGAGCGGCGATAGCGTTCCAGCTCTGCCTCGCTCAAACTCTCAATCACCTCTTCAAAGCCACTTATAAAGCCGTCAATTTCCGTGCGCAATTGCTGCGCACTGACCACCGGCGACTGAATAAAGAACATCAGGCCCGGCACGCGCTGGCGGTGCGCCAAACGACTGCCCACCACATAACCGAGTTTTTTCTCGGTGCGCATTTCACTGTAAAACGGTGCGGACATCATGCCATCGAGTACCGCCACCTGGGCGCGCTCGCGCAGGCTGTCATCACCCCCCTGAATATAGAGTACGGCACTACTGTCGTCGTGCTCGACCGGAATCTGCCGCAAGGGAACCGGCTTTGCCGACTTTAATTTCAGCACGGAATAGTCCAGCTCGAGATCACCCCCGCTGCCCAGTTGCAAGCGACTCAGGGTATTCGACGCCATCTCCTGCGCGACCTCTGGGCTCAGTACCCCACCGACATAAAACTGGGTATGACCTTTCTTAAAAAGGCTGCCGCTAAAGGTTTGCATATCATCCATGGCAACCGTCGTCAGCTGCTCAGCCAAGTCAATCACCCGACAATTACCCCGCAGCAGTGGGTCCAGCTCGGAAAATACCCGGCGTATGGGCCATTGCTTGAGACTATTGCGACCCTCGCGAATCAGTTGCTCTTTGACGCGCTGAAAACGGGTTGTATCCCAGTCGGGCTGCGCCATCACTTTGAGTATTCTGTCCAGCAACACCGGCTGTTTATCGGCGTAACCGGCCATTGAAATAGCGATGCCATTACTCCAGCGCGACAGGCCATAGTTGAGCCCGGCGAGGCGTGCGGCGTACAGGCCCGCATCGAGCTGGTCTTCAACCAAGGCGATATACAGCTCAGCCTTTGCCTCTACCTCACAACTCGACATGGTGGGAATGGCCAGCTGGGCTGAGAAACTCACACGCGGAGTCGCAAACTGATTATCGGCGTAATACCAAAGCTGCGTCTGCTTTGCAGCACCTCCTTCGTCACCCTTGAAGAGTGGCAGCCGCAGCGGATTATGCGCGTCACCACCCTTGCCGCTCACGGGAAAGGCCGTGGCTAAAAAGACATTAGCGCCCGGCAAACTCAAATCACCCGACAGCGCTGATGCCTGAGGGGCTTTGCTCCCGGCCAGTCGCTGATAAGGCGCACCATAGCGTCGGGATGCCTTATCGTTAAGCTCAAACTCCGGTGCCACCCAGGTCACCAACGCGTTATCGGGGCGCAAATAGCCGGCAAACTTTTTGATTAAAGCGGCATCAAAATCGTCGTATAAAAAATGACCGCGCAGCACTTCCCGGGGCGGGTAGTCGTGCAGGGCGACACTCAAGCCCTGCACATAAGAGGACGCGGCACTCTTATCCAAAAAGCGAAAGGCACTGTGCTGCAGCTGTGTTAATTCATCATAGCGCCAGGCTTCAATACCCTGCTCGGTGGTCAGTATCAGCCATTGATACAAAAGCGCGAGCACCTGCTGACGCTCGGCAATGCCCTGGGGCGTCAAGCCAATAGAGATGGCAAAAGCCGCGCCTTCGCGAGAATCAAAGGCCGGGCCGGCACTCAAACTTTCAACAAGGCCCTGGGCCTTCATCACCGCGAGAAAACTGCCCTCGCTTTCACCACCCAGCAAATGACCAAGAAACGACAGCGGCCCCTGACGCCAATATTCCCTGGCCGATGGCATGGGGAATAACAGGCTTAATTCACGCTTTTCTTTTTCCGGGGTAATCGCAACCTGCAGCGGCAGCTTAGCGGCAAATAAGGGCTCGCCGGATGCCTCAACGTGTGTATTGTGATTTTCCACCGCGCTGAAACGGCTCTTTACCGCCGCCTCAAGTTGGTCCAGCGATTCATTGCCTAGCACTACCAAGGTCATTAAATTAGCCGAGTAATAACGCTGGTAAAAAGCCAGCAAGTCCGGTCTTATCGGTCGTGGATCATCGTTAACCAGGGTCTGCAGATTGCCCACAGAAAATTTGGCCAGTGGATGTTTCGGGTTGATCAATTCGGACAGCACATCCCATTCCCGACGGCTATCGTCCTTAATTTTCAGCTGATATTCCGAGTCCACCGCATGGCGCTCACGGTCGACATATTTGGCATCAAAACGCGGCGCGACAAAAAACTGCGCAAAACGGTCGAGGGTGTCGAGTAGATAAGCCGAGTCGACATTAAAGAAATAATTGGTCTGCTCAAGGCTGGTATAGGCGTTGTGCTGGCCGCCGTGCTCACTGATATAGGCCTGGTATTCGCCGGCCTCCGGGTATTTATCCGTGCCGAGAAATAACATGTGTTCGAGAAAGTGGGCCAAACCCTCGCGTTCGATCGGGTTTTGAAAGCTACCCACATGTACGTTGAGTGAGGCCGCACTTTTTTCCGCTTTAGTATCGGAAACCAACAGCACTTTCATTTTATTATCGAGCTGAAAATAACGGTACTGGCGTTCATCATTGGGGCTGCGCAGCACTGCCACCTCGCCGCCCTCCTTCGCACGGCCCTCCTGCCACCAACTCGATTTTTCGCCTGTGGACTCAGCTTGAATCAAAGGGGCAAACAGCATAGCGGCAACGACAAATAACAACGCGATCGAATGTTTAGGAGGCATAACTATTTCCAGGTTCAGGCTACTGCCTGTTTAATAAGGGCCTTGATTAGAGCTTTAAATTTCATTATTTAAAACGGCGAATTATTCAGACAACAGTTCTGGCGCATCATTGCGTGGCCAGGCGTTATAAAGTGCTTTCACCAGCGTCGCAACACCAGCACCGCGAGAATAATCAGAATGGGGTGAAGATTGACCGCCTCCGAAAACAACAGGGGCACCAGCACGTTGCCATCGATAAATTGAATCACGCTATAGGCAAAGAAGAGCCAGAAGAAATCCCCGCTCCAACCCCACTGAAACAAACCCACCAGCACCACAGGCACCGTGACCACCGCCGCGCCGATATAGGGAATCACCACCGACAGACCGACCATCAGGGCCAGCAGTGCCGCATAGTTAACCCCCAACAACACGAACCAGATATAGGTGGCCGCCCCCACCAAAATCACCTCGATGGCCTTGCCCCGCACATAGTTGGCAATTTGCACCGTCATTTCACTCCACACCAGCTTCATCACCGGGCGACGCTCGGGTAATAGTGAGGCGATACTTTGCATCAGTTGATCGCGATCTTTGAGCATAAAGAACACCAGCAGTGGCACCAGCACCAGATAAATCAGCACCATCATCACGCCGGGAAAGATCCCCATGGAAAAACCCAGCGCCGCCTCGGCAAACTGAGCCGACTCCTGCTGTGCATAGGCGATAAACTCACTGAGGCGCGCCTCGGAAATCAAGTGGGGGTAGCGCTCAGGCAGCAGTAGCACCGCTTCCTGCCAGTGCACAATCATCCCCGGAACAGATTGCAGCAGACGACTCAACTGTTCAATCACGATGGGAAAAAGAAAAATCACCACCAGTAAAAACAAGCTGATAAATGTGCTGAACACCAGAGCCACCGCCAGCAAGTGAGGCAAGTGCCAGCGCTTGAGTAAACTCACCAGCCCCTGCAACAGAAAGGCCAGTACTACCGCCGCCAAAAATGGCGCCAGCACCTGCCCCATGGTGACGATCACCAACAGGGTGAGCGCCATCAGAATAACCAGTAACACGGCCTCCTCATCGGCAAAATAGCGGTTAATCCAGCTATCGACGACTTTCCACATACTCTTTCCTTTTTATAAGCTCTTTACAGTCTGATTTGCATCGGGGTCCCAGGAGGGACACTCCTCTGAAAGACGGCGACTGAACGAGGGGCCATAATAATAGTCGAAGCTTTGACTAGCGATACGTTAAACTGCAAATAAACAAAATTTGTTCAACTTTGTTCAATAAAGAACGAGTGAGCAAAGCTCACGGCCAAGGACTCTCGAATATCGTGCCATTTTCCCCGCAAAAATTTTGCCTCAGCCTGATCTGTATTCTCGGCCTCAGCCTCTTGCCGCTGACCACTCATCAACAGGCCAGCGCTAATGACATCAAACTACCCACACTGGGCGACACCACCTCGGGCATTGTCTCCCTGCAGCAGGAGCACGAACTGGGCCGCGCCTGGCTGAAGATGTTTCGCAGCCGCGTCGCCACACTCAACGACCCGCTGATGCAGGATTATATCGAGAATTTAATTTACCGCCTGGCCAGCCACAGCGAAATGATGGACCGACGGCTCGAGCTAATCGTCGTCAACAACCCCACCATGAACGCCTTTGCGGTACCCGGCGGCGTGGTCGGCGTGCACACCGGCCTGTTTTTGTATGCCGAAAACGAAGCGCAGCTGTCGTCGGTACTGGCCCACGAACTCGCCCACCTCAGCCAACGGCACTTTGCCCGCAACCTGGCCAATCGCAAGGCCAGTTCCTACACCACCATGGCCGGCATGTTAGTGGGACTGATACTCGCGGCAACGGTGGGCGGCGATGCCGGTATGGCCGCGATGACCATGACCCAGGCCTCCGCCATGGACAGCGGCCTGCGCTTTTCGCGCCAGTACGAGCAAGAGGCCGACCGGCTGGGCATCGACACCCTCTATCGTGCCGACATGGACCCCAAGGCCGTCCCCGCGATGTTTGAACGCATGCTGGCAGCGACCCGCTACATTGGCCGGCGGCCACCGGAATTTCTGCTCACCCACCCCTTGTCAGAGAAACGTGTTGCCGATGCCCGCGGCCGCACCAGTAAACTGCCCGTGCGCTACTACCCCGACAATCTCGACTACCACTTGATCCGCACCCGCGCCCTCATCGCCATCGACGGCAATGCCCAGCGCTCCATCAATCGTTTTAACAACGAAATCCAGGGCCACTCACTGTCAAGCGAAGCCGCCACCTATGGTCTGGCGCTGGCCCAGTCGGCTGCCGGTCGCCACCAAAAAGCGAAAAAAACCCTGCAAAGCCTGCTCGATAAATCGCCGCAACGCTTTATCTATCAATTCAGCGCCATTGAACTAGAAAGAGCCAGCGAGGACTTTACGCAAGCCTTTGCCGCCATCGACAAGCTCAGTATCAACTACCCCGACAACTATCCATTAAAGACCGAGCTGGCCGAAACCCTGTTGCAAAATCGTCAGTACGCACAGTCCGAACAGGTGCTGGAAAAGCTCAGCCGTCAAAGGCCCAACGACCCCGACGTGTGGTTCGAGCTGGCGGAAACCAGTGGTCTGGCGGGCAACATCCCCGGAGTCCATATTGCCCGGGCGGAATACTACATCCTCACGGGCGCCTTTAAAAAAGCCCGCGAACAACTGAGCTACGCCAAAAGGCTGGTGCGTCAGGATTTCAAGCAAACAGCCGTCATCGATCAGCGCCTGCGTGATTTAAACACCATGGAAGCGCGGATGAAAAAACTCTAAAGGATGGCCGCTAGCCAAGCGGTTTATTGCAGCGGTGGCAGGCGCCGACAGAGGGCCTCGGAATAAAAACCCAGAACAAACTCGCGGCAGGCGTGCCAAAACGCCGACAGCAGCAAGAGTGCGCCACCAATGGTCAATGCCGCAAAGGCAAAGCTTAAACTCACAACGCCGTACTCCTGCAACAGGGTATTAAAGGCATAGAGCACATAGGCCAGCGCCGAAACCATCAGGGCTCGGCGATCGATGCTCAGCGACACCAGGCCGATACAACAATAAAGCAGGGTGATTGCCAGCGCCGTCAGCAAGTTCATTTGCTGATCGAAAGCCCCCAGCAATGAAAAAATAGGATGCACCATCAACGGCGCGGCAACGAGGTGCAGCCAAAAGGCAACATCGCTGCGCCGGGTTAGGCGCTGCGTGTCGGAGGCATCCCAACGCATGCCCGCAATAAAAACCCCAACACCGCCAATAAAGGCAAGCAAAGCCCACCCGTCTTTGGCAGCGGGTACTAAGCCCATTAATAAGGCGATCAGGGCAAACACCAAAACGGCCATGCCCGCGGCAACGGTGATCGGCACCTGAAAGCGCTGCCAGTGCAACCAGGCCGCCCCCGCCCCGACAGCACAGCCAAAGCCGATACCGAGTTCTTCCGCTAGCCCAAGATTATTTAGCCGCATAATGCCACCGAGCGCAGTGCCACCGACAAACGCTAGCCCGAGATTTTTTAGCAGCATAATGCCGCAGAGCGCAGCGCCACCGACAAACGCTAACAATAAGACAATCGAAGGCAGCGCCATACGCCGCACGCGAGTAAAGTATTCCGCCAGCGCCCAGGCGCTAGCGGCCTGCAAAAAAGCGCCGAGCCAGGGCGCGATAACGGCGCCTATCCAGTTGACGGAGACCAGTAACAGCGCGCAGGCGATGACCACGAAAATATCGTTGAAACCGCTGATAAAACGAAAGTGCTCATCGTCGACGGCGGGGACTTGCCTGAGCTGTGCAACGTGCTCGCGAAAGGCTGCGACCGCATCGGTATTAAACACCCCTGCCTCAACGGCCGAAGCCAAGTCTTCATCACTGTACATACGCTCTCTTACTTCCTGTTCGCAGGCACCGAGCGCTCGAGCCCGGCGCTGATGACACTGGCGCCTGCTCCGATTTTCGTTACGCAGCAGCCAAGCTATTATTGCCGCTACCCAGGGCGCCTTCGTTGCGCACTTCACCGAGGGGTTGCAGGGTGGCCTCCATTTCGCCTACTAACTCGTCGTCTCCGCCGGCGTGCATAATTAAACTGGCCTCGCGGGCATTGGCAATACGGCCCTCAAGTGGTGCCTCCATCACACGCACGCCGCGCCTGGCACCCTCTTGGCCAAGATGTTGAATAGCCGCCGCCGAGGTGGTCGACATATCAATATAAATAGCGCCCTCGGCCAGGTTGCTAAAGAGACCATTTTCACCCAGCACCAGCGCGTCAACTTGCTGTTGGCCGGGCAGGCAGGTAATCACCACATCGCAGAGCTGACCCACTTCTTTCACCGTATCGACCCATTTGGCGCCCTGTCGTTCAAGATTGCTCGCTTCTTCTCGCGTCAGATCGTGAATCACCATCTTCGAACCCGCCGCCAGTAAATTGACCACCATGGGATTACCCATGCGGCCCAGACCAATAAATCCAATTTTCATCTTAGTGCTTCCATATTATTGTTTTTCGCCAGCGAGACTGACCATTTATAATTTCAAGCATTACCAAGTATTAGTGAAATAGCCGGAATTTAACAGCGATTAATCAGCCGACTTTAACAGCAGTGGATTCTCAACCCTTTCACTTGTGAGCCCGCATGGCTTGCGACATAATTACCGGCTAACGCGAGGTAAAGCGGGTTTATTCTGCCGCTTTCTCTTCCACAGCAACACCACACGTATTGGCCCCCTTATGAGCATTGCAATTAAATCTGTCGTTTCCATCCACTACACCCTCACCGGCGAAGATGGTGAAGAGCTCGACGCCTCCACCGAGGGCGAGCCCCTGGTCTACCTGCACGGTGCCGGCAATATTATTAAGGGCCTGGAACTGGCCCTGCTGGACAAAAATGTCGGTGACCGCGTGCAGGCCACCATTGCTCCGGAGGACGGTTACGGCGAATTTATCGGCGAGCTGGTGCAGCATGTGCCGCTATCGGTGTTTGGCGACGAAGATAAACCCGAGGTCGGCATGCGCTTTAACGCCGAAACCCCCAACGGTCCCCTGGCAGTCGTGGTCACCGCTATTGACGGCGATCAGGCTATCCTCAATGGCAATCACCCTCTGGCAGGCAAGACCATAACCTTTGATGTCAAGATCGAAGACATTCGCGAAGCCACTGACGAAGAACTGACCCACGGCCACCCCCACAGTGCCGGTGGTTGTGGACACCATCACTAATTGCCATAGTGAAAATGCGCGCGCGACTACCCATTCCCCCGGTGGATGCGTATAATCCCGCGCCAGTACGACCCAGCACTGAATCGTACTGACTGCATCAGCAGTCGTAACACGCTTGAATCAAGAGGCCTCATCAGAAAGATCAGTGCCTTTTACATCCTCTGTCAAGCGTCCCAAATAAGTACCCTGGTCAATGCCCGATCTATATTGGGCGCCTCGGTATTGACAACAATACCCCGACGCTAGCCGCACTTTTTGGCCGCTGATGGCGCTCTATATTTAGCTGAAGGCTCTATTTTCAGCTAGAGGCTCTCTCAGCATCAAAATTGTGGCGATTGCTCGATACATAGGAAAGATTCATGACATTTGACACCCTCGGCCTCTCCGAGCCCCTGCTGCGTGCCGTTAAAGAAAAAGGCTACGACACCCCCTCACCGATTCAAGCCAAAGCCATTCCCGCCGTTCTCGAAGGTCACGACCTGATGGCGAGTGCGCAAACCGGCACCGGCAAAACAGCTGGCTTTACCCTGCCCCTGCTCCACCTGCTGGCCGACAAGCCCGCTGCCAACAGCAACCGCACCCTGGCACTGGTGGTGACCCCCACCCGTGAGCTAGCGGCACAAATACACGAGAGCGTGCTCGACTACGGCAAGCACCTCGACCTGCGTTCCACCGTGGTTTTCGGTGGCGTAAAAATCAACCCGCAAATGATGAAGCTGCGCCGCGGCGTCGAAATACTGGTCGCCACCCCCGGCCGCCTGCTCGACCTGCACAAGCAAAATGCCATCAGCTTTAACGATGTTGAAGTGCTGGTACTCGATGAAGCCGACCGCATGCTCGACATGGGCTTTATTCACGACATCAAACGCATCATTTCGTTGATGCCGAAAAAGCGTCAGAACCTGCTGTTTTCTGCGACCTTTTCCAATGACATTCGCCACCTCGCCCGGGGCTTACTGAATAACCCGGTTGAGATCGATGTCGCCCCGCAAAACACCACCGCCACCAAGGTCGAGCAAAAGATTCACCCGGTCGACAAGGGCCGTAAAGCCGCCCTGCTCAGCCACCTGATTCGCAGCGAAGGCTGGCATCAAGCCCTAGTGTTTAGTCGTACCAAGCACGGCGCCAATAAGCTGGTAAAATTGCTCGAGCGCGATAACATTCACTCCGCCGCCATTCACGGCAACAAGAGTCAGGCCCAGCGCACCAAGGCTCTGGCCGAATTCAAAAAAGGCAAGGTGCAAATACTGGTCGCCACCGATATCGCCGCCCGCGGCATCGATATCGACCAGCTGCCCCAGGTGGTCAACTTCGACCTGCCCAATGTTCCCGAGGATTACGTGCATAGAATTGGCCGCACCGCCCGCGCGGGTTCCAGCGGTAATGCCGTGTCTCTAGTCAGCGCCGACGAAATCAAGCAACTCAGCGATATTGAGCGTCTCATTAAGAGCAAAATCCCCCGTGAAGACGTTGAAGGCTTTGAGCCCGAACACGCTCTGGGCGAGTCGCGCTCCGGTCACCGCCCCACGCGCAGTGCACAGCCGCGCCGTAGCTCACCGAGTAATCGCAATAATGGCCAGGGACGTAATCAGCGCAGCTCGGAAAATCGATCTGCGGGCAATAATGGTCAGGGACGCAATCAGCGCAGTTCGGAAAGTCGACCTGCAGGCAATGGCGAGGGACGCAATCAACGTAACTCGGAAAGTCGGCCTGCAGGCAATGGCGGACAGCGCCGCCGCTCGAGCCAGCAAAGCACCAGTAGCGGCAATGGCAACTCTAATGCCAGAAGCGCCAGCAACAACCCGCGCGCAAACAACAACGGCAATAGTCAGCCCCGGCCACAGAAAACGAGTTCGGGTAATTTGATAGAACCAGAGCCCATTATCCAATCCGGTAATCGCTAGCAGGCTATTAAAGCCTCTACCCGGATAAAAAAAGCCCCTCTCGCAGACAGCGACAGGGGCTTTTTTGTGCCTGCCTCTAAATGAGGCAGGCCGTGCCAACAACAGATAATCAGGCCACCTTGGCGCTGTTATCCCATTTCTTCAGCGCGGGTAAGGCGCCCTCGGCAAAGGTGGTAATACTCTGCTTACAGTAGTCGTAATCCATACCGGCATAGGTGAAGAAGCAATTCAGCTCGAAGGCACCGATGGTGTCTTCAATCGCCTTCAACTTTTCAAGGCACTGATCGGGCGTACCGTAAATCTGCTGTTCAACATATTGCTCGGTGACGCGATCGGCATCGGCGCGCATCGCCACCGATGACTGGGCATAGTGCTCATAGCCTTTAATGTCATCGAAATGCTCGCCCTTCATTTCGTAATGGCGCATCGCCGACTCCCAGTAATCACCCATATATTTATAGGCCATGTCTTTGGCGCGCCCGGGGTCCTTATCACACACGGTAAAAATATTTGCCGAGATAGGCGGTGCCACCACGCCGTGATTTTCCAGATACAACTCGCGATAGAGTTCGATATCTTTCGCCCGCTGTGCCCAGGGCCCCACGGCAAAGGTCATAAAACGACCACCGAGGCGCGCCGCGTGGGGCACGGTATCGGGCGACATGGAGACAATATACGTTCGGTCTTTAAAACTTTTAAAGGGCTCGGGGCGAATATCCCGTCGCGCCTGTTTGAAGAACTCACCATCGTGGGCTTCCATGGTGCCGGTCTCCAGAGCATCGAGAATCATCGCCGCCGATTCGTTAAAACGCTCCCGCGAGGTATCCATATCGATGCCAAAGCCATCGTACTCAACCCGCGCCAAACCGCGGCCCATACCGATTAAGGCACGGCCATTGGACATATTATCGAGCATCGCCATATCGGTGGCGACACGCAGGGGGTCTTTGTGCCAGGGCAAAATAATCGCTGCCGTACCGACTTTGATGGTGCTGGTCTGACCCGCCATAAAGCTCAAAAACTGCATGGTATTCGGGCACATGGTGTAATTGGTGAAATGATGCTCAACACCCCAAATTGAATCGTAGCCCAGGGGCTCGGCCAACCGGGCAATAGCAATTTCATTTTGATAAACGTCCAGATCGGACAGGGGTTGATTGTGACTACTTTGAAAGGCCATAACGACGCCAACATCCATAGTGCTTCTCCTATTATTGTTAGTGAGTAGATTTAATGAATAAATATGGTTCAGCGATTCTGCCATAGTTTTGATTAGCGCTCACCTCAGTTCAGCCCGGCCGCAGAAGCGGGCTGCCATAGGCTTGTCAGTCCGCTACACTAGCCCTCGGACTTTTATCGACCACAAACAACACTTGCTCACTGTAGCCAAGGGTTTTAAGGAGTTTCACCATGTCACTTTCGGCAACGGATCTGATTAATAATTTCGAGATGTATTTCGATGGCACCGACATGACGAATGCCAGCCTCTACCTGTGTATTGATTCTGCCGTGGGCGACAACGGTGCTCAAACGATTATCGAGTCAATGCGTAATACTGGCCTGTGGTCTGGGGATGCAGCGAAAACGGTGCCCGCTGAGCACAAGCCCATGTATGCCGAGCAGATGAAATTTATCGGCTATGTGTCGGGCCGAAAAGTTTCCCTACAATGCCGGACGCTGGGAAGAGTGGCAGGGTTTTATCGCCGCAAACTATTAGTTGTTTACTGTTAGCACAGGTAGAACACCGGTGCTAACAGTACCTGTTTTTTAAGCGTTTCTAGCTTACTGCAGAAAGCACAGTGCGAACGACAGCGACAACACTGAGCACAAAAATAGTGGCAAAGATAATTCCCGCAAAAATAAACTGTGTGGGCTTGCCCTGAGTAAAATCTTGTTTTTTATTAGCCTTTGATTGCACACCTATTGCGGCTGCGAAGGTACTACCCAAAATGTCTAAAAAGCTCAGTGGCTTTTTTTCATCACGGTCTTCAAGCAGCGAGCCATCTCTTGCACTAACTGCACTAATAACTACCTCACCTTTAATCATTGTTCTCTCCGTTAATATTCCACAGGTTTTCAATATAAAATTGAGTATTTAACATTTCATGATTCAACAGACACCAGTGGATCCGGCTTAACCAGCACCTCCCGGCCTTTCAGCATTAAATCCCAGTAAATGGCCGGCAACATATAGCGTTTAAACAGCCAATAGAAACGGCTCGGTTTCGTGCCATCGAGGGGTAGCGAGGGCAGTAATTTCCCCCCGTAGCCAAATTCAGCCAGTATCACCTTGCCCTTTTCTACGACAAGTGGGCAGCCACCATAACCGTTATAGGAAGCGACCAGCGCTTTACCTGCTATCATCGCCATTAGGTTATCGGCCACCACCGGCACCTGTTTGCGCACAGCGGCAGCGGTCTTGGCATTGGGTGCATTAATCACATCGCCCACGCCAAAAATATTGTCGTATTTCACATGCTGTAGCGTATCGGCTTGCACTGCCAGCCAACCGGCCTCGTCAACCAGTTCACTGCTTCGGATAAAGTCGGGCGCTATTTGCGGCGGCACGACATGAATGAAATCGAACTCTTTAAGCACCTCACTATCACCCTGCTTAAAACGCGCAGTTTTTGCGCTGCCATCAACGGCGATCAGGGTCGATTGCAAATTGAGGTCAACATTGTAACGATCAATATACGTTTCCAGGGCAGGTATAAATGCGGGCACCCCAAAAAGAGCCGGTGTCGCCGTATGAAATTCAATATCGACGTTTTTTAATTGCCCCCCCTTCTCCCAGTGATGACCCGCAAGATACATAATTTTTTGCGGTGCCCCGGCGCATTTAATCGGCATTGGCGGCTGGGTAAACAGGGCACGGCCGGACTTCATATTTTGCAGGCACTGCCAAGTGTAGCGTGCATAAGGTAGCGAATAATTACTGCTAACACCGTTGCGGCCGATCGTCTCTTCAAGGCCTTCAATACCCGCCCAGTTCAGTTGCAAACCGGGGCTCAGTACCAGGTAGTCGTAATTAACTTGCTCGCCATTATCCAGCAGCAGGCTATTGCCCTCGGGTTGCAACTCGCAGACAGTCGCCTTTAGCCACTTAACACCCCGCGGTATAAGCTTCGCTTCTTCGCGGATGAGGGAATCGGCTGAATAACAGCCACCCCCTACCAGGGTAAACCCAGCCTGATAGTAGTGTTTGTCGGAGGGCTCAATAATACTGAGATCTAAAGTGGCAGCGCGTTTTAACAAGCTCGCCGCCATGGAAATGCCCCCTGCGCCACCGCCAACTATGACAATCCTTTGTGCACTGTTCATTAAACTATTCCTTTTATTTTAGCGCCTCTGTGCAAAGTGCCGTCGAACGCCGGCCTGAACGGCAATACAGCAGAACATCACCCTGCGCCTGAAGAATAGGCGTTAACTGGCTGACCAGACCCGCCGCTTCAGTGGGTGAGGTCATGGGCATATAGACAAATTCTATACCCTGCTCACCGGCAACGGCAGCCAGAGTTGCAGAGCTTATTTGATGCCCACCCTCACCGTCGGGACGGTTGCAAACAATCGTGCTAATACCGCCCGCTTTTGCCGCGCCGATGTCTTCTACCGTCAGTTGTTCGGAGATGTAGATACCTGCAGCATGTTGCTTAAATTTTTTCATTTGCCAATTCTCTCGCGGTCAATGCATTAATAACGCTTTTGATGATGCAACTATTTTTAGCTCAGCCTTTGTTATTTCCTCGGGCCATGCCTCTTTGGCCTTTGCCCACTAGAAAGATAGTACACAAGCCTCGATCTCTTATATAATATTATTATATGCTAATAGCATTAGGCTATATGACAAAACTATTGGTGCCAGCTCAGCCCAACTAGCACTTGATCACAGAAAAAAATAGACGGTGTAAAGGAGGGATAAGAAGGGGAAAACAGCCTGTAAGGGCCAAGCTTAATCTCAGGACAGACTTTGGTACTGACAGAAGGAGAGCGTAGTCAGCGCTGAACGGTACGATAGCTCTGCGGGGTGAAGGGCTTGATCACCCAAGCCGCACCAGCGCGATGGCAGGTACAGCCCAGTGTTTAAAGCGGTTTTTTAAAAGCCCCCGACACCCTTGTCGAGCTGTACACCGAAACTATTCAGGGCCATCGACACCATGTTGTATTGGCCCACGGTAAACACCACATCCATTAACTGTTGCTCGTTATAGCGCTCACTCAGGGCTGCCCAGGTCTTATCGCTAACGAAGGCTTCACTGTGTAATTCATCCACCGCACGTAACAAGCTCGCATCAAAATCACTCCAGCCCGCAGCCGAGGCTCCCTCTTTAATACGAGCAATTTCCTCGTCACTGAGTCCCGCGTCTCGAGCAAAAATCACATGCTGCCCCCACTCGTATTCCGCCTGGCACAACCAGCCGATGCGCAGAATCAGTATCTCCCGCTCGCGAGGCGCCAGCTTCGAGGTATCACCCATAATATGGAAGGCCCAGGTGGTAAATTTCTGCGCCGCCGGCCAATGGCGCGACAGGGTACCCAGCACGTTGTAAAAAGGGCCGTCGCGCTTGATGGGTTCGAGCATTTCACGCTGCTCGGCTGTCCACTCACTTTCTGTCAGCGGCTGAATTCTCGGTTTGGATAATTTCACTATTCTTTCCTTTTTTATAATTAATTGTTTTTTAGCGATTAGATTTAAACACAAAGCTTAGAGAACACTCTCCACCCAGCGAATGATTTCCCCCTGGGGCATGGCCCCGGATTGTCGGGCAATTTCTTTTCCGCCGGCAAACACGATGAGGGTGGGAATACCCCTGATCGCCAGCCCACTACCGATTGAGGGCTCCTGCTCGGTATTGAGTTTAGCGAATCGAATCCGAGGTTCCAGCTCCTTTGCCGCCTGTTCATAGGCCGGTGCCATGGCCTTACAGGGGCCGCACCAGGGCGCCCAAAAGTCGACCACCACGGGAATATCATTGCGTGTAGTGACCTTCTTAAAATTCGCCGCCGCTAAGTCCTGGGGCGAATGGCCAAATAAAGCCTCTCGACATTTACCGCATTTCGGCCCGTGGGCGAGCTTATTGTTGGGTACGCGATTGATGCCCGCGCACAGGGGGCAGACGATATGCACTGACACTGTCATTGTTGTAAGTCCTTGATACGGAGGCGCAGGTGGTCGACCTCATCGAGCAATTGTAAAATAACCGCCACCCCCGCCAGATTAATCCCCAGGTCAACCTGTAAGCGGCGGGCTTTGCGGATGCGTTGTATGCTCAGGCCGGGAAAGTTCCACTGAGTCATTTCCTCGCCAGAGGGCTGAATCAAGCCCTCCTCAACCAGTTCGATCACATAATCGGCCGGTACCGCACAGACACGGCAGAGCTGTGGCAGCGTCAGTCCCGAGTCGACATCAATAATAACGCCGACTTGAATTTCATAGTCACGATTTGTCATCAACCTTAAACCCCCAGCCCAGCACGCGGATCAAAGGCCAGATCCCGGGCCATATTCTGATACGATTTTTCTGCCTCAGGGCTATCGGCGGGCGGTAATACCACCTGTAGCACCACAAAAAAATGGCCCGGTGTTTTACCCGGTAAACCCTTATCTTTAAAACGCAGCTTTTTACCGTGGGTGGAGCCGGCAGGAATTTTCACATCGACGGGGCCACTGGGTGTCGGCATTTTAACCGTCGCACCGAGCACCGCCTCCCAGGGGGCGATCGGTAGGTCAATGAAAATATCTCCACCGTCGAGACGGTACAGGGGATGCTTTTTGAATTCGACATCGAGATATAAATCACCGGCCCTACCGCCCTCGACACTGGGGTCGCCCTGCCCCGCCAGACGAATGCTTTGCCCTGGGGCAATACCTTTGGGAATTTTTATATTCAGCACCCGCTCGCGGGCATGAACATGGCCCTGGGCATCCAACTCCGACACATGAAAGATGATTTTTCGGGTCGCGCCGTTGAGAGAATCTTCCAGATCAATAAGCACTCGAGCATGGCGGTCACCCCCCTGCTGGGAGTGCGAGTGCTGCTGTAGGCCGGCATCGCGAAAACTTTGCCCAAATAAAGTCTCAAAAAAATCACTGTAGGGCGGCTTACCGCCCTGGGTAAAACCACCACCGCTGAATTCAAAGCCCGTGTCCCAATCCGGCGGCGCATTAAAGTCCTGGCCACCCTGCCAATTGGCCCCGAGCTGGTCGTAGGCCGCGCGTTTTTCCGGGTCTTTTAAAACTTCGTAGGCTTCACCCAGGGCCTTAAATTTTTGCTCGGCCGCATCTTCTTTACTGACATCGGGGTGATATTTGCGCGCCTGCTTGCGATAGGCGCGCTTGATCTCATCCTGAGTCACATCGCGAGCGAGTCCCAGTGTGTCGTAATAGTCTCTAAATTCCATGGATGAACAACCATTCCTGCAGCCTGTCTCTTACAACATGGGTACTGGGGGCGATTAAATCAAGCCATTCATGACAAATGACTGCAGTGTAGAGCTACCACCTGTTTACGTTTAAGCGAGACTTTTATTGACTATTTCGTAGACATCTTTGGATAACCCTGGCCTGGCCAATACCCGCTGTAACTCAGCCTTCATGCGGCCACTGGCCGGCTCGGGGTACTTGCGCCACTTGGTGAGTGGCGTAATGATTCGCGAGGCAATTTGCGGATTGAGCTCATCGAGGGTCAGCACCTGATCGGCAAGAAAAGTGTAGGCCTCACCGTCGCCGCCATGAAAATTAACCGCATTACCCGAGCAAAAAGCCGCGATCAATGCCCGCACTTTGTTGGGGTTTTTGATATCAAAGGCAGAGTGTTGCATTAAGGTTTTGACACGCTCCAAACCACCCGGCACGGTGCACCAGGCCTGGATTTGAAACCACTGATTAACCACCAGGCTTTCATTGAGCCAATGGGAATAAAAGCTAAACAAGGCCTGTTTAGCCAGCTTCTGTGCGGCGGGAATCGAGCAATTCACCAGGGCCACCAATGCCGTACTGGTGTCTGTCATATTATCGGCATTATGAAATTGCGCATAGGCCAGTTGAATGGCATCGCTATCACCGGTCTGCACTAAATATGCCAGGGCGGTATTTTTTAAACTGCGTTGGGCTATCTGTGTGCCAGTGGCAGAATATTGTTTTGCACTTTTCAAGGCTGCGCTATTGGCCTGATAAATAGTCAGGAATTCGCTGTGCAGTGCATCGGCCAGAGTTTGCCGTGCAAATTGTCGCGCGCTATGAATGGCCGCCACTTCTATCACTTCGGCCACTTCACTGAGATAGGCCTCACTGGGCAAGGCCAGCATTAAGGCGACCATGGCCGGGTCGGCATTGTCATCATTCAGCAGGGCGCGGTAGGCGTCGATCAAACGGCCATCGAGCACCAGTTCACGATCGGCCAGCACGTCTTCAATCAAGCCCTGCAGTATGCCCAGCGCCAGTTTATTGCAGGCCTCCCAACGATTAAAACTGTCACTGTCGTAGCGCATTAAATGCAAGAGCTGGTCGCGACTGTAGGGGAAATCCAGTTTTACTGGCGCGGAGAAACCTCGCAGCAATGAGGGAATCGGTTCTTCGACGACATTTTCAAAAACCAGGGTTTGCGTCGCTTCCGTCAATTCATAGGTGATTTGAGTTTCACCATTGGCCTGGCCCTTTAAGTTCAGGGGCAAATCACCGGTGGCACCCACTAGACCCAAACGAATCGGCACGTGGAAGGCTTGCTTTTCAGCCGACTCCGGCGTTGCCGGGCAGCTTTGGCTGAGGTGTAAACGGTAGGTTTGTGCAGCGGCATCATACTCACCACTGACGGCAAGACGGGGCGTACCACCCTGGTGATACCAGTGCATAAAGGTGGTGAAATCTCGACCGCTGACTTCTGTCATCGCAGCAATAAAATCGGCTATGGTCGCCGCTTCACCGTCATGACGTTCAAAATACAAATCACTACCGGCACGGAATAATTCGACCCCCAACAAAGTGTGGATCATGCGCACCACTTCGGCACCCTTTTCATAAATAGTCAGGGTGTAGAAGTTGGAGATTTCCATATACGACGCGGGCTGCACCGGGTGGGCCGTGGGGCCGCCATCTTCGGCAAATTGCAGGGTACGTAAAAAGTTAACATCCTCCACCCGTTTCACGGTGGGCGAACCCATATCTGCCGAGAATTCCGCATCGCGAAACACGGTAAAACCCTCTTTTAAACTGAGCTGAAACCAGTCGCGGCAGGTGACGCGATTACCCGACCAGTTGTGAAAGTATTCGTGGGCGACGACCGCTTCCACGCGCTGAAAACCAGCATCGGTGGTGGTTTCTGCCTTCGCCAAGACGCAGGAGGTATTAAAGATATTCAGGCCTTTGTTTTCCATGGCGCCCATATTGAAATCGTCAACGGCGACGACCATAAAAATATCCAGGTCGTATTCCCGGCCATAGACCTCTTCATCCCAGGTCATGGCATTTTTCAGGGATTGCATGGCGTGATCGCATTTATCGAGATCTTTTTCTTCGACATAAATGCGCAGGGCAATGTCGCGGCCACTCATCGTAGTGAAGCTGTCTTCAATACAGCTCAAACTACCGGCCACCAGAGCAAATAAATAGGCGGGCTTTTTAAAGGGATCGTGCCAGGTCACCCAGTGACGACCGTCGGGCGTGTCACCACTGTCGACGGGATTACCGTTGGACAGTAGCAGCGGGTACTGACTTTTATCGGCTTCAACCGTGGTGGTGAACTCCGACATCACATCGGGACGGTCGAGATACCAGGTGATTTTGCGAAAGCCTTCGGCCTCACACTGGGTGCAATACATGGTCTGGGATTTATAGAGGCCTTCCAGAGAGGTGTTGTCCTGAGGCTTTATAGCAACCACAGATTCGAGCAAAAACTGCTCGGGCACATGATG
>MAAC01018306.1_pt1 | contig 62732 bp, 63 predicted proteins | sample 1115981 | NCBI WGS metagenome assembly MAAC01 (sample SAMN04961126, study PRJNA320927) | seawater metagenome | isolation source: sample BD02T64 sea water enriched with oil for 64 days | place: USA:Gulf of Mexico | collected 2013-07-27 | reverse complement strand
CGAGTTGACCGAACCAAGTTCAGTACAAACAGAGTGTCGAAAACTTAGCCCTGTTGTATCTTGTATGGCTAATACTAGCGGTCTTTGTTTAACAATTTCATCCGTTCTCTGAAAGCCTGGCAAAGCTATTTTTTCTTGCAAAATCATATGGTTATGTCTGTATGCACCTTCAATACTGGCGGGATCTGCACTAGCTTTCACAAGAGAACTGCCGACATTGGAAGCTAAATCACTGGCAATGTGAACAACTCGTTGTGTTCGTCTTGGATCACCTAGCTGAGCTTTACCAAAAATAAAATTTGCCCAAAGAGCTGCATCTTCATTAAACATATGTATGACCTAACTTAAAAAAAATGATTAGATCACACCGTACTTATAAGTCAACAAAAACTTGTGTATGAGAGTTAGCCTTGTACCCTTTATTTACTTTCTTTACTTTACTTTCTTTTCGTTTTTCGTTGCGACAGTACTAGCCTACGGGTGTATCTGTCTTTGGGATTGGCTAACACGTCACGGGTATTGCCATATTCGACCACTTTGCCTTCGCGCAACACCATGATTTTATCGCTAAAGTGTTCTACTACGTCAATATCGTGTGATATCAATAAATAAGCCAGGCCCATTTGCTCTTGTAGCTTGAGTAACAAGTTTATCATTTGCGCTCTTAGCGATAAATCTAAAGACGCTAGCGCTTCATCGAATATAACCAACTGTGGTTGTAATATAATGGCTCTGGCCAGCGATATACGTTGTTTCTGTCCACCAGAAAACATATGAGGATAAAAATGTAAGTGATCAGCCAGTAATCCAACTTTTTGCAGGGTTGCGCGGATCATATTATTGCGTTGTTCTTCGTCGAGTCGAGTATTTAATAATAATGGCTCTTCCAGTTGTTGGCGTATGGTTAAACTGGGGTTTAACGTATCGGCGGCATTTTGAAATATCATCCGTACATGTTGGCATCTTTGTTTAAAATTACCGGTTTGCAAGTGTTGACCATTAAGACTGATTTCACCGGTTGTAGGTCGTGCGGCGCCGACAAGAAGTTTCGCCAGGGTTGATTTCCCTGAGCCAATTTCGCCAATCACCGCTAAAGTTTCTTTCGCTTCCAGTTTAAATGAAATAGGGTGCAATACTGTGACTGCTTTCTTTTGAAACCAGTTTGACTTTATTTTATATTTTTTACTGAGATCTTTTACTTCAATCAAGCTTGCCATATCAATATTCCTTGCGATGGGAGAAATGACAACTGACCTGATGGCCTTGGAAAGATTCTACTTGTGGTGCAATCACGCATTTTTTTTGCGCATTCGGGCAACGAGGCCCTAACCGACAGCCAATGGGTAAATGTTGTAAACTGGGAATGCTGCCAGGCAAAGTATGTAGCAGTGACTTCTTAATTAAATTGGTGCTTGCGCGCGGAGTACTGGCAATTAACGCCTTGGTATAAGGGTGAAATGGGGTGTTGAATATTTGCTCAGTGGTACCGGCTTCAACAAATTGGCCAGAGTACATCACGGTTAGGTAATCAGTCCAATGACTGATTTTTTCCAATTCATGACTTATCAATAGTATCGACATATTCTTAAGCTTATTTAAACTTTCCAATAACTTGAAAATTTGCGCCTGGTTGGTGGCTTCCATTGATGCCGTAGGTTCATCGGCAATCAATAATTTTGGCTGTTTCGCCAATGCGATCGCTATCATTACTCGTTGACATAAGGCATTGGTTAATTGGTGCGGGTAACTTTTCGCGCAGGTGTCATGCTGTTTTATGCCTACTTTATGCAGTAGCTTAGCTGCGGCTTCTTTACGCTGTTGCGCCTTTTGCCAAAAGTAACCGCTAAATTTACTGCCATCCAGTGCCTCCTCAATTTGCTCACCTATGCTGTTAGTGGGGTCTAAACAGCTCATCGGCTCTTGAAATATCATCGCCACATCTTTGGTGATGATTTGTTTACGTTCTTCTAATGGCAAACGCAATAAATCGACTCCTTGCCAGTGAAACCTATCGGCGGTGACGTGCCACTTATCGTCTAATACGCCAATGATCGCTTGCGCTAAAATCGATTTGCCAGAGCCCGATTCGCCCACCAATCCGCGTATTTCGCCATCTTTTAAGGCCAAAGACACTCGGTCCACGGCTAATATATTTTCACCATGGCTGGTAAGTTCAATACTCAGGTTTTTAATGTCTAATAAATTCATTATTAATCTTTTTGTATCTTTAATGAGTGACGTAAGCCTTCACCAACCAGGTTGGTGACGATAACGGTAAGTAAAATTGCCAACCCGGGCAAATACGAGGTCCAGGGCGCAATATAAAATAAATCGAGAGAATTGGCTAACATTGAACCCCATTCGGGCATCGGGATTGGCGCCCCCAGCCCTAAAAACCCCAAGGCAGCAATATCCAGAATCGCTGCCGATTGCGCTAATGTCGCCTGGATAATGACTTTATCAATAATGTTTGGATAAATAGAGGTGATCAACACTCGGGTCTCCGACGCACCATCAAGGATAGGAATTAATACATAACCCTTTTTTTGTTCTTCTTTAATGGCGTTGTGGGTTACATGAACAAATTGTGGTATCGAAACCAGCGCGATTGCCCAAAGTACATTGCCCAGACCTGGTCCCAAGATCGCGACGATGACTATTGCCAGCAAAAGTGATGGAATGGATAAAATAACATCGAGAAAGTGATTGAGGAAGCTGGCTTTAATACCTCGGTTTATGGCTGAAATGGAGCCAATAATTCCACCTATCGCCAAAGCAAAAAAGACCACAACAAAACTTAAACCAAAGGTAAGCGAAGTACCATGGATTAGCCTTGATAGCATGTCACGACCCAAATCATCGGTACCGAGTAAATAACTGACATCACCATCGTCGTTCCATGCGGGTGGTAGCAATAGTTTATCAAGATTATTTTCGACGATGTCATGCGGAGTGATAAAGCTACCAAATACGCTGAAAAACACTAAAAACAAATAGCAACTAAAGGCAATAATCGCCACCGGTGTATTCTTAAAGGTATACCATAGCTGTCTTATCGGCGATGGAAATTCTTCTTCTTGATATATATTTTCACGCGCCATGTTTTTTATGCCTTTCTAACGGGTTTAACGCTGCGTAAAGAAAATCAGCAAGAATATTGATGAAGAAGGTAAAACTCGCTAAGGCAATTAACCCGCCTTGTATTGCCGTATAATCTCTGGCAAAAATGCTTTCGATTAACCAACTGCCAGCGCCCTGCCAATTAAATATCACTTCCGCAATCATCGCCACCGTGACTAAATTAGCAAAGTGCAAACCGATCAAGCGCACAATTCCCACCAAGGAGTTGCGGATGCCATGATGATAAATGATATGGGCTTGCGACAGGCCTTTCGCCTTTGCCGCTTTTATGTAATTTGACTCTAAGACATCAAGCATGGAAGTTCGTGCTAAGCGGATAAAAATAGTCATCGGTGCGGTTGCTACAGCAATGGCGGGCAAGACAATATGCATAAACGCATCTTTTAGCGCTTGTGCCTGGTATTCACTGTCACTCAACAAAATATCGATAAACTTAAAGCCGGTCACTTGCTCTATTTCAAATAATAAATTTAATTGTCCGGAAGATGGAAACCAGGACAAGGTAATGGAAAATAATAAAATTAAGATCAATGCGAACCAGAATACCGGGATCGAATAACCTACCATGGCAAAGGTTAAAATGATTTTATCTAAGGGTTTATTGTGAAATATTGCCGCAATAAACCCTAAAGGCACGCCAAAAATCAGGGCTATGAACAATGCCGCCAAACATAATTCTATGGTCGCTGGTAAGAACGTATGCAGTTCATCGCTGATTGGTACCTGACTTGACATTGAGATACCAAAATTGCCACTAAATATTTGGCCAATGTAGGCAGTGTATTGGTGGAATACAGATTTATCCATATTATAAAGTTCGACCAACTGCTCAGTTCTTTGTTGATCGGCGTTTATTTCACCACTCAAATTAACCAGTGCATCACCAGGAAAAAAATAACTTAAACTAAAAGATACTATTGATAGCATTAGCAAGGTAAAAAACAGTAAATTTAATCGTCGTATAGTAAAATTTAGCATAATTACTGTAACGCCTTTTTATTTACATTTTCAAAGCTTATGCCACCAAATGGGGTTAATATATTGCCTTCAATTTCGGCGACTTTTGCCTGGGCTCGTTTGGCGTAAGCAATTGGCAGCAGCGGAATTTCTTCGGCTAAAATTTGTTGTGCTTGCTTATATAATTTTTTACGGATGGTGGTGTCATTTGTTGCTAATGATTGCTTTAATAATTGATCAAACTCTTCATTACACCACATCGCCCGGTTACTGCCTGTTGCTAACGACGCACAACTTAATGGCGGAGAAAAGAAGTTGTCAGGGTCGGGGTGATCCGCCGACCAGCCAATCAGTACTGACTGGTGTTCACCTTTGGCCAGCTTTTTCAAAAAGGTTGACCATTCAAAGGTGATTATATTCACTTCAATACCAATTCTGGCAAGATCGGCCTTAATCAACTTTGCCATCTTTAATGCGTTAGGATTGTACGCACGTTGTATCGAACCAGCCCAAATGTCGAGAGTGAAACCATCGGCCAAGCCGGCATCAGCCAACAATAATTTCGCCTTTTCTTGCGAGTGTTCAATGGTATTGGTATTTTTTGAATAGGCCCATGATGCTTTTGGTAGTAAAGAGTCAGCAACCTCTGCTTGATCATAATAGACCGCGCTTATGATCGCTTTTTTATCGATCGCGTGGGCAACGGCTTTTCGTACTAAAGGATTGTCAAATGGCGGCACTTGCGTATTGAATGCCAGAAACGCCACATTAAAAGAGGTAACCTCTTCGAGTACCAGATCTTTTCGAGAAGCAATTTCTTGCATGGCAATTGGGTACGCGATAACGTCACATTCATGAGTTAGTAATTTGGTTAAACGGCTAGTATTGCCGGGACTGATATTAAATAATAATTGCTCAATTTGAACATCAAAGCGCCAATAATTTTCATGTTTAACGTAGCGAATTAGCGAACCACTACGATATTCCCGATATTTGAACGGGCCGGTACCTATTGGTTTACTATCCAGTTCGGTTAAATCTCTCCCTTGTGCCAATAACGTATCGGCATACTCTTTTGATAAAATAACACCAAAAGGTGCAGCCAGGTTTGTCAAGAATGAACTCTGTGGTTGGGTTAATCGAAACCTGATGGTGTATTCGTTTATTTTTTCAATGTCTTCTACCAATTCGCTGAATTTAATGCTTTGGAAGAAGGGAAATTTTCCTGCCACTGATTGATAAAACGGGTTGCTTTCATCAATAATGCGGTTAAAACTGAAAATTACATCATCGGCATTCATATTGCGGGTTGGAGTGAAATAATCGGTTTGGTGAAATGACACATCTTTACGTAAATAAAAAGTGATTAACTTACCGTTTTTGGTCATATGCCAGGAGCGGGCTAACGCCGGTATTTTATCAAAATTTGTTGGATCAAAGTCCATCAACCGGTTATACAATTGTTTTGAGGTTGCATCAATTGTGATAAAAGAGGTGTCTAATTGCGGATTAAAGGTAGAAGGCGACCCCTCTGAGCAATAGATTATGCCTTTGGTTAACACTGAGTCATTACTTACTTTGCCACAACTGCTTAACAGTAGGACTCCAATAAGCATAAATACGGCATTAACTAGCTTTATTTTGACCGAACCAGCTTTAACTTTCATCAGTTTCACTGTTTTCCAATAAGTTGTATTTTTTCAAATAACCTCTTAATTGATGATAGGTCAGTTCTAATGCTTCTGCCGTTTTCTTTTGGTTAAACTGACATGCCGCAAGTGCCTCTTGTAACAGGTTAATTTCATAATCTTGTGATAACGATTTTAGTGATACCGGGTATACAATCTCAGCGGAGAGTTTGGTTGTAACTTCAGTTTGTTCGCTGCCATTCTTGGTTATTCCAGAGCTCGCGGCAGAACTTGCCTCATCGGCCGGCGCACCAGTTGCTTGTCGGTCACTGGTTTTTATTCGTATTTTCGGTCTAAACGGCGATTCAAATGGATCGATGATCAGTTCATTTACTGGCAGGTGTGGGCTATTATGGCGATATACGCTACGTTCAACCACATTTTTCAATTCACGGATATTGCCGGGCCACTGATAGGCCAACAAGGCTTTATTTACCTTTTCGGTAAAGCCACTAAATAATTCGAAGTCTAACTCTCTGGCCATGGTAATGGCAAAATGTTCGGCCAATATTGGAATGTCCTCCAAACGCTCTCTTAAAGGCGGTAAGGTGATCACATCAAACGCAAGTCTGTCTAATAAATCGGCTCTAAATTCGCCTTTTTCAGCAAGTTGTGGTAAATCTTCATTGGTTGCTGCGATTATACGCACGTCTGATTTTACCGTTTTTGAACCGCCAACGCGTTCAAATTCGCCGTACTCGACCACTCGCAACAGTTTTTCCTGGATCAAACCGGAGGTATTGGCCAACTCATCAAGGAACAAAGTACCACCATGGGCGCGTTCAAATCGCCCTTCATGGCGTTTAGTGGCACCAGTAAAGGCACCGCCTTCATGACCAAACAGTTCGCTTTCTAATAAATTCTCGTTAAGGGCTGCACAATTGAGCTTGAGATAGTTTTGATCCCAACGTTTTGACAGGTAGTGTAAACGGGCGGCAACCAGTTCTTTACCAGTACCACGCTCACCTATTAATAATACCGGTTTTGATAATGGCGCGACTTGCGAGATATGCTCGAGAACTTCTAAAAAGCTGTTCGACTGGCCTATCAAGTTATCTTGTTGTTTGAAACGGGTCATAGCTTGACCTAACTATTGGTTTTTTTCACTAACAAATAGTGTATTTCATTAAACATAAACTTAGAAGTCTTTTTTATAAAAAATTAAATTTAAATAAAACAATAGCTTATGTTATTTTTTAAACTTGGCATCAATCATGTATATATTGGCATAGGTATGAAAATTAAAATTAATTAAAATTTAATAATACGAGGTAGTTATTATGGGTATTTTTTCAAGGTTTACAGACATTATCAACTCAAACATTAACAGCATATTAGACAAGGCTGAAGATCCTGAGAAAATGGTGCGGCTAATCATCCAGGAAATGGAAGATACATTAGTCGAGGTTCGTTCTTCATCAGCCCGCACCTTAGCAGATAAAAAAGAATTAACCCGCCAGGTAGCTCGATTAGAAACTGATGGTCAAATCTGGCAACAAAAAGCGGAATTGGCATTAAGTAAAGGTAGAGACGATCTAGCCAAAGCGGCATTAATTGAAAAAAATAAATGCGCAGAAGCGGCACAGTCATTAACCGATGAACTCAATCACTTTGACGGTCACATTAGCAAATTACAAGACGAAATTTCTCAGTTGCAAGAAAAGTTGGCAGATGCCAAGGCTCGCCAAAAAGCGATTGTCATGCGTGGTAAAACCGCCAGTTCAAGATTAAAAGTGAAAACTAAACTCGACAGTGGCAAAGTAGACGATGCATTAAGCCGTTTTGATCGCTATGAACGTAAAATTGATGATTTAGAAGCGCAAGTAGATTCTTATGATTTAGGTAAAAAGTCTCTGGCAGATGAAATTGCCGAACTAGAAACTGATGATCAAATAGATAATGAGCTTGAAGCGTTGAAGTCGAAAATGCAAGGGCAAGCGAAAAAGCAAAAGCCTGCCAAAACTGCGGCGAAAAAAACTGAAGCTAAAAAAACTAGCAAAGCAAAAAAATAAGAATAGTTAACTAACAAAAGCTCGTTATTAAAGGAGAGATTCTATGGACCCAGATATTTTAATGGCACCAATTATTATATTCATGGTTGTTGTTGCCCCAATTTGGTTAATTTTACATTACCGTTCAAAGCGTCAAATCAGCCAAGGTTTGAGTGCTGATGAATATGCACAATTATCGGAGTTGTCAGAAGCCGCAGATAAAATGGCTGACAGAATTAGAACATTAGAAGCGATCTTAGATGCGGAAACTCCAGACTGGAGATCTAAGGTATGAGTAAATCAAGAGGTGAGTTATTCCGTGACCCGGTAAAGGGAAAAATTGCCGGCGTTTGCGCCGGCCTTGCACAATACTTTGGCTGGGAAGCGTGGTTAGTACGTATCTTGGTGGTCTCTGGAGTATTGTTAGGGATGGGCTGGTTTTGTATTCTCTATATTGCAGGATGGTTCATTCTTGATAAAAAGCCGAGTAAGTATTCAGCCAAAGATGTTGCAAAAAGTGTCAAAGATAAATTGCATGAGGAAGAAGTGTTTGGCGAGTCGATTAAGGTTAAAGCAAAAATATGGCAAGCAGGTGAACCACCAAAGCAAGCTATCAGAGACATTAGCCTGAAGTTTAAATCGCTCGAACATGAATTGAGAAGCATGGAACGATATGTGACCTCGCCAGAGTTCACCGTTTCCAGAGAAATCAACAAACTATAATAAAGGCGCCTAGGCGCCTTTATTTTTTTAAGCTTTTGTTTTACATTAGTTATTCGCCCGGATGTTTCCTAATACCAAAAATAAAAGCGACTCAATAGCGTAAATTCTATGGCACTTATCAATACCAAATCTTTCAAAAATCTTCAGCAACGGATCACCAGTAGCGCACAACAGATACTCAACCGTAGTTTAGATCAGCATGTCAATTTAGCGGTTACCGGATTATCCCAAAGCGGTAAAACGGCATTCATAACTTCACTGGTAAATCAACTGGTTAACGAAGGCAATGGCAAGCCGTTAAGCTTTTTTAATGTGGTTCATGAAGGTAGATTTATCGCTGCAAAACGCGTTCCGCAAAACAATTTGCACATCAGCCGGTTTGACTACGATGCGGCGATGAAAAATTTTGGTGAAGAAGAACCAATATGGCCAGAGCCAACCAAGACCATCAGTGAACTGCGTTTAGCTTTGCGCTATAGCCCAGATGATTCATTACTCAAATATGCCACAGAAAGAGCGACGCTTTACCTGGATATTACCGATTATCCAGGGGAATGGCTGCTAGATTTGCCGATGCTAAATCAAACCTTTGAACAGTGGTCTGAATATATGGGGCAATTACTCAAAGCAGAACCAAGAGCTGAGCTTGCCCAAGAATTTTTAAGTAGACTTGAGTCTATCGACCCGCTGGAACCGGTCAACGAAGAGTTACTCGCGGAAATTGCCAATGACTATACTGAGCTATTGCATAAGTTTCGCCATGATTTGGGTCTTTCCGTTATACAACCGGGACGTTTTATTTTACCTGGTGAACATCAAGGTGCGCCCATCTTACAGTTTGTACCTTATCCGTTTTTTGGCAATATTGAAAAAAATGAATATCAATCGGCGGGACAAAGCACGTTTATTGGCATGTTACGGGCCCGATATTTAGAGTATCGTGAACGAATTGTCAGAGAGTTTTATAAAAAACATTTTGTAAAATTTGATCGCCAAATCATCTTGGCGGACTGCTTAACGCCACTTAATAATGGTCCACATGCTTTTCAAGACTTGCAGCAAGCCATCACTCTGATCATGGAAAGCTTTGCTTATGGAAAATCAAATATTATTTCTCGCTTATTTTCACCGAAAATAGATAAACTTTTGTTTGCTGCGACTAAGGCTGATCACATAACAGGCGAGCAACATAGCAATTTAACGTCACTGCTTGAACGAGTCGTTTATCAGGCAAAAAAACAATTAAGTTTTGACGCGATAACGATGAAAACCTTGGCAATAGCCTCGGTGAAAACGACTGAACAAGGTAAAAGTGAATACCAGGGTAAACCAATTTCGGTGTTAAAAGGAAAGCGCTTAGATACCCAAAAAATGATCACCGTATATCCAGGCGCCGTACCGGATAAATTACCGACTCAAGATTTTTGGTTAAAGCGAGGTTTTAACTATATTGCTTTTAAACCTATGGATCGAGTTGGTGAGCATCAGGCTTTACCTAATATTCGCCTCGATCAAGTGTTACAGTTTTTACTTGGAGACAAATTAAAATGAATCAGGAGAAAGAAAAATATCAGCAACAAATATTATTTAATGAAGGCCCTGATTTAAGCAAGCTGGCAGACGATGCAGATAACCAACCTGAAAACCAGGTGATCTTGCCAGAGGCCGCATGGCAACCAATAGATGAAGTGTTTGATGACGCCGCTGTTGAGATTAAAGTAACCAAGCCACGATGGTTATGGCGTATTGCGGCCGCATCATTGTCTGTCGCCGTTGTTTATGAGTTAATCGATTTTGTCATTACCGGGTTTGCCACATCGCCAATCATTACCAGTATCTATTCGATATTTTTTAGCGCAATTGTAGGCATTAGTGGCTTGTCTTTATTGAAAGAGTTTCGCGGTTTAAGGCAATTTAATCAACAGAGTAAAATGCAAAGCAAAGCGAAACAATTGCTGAATAATGAAATCGTTTTTGATGCTCAGGAATTTTGCCAAAAAATTAGCAAGAATCTGCCTGTCGACGATGTTTTTGAACAAGAGGAATCATTTCAACAAAATATTTCATCGGAGCTCTCTGAACAAGAAATACTCAGCCTATATTCTAAGCTAGTGCTCAGTAAAGTTGATGACAAAGCTCTGGCCCAGGTGGCCAAGTTTTCAACCGAAGCGGTAGTGTTAGTTGCAGTTAGTCCGGTTGCCATCATAGATATGATGTTGTTGATGTGGCGAAACTTAAGAATGTTGGATAAAGTTGCCGGGCTATATGGCGTTCGGCTAGGATATTGGAGTCGAGTTAGGCTGATTAAACAAGTGTTTACTAATATGATCTATGCTAGCGCCAGTGAAATAATTGCCGATGTAGGACTGGAAATGCTCGGAGTTGATACTTTAGGCAGGTTATCGACCAGAGCGGCGCAAGGCTTAGGGGCAGGAATGTTAACGGCACGTCTTGGTCTAAGAACCATCAATTTATGCCGACCAGTGCCTTTTGTTGATAAACAACCGGGTATATCGCAAGTACGACAACAAGTCATTGGTCAGGTAAAAAGTCTGTTATCGAGTAAAGGTGTCCCCCCTGGGCCAAGTAATAAATAGCTAAATAAATTCAACAGAGTAAGGTGGTTCTGTAAAAAAGTTGTAAAGTATTTTATACGCTTGGCAATTCACCATCGTCAGTAAAAATTGTTCATCCTGAACCAGTTCTTATAGTCTTAAGTCCAACTAATAAACAGACCTTTATCGGCAGTGTTGCCTCAAATTTAGCACTGCTTTAAGTGACTGTTAATGTATATCTGCGACGTTGATTTTGTGCTATCAACTTGGTATCAGGCCTGTAATAAAAAAAATTCAATATACAGGTACAAATATAAGGATCAAACTATATGGCTAAAACAACATCTTATGTTTCTAAAGATGCTGATCAGCAAGGTTTTATAACATGGACCGATGAAGAAAATTCAATGTGGCAAAAATTATATGCGCGTCAGTTGGCTTGCATTAAAAATAAAGCCTGTGATGAGTTCGTCCAGGGGTTGGCCTATTTGAATTTGCCAGAAGATCGCATTCCACAATTAGAAGAAGTCAGTCAGCTGCTAAGAAACGCGACGGGCTGGCAATGTCATCAAGTGCCGGCATTAATCGGTTTTGGTGAATTTTTTAAGCTGCTGTCTGAGAAAAAATTCCCCGTTGCTACTTTTATCCGTCGTGGTGAACATTTTGATTATTTACAAGAGCCGGATATTTTCCATGAAATATTTGGTCATTGCCCATTATTGACCAATCCTGCGTTTGCAAATTTTACTCAAATGTATGGCGAATTAGGATTAACGGCAACTAAAGAAGACAGAGTATTTCTCGCTCGTCTATACTGGTTTACCGTTGAATTTGGTTTATTATCGACTGACAACGGTTTACGGATTTACGGTGGCGGTATTCTATCTTCACCGGGTGAAACCTTATACGCGATGCATGATGATAAAGTGAAACGAGAAATGTTGGATGTGGTGGAAGTGTTCAGAACCCCTTATCGCATCGATATTATGCAGCCAATATACTTTATGTTAAATAAAATTAATGATTTAGAAAGTATTAGTAAACTTGATTTAATGGCCTTACTTGCCCAGGCAAAAGAGCTAGGCATGCATGCGCCACGATTTCCTAAAAAACAAATTGCACAAGCAAGTTAAGGATTAAAATGACAAATTCATTAGCAAAACAAGAATGTATCGCTTGTAGCGGCGACGCTCCCAAAGTCTCGGATGAAGAACTGGCACAACTTATTGGCCAAATTCCAGATTGGGTCCCGGAAGTACGCGATGGGGTAATGATGTTAGAACGTGTATATAAATTTAAAAATTTTAAATTAGCATTAGCATTTACCAATAAAGTGGCAGAGCTGGCTGAAGCTGAATTTCATCACCCGGCAATTTTAACCGAATGGGGCAAAGTCACGATCACTTGGTGGACACATGCCATTGGTGGTTTGCACCAAAACGATTTCATTTGCGCTGCTAAAACCGATCAATTACTAAATTAAAGAAACTCCGTTTCTTTAATTTTTACAAAGACGGTCAATATCTATTGGTATTGATCGTCTTTTTTGTTGTAAAATTAAGTTTACAACAATGAGATTAAGTAGATAACAGTGCGATTAGAAATTACCTGTCAAGATCGAGTAGGAATTGCTCAGCAAGTTTTTGCAATATTTGTTGATCGTGAGATAAACATCAAAGGCATCGATGCGATGACCGAATCGGGACAAATATTTGTCCATATTCCTGATTTAGAGTTCAGTCAGTTACAAGATTTTATGCCCAAATTACGTTTGATTGAAGGCGTGATCGATGTAAAAACAACTACTTTTATGCCATCAGAGCGTGAACGCAAAGTTCTCGATACCATAGTTAGAACGCTACCCGACCCGGTAATCTCTATCGATGCCAAAGCTGCGGTTTATGGCCTTAATGACGTTGCGCAACAAAAAATTGCCAGTGATTTGAATGACATTGTCGGCCAACCTATCAGCCAATGGGTAAAAGGTTTTAATTTTACTCGTTATATGGAGTCTGATGAAGTTCTGCCACACACCCGCAAATTAAAATTATTAGATGAAGATTATGTTGCAGATATTCTGCCATTCACCGTACCTGGTGAAAATGACGATAAAGTCATTGCCGGCGCGATCTTAATGCTAAAATCGGAAGCTCGCTTAGGGCAACAAATCAATGCTTTTAATAACCCAAAAGATAATGATTTTTCTGACGTATTAGTCAATTCTACCGCCATGCGCAAAGTGGTTAGAGAAGCTCGCCGAATGGCCCATTTAGATTCGTCAATTTTACTGATGGGAGAAACGGGCACGGGTAAAGAGCTAATCGCTCGCTCTTGTCATAATGCCAGCGATCGCGGCGAGCAACCATTTTTGGTATTAAATTGTGCCGCTCTTCCTGATGATGCTAGTGAAACAGAACTTTTCGGTAAAATAATCAATACCGGTAACATTAAAAAAGGTATCTTTGAAATTGCCGATGGCGGCACTATTTTCCTCGATGAAGTTGCAGAAATGTCAGATAAACTGCAAGCTAAATTATTACGGGTGCTGGTAGATGGAAGCTTCAGGCGGGTGGATGATGAAAATGAAATTAAGGTGGATATTCGTTTTATTAGTGCCACCAGTAAAGATTTATTAGCATTGGTTGAGAAAGACGAGTTTCGGGAAGATTTATATTACCGATTGAATGTTTTAGGATTATCCATCCCGCCATTGCGTGAACGCCGCCAAGACATCTTGCCATTAGCTGACATGTTTTTGCGCAAAGCCGCACAACTTAATCATCGCTCTTTGGTGACTGTTGATAAACGTTGTAGTGAATTTATCGAACATTATCCATGGCCCGGAAATGTACGCCAACTCGAAAACGTTATTTTACGAGCGGTATCTTTAGTTGAAGGTGATATCATCTCAATTGCCCACCTGCAATTGCCTAACTATACCCGTGAACATGGTTATTTGGAGCAAGAATTCAAGGGCACGTTAGAAGAAGCGGTTAAAGGTTTTGAAGCCGATCTGTTGAGAAAATTATATCCGGCGTTTCCAAGTACCAGACAGTTGGCGAATAAACTGGGCTTAAGTCATACCGCCATCGCCAACAAACTCAGAGAATATAATATCAATAAAAAAACGGTAAAAATTTAATTCTGTTCATTAACAATTAAAATAGGGATACTGCAACAATGATGAAATTATTTGGTTACTGGCGCTCCTCAGCTGCATATCGAGTGCGCATTGCCTTAAACTTAAAACACATAGAGCATGAGCAGATTTCCGTGCATTTGGTCAAAGATGGTGGCCAACAACATAGTAAAGATTATATTGAATTAAACCCTAATCATTTAGTACCAACCTTGGTTGATGGCGAGTTTAGCCTCAATCAATCGCTAGCCATTATCGATTACCTGGAAGACCTGGACAATTCAGTGGCTCTCTATCCACAAAATATAAAAGATAAAGCATTAGTAAAGGCATTCGCTTATGATTTGGCTATGGATATTCATCCGTTAAATAATCTCAGGGTTCTGCAGTATTTATCGAAGCAACTTAACGTAACCGATGATCAAAAGACTGCATGGTACCACCATTGGATAGAACAAGGCTTTACTGCCATAGAAAAACGCTTAGCCAGTAGCGCCGGAAAATATTGTTTTGGCAATCAGGTTACAATTGCCGATTTGTGTTTAATTCCACAAATTTATAATGCACAGCGTTTTAGCGTTAACATGCGTGCGTTCCCGGTGATCAATAGCATCAATGAAAATTGTAACAAGCTTCACCCATTCATCGATGCCTTGCCGGAAAACCAAGACGATGCAAATTAACATTAATCATTTAACATTAAACATCAAACATCAAACATTAAACATCAAACATTAAACATCAAACATGGTTTTGCTTTGAACTTAATCCAGTTTTGGCTATCTTTATAATTGCCAGGCCTCTTTTTTATTAGGAATGAACTTGTCTAAATCAACTACAAAAAATTCATTATCTCTGATTGTATTTACTGTTATTTTTGTCGCCGTAGCCGCGGTATTTCTTTATTTGCTTGTGGCCGGGGATAATGAAGAAGAAGTGATTGTTACTGCTGAACCTGCAATCGTTGTCACTGAAAAAGAGCCGGAAATCATTGAAATTGAGCCGGTAGAAGAGCGACCGCAAGTGGTGGAAGCCGTAATTGAAACGGAGACACAGCCCGAGCCTGTCGTTATTCTGCCTGAACTTAATAACAGTGATGCCTTCATCAATGAAAAAATCGTTAAGTTATCATGGCGCAAGGAATTACTAAATTTATTGTTAACCGATGATATCGTCCGCAGAATTGTTGTTTTTACTGACAACTTTGCGCGTGGTGACTTGGCCTATACTCATTTGCCTTTACAGCCATTAGCGGGGTCTTTTAAAGTATTAAAGGTCAATAATATTGAAGAGCCAGAACTGACAACGAATAACAATGAATTATTTCGTTTTGATCAGAAAAATTACAATCGTTATTTACAGTACATCGAACTACTACACTCTTTTGAACCAAGCACTGTGGTTGAAACATTTTTTGCAATCAAACCCTTGTTTGAACAAGCCTATGGCGAGCTTGGTTATCCTAAAAAGGATTTTCAGCAAGTATTGCAACAAGCGTTAGATAGAGTTTTAGACTTGCAAGTGCCTGCCCAACAGCCTTTATTGAACCAACCTAATGTGGTTTTCAAATATCATAATTTACAGTATGAAGAGTTATCTGACGCCGATAAATTATTACTACGACTGGGTAAAGAAAACTTGCTACAAGTGAAAGCCATTGCTTTAGAAATTGATAATCAATTAAAGCAACAACAGCAACAACAGTGATACCAAGTTGATATAAACTGTTATTCATGATGTTAATTTTGTTTGTTCAGCGCGGAGCGTAGAGGATATTATGAGTCCTAATATCCCGGTATTGCCGGTAAATATCCCTAAGACTGAGGGGGTGATTAGTAAGTGGTTAGGTGTACATTTACTGCGTTTATCGGGATGGCAAATTATAGGAAACTTCCCCAACGAGAAAAAACTGATTTTGGCAGTAGCGCCACATACTTCAAATTGGGATTTTGTTATCGGTGTTATTGTCAAAATGGCGCTGGGGATAAAATTAAATTTCCTCGGTAAAGACTCTATCTTCATCTGGCCATTTAAAATTTGGCTGGAAGCTCTTGGCGGGATAGCTATTGACCGTAATTCACCTCATGGTGTAGTGGGGCAAATGATAGAGAAATTCAGCCAACAGGAGCAACTTGTTTTAGCTCTCGCTCCAGAAGGTACACGCTCAAAGGTTAATGAATGGAAATCGGGTTTTTTACACATTGCTAAACAGGGCAACATCCCGGTATTGCCAGTCCAATTTGACTATATTCATAAACAAGTGGTTTTTCACCAACCGAGACTCATCACCAAAGAGATCTGTGATGAGTTGCACCACTTTAAGCAAATATTTAACAAAAGTTGTGCAAAAAATCCTCAATATTTTTAACGCTTTTAATTTTTAATCCATTTACTAAAATAGCCCTTGCACAGCACTAAACAATTCGCCATAATGCGCCTCGTTATCGGCAAATTGTTGATAGCCATTATGGTGCCTCTCTTGGTCCTCCCGCAATGATACTCTGTGAACTCGGCCAGATCCGGAAGGAAGCAACCGCAGCAGACGACTCATGTGCCGGGATGTTGGCTAGGAGAGGGGCCACCCAATCTCAAGTCGAAATATCTCTCGATTCAATTCAATCGCTTTTAACTTTTCTGTTTAACTAAAAGGCTGTTAACAAGCCAAAATATTCTTTTTTCACTTCGCTATATAATATTCATTTTCCGCTTATCATATGTATGATTTAGTCATTGTTAATGCTACATTTCAGCATCAATGTATTTTTATTACGATTAAAAAAATTATGAGCTGGATGAAGTTATTTAGGCGTAAAAAGCCAACCGTTAATCCCGAAGCGAAACCGGAAGAAAAAACAACTGCTTTAACGGCAAAAGCTAATCGCGTAGCCGTTGATAGCAATAAAGACAGAAAAGACAAAAATCCATCTACAGAAGCAGTTGAACGGTTAAATGTTGCCAAACAACGTCATCGTCAAGGCAACATAACCCAAGCCGAAGCCGTCTATTTAGATATATTAAAGCAAGAGCCTGAATACGCCGATGCTCATCATATGGTTGCTGTGGTTAATTTACAAAAAGGGCAATTTGAAAAAGCCGAAAAAGGCTTTAAGCAAGCTATCGCGCTCGATAATAGCCAAACAGACTTTTACTCAAATTTAGGCAATGCGCTAGCAGCGCAAAACCGAGTTAATGAAGCTTATGAAAGTTTTAAACAGGCCACCGTGTTAGATGACAGCAACTTTTCTGCACTAGGTAATGCGGCAACAGCATTATTAACCTTAGGTCGAAGCGATGAAGCCAAATCATTGTGTTTAAAAATTTTAGCCGCTTTTCCTGATGATATTTCGGCTTTGATGAATTTAGCTTCAGTACATCTTGCTCAACATGACACGCATGCGGCAATCACCCTGATCCGTAAAGGCATAGTGATTGACCCCGACAATGTTGAATTAAAAATTCAGCTGGCCAGTAATTTAGAGTTGATTAACCAGCTGGATGAAGCGGAGCGGGTAATTGAAGACGTAGTCACATCGCAACCGGCAATGCCGAGAGCGTCTTTGATCCGAGGAGTTATCCTTAGACGACAAAACAAGCTTATTGCAGCCGAGAAAAGTTTAAAAACTGCCATTAAGCAGGGGCTTTCGGCGAAAGAGCAAATTGAAGCATTCAATCAACTTGGGTTGGCTTTAGATGCAAGTGGTAAAAATGCTGAAGCGTTTAAAGCCTTTGTGCAATCAAATAACATCATGGCAAAAGTATGTGATAAAGACGAAACTAATGCCGAACAGTTTATTACTGATGTAAAAGCCATTAAAGCCTATTTCAGCAATGACAAATTGGCGCAGCTAACTGCTAAACATGCGGCTATAGATGATTTTAATCCTGTTTTTTTTGTCGGCTTCCCACGCTCGGGTACGACGTTAATGGAGCAAATATTAAAAGCACATCCGCAATTGGTGACGACCGATGAACGGTCACCTTTGGCTATCATTATCAACGAAATACGAGCAATTGCCGGCGGCTATCCTCAGGGCCTTGATAATTTAACCCGCGATGATATCGCGCGTATGCGACAACATTATATCGATATTTGCCATCGTTATTTTGATGATGTCAGTACCAAGCAGGTAGTCGATAAATTGCCATTGAATATTGTCCATTTAGGTTTGGCTAAACTGTTATTTCCACAAGCCAAAATAATCGTAGCGTTACGGGATCCGCGCGCTGTCTGTCTGAGTTGTTTCATGCAAAAATTCGACATCAACAACGCCATGGCAAATTTCCTCGACATTGAGAAAACGGCAAATGCCTACGAAGCTGTGATGGACTTGTGGTTGCATTATCGTAAAATTTTAGCGGGGTCCTGGTTTGAATATAAATATGAAAATCTGGTTGATAATTTTGACGCAACCGTTACCGCAACGTTAGAGTTTATTGGTGTGGGTTGGCATGCAGAAATAAATAGCTATCGACAAGCGGCAAAAACTCGAGCGATAACTACGCCAAGTTATCGTGATGTAACTGCACCAATTAACCGTAACGCTTTAGCAAGATGGCAATCATATCAGCCCAATTTGCAAGGGGTTTTACCTAAATTAGCGCCTTTTGTAGAGGTATTTGATTACGATAACTAAGCTGAACTCTGGATAATGAGTGCTTGCTATTACTTTTAATTCATCGGTTAAGGTGTAGTGGTGAACATCAGTAAATTGAGGTTTAGCGAGATTTTTCAGATAACTCGATTTGCTTTTCCAAATCACTGATCGCCCGGCGGCACCTGCCCAGCCTTTGATGTAATGTCAGAACTTCTTGTTGCATCTGCGTTGTGTCGTGTTTTTTAGTTCTTGCCAATGCCACTTCCTTGTCGCTTAGCATTAGTTCCAATCGTCGTTCAAAACCGTGATATTCGGACAGTTTCTGATGTAATTGATGGGACGGCGTAAATGCCGCTTTCGCGGCTTTTTTATATTTTTTCACACTCTTTTGCTGATTCAGCCGTTTACGTCTATCGAGTCGGTATTCACTGTCGTGATGAAGGTTGTCATTAGACTTTATCGCGGTAATTAATGCCGATATTTGCTCTTCCAATTCACTCAGTAACGCATCACCAAACTCCGCATGATTTGAATTAATAAGCTTTTGTAAATGCTCCAGGCGTTTTTGTGTGTATATGACATAAGCGTAATAAGTAGAGCTGGCAATGGGGAACAGCTTTTCATCAAACAAAGATTGGTCTTGCAAATAATAATGCGACTTTCTCTGTTTGTTTTTTTGATCGGCAGCACTCGCATCAGCCGCCAGCTGTATCAAAATGGATTTTAGCCTGTGTAATGGTTGTGCCATCAATTTTCTCTTTACAGCCACGCTAAGTAAGCAAGTTTTATCGCCATTAACATTACCACAATAATAAATATTGGCCTGATGAATTTATTGCCGTATCGGATTGCAGAATGTGCGCCTATCCAAGAGCCTAGTAACATGAACAAGCCCATTGCTAAACCAATCATGATATTCACTTGCCCGAAATACGCGAAGATTACGAAAGAAACAAAATTACTAATAAAATTCATGCTGCGGGATAGTCCAGAACTTAATAAAATATTCATTTTATATAAGGCCAGCGAGGATACTACCCAGAAAGTGCCGGTACCGGGTCCTGCTGCTCCGTCATAAAAACCGAGTAAAAAGCCTTGCAGACTTTGCTTTATTTTTAATGCGAAAGATTGCTCGGGCAAGGCTGATGAATCATTAAATACATTTTTGCAAAAGAAGGCATATAAAGCACAACATAAAATCACTACCGGTAATGCTTTATTTAACATTTCGGCACTAATCAAATTAACGATTATTGTGCCAACCGTTGCACCTATGGCAGTGGCGAACGCGGCAAATATCCAGAACATGGGGTTAAACAGTTTCTTTCTATAAAAGGTGAGGGAAGCTGTTAAAGAGCCAAAACAAGCCGCCAGCTTATTCGTGCCCAGGGCAATGTGCGGTGGTAAGCCTGACGTTAGCAAAACCGGCACCGTTAGCAAGCCGCCCCCACCGGCAATAGCATCAATAAAGCCAGCGATAAAGCCGACTAATGATAAGGTGATTAATAAATAGGGATCTGAAAAAAGCTCTAACATGTAGAATTCGGTAACTCAAAAGTTGTTGAGGAGATTTGATAATTGTCGGTAGAGTGAAGGAATAACGCTCAAATAGCCAGTGTTTTTGTTAAAAGCAGTGTGTTTTCAATTTGAATTGTAAAATAATTTAATTGAATAAATGAAAACTAATTAAATTGTACAGAAAACTATCCAAAATATAAGGTTTTAAATCAGGATCTTTAGTTAACTTATTGTTATCTAAATAAATTATCTTATTTGTTGGGTGGAGTTAATGCCTGGTTAAATCACGTTGGATATTAATACTATGAATAAAAAGCTAAAAAAACTTATTAAGTATGCAAGATCGGTGCTGTGAAATGTAAATAGAGTGTGTCTAAATGTTAGAAAATTTGAATTTATGTAACTTATGTTGTTGACCTGTCAAAGAAATTCGTTCTATTATCACTGTCGACAGATCAGGTCTGATGACCTAATTAATAAGAAAGTAAATAACAAAGCAACATAGCTTTGATTTTCAAACAATAGAATCACTTATAGTGGTCCAGGGAGTATACATGTATAGCAATAATAAACTTGCTAAAGCAGTTCGTCTTGCATTAGTTTTTGGTGCAAGTGCCACAGCTGGTATTTCTGCAAACGCATTCGCGGCAGAAGAAGCAACAGCTGAAGAAGAAGTAGAACGTATTGAAGTAACCGGTTCACGCATCAAGCGTACTGACCTTGAAGGTGCTTCACCTGTTACAGTGATGACAGCTGAAGATATGAAAATTGAAGGTAACTTCAGCGTAGCCGATGCGTTACGTGGTTCATCTTTCAACTCTTTCGGTTCGTTCTCAGAACGTTCTGGTAGTTCAGCGCAATCACAAGCAACCATTAACTTACGTGGTGCTGGTTCAAACCGTACTTTAGTATTGTTAGACGGTAAGCGTATGCCTGGTTCTCCAACGCTTGGTGGTCAATCTGCTAACCTTAACGCTATCCCAATGGCAGCAGTTGAGCGCATCGAAATCTTAACCGATGGTGCTTCTTCTACTTACGGTTCAGATGCGATTGCTGGTGTAGTAAACATCATCTTGAAAAAGAACTACGAAGGATTAGAGTTTAACATTGGTTCTGGTCATCGTGACCAAGACGACGGTCAAACGTCAAAAGAATTCTCTGTAATTGGTGGTTACTCTACTGATAAAGGTAACATCACCTTCTCATTCGATCACCAGTCTCGTAAAGGCATCTCAGATGGCGCCCGTGATTACACCAAAGCAGTAATGCGTGGTGATGATCCACAAGCATACGTTGATACCGGTGGTTGGTCTATCTACGGTTCAAACGTTGCCGCGCCAGATTTCTCACAAGCGCAAGCATCAACTACTTGTGATGCAAAAGTTGCTGAATTCGGTACAGATACATTCCGTAAAGTTAAGGCTGACTTAGATTGGTCACCAGGCTCAACATACTGTATGTATGCTTATGCAAACGTTTCTTACAACACGGCATCAGTAGATCGTAATACTGTTTTCGTTGACGCTAACTATGAAATTGCCGATGGCCTTGAATGGTTTGGTCGTGCAATGTTCGTGCAAAACAACTCTTTCGGTCGTTACGCACCTCCAGCAGCACCTTGGCGTGGAATGACTGCAGACAATCCAGAAAACCCATTTGGATCAGTTGAGTTTGGTGATGATCAAGTAGGTTTTGCTAACCCTAATACTACCGATGGTTTAGCTTGGTCACCAATGTTTACAGATAATGATGGTGCTCTTCAGTATTACGCCCATGATGAAAATGGCAAAACTTTTGACAGCACCACTCAAGAACGTGATGCAGATGGCGAACTAGTATTTGAAGACAATGGCGATGCTGTTTACCTTCCAGAATCTGATGTATGGGATGCTGACTACGCTTATGAAACTACAACAGGTTACTACCGCTGGGCAGATATCGGTACTCGTGATGGTAACATCTCTGATTACAACCAAGATTACCTAACCGGTCTTCGTGGTGAATTAGATTGGAACAATGCCACGTGGGAAGTTTACTACCACAGGAACGTTGCCGATAACAAATCTGTTGGTGAGTACTACTTATCATACGGTGGTTTAGCATACAACATCGCTGAAGGAATTGATTTAGCTTCTCCTACTGGTGTTGCTAACATGAAAGCAACCACGTTACAAAACTCTCAGTCAACGTTTGATCAATACAACGGTGGCATCGGTTTTGATATGTTCGAATTACCAGGTGGTGACGTAGCTCATTTCGTTGGTGCTGAGTACATGGAAGTATCGTTTTCTGATACCTACGATGGTCAATCAGAAGCAGGTTTAATCGGTGGCTCTGCCGGTAACTCTGCAAGTGGTGAACGTGATATCACCGCATTCTTCTACGAAGCGGCTTTACCTGTTACAGATACCTTAGAAGTTAACTTAGCGGTTCGTTACGATGATTACTCTGATTTCGGTGACAACACAGCGCCTAAAGTCTCGGTTCGTTGGGAATTATTGGATGGTCTGGTATTCCGTGCATCCTACTCAGAAGCATTCCGTGCTCCGGGTCTGGATGAGCTTAATGCGGCAACTACGTTCTCTGCTGAGGATGCAACTGATTACACTGGTTGTGCAGCCCTTGGCGTAGCTGAAGAAGATTGTAATGAACAACAACACGATACCTACTACAAAGCTAACCCTGACTTAGGTGCTGAAACGTCTGAGTACACTAACATAGGTGCCGCTTGGGACATTACCGATGACGTTAGCTTGAAAGTAGATTACTTCATGTTAGATATCGCCGATGCTATTCAAACCAAATCAGTACAAGATCTATTGACAGATGAAGAAAATGGTGACATCACTGCTAAAGCATTTGGTACTGACGTAACTAATGAAACTTTCTACCTGATTCGTACTCAAGATGGCAAGCTTTTAGAAGCGGGTACTGGTTATGAAAACGTTGATGGTTCACTTGAAATTGAAGGTGTTGACGTAACATTCAACGCCAGCATGGAAACTAACTTTGGTGATTTCCGTTTCAACATGATTAATTCATTCGTATTGGATTACTCTGAAGCTGGTACTGATTTCTCCGGTGCTCAAGGTGCTCCAGATCACAAAGCTAACGCGACTCTTGGTTGGACCATGGGTGACCATAGCTTGGCATGGACTTCACAATACACTGCGTCTACTACCAATAGTACTACTCCAGGTAGAGAAACAGGTGATCTTGACTCTTGGTTAATTCACCATGTAACTTACACCTACGACGCGGGTAACTACGGTGCATTAACTCTACAAGTGAACAACGTAGCTGATGAAGATCCTGTATTATCAGATGTTGGTACTTGGGATGATGCTAACTTGTACAACAACTTCGGTCGTGACGTGCGTGTAAGCTATAACATCAAGTTCTAAGAACTTATGTAGCGAATACCTAGTAGATTGAAAAAGGCCGCTTTTAGCGGCCTTTTTTTATAAAGGAAACAATCAATGAGTAATTATTGGAGCCAATACTGGCGCCAGGGCCACTTAACCTCATTTGGGGACGATATTAAAGACAATTATGAGGGTACCCTTAAAAACGTGTGGAGTGATGTATTTTCTGTGCTTAATAAGGATGACAAAGTCATTGATATCGCCACAGGTAATGGTGCGTTAGTCGGGCTTATTTATGACGCAGTACGTCAAGACAACCTCCCTTATATAGATGCAATCGATTTAGCAAAAATTCAAATAAAAGATTCATTGCAAAATAAATCAGAGCAAACTCATTTTATCGGTGGCATTAATTGTGAGCAATTACCCTTTACCGATGATTCTGCCAACCTAATCATTTCTCAATTTGGTATTGAATACTCAAATTTAACAAAATCTTTCGCCGAAGTTGCTCGTGTTCTTGCCGCAACTGGTCAAGCGCAATTTATTTGTCATCATACTGACTCAATCATAGTTAAACCTAATCTTGCTATCTTACGTATGTCACTTGGCTTACAGAGTAAATCAGGGGGGGTGACGATTGTTAAACAATTATTATCTGAGCTTAAAAAAACGGGAAAAGGCAGTCCGAAATCAGAAAGTGTGCGTAATAAATTGAATAAATACATGGAGAAGTTATTAAAAACGGATGAAAATAGCTTTATGGCGACTAATTTTCACCTGTTTGTAAAGGCTGTATTACAGAACTCGTCAAAACAAGGCGAAATAATTCATGGCTTTGAACAAGAGCTCAAAGGTTCCATTGCCCGTTTAACCGATCTGGCCAATGCCGCTATTGGTAAAGTGAAGCAAAGAAAAATTACCGCCTTATGTAAAAAAAATCAGTTAACGATAGAGGATTTTTCAGTAGTCGTTGATGATAAAAACAACATTTTAGCCTGGAAAATACTGCTTACCAAGGCTTAATACTGACGCTGACCCAATAAGCAGAGTAACAGTTCATTTGAATCGACTGGTAAAACAATAATGGCTGCCGAAAATGGCTAAATATCTGTTCAGTATTATACTTAACTAAGTGACCGCGATAGGTTGTTAAAAATAGCGTGAATTTCCTTTTTACAGGTATGGAGCCGTTGAAATGATATTAGAGCATTTACTTGAAAGTGATAGGGTATTTGCTTGATATTACTAGAGTATTGCTTGATATTTTTTAGAGTAAAAACTTTAAGTGGTTAAAAAATAATCCGTAGAGGTTGTTTTTTGACTGATTCTATTCAAAGAAAGCAAAATGTTTGACATTAGCGTGTAGCTATTGTCTTATATAGAGCGCTTTAATTAATTAAAGCAGCTTAGAAATAACGATTTTGTTAACTTTACAGGTTTAACTTGTAATTCAAGGTTAACAAAATAGTGTCTCTATAAAATAACAACTCAAAATACTGAGCATAAATTAATTACACACTGTAACGGTTTGTGTTTGGGTCCTTAAATACCCTTTAATGGTTTTTTTGGGAAAAGTTAATTAGCAATTGGTTGGGAACTATGTCCAAAATAAGCAAGAAAAGCCTTATCGCACCGTCGATCATTGGCGCACTGGCTTTAGCTACTAGCAGCATCGCTGCAGCTAAAGACCTTAAGGAATTACATAAGAGTGAAGCTTCTATTATTAAAGCTTCTAGCAAATCTCAAGAAAAAATCAATAACATTTACGAGCAATCTCAAGAGCTTTTAGCTGAGTATCGTACAGTGGTTGACGAAACGGAGAACTTGCAAGTATATAACGATCACGTTCAACGATTAGTGAATGACCAACAAAAAGGTATTGATTCTCTAATTCGTCAAATTGGTACTATCGAGAACACGAAAAAAGGCGTTGTTCCTTTAATGTACAAAATGATTGACTCATTAGAGCAATTCATTACCGCTGATATTCCGGTAAACTTGGTCGATCGTACAATACGCTTAGACCGCCTTAAAGATGTTATGTCTCGTCAAGGTATCTCAGTAGCTGAGCAATTCCGTTTAGTATTAGAAGCATACGAAATTGAAACCGATTACGGTTCAATGTTCTCAGCATACCAAGGCGACTTGGCGTTTGAAGGGCAAAATATCACAGTAGATTTCGTCCACATGGGTCGTACTGTGCTGGTGGCTCAATCTCTTGATTTAAGAAATGCCTGGATTTGGGAACACAGTTCTCGCAGCTGGAAAGCCTTAGGTGATGAGTATTTAAGCCCAATCACCAAAGCAATTCGTATGGCGCGTAAACAAACTGCTCCTGACGTTCTCAAACTACCAGTATATGCAGCGGGGGCTGGTGAATAATGAATAAATTTATTAAAGGTGCAGCGATTGCTGCCACTCTAGCGTTAACGGCTAGTATTTCTTCAAATGCAGCGGCTAACCAATTAGACGACTTATTAAAACAAGTGAAAGCAGATCGCGTTTCGGTTGCTAAACTTGATAAAAAACGTGAGCAAGAGTTTTTATCAGCACGTGCTGATAAACAAGCTCTTGTTAAGAAAGCAAATGCAGACTTAAACGCAGAGCAAACTCGTAACAAACGTTTAACCAAGCAGTTTGCTGACAACGAAACAATGCTAACCACTAAAGAAGCCGAGCTTGAAGCTGCAAAAGGTGACTTAGGGGAAATGTTCGGTGTCGTTCGTCGTGCATCAGGTAATGCCTATGGCCGTATCGCTACTTCAATTGTAAGTGCGCAATACCCAGGTCGTGAAGCGGTTCTTGATAAACTGGCAAATGCTAAAGAAATTCCAGTATTATCTGAGCTTGAAGAACTTTGGTTTGCGATGCAAACTGAAATGACTGAATCAGGAAAAATTGTTACTTTCGAATCTGAAGTTACCCAACTTGACGGTTCAAAAGGTTCAGCCCAAGTGACTCGTATTGGTTCATTTAACCTTATTTCAGACCAAGGTTACTTAAACTACAACGATTCTGCCGGTCAAATTCAACCGCTAGGTAAGCAACCTGATGGTAGCATTTTAGGTGAAGTTTCACCGTTCCTTGCTAACTCTTCAGGTTATTCTGCGTTATACCTTGATCCGTCAAAAGGTCAAATTCTTAACCTGGAAACGCAAAAAGCAACTTATGAAGAACGTTACCATCAAGGTGGAACAGTGGGTTACGTAATCACCGTTGTTCTTGCTTTCGGTTTCTTAATTGCTCTTGAACGTATGATTTTCTTAGGCACCATGGGTGCGAAAATTAAATCACAACTTAAAAATACTTCACAACCGAATACCAACAACCCTCTGGGTCGTCTGTTAAAAGTATACTATGACAACAAAGGCATCGATGCTGAGTCATTAGAGCTTAAATTAGATGAAGCTATTTTACGTGAAACGCCAAAAATTGAACGTGGTATTAACATCATTAAGATTTTAGCTGCTATTGCTCCGCTATTGGGTCTATTAGGTACCGTTGTTGGTATGATCGGTACATTCCAATCAATCACTCTATACGGTACAGGTGATCCGAAAATCATGGCTGGCGATATCTCGATGGCACTTGTCACGACAGCCCAAGGTCTAATCGCTGCTTTACCGCTTATCCTGGTTCACTCTATTGTGGCGAGTCGTGGTAAATCAATCTTCCATATCCTTGACGAGCAAAGCGCCGGTATCGTTGCTTCTATCGCCGAGAAGGAGAAACAGTAATGATTTTCCTGATAGAGCTTTGGGAATCTGTCAGGGAATTTATTGCCACTGGCGGTAACGTATTATACTTTGTCGCCATGGCACTCTTCTTAATGTGGATTCTTATGATCGAGAAGTATTGGTTCTTATCAGCGGTTTACCCAGCAATTAAGCGAGATATTATCGCTAAATGGGACGCTAGAACTGACACGACATCTTGGTACGCCCACAGAATTAGAGATACATGGATTTCTGAAGCGACAGAGATATTAGACGCGCGGATGCTAACAATCAGAACAATTGTGGCTATGTGTCCCCTTATCGGCCTGTTAGGTACTGTAACCGGAATGATTGCAGTATTTGAAGTTATGGCAGTGCAAGGCACAGGTAACCCACGCTTAATGGCGTCGGGTATCTCAATGGCAACAATTCCTACTATGGCAGGTATGGTTGCAGCACTATCTGGAGTGTTTTTTAGCTCTAGACTGGACGCAAAAGTTAAAATGGCGAAGGCTAAGCTGATCGATAGCTTACCTCATCACTAGAGAGATTTTCTAATGGCTCGTAAAATAAAACGTGAAGACGAAGACGCAGTAATTGATATGACACCGATGTTAGATATCGTGTTTATCATGCTTATCTTCTTCATCGTTACCACTTCATTCGTAAAAGAAGCTGGTATTGATGTGCAAAAGCCGAAAGCGGCTCAAGCAACTAGTAAACCTACAGCGAACATCTTTATTGCTATTCGTGAGAATGGTGAAATTTGGATGGACAAACGTATGGTCGATGTAGAGCGTGTTTCCGCCAACATCGAAAAACTATTGGCTGAACAACCAACTGACATAATAATCATTCAGGCTGACAAAGGCGCTAAACATGGTGTAGTTGTGAAAGTTATGGATGCAATCAAGGATGCAGGCATCGATAAGATTTCCATTGCTGCAGCGACGGGTGGTTAATCATGGTTCGCTTTTTAGTATCGATACTATTGGGCGTTGCTGTAACATTTGGTTTGTTTGTCTTTATGGCATTCTTGATTTCGGGTGGTGCAAAGCGTAATGTTGATGATCAGGAAAAGATCATTATAGATATTATTTCTTCGCCACCTAAATCAAATGTACAACAGCGCAGACGCGTGCCGCCACCACCGCCACCGCCGCCTAAAACTCCGCCGAAGCCACAGGCTCCAACGCCGGAAGTTAGTAACGACAACGCAGGTATGACGTTTAACGTACCAGGTGTTCAGTTATCAGGCGCGTCGGCAGGTATGGAAGGACCAGGTGCTGGTTTTGGTCGCGACGGTGAAGCAACGCCAATCGTTCGTATTGAACCAAAATATCCAATACAAGCAGCGCGAGACGGTAAAGAAGGTTGGGTGCAATTGAGCTTTACCATCAACTTAATCGGTGGAGTGGAAGACGTAAAAATCATTAAAGCTCAACCAAAACGTGTTTTTGATAAAGAAGCCAAACGTGCGCTTCGCAAGTGGAAATACAAACCGAAAATGGTTGATGGCAAACCGGTTGTACAACCAGGTATGACAGTACAACTTGACTTCAAGATGAACCAGGAAGGGGGAGCACAGTAATGTTAAAAAAACTTATCAGTTCTTCAATTATGGTTGCGTTTGTAGCTACGACTACTATTCCTATGACAGCCGACGCTTATGCAGCGGCTTGTCCTAAGGAAGTAGGCAAGAAGAAAGCTCGTACTAAGATCGTTGGTCCTTCGGTAGGTAAAAAAGTGGGTAAAGCTTTTACTGCCTATTCTGAAGATCGGGTTGATGATGCGATTACCATATTGCTAGATATTGAAACCAGCAAGGAATATGACCGCGCGTATCTTGATCGCTTTATTGCAAATATGTATGCAATGAAAGGTGGTGATGATTCGAAAAAGGCAATTCCTTATCTGAAAAGTTCGGTAAAGGACAAGGTTCTTAACGAGAAAGAGCATTCCGATACCATTAAGTTATTGGCCGACTTGCAAATGCAAGAAAAGCAATACAAAAATGCGTTGAAGAATTATCAAGCTTGGATGGACTTTACCTGTAAAGAAGACGCCAATACTTATGTAAAAATTGCCCAGGCTCATTATGAGTTGAAACAATTGGATAAAATGATCGGTCCTTCCGATAAAGCGATTGCTTTGTTTGAAAAGCCGAATCAGAATCCATACATCTTAAAGTTAACGTCTTATTACGAACGTAAACAATATCAACCAGCGGTTAAAGTACTTGAAGAAGTGGTGCAAATATTCCCTGAGAATAAGCAATGGTGGACTCAATTAGGCATGTTTTACATGTTAGTTGAAGACTACACCAAAGCACTTTACACCTTAGATTTAGCTTACAAGCAAGGTTTCCTGACTAAAGAGTCAGAAATTAAAACCCTTGCTAATTTATATGCCACCAATGATGTGCCACATAAATCAGCTAAATTACTGGAAAAGTACATCGATAGTGGGTTGATTGCGCGAACAGATACAAACCTTTACACCATGGCAAATGCCTTTCATGCCTCGCAAGAGATTGAAAATGCAGCTAAATACTTTGGTGAAACGGCGAAACTGTCTAACAATCCAAAACACTACCGCCGTCAAGGCATGTTGTTACAGCAATCTGAGCAGTACAATGCGGCCACAGTTGCGCTGCAAAAAGCTATCGATTTAGGTATTGAGAACTCAGGTCGTGTTTATATGACCTTGGCTGAAGCTTACTTCTACCAGGAAAAATATAAACAAGCGACGGTTGCGATTAAAAAAGCACAAGCTGATCCTAAAACGAAAAAAGCCGCGCGTGCGTGGGCGTCTTACATCAGAGATACTGCTGAACGTAAGAAAAAGATTTAGTCTTTCGCTTTTATAGCATCAATAAAAAACCAGCGAAAGCTGGTTTTTTATGTGTGTTTAAAGCTCACCTAACAAAACGTGCTTTGATAACATATCAAGTGTAATCGACAAAAAAGGAGCTAGCAGCTCCTTTTTGTTTGGTTTCTACAGTTTTTCGCGTAGCGATAAACGAAACCTATGGTCTCTCATCTATACTCACATTCAAATCTTTCAACACGCCATCATGTAAATTATAAACAAAGCCATGAATCGTCACTGTCTGGCCTGTTTTCCAGGCTTTGATTAATGTCGTGGTATTGGCAATATTGGCAACCTGTTCGACGACATTTAGCTCACATAGTCTATCGGTTAGCTCTTGTCCGGATAATTTATTCAATTCATCTTTATGAAAGCGGTATACGTCATTGATATGGCGGAGCCAATTATCAATTAAGCCGTGTTGCTCGTCATCAAGGGAAGCTGCCACACCACCACAGCCAAAATGGCCACAAACGATGATATGCTTCACTTTTAAAACATCAACGGCGTATTGTATCACTGAGAGGCAATTTAGATCGGTATGAACTACCTGATTGGCAATATTTCGATGCACAAAAATTTCACCTGGGGCTAAGCCGAGTAATTGGTTCGCCGGTACTCTGGAATCTGAACAGCCTATCCATAAATATTCAGGTGATTGTTGCTTGGCAAGTTTGTCAAAAAAACCTGGTTGCTCTTGTTTAATTTTTTCTGACCACACCTTATTATTTTCAAATAAATGCTCTAATGACGCCATATGTTATGTTGCTCAACTAAACTGAATGTTAAAAGGTATTGTCATTAAATCTAGTGATTATGTAAAGCAGTTTTCCATGATAAAATATACAAACCTTTGAAGTTACTTGAAAGCAACTTCAAAGGTTTGTATATAGTGATGTTACATCACTTTGCCTTCTTATAAGGATGGATAATGGCCAGAGCAGCACACGCACTTCATATTTTAGTAAAGCATCAGACACAAGCTGAAGATATTTTGAAACAGCTTAACAAAGGGGCAAAGTTTCAAACGTTAGCGAAAAAATATTCAACTTGTCCTTCCGGGAAAAAGGGCGGAGATCTTGGCGAATTTAAAAAAGGTCAGATGGTTGCTCAATTTGATAAATTTGTGTTTAGCGGTGAAATTTTGACGCCAACCATAGTCAAAACCAAATTTGGCTATCATATTATAAAAACGCTATACAGGACGTAGGAGCGAGAAACGAGAAACGAAGAGCTAAGTTTTCAAGGCTCACTGTCAAGCAGGGAGGTTCCAAAACAAGTTTGGAATGACGGCGTATTTTTTAAAGATTGGAAACATAAACGGTTAGTGTTTATTTACACCACGTCATCCCGTTATGCTTTTGAACGGGATCTCCTCGAGCACACTGTGGTTCTATAGAGCTCAGCCCTGAAGTTTATTCCTTGTCTTTTTTATCTTGTTCGCAGTTTCGCTGCTTTATTTTTTCCAGTTGCTGTGTCGATAAATTAAACTTTTTCGCGCTTTTATAAATCAGATAAATGCCACTAATAATGAACATTAACACAGTCGCGATAATTAACCAGATTGTTAGTGTCATGATTAGCCTTATATGATTTGATGCTACGGGCTACGGGCTACGGGCTACGGGCTACGGGCCTTCAGTCCCCAACTCGCTGCTAGTAGCTCGCAGCCCGCTGCTAGAGGCTCTTTACCTTAGCTTGCCGCTTTCATTTCGCGAACAAATTTACCCAATTCAGACAGCATTTTCGCTTCGTCATTAAGATTGGTTTCAATAATTTTAACTACGGCACTGCCACTAATCGCACCCTCAGCACCATTAGCCATAGCTTCTGATACTTGTTTAGGACTCGAAATGCCAAAACCTAATACTGGTGCCGGGGCGTCGTATTGGCGCAAGGTATTAATTAATTCAGCCCCGGGCATATTGGCTTTCACTTCTGTGCCGGTAACGCCAGCACGGCTAAGCACATAGGTATAGCCTTGGCCGTGGGCGGCAACTTTTTTCAAGGTGTCAGTTGATGCATTTGGTGGTGCGATAAAAATTGGCGCAACATCATGTTTTAGTGCCGCTTGTTCAAATTTTTCACTCTCGCGCATCGGCACATCGGCAATCAATACTGAGTCGACACCCGCAGCTTTCATATCGCCATAAAATTTATTCAGGCCTCGAGCAAAAACCAAATTGGCGTACAGTAATAAGCCGATAGGAATGTCGCTATTATACGCCCTGATCTCTGTTAGAATTTCAATGCAAACATCCGTATTAATGTTTGCATCCAGGGCACGTTTGGCCGCCATTTGAATGGTAATACCATCGGCGCTTGGATCAGAAAACGGGATACCTAATTCCAGGGCATCGGCACCATTATCAATTAAGGCTTTGATGATCTTGATTGATTGCTCTTTATTGGGATCGCCAATGGTCACAAATGGGATGAATGCGCCTTGCTGCTTGGAAGCTAACCTTTCAAAACATTTATTGTAACGCTGCCCAGCAGTAGTTGTTGAGGATGTTATCGTGCTCGACATTATTTGTTCTCCCGGTAGTTTTCGCCACTTAAAATGCTATGGACATGGGTTAAATCTTTATCGCCACGGCCTGATAAATTCACCAGAATTACCGTTTCTTCGGTTGCTGCTTCGGCAATTTTTAGCGCATGGGCTAACGCATGCGATGATTCGAGCGCTGGAATGATCCCTTCCGTTCGTGACAGCGTTTGAAAAGCCTCCAGGGCTTCATCATCATTAATCGCCACATAAGTCGCGCGACCAATCTCTTTTAATAGCGAATGCTGTGGGCCCACGCCAGGGTAATCAAGACCCGCAGATACTGAGTATGACTCTTCAATTTGGCCATATTTATCTTGCATAATATAGGTGTAGGCACCGTGTAGCATACCTTTGCTACCGGCAACTAACGTTGCACCGTGTTGTTTGGTATCTATGCCTTTACCACCAGCTTCTACACCAATTAACTTAACCTCAGTATCACTGATAAAATCATGGAACATGCCAATGGCATTCGAGCCACCACCAACACAAGCGACTACGTAATCCGGTAGACTGCCTTGTTCTTCCAATATTTGAGCTTTGGCTTCAATGCCGATCATTTTTTGATATTCACGAACTATCGTTGGGAATGGGTGCGGACCTGCAGCCGTACCTAATAAATAATGAGCGGTGTCATAACTTGCCGACCAATCGCGCAATGCTTCATTTACTGCATCTTTTAACGTACCAGAGCCTGCAGTTACCGGGATCACTTCTGCGCCCATTAATTCCATTCTGAAAACATTCGGTTGTTGGCGTTCACAATCTACTTTACCCATGTAAACACGGCATTTTAATCCGAGCAGGGCACAGGCAATCGCAGTAGCGACGCCGTGCTGGCCGGCCCCGGTTTCGGCGATGATTTCCGTTTTGCCCATTTTCTTTGCCAGCAATGCCTGACCCAGAACCTGATTGGTTTTATGGGCTCCGCCGTGTAGTAAGTCTTCACGTTTTAAATAAATTTTCGCCAACGGGTTTTTGACAATATTTCGACATAAGGTTAATGGGGTAGGGCGGCCGGCAAATGAATGAAGCAGTTTATCAAATTCAGCCTGAAACGCTTCGTCGCTCTGAGAGTCGATAAACGCCGCTTCTAATTGCTCTAACGCTGGCACCAATAATTCGCTGACATACATGCCACCAAATTCGCCAAAATAGGGTTCTAATGTGTGTTGAGTTGTTTGAGTCATAATACGACTGCCTTGTTAATAACGTCTGATAAGCGCGAACGCTTGTTTAAGTTTTTGATGATCTTTTACTCCCGGCGCGCTTTCAACGCCAGAGTTAAGATCCAGACCGGATAAATCCAGGTCGTTGCATAAGAGTTGTGCGGTAGCAATATTATCTACAGATAAGCCACCAGCAAGCATTGCCTTGCTAAAGTCTTGCTGACTTTGCTCTAACAATTGCCAGTTAAAGGCCATGCCACTGCCACCTTGTTTGGCATCAAGTAAAATACTGTCGGCGACATCACTAAACGTTGGAATGCTGTCATTCACACTAACCGCTTTCACAATTGCGCAATGAGAAGATAAGTGTTCCCGTAGTTCAGCAATATAACCATCAGATTCGCTACCATGCAATTGTACTACATCCAGCGCTAAGTGATTGGCGATATTGGCAACTTCACTCAGGCTTTGATTTTTAAATACACCGACAAAATTGATACCGGCAATGGGCGAGTCAAAAATTTCATCTTTTATCCGCCTTGCCTGTTCAAAACTGATATAGCGAGGAGATTTTTCGGCAAAAATTAACCCAGCATAAACGGCTCCTGCTTCAATCACCGCAGCAATGTCGGCAACAGAAGTTAAGCCGCAAACTTTATTGTTGCCATAGATCAATTCTCGACAAGCAAGATCGATATCCTCTTTCGCCATGACTGAACTGCCGACTAGGAAACCGTTTACTGCAGGCGCTAATTCTCGTACTTGCTTATTGGTATAAATCCCTGATTCAGAAATGATTAATCTATCATCCGGGATCATCGGTGCTAATTCGAAGGTGCGAGTTAAGTCGGTGGAAAGATCGCGCAGATTTCGGTTGTTGATGCCAATTAATTTGGCACCAAGAGCAATTGCTCTCTCGGTTTCTACATGGTTCGATACTTCCGTTAAAATCGCCATGTTATAGCGTTGTGCTACCTTCGCCAATGCATTATATTCATCATCGGATAACACACTCAACATCAATAAAATCGCATCGGCGCCATAATACCGGCCCAAATGTATTTGATATTCATCGATAAAAAAATCTTTATTCAGTACCGGACAGTCCACCGTATCACTGACGGTTTTTAAATAGTCGTGACAGCCTTGAAAATATTTTGCATCAGTGAGTACCGAAATGGCACTGGCGTACTTACTATAAACACCGGCAATGTCAGCCACATCAAACACTTCTCTAATCAAGCCCTTCGACGGAGATGCTTTTTTACATTCTAAAATAAAACCGGCATTTTCCTCAGCAAGGGCTTTATACATATCTTTACTGGTAGGTTGTAGCTCATCAATAAAATTTGCTAAAGGCATTTCTTGCTTCAGCTTGGCCACCTCAATGCGTTTATCGGCGACAATTTTCTCTAAAATATTTTTTTGCATCGAATTACCCATTACCACTCTCAACCTCATTACTGATCTTAACCATCGCTTTTAACGTTGCTGCTGCCTGTCCTGATTTTAACACTATTTGCACTTGTTTTGTGGCATCAATCAGGTTTTCAGCAGTTCCAGCTAAATATAATAATGCCGCAGTGTTTATCGTTACCGCATCAATATGTGCGGGTTCACCGGCACCTTGTAAAATTGCTAGCGAGTACGCCGCATTTTGCTCAGGTGTACCGCCTTTGATGCTATCGAGAGCATGTGTGGCTAAACCAAAATCTTTAGGAACTAACGTTTTTTCAATTAATCGATCGCCATCAATTTCAATAATTTGGCTGCTGCCATGAATGGCGATTTCATCCAAACCACTGCCATGTACTACCCAGGCACGTTCTACACCGGTAAGTTGTAATGCTTTGGCGATTGGCATCAACAGCTCTGGCGTATAAACACCTAATAACATAACCTTAGGCGCGGCTGGATTTACCAGTGGTCCGAGAATATTAAACAGGGTTCTCACGCCCATTGCCGCCCGAACGGGTGCTGCGTGTTTAAAGCCAAGGTGATAATTAGGAGCAAACAAAAAACAAGCGCCACTTTGTGCAATACTTTTTGCTGCCGTTTCTGGCGACATCATTAGGTTAATGCCAAAGGCTTCGAGTAAATCGGCTGAGCCAGATTTACTCGAAACGCTACGGTTACCATGTTTGGCAACCTTTAGACCACAAGCACCAGCAACGATTGCTGCCGTTGTTGATATGTTAATGGTGCTGTGGCCATCGCCGCCAGTACCAACGCAATCGACTAGCAAATCATCTGTTGGCGGAAATGGCTTTGCTGCATTCCTTATTGCCACCGCCGCGCCGGCGATCTCATCAGGAGTTTCGCCTTTTATTTTCATCGCGGTTAACACACTGGCTAATAATGCCGGTTCAATTTCGCCTTGCACTACTTTGCCGAAAAAATCTTCCGCTTGGCTTTGGCTTAAATCCTTACCATCGATCAATTGTTGTAATAAATGCTTCATTTTTAATTCTCTTGACTATCGGCAGCGAGTAAATAGGCAAAACTTTGCTTTATCAACAAGCTGCCTTTTGAGGTAAGTAACGACTCTGGATGAAACTGAAAACCTAATACCTTGTCATCCTTGTTGGCAATGGCCATCGGCAAGTTCTGGTAATGGGCTATCAATTCAAGACCGTCTGGCATTATGGTTGCCACCAATGAGTGATAACGCGCTACAGGTAAAGGGGAAGGTAAGTTCTGAAATGGACCTGAGCCAGCATGCTCAATTAGTGAGGCTTTACCGTGGACGATTTCATCGGCTCTATCTACCTTACCGCCATAATGTTCTACCAAGGCCTGATGGCCTAAGCATATGCCAAAAATAGGGTAGTGGCCTACACTCAGTTCAATCAGTTCCATTAAACAGCCTGCGCTTCTTGGGTCACCCGGCCCGGGGGACAATACCAAGATCACCGGCGCAGTTTCTTGCTGCATTTTGTTAAAAATAAATTCAGCCGAAACGGTATTGCGATAGATTATTGGCTCAAAGCCCAAACTTTTAAATTCATCCACCAGGTTATAGGTAAATGAGTCGAGGTTATCTAACATGTAAAGTTTGGTGTTGGTGTTAGCTGTCATGATGCATCTCCTTTGCCGCAGAATTGGAATTGGAATTGGCATTGGCAATTTGTACCGCCGTGATCACCGCTTGTGCTTTTTGTCGGGTTTCATCGGCTTCTGCTTGCGGATCAGAGTCATAAACTACCCCGGCACCTGCTTGTATATAAGCTACGTTGTTTTTGACAAAGGCGGAGCGAATGACGATACAGCTATCCATGTCGCCCTGGCCAGTGATATAACCAACCGCACCACCATAACTGCCACGACGTTTGCCTTCAATATTGCGGATAAGCTCTGTCGCTTTCACTTTTGGCGCGCCGGACAGGGTACCCATATTCATGCACGCCTGATACGCGTGTAAGGCGTCCAATTTATCTGCCAAAGTACCGATGACGCGTGAGACTAAATGCATAACATGCGAATATCTATCGACTTTTAACAACTCGGCAACGTAGCGGGTACCTCCCTTTGACACCCGGGCAATGTCGTTACGTGCCAAATCGACTAACATTAAGTGCTCAGCTTTTTCTTTCTCATCGTTTCTCAGTTCGAGCTCGATCCGACCATCCAGATCGGCAGAATATATTCCGGCTTCATTAAACCCTCTAGGCCTGGTACCGGCGATTGGGTAAATCTCTACTTGTCGATTGCAGGCCGAAAATTTTAATGCCGATTCTGGTGATGCGCCAAATAATGAAAAATCATCATCCTTTAAATAGAACATGTAAGGACTGGGATTGGTTAATTTCAATGCCTGATAGGCATCTAAATCGTCTTTACAATCAATGGCGAACGTACGCGAAGGGACCACTTGAAAAATATCACCGGCCCGAATGTGTTCTTTTAGTTGTTCGACTTGCTGGCAAAACTGCTGATCAGAAATATTGACCTGGATCTCAGTCTCAACGCGTTGTTGTAAATCGATAGCTTTGCTGACTAATTGCTGCTGACAGATTTGCTCTAAGGCAATTAAACGCTGGGCAAGTTGTTGCTCTGCCTCTGCTTGTTTTGGCCCAGAAAAGATACTGGCCAGTATTTCGGTGCTTTGTTGTTGATGATCAATAACGATTAATGTTTCGGCCAGATAATAGACATAATCGGGGCAACTATTTTCACTGTCTACGACTACTGGCAGTTGTTCGGCAATGCCGATCAGATCAAACGCAAAGGCGCCACCGATAAACACCGCAAATGGATGTTCCTCGTCGGTGTTAAGCGCTTGCAGTTCTCGAAGAACCTGCAGCGGATTAACCGTTAACAACCTAGATAATTCATCTTGCTCAGCATTTTGCGGATGAAATGTTAGTGCTAGTCTTGTCTCGTTTTGCTCAGTAATAGTTACCGCCTGCTGATAACGTTCTTGGGAAAATTGCTGTAGCAGGTAGGCCAGGGCAGACTCGCCGTTAATGGATTTGGCACACAAGCTTACGGTATTGCCATTACACACTATTTTTATTGCAGTATCGGCCAATAGCAAGCTTTTTAACGCTCGCTTGTCTGAAATCTCTGCCGATTCTAGCAATAATGAATTACTGGTATTGGCACTTAATGTTCGATACAGTGCTAATGGATCGGCTTGATAATGGGCCGTTAACAACTGGCTTTTTACCGCCCCTAAACTTGCTGTTAGCACTTGCTGGTGATGAAGGTTTTCGTGGCTCATGATTTTGCCCCTTCAGTGTCTGTTCTGGTCAAAGTCAGTCTTGTCAAAGATTGTAGTGTAAAATTTGTGATATTTCTCATGGTTTGTCCTAATTTGTTTAACTTCAGTGTGTCATCCGGCATAAAGTGGCTGCAGCCACCAGATAAACCATGTTTTAACGTGATTATTTAACATATTACTCTCTATTTTAATGTCTCTAATGTCTTAATTTAACTACTTTAATAGTCTATTCAATTTCTTTCTGTTCTAAAACGAAAAAACCCGCCTGTTAATAAGCGGGTTTTTAGAATTTTTTGCTTAGCACAAAGTCCACAACCCACTAGGTAAGGTTATGCCACCACCAAATATTGAATACAGCTGAAACGCTTGTTTGAGTAATGTTCATGGTAATTTGTTGTTCACTTTGATTAATTAAGGTTAACTTCGTTGCCTAAGTATTATAACAGCCAATTATTAAGTACCAATTTAACACTTTAGCACGTAAAATAATTACTCTGCCTATAGGAAAACCCAAAATTGCAATGAAGTCAACTGATAACGCACAATTAAGTCGTAAAAGTTACAATTCGATACGAGTTGATTTCCATAGCCATACTAAATGCTCTGACGGCCATTTAACCCCTGCTGAATTAATCGACAGAGCCAGTAATTATCAGATTGAGCAGTTTGCCATAACCGATCACGATACCGTTGCCGGTGTTGCCATCGCTGAGCAGCATATTCGTGATAATAATTTAAAGATAAGATTAATTCCTGGCATAGAAATATCTACCCTGTGGCAAAACTTTGAAATTCATGTCGTTGGTTTAAATATGGATGTCCAACATCCCGCGCTCACTGCCTTAATTGCGTCACAACAACAAGCAAGAGAAGAGCGAGCGCAATTAATGGCTGACAAGTTAACAAAAGCCGGTTTCGAAAACTGCTATGAAGATGCCAAAACTCTGGCTCAGGACGGAACCATCACTCGTGCTCATTTCGCCAGAGTTTTACATAACCGAGGTGTAGTTTCCACATTGCAAAAAGCCTTTGATAAGTATATTGGCAAGGGCCAACGGGCCTATGTGAAACCGCTATGGTGTTCTATTGCACAAGCGATAGAGGTAATTAATGCCTCTGGTGGCTATAGCGTGATAGCACATCCAATGAAGTATGGCTTGTCGACTAAATGGCTGCGCCGTTTGATAGTTGATTTTAGTGATGCTGGCGGAGATGCGATGGAAGTCGTATCGCCTCAAATGAACCCACAACAAAAGCTGCTATCGATTGAGCTATGTGAGCAATATGGCTTACAGGCATCGGTAGGATCTGACTTTCATTATCCTAATCGATGGAGTGATTTAGGCAAAAACTTATCCGTTCCCGATAATTTGTCAGTAATATGGCAGCATTGGAATAAAGAACATTGATCAGTGTGTACCAGTGATATGTGCCAATTAGCTTTCGTTTACCAACTGCGATAAAAATTAACGTACCAAGGAATTAACATGAGCCAGTTTTTTTACATGCACCCAGAAAATCCACAACCCAGGTTATTAAAACAAGCGGTGGGTATTATTCAACAAGGTGGAGTGATAGTTTACCCTACGGATTCGGGCTACGCGCTAGGTTGTCATATTGGTGATAAAAAAGCACTGGACAGAATTTGTCGTATACGCAATATTGATAAAGATCATAATTTTACTTTGATTTGTCGGGACTTGTCTGAGCTTTCGATATACTCGCAAGTGGATAATAGCAACTTTCGTTTATTGAAAAATAACACCCCAGGTGCTTACACCTTTATTTTTAAAGGTACCAAAGAAGTACCGAAGCGATTATTAAATCCGAAGAAGAAAACCATTGGTATTCGCATCCCCGATAACAATATCCTGATGGCATTATTAGCAGAGTTGGGCGAGCCGTTAATGTCGACAACCTTGATATTGCCAGGTAATGATATGGCTGAATATGATCCGGAGATCATTCGTGATAACTTGGAAAAGCAAGTGGATTTAATTTTAAATGGTGGCTACTTAGGTGAAAAACCAACTACCGTGATCGATTGTACCGAAGAATTTCCACAAGTGATCAGAGTGGGGGAAGGCGATCCCTCGCCTTTTACATAAGTCGCGCTAACTATAAAAGCGTTAAAAAAGCGTATACAAATTACAATATTATGAGTGAAAGCACGACAAATTATAATGGCACCATGGTCCAGCAAGTGCTGCCCCTGGCAAGGATACATGGCGAAGCTGTTGTGGAAAAACCGCAAGACTTATTCATTCCTCCCGATGCTTTAGAAATTATTCTCGAAGAGTTTGAAGGGCCGCTCGATCTGTTGTTGTATCTTATCCGCAAACAAAAATTTGATATTGTCGAATTACCGGTTGCCGAAATAACCCGTCAATACATGGAATACGTTGAGGTAATGAAAGATTTGAAACTCGAACTTGCTGCCGAATATTTAGTCATGGCGGCGATTTTAGCAGAAATCAAATCCCGCTTATTATTACCGAAAACCGATGTCGAAGATGATGAGCATGATCCTCGCGCCGAACTTATCAGACGCTTACAAGAGTATGAAGTTATCAAACATGCCGCGCACGATATGGATCAGTTGCCCCGCATGGAACGCGATACCTTCCAGGCCAGTGCAAAATTGCCAGATAGTTTTAAACCGCGATTGGTACAAGCCGATGTTGATTTGCAAGAACTGGTGTTGGCAATGCAAGGTGTGCTCAAACGAGTGGCAGCGTTTGAGCACCTTCATATTCAACGGGAATATTTGTCTACCCGCGAACGAATGAGTTATATTTTGAAACTGTTGGCCGCCAGACAACGGCAACAGCAATATATCGAGTTCAATGAATTGTTTGATGTAAAAGAGGGCAAGGCTGGGGTTGTGGTCACATTTTTAGCCATACTGGAATTGGTTAAAGAGTCGTTGATAGAATGTTTACAGGTGCAAGTTTATGGTGATATTCGAGTAAAACTATGCAAAAAATAACAGACGAAGAATTAAAACCGTTAATCGAAGCCATGTTATTTGTTTCTCAAATACCGTTATCGGTAAAGAATATTCAAGAAACCATGGCAGAACAGGTTAAATTGAGCAAAAAACGACTTTTAGCTATTTTACAACAGCTGCAAAAAGATTATGATGCGCGCGGCGTTAGTTTAGTCGAAGTGGCTTCGGGTCATCGCTTTCAGGCAAAAGATCAATACAGCGATTTTATTGCGCTGTTATTTAAAGAAAAAGCGCCACGATACTCACGGGCTTTATTGGAAACGCTGTCATTAATTGCCTACCGGCAACCGATCACTCGCGGCGAAATAGAAGATATTCGCGGAGTTGCGGTAAGTAGTTATATAATTAGAACATTACAGGAAAGAGATTGGATCCACGTTGTTGGCCATAAAGAAGTGCCAGGCAAACCGGCATTATTTGCGACAACGACAGATTTCCTCGATTATTTTTCCTTGAAATCACTGTCACAACTCCCCGATTTGATGAGAGTGACCGAGCTCGACATCAACATTGACCCTGTTGATGCAGCATCACTTGCCGAGAAGGCAACGCAAACAGAATGAGTTTATTGAATGTCTGAAAAATTACAGAAAGTGCTAGCGCGAGCGGGTAAAGGCTCGCGTCGTGAAATGGAAGTTGTCATTGGTGCAGGCCGCGTCAGTGTCGATGGCATAGTTGCCTATCTTGGTGATCGCGTTGAAGGCACTGAGCAAATTCGTATTGACGGTCACCCGGTAAAAATTGCCGACACTGATGAGCAACCTTGTCGTGTGCTGGTTTATAATAAGCCGGAAGGTGAGATGTGTACTCGCAAAGATCCGGAAGGTCGAGCCACGGTATTTGACCGACTTCCTCGCATTGATGGCAGCCGTTGGGTTGCCGTAGGCCGATTGGATATCAACACTTCTGGCATGTTAATTTTTACCAACGATGGTGAATTGGCGAACCGTTTGATGCACCCTTCACACGAAGTTGAACGCGAATATGCGGTACGTGTTTTTGGTGAGATTAATGAAGCTATGCTACAAACCTTGCGCCATGGCGTTAAACTTGAAGATGGCATGGCGAAATTTAACAAGATCACCTACAAAGGTGGTGAAGGCCGCAACCATTGGTTTCATGTCGTATTAACCGAAGGGCGAAACAGAGAAGTTCGCCGTCTTTGGGAAAGCCAGAATGTACAAGTTAGCAGGCTGATTCGGGTACGCTATGGTGATTTGGCGATGGAACGTCGTCTGCCGTTAGGTGGTTGGATTGAGCTTGGCTTAAAAGACGTTAATTACTATCGCAAGTTGGTACAATTATCCGCAGAGACCAAATCGAAAGTGAAGGTCGGTGAAAAGAAAATCGATAACACCAAGAGCCGAAAAATTCGTAAAAATGTGAAAAAACATCAACAACGTCAAGCGCAAGGCCAACAACAAGCCCGACGTAAAAGGAAGTAATATTGTTATTGAAGAAAAGGAGCATTTTGCTCCTTTTCTCATTGATAGAGAATTAACTTCATTGGCCTGGTATGGAGTTGCCAGCCGTTGGTAACAACTATTCATTCCCGTTAGATTTAATCAATTGATAACCCCTTATCATTTCATTTATATATAATTAACTGTTTGATATCAAATAAGTTCATTTGGATTGTGTGGTTATGCTTATCCGCATAATTATTTATAAAGGGAATTAACAATGCAAAAATGTTATGTAAACCTCTGCTTACTCATCGTTTTATTATTAACGGGCTGTAAAACCACGATTGACCATGTAGTGCCAAGCCCGCCACTGGGAAATTTTCAGTTTAATGATGTAAGTGTACACAAATTTAAATCCAGTAGCCGAAATTATGATGGTGATGCGTTTGCTAATGCGTTAGCGCAACGAATTCAAGAGTATGGTTATGTGAATGAAAACAAAAATTCATTTAACGATGTTGTAGGTCAAATTTCAGTTTCTCGCTTAGAAACAGATAATTGGCGTGAAGAGTATGAAGGGAAAAAAGAAACAAAATATAAGTACTACTATCGTGTTAAGCAAACTCTAAACGTAAGCTTCTCCGTGGTTAGAGGCAATAAAACTTATGTCAGTGATACCTTGTCTTTTGATTACAATAAAAAGTTCAAGTCTTATGAGTCGTATAGCGATGCAAAAAATGATCTGCCATCAGCCGAAAAAATATCCAATAAGCTAATGCAATGACTACGTTGAGAAAAAACGCTATCAACAAGCGTTTGCTATTGATGAGCAAATTGCTAATCAAGCAAAAAGTAATGAAGATCAAGCCATTGCAATTCATAACCAAGGTATGGTGCGCTTGATTGAAGGCCGCTATAAAGATTCATTTGATTTAGTTGCTAATGCTAATCGCATAGACCCAAGAAATATGGAAATTCTGGATGCACTTGAGCTGGTAGAGACATTGAAAATTAAAAGTGATCAAATGGAAGGATTCTAACAGTGAAGAAATTGGCTTATAGCATTATCCCTATTTTACTGAGTGCCTGTGCATCCACTAGTGGTGAGCAGGTCATTGCAATTTCTGGTGCGCAACCCCGAGCCAATGTTTTCGCTAATGATAAACAAGCAGAACGCAAATACGATATTGTTTATCAAACTGATGCTCAAGGTAATCCGCAGTTTCAACAAACCTGGACCGAAGTGACTGTTGTCGGGGGAGAAAAAGACAGTTTAGCTTCGCTGACTGAGTTTGCTAAGCAAAAAGCCAAACTGCAAGCCGTTGAAGAGGTTCATGGTGTGCTCATTGCAGCTAAAACACAAATTAACACGATTAGCGTGAGAAACCAGAATAACCAATACAGTTATCAAGACATGCAGAGCGAGTCTGTTAATGAAGTATTAGGGATCGGGAAGGTTAAAAAACAGCAATGCGATTCGAGTTTAACCCAAGACAACACCATTAAATTAACCTGTAAAGTTTTGGTTGAAGTACCCAAAATTAAACAAATAAAGACGATTTAATAACATGGGTTATTAGATGTAGTTCTCTAGCTCATGCTATTGCATAACCGATATCTGCCTATGGTTAATCTAGCCATTTTTTAAACGGTAAGCAGCTTGAATAAACAATAAATGAGCTGCCCAACGTTTATGCGGTTTATCAATCAACCAACCTTGTTCTATCACTTCTCTTGCCACTGCCGCTTCAAATATTCTTACCGGATATTGACGATAATACATTAGGGCGGCGTGAATATGATCTTCGGTATTGGGAAACAATTCAGAGCGGTTTTGCTCCATTTCAGCGATTAGCACTTGTGCCAATTTCGGGCTTATGTCAACGTTTAGCCAGTCAATAAAACGGTTGTATTGCTTTGCTTGATATAGACGCCACATCATCCACAATAATATAAAAGCTGCTAAGCCGATGATAATTTCAATCATAATAACCACAAAAAGAAAACGATATCGTGATTATAATGAGAAACAAATTCATTGCTAGTTAAACCTTAAATTGAGCCCCTTCAAGCATTAATAATTTTGCTTTTATGCCCATGCCTCCGGCATAGCCCGTTAATTTTTGATTGGCGCCAATCACCCGATGGCACGGTACAATAATCGCTAATTTATTTGCGCCATTGGCGGTGCCTACTGCTCTAACTGCGGCTGGTTTGTTAATGCGTCTGGCTAACTCACCATAGCTAATGGTTTTACCAAACGGTATGTTGGTTAATTCAGTCCAGACGCTACTTTGAAAATTAGTACCCGTTTGCGCTAGTGGCAAATCAAAGTTTTCTCTATTGCCTTTAAAGTATTGATCGAGTTGTTGTTTTGCCTCTACCATATGAACAGGAGAACATTGATTTACTTTTTCTACGTTAGAACCTATATCGGCGCTGGCTTTACCCTGCTGGAACGCCACTTCAATAATGCCTTGTTCATTGCCTAAAATGGCGATATCACCACATTGGCTTGTTAAAATATCATAGTAAATCATAATCTTAATACCTTAGTTAATTCTTGTTTTGTGGGGCCAATGTCTGCCATAAATAAATTGCGGCATAAGAACGCCAGGGGCGCCATTGTTCGGCCTCCGCTAATATTTGTTTTGGAGTTATCGGCTTAGTTGTTTCGTTATTAGCCGGCGCTTTATTCGTTAAGGCTTTTATGATGCCTAAATCGGCAGCCGGAAACGCATCCGGTAAACTTAAGCCGCGCATTGCCATGTAGTTTGCTGTCCAGGGGCCAATGCCCTTCAGCTGGCATAAGGTTTTTTCAAATGATTCTGCATCTTGGGTCGTGCGAAACAATGCATGGTTGCGGTCAAAAAATTCAATCCAGGTGCTTAACGTTTGCTGTCTGGTGTCGGTAATGCCTAATTCTTTAAAGTCTGCATTCGCCAAGGTTAGTGAACTGGGAAAGTATAACTCCAAGCCATCGGGCAGTGCTTGCAGGATCTCGTGCTCTACCTTTTCTGCGTATTTATTGGCGATCCTGCCAGCAAGTGTTGTTGCTGCTTTCACCGATATTTGTTGGCCTAATATTGCCCGAATGGAGAATTCAAAAATATCCCAACAACCTGGCAAACGTAGCCCTTGGCTATTCGCGATCACTTGTTGAAATACGTTATGTTGTCCTAAATGCTCAGTGATCACCGCTAAATTGCAGTCCAGATCGAACATTTTTCTGACTCGGGAGATGATTTGTGAAAGCTGCGAATAATCATTTATCACGACATCGAGAGTTAAATACTCATCATTGGTAACGTTATTCTCGTCTTTACTGACTTTGATCCAGCCATGGCAGTTATCTATGCTTATGGTCCTTTGATAACTGTCGGTGACTAACTCAACCCCAGGGATCACTCTTGCTCGGAAAAAATTCAGCATCAGTGGCCAATTCAACTTACCCTGATATTTTAGCTTGAGCTGCAAATGATTGTGTTTTTGCGATTTAATCGATTTAATCGATTTTCTCAGTTGTGAAGGTGTGAGTTTATATTGTTTTTTGATGTGCTCATTAAAACTACGAGTGCTGCCAAAACCACTGATTATTGCAACGTCAGCAATCGTAATACTGGTGCTCAGTAATAGAGTACGTGCGGTGATCTGTCGTTTTTGATTGATGAATTCATTTGGATTAAGCCCCAAGTTTTCTTTGAATAACCGCTGTACCTGGCGTTCACTAAGCTGTAATTTCTGAGCTAATTGATGCACCGATAATTGTGGTGAAATGGTGATTAAATTTAATGCCTGGCTTAAATGACTCGATAGTTGCTGCTCAGGAGATAATTCAGGTTTACAGCGCTTACAGGGCTGGTAGCCATTAAATTCTGCTTGTGCGGCACTCAGATAATAGCGTACGTTTTCTTCTTTCGCCGGACCCGCCGGGCAGGTTGGCCGACAATAGATGCCTGTGGTTAACACCGCGGTAAAGAACTTTCCATCAAAACGAAGATCTCGGGATAATCTTGCCTGCCTGCAAATACTGCTATCTAACACCATAGTTCCAACCTGCGCGTAATTAACGCAATTAAAATGATTGATTAATGCCGTTATGATAAAACAAAACTGTCAGACATTCTCGCGAAAACCCGACATTAGTCAATATTAGAAACGAGAGACGAAAAGCTAAGTGTTTTTCCTATAAAGCGCCATTTTCTTGCAACGCCTCAAAAATATGTTCGGCTAACCTTGCATCGTATGATAAAGCGGTCAGTTTAGGTTCATTGCAACTGTTCAACACTAGTGGTAGCAACATGACCCAGGCGGGGGGACCATTCGAGGTATTTCAAACCCTAGTATTACCTTTGGTGGCGATCCCTCTTCAGCCACATTTTTTGATAACGTCTATATGCCCAGAGCGGCGCAAAACGTATTATTTTCTGATATGCAGCGGGTAGAAGTGTTAAAAGGCCCACAAGGTACACTGTTTGGTAAAAATGCCGCGATGGGCGTGGTCAACATGGTTCCCAATGCGCCACAAGCCGAATTTGAAAGCTTTATTAAAGGCACTCTGGGTACCGACAATTTACAACGCATTGAAGGCATGGTGAACTTTTCTTTAACGGATAATGTTTATTTACGTGCCAATTTTCTGACCGATACCCAAGACGGTTTTATCGATAACCAGCTCCGTCCAGAGTGGAATGATGAATTTAAAACTTGGGAAAGTGGCGCCAAAGATCATAGCGCCGGTCGTATTGCTATAAAATGGGAAATGTCTGATAGCACCAACATGCAGTTTCTTATGACTTTGATGACTTAGAACAAGTGGTCGGCCTAAGAGAATGGGCTTATGCTGGCGGCCAAGAGCCGTTTTCTGGCAAAGTCGAAAACGATGTTCGTGAAGGCTAATTTTCTTGCGTTTGCGGAACTTCAGGAATTTTTCTAGTAATTACTTTGCTTTGTTGTTCAACTGCACTATCGATATCTTCTTCATTTGTTAATGCCTGATTGTAACTTACGGCATCCCAACCACCACCCAAGGTCTTATAGAGCCCGACAAATGAGGTTTGCAAACTTTGCGCGGCAGCTGAAAAGTCTTGCTGTGATTGGGCCTGGTTACGTTGCGCATCAAGCACATCGATATAGCTGATCACACCATTGTTATAACGTAAATTGGCGATGCGCAAGTACTCATTGGTTGCCGCCAGTAAATCGCGTTTTAAATAATATTCTGTTCGGTTTTTATCAACATTTTCAATGGCTTCTGCCGACTCTCTAAAGGCAATAAAAATAGCTTTACGGTAATTGAGTATGGCTTCACGGTATTCTGATTTTGCTCTATCAACATTGGCGGTTGTTTTCCCCCAGTTAAATAAAGGCATAGAGATATCGGCACCTACTTCCCAATATTCGGCATCATCGAGTAGATCATCTATTTCAAGACTTTTTGCACCAAAATTGCCTACTAGGCTAATATTGGGAAAGTAATCGGCTTTGGCGACGCCAATTGCGGAGGTTACGGCATGAAGTCGACGTTCTTGCGCGATAATATCAGGGCGCCGTTTTAATAATTCGGATGGTAAGCCTACAGGCAATACTTTTTGGTCTAAATTGTTGGGATCTCGTTCTGGGATATTGAGCTTTTTCGGAGACTGGTCAAGCAATATTGAAAGTTGGTACATGCTTGAGCTGAGCGAGTTATGCAACGCTGGCAGTTTTAGTTTTTCTTGCATTAATTCCACATTACTTTGGCTCACATCCAACCCTGAAATAATGCCTTGTTGGTGTCTTAATTCAGTTATTCGTTTCGATTTTTCGCGAGCGACAATATTATTATTGGTTAACTGTATCTGATTTTGAGCATCCTGAATGATATAATAGAGCTCTGCAACTTGCGCGATTAAGGATATTCTCGACCCGTAAAACTCCGCTTGGCTTGCCTGTACATTCGCGATGTCGGCTTCATTACTGCGGCGCAATTTACCCCACAGATCGATCTCCCACGATACATTAGCTGTCCATTTAAATTCATTATCTATTTTCGGTGTTGTCGTTAACGCTTTACTGGTTTTCTCACGATCCCCGTCAAATGTCATATCAAAATTTGGTAAAAATTGGGCACCGCTGGCGATTAAGCCTATTTGTGAACGGTACACCCGTTCGCTGGCAATTCTTAAGTCGATGTTATTATCAAGCGCTTGTTGAATAAAGCTTTGCAGTGCAGGGTCTTGATAAAATGACTGCCAGTCTAATGTCGCGATTGAGGACCCTGCCTGAGCAACATCATTGTTGACTTGCCATGAAGGCAATTCATCCGGTGTTAATTCGGGTGCTTTTTGATAATCAGGGCCAATGGCGCAAGCCGATAATAAAGTGATTGAAAGTACTAAATAACTTGGCTTTAGTGATAGTTTAATCATGACTAAGCCTCCTTATTTGTTGAGCTGAATTTTTGTTTCATATTTTCGGCGAAACTGACAAAAATCACAAAAAACAATGGTACTAAAATGATCCCTATCGTGGTTGCCGCAATCATACCACCCAGTGTTCCGGTGGAAATTGATTGTCTGGCTAGGGCACCAGGCCCCATAGAAATCACTAACGGCAATATGCCCAAAATGAACGATACCGAGGTCATGACAATCGGGCGGAAACGTTGCTCTGCGGCTTCAATGGCGGCTTGCTTAATGGTTCTGCCATGCTGTTGATGCAAGCTTTTGGCGAATTCGACAATTAAAATAGAATTTTTGGCGGAGAAACCCACCAGCGCTACCGCCGATATTTGAAAGAATAGGTTGTTTTCAATGCCCACTATCCAGGCAATAATTGCCGCCCCGGCTAAAGCAATTGGCACAATTAACAATACTGGAATTGGGATCACCCAGCTTTCGTACAATGCCGCGAGGAATAAATAGATAAATACGACGGCGAGCAACATGGCGGAACCTGCTTGGCCACTGGCATTTTTTTCCTGGTATGACATACCCGTCCATTCATAAGCAAACCCATCTGGTAATTCCTCTTCTGCCAATTTCTCTATCGCCGCCATTGCCTGACCTGAGCTATAGCCTTGAGCGGGGGAACCGCCAATACTGGCACTGGTGAATAAGTTGTGGCGGCTGATGTTACCCGCACCAGCGCTGTATTCAACCTTGGCTAACATAGATAAAGGGATCAATGCACCAGAGCCTGATTTGATATAAAAACGCTCGAGATCTTCCGGACGACGTCGAAATTCTGCTTCGGCTTGTACTTTCACTTTGTAGGTACGGCCAAACATATTAAAATCACTGGCCGAAGAAGAGCCGGTTAGCTGTTTTAACAAGGTATTTAAATCAGCCAAATTTACCCCGTAAGTTTTAACCATTTCTCTGTCAACGATGAGTTTTAGCATGGGGATATCGTTACTTAAGGTGCTGCTGATATTGCCTATTTGCGGTAAAAACTGTGCTTTTTGGATGAAAGATTTGGCTATTTCCGCGAGTCCTTCTGAATTGGAGCCGCTTCTGTCTTGTAATTCCAAAGAAAAACCACTGCGCTCGCCCATACCTGCGATGGCAGGAGGCTGAAACACCTTATAAGTAAGCTCTGGATAGCCGGCAATAATTTTACTGACATCACTCATGGTTTTTTCCATGGTGTAATCTGCTCGGTCGTCCCAGGGTTTCAGCATTATTTGAAAGTATGCGTTTTCTTCGCCTGAGCCATTGCTGAGGTTTTCACCAGTTAAGGTAATGATTTGTTCTATCGCTGGATGCGCAGTTAATTCTTTTTCAAGTCGAAACGTCGTTTTCGCCGTGCGCGAAACTGCCGTGCCTGGCTGTAATTGTATATCCGCATAAAACATACCGGTGTCTTCAAGTGGCATAAAACCGACGGGTAATTGTTTGAAGATGAATATACCGATAGTAAAAATCGCAATAAATAACGCGACCGAACGTGTCGTACGTTTTATCGCCGCTGCAACGTAACTGGTATATTTTCTGGTGAGTGCATCCACTTTGTTATTAAACCAATTGAATATCGGTAGGGATTTTTTTTCTGGTTTCATTAGTAGTGCACATAGTGCCGGACTCAAGGTCAGTGCTACTACGGTTGAAATCAGTACGGCAACGGTTAACGTTATCGCGAACTCTTTATATAACTCGCCAGATATACCACCTAAAAACGCCACTGGTAAAAATACCGCGGCTAGCACTAGCGACGTTGCAACCAGCGCGCCAGTCAATTCTTGCATCGCCATCGAAGTCGCTTCGGCCGCGCTAATGGCTTTTTCTTGCATGATACGTTCAACGTTTTCCACCACCACAATGGCATCGTCTACCACTAAGCCAATTGCTAGCACCATCGCTAATAAACTGATGGTATTGATGGAGAAACCAAATGCCGCTAGAAAGGTGAAAGTACCGATTATGGAGACCGGAGCAGCCAGCATTGGAATTATGGTGGTACGCCAATCTTGTAAAAATAAAAATACCACCGCAGAAACCAATAATAGCGCTTCGATTAATGTTTTTACCACTTCAGTTATGGCCGCTTCAATAAAAACGGAAGTGTCGTAAGCGATTTGATAACTGATCCCCTTAGGGAATTGCTCAGACAATTGTGTCATGGTGTTTCTGACTTGTTCAGCAACTTCCAGTGCATTTGCGCCTGGTAATAACAGCAACGCAGCAATGGCTGCGCTTTGTCCGTTGTGTTGTGATATCAGTTTATAAGCACTGGCACCCAGTTCGATTCTTGCCACATCTCGAAGCCGGATTAATGCGCCATTGTCGGTGGCATGGACAATGATGTTACCAAAAGACTCCGCATCTTTTAATTTGCCGGAAGCGTTTATGGTGAGTGATAAGTTGATATCGTTACTTGCCGGTTGGCTTCCTAAAGAACCCGCGGCAGCATTGGCATTTTGCTCTTTTATCGCGGCTACTACATCGCTGGGCGTTAAACGGTAAGACGCCAGATCGTCAGGACGTAACCAAACTCGCATCGAGTAAGTACGAGCGCCAACATTCCTAACCTTAGCGACACCGGGGATGCGTTTTAATGCCTGCTGGATTTGCAGAGTAACAAAGTTACTTAAATATAAATCGTCAAATCGGGCTTCACTGGAGCGTAAAATTAAGGTCATTAGCGGCACGGTTGAGGTTTTTTCAACGGTGACACCATCAGTGATCACATCGCCGGGTAAGTCAGCTTCCGCTTGTTTTGTTTTGTTTTGTACATCAATCGCGGCAAAGTCTGGATTGGTACCCACATCAAAGGTGATTTTTATTTTTGAACTACCGCCATTGTTGCTGCTTGACGTCATATACAACATATTCGGTACGCCGTTAACTTTTTGCTCTAACGGGATGGACACCGACTCCGCGGTTATTGCGGCGGTTGCGCCACTATAACTGCCTGAAATTGTGACTTGTGGCGGAGAAATGTTGGGATACTGATCGATAGGCATTTTTAAAATGGATACCACACCAACCAGCACAATAACAATGGATAACACCGAGGCAAATACAGGGCGTTTAATACAGTATTGTGAGATCACTGTGATTCTCCCTTATTTATCTTTGGCTTTCGCGGGCTTTTCTGCCGCTTTTTTCTGGGATTTGTTTTCCGCCTCTTGTGCTTTTTTTGCCGCTTCCTTTGCGTCTTTCGCCATAATGGCAACCACATGGCTGCCGTGTTGTACTTTATGAGTCCCTTCTAATACGACTTTTTCACCATTACTTAAACCGCTTTGAACTAAGAAATCGCCGCCGACATTACGACCTAAAACCACAAAGCGTCGCTCGATAGTGTTGTTGGCTAATACCACATAAACAAAGGCACCACTTTGTTCAAATTTTACCGCTTGTTCAGGCAGTAATAAGCTATCGGCAAGTTCATCGAGTTGAATGCGGGCTTTGGTGTATTGCCCCGGCAGCAGTTCTCTGTCGGGGTTGATAATTTCAGCCCTGGCGGTAAATGTTGCCGTTTCTTGATTGGCCTTGGGTGCGGTAAATTTCATTTGACCTAAATGCGGGTATTCACTGCCATCAGGTAATGTGATGGTAACTAAACCTTCGACCGAGGTGCCTTCCGCATCGGCTTTAAATTTTTCGTAATAACTTTTTAGACGACGCCTGGCTTGCAAATAATCTAACGTAGTCATTTGAAATTCAATAAAAAGTGGATCCACTTTTTGTACATTGGTTAATAATGAAACGCCCGAGGCGCCGACTAAAGCACCAATGTCGGCATTGGAGGCACTGACAACTCCGGATATCGGGGCGCGAATTTGGGTGTAACTCAATTCTAATTCGGTTTGTTGTAAAGCTGCTTCTGCAGCTTTCAAGTTCGCCTTAGCGCTATCAACATCAGCGTAAGCATTATCTAAATCGAGTTGACTGGAGGCATCTTGCTCATAAAGTGGTTTGATTCGTTTTACATCTCTATTGGCCTTTGCTAACGCGTTTTTAGCCTGAATGTGACTGGCTTGAGCGCTGGCCAGTGCGGCTTGATATGGACCATCATCGATAGAATAGAGCAACTGGTCTTTTTTAACGAAACTGCCTTCTAAAAAATGCTGTTGTTCAAGGTAACCTTCTACTCTTGCTCGTACTTCAACATCAAGAGAAGCTTGAGTATTGGCAATATAGTGACCCCATAAAGGAATATTCTTTTGGCTGAGTTGAGTGACTATCACTTCAACTTTTTCTGGCGCGATGACTGGTGGTTCACTACAGGCGACTAACGTGAACAACGTCGATATCAGAAAAGATAGTGTTAATGTCTTCATATAAATGGTTCCAGCCATTGTTGATTTTATCAATAATGAATTAAATTATAGCGTGATTATCTGAAAGAGTTAGGTGCTACTCGATATTGTTGTTGACTTGCAAAGTATGGTTCACAAAACCTATGGGGGCAATTATTGTGCTTATTTTCAATAAGATATCACTTGATAGGCGATATCTTATTGATAAAACACCTGCGATGTAACTATACAACAACTGTCGTGTGTCTGAAGAAATGGAGGAGAACGATTTTATCTTCATTGATGTCAGATAAAAAATATTGAAATTGTGAAAACTCAGCTACGATTTACGGACCTGGCCATATACATAGGTATCATGCCAGATGTTATTGAGGCGAAAATCTTGTGTCAAATGGCCTTCACGCGTTAAACCAATTTGCTCCATCACTTTCCAGCTGCCGACATTGTCAGTATTACAATAAGCACAAACTCTGTGCATATTAAACTGTTCAAATAAGCATTCTTTGATGGCAAGGGCTCCTTCTTTGGCGTAGCCTTTTCCTTGCTCAACTAATGACACCAGATAGCCAATTTCCGCGCATAAACTCGAAGCACTGACAATACGCATTGAAAAACAACCAACTCTTTGCTTTGATTGTTTATCAACGGCGATCAGCATTAACCATTCACCTTCCGTTGCTTGCCATAATTTTAGCACGCCTTCAAAAAATTCAATTTGCTGCGCAGGGGTTTGCACTTCCTTGATATGTGCCATCAGTTCAGGGTCTGCTTCTAAATCACAGATAAACTGCTTATCGTCTGGCTCTACCGCTCTTAGCTCAAGCCTGGCTGTGGTTATTCTTGGTACAATTGGGCTAGCGTTAAGTGGTTGTTTAAGCATTGAACATTCTCTGGTTAATATTGTGTTAATAAGTTATTACAAATTATCGCTGGTTTTAACAATATCTTTCGACATACTAACGTATAACACTAATAGATATAACGTTAAATAAGAGAACATTATGAGTAAAACAGTCGTGATCACTGGCGCCAATAGAGGGATTGGTTTTGCTTTTGCCAGTCTTTATCAACAGCGAGGCGACAATGTCATTGCCCTTTGCCGACAAAGTTCAGAACAACTTAATGCTTTAGGTGTTTCAATTATCGCCGGAGTCGATATCGCAACAACCGCGGGGCTTGAAAAAATGGTGCAAGAATTAACCGGTATTGAAATAGATATTTTGATCAATAATGCCGGTATTTTACGAGATGAAACTTTATCCGATTTTAACAATAAAACGATCACCGAACAGTTTCTAGTGAACGCTTTAGCGCCAATCAACGTTTGTCAAAGGCTGCAAACCAATTTAACCGCCGGCAGTAAAATTGGTTTAATTACTTCGCGTATGGGCTCTATTGCCGATAATGGCTCTGGCGGGCGGTATGGCTATCGCATGAGCAAAGCGGCCTTGAATGCCGCAGGTGTTTCATTGGCTAAAGATTTAATGGTGCGAGAAATCCCGGTGGGAATTTATCATCCGGGGTATGTGAAAACCGATATGGTAAACCACTCTGGTGACATTCCTGCCAGTGAAGCGGCAACGCGGTTAATGACGCTAATGGATGATTTAACCATGACTAACACCGGTGTGTTTTATCATTCAAATGGTGAAGTCTTACCTTGGTAAATTTTTCCTCATTGGCAAATAGCAAAGCAGTAAATAGCAAAACAGTAAATGGAATATATAGATGAACAGTAACATAGTAAAAAGTCGCACCAGTGTGTTTTCAGTAGTTATCGGATTCGCCGCATTAGTCAGTACTGCGGGGGCCCAGGCGAAAGATTTTTATCAGTTTTCACATTTTCAGATAAATGCCCCCTTTAATATTTCGCAAGAGCCTATTCGCGCCAATATACTGAGCAATAAAGGCAAAGAAATTATTTTAATCGGTGAAAAACAAGGTGCTCCTCGTCTTGCCATTTTCGCCTTTAACGAAGGCGAGCAAACGTATCAGTTAAATCTGGATATCGCTTTGCCGAAAAGCTATTTTAGTTTTGATGTCAGTGATGAAAGCGAAGCAGGGCAGCAATCCTTATATTTTCTCTCCAGTGAGCACGTTGTTTTGTTTTCACCCGAAAATGCCAATCCGTTTACCGATATCGTCGACATTAGATCTATTTATGTTAATCATAACGCCAGTTATTTAAAGCAGGCTGATTTTGTCACTGATTTAAATAACGATGGTCTTAATGATGTGTTATTGGCGGATTTTCGCAGCTTGAATATTTACCTTAATCAAAGCGACAGTGAAAACCTCAACCGATATAGCAAGCAAGCTTTACCGATTGAACCTACGGTAGAAATTTTTACCCGTAGAGTCAGCTACACAGAAAGGCCTTATTATCTGGTGGACATGAATTTAGACAGTAAGCAGGATATCGTAATTACCGGAGATGGTGAATTGTTGGTGTTTAGCCAAACTGACCAAGGTAGTTTTGCAACTGAGCCTGAAACATTAGCGGTAAATGATGATATCAAAGGCATTAATTGGTGGGATTCTCGCGGTGCCGATGGCGATAATATCGATCAAAGTGACTTTTCCTATAAAACCGTACAATACTTAAAAGATCTTAACGATGACAATTTACCGGACATGGTGGTGAAGCACACCAAAAGCTCTGGAGTATTAGATAAGAGCAATGACTATGAAGTGTATTTGGGCAAAGCCGTTGATGGCGTGCTTACTTATGCGGATAAGCCCAATACCACAGTGCGCTCAGATGGCACTTTGGCGCAATTAGATTTTATCGACATTAACGGCGACAACAAACATGAGGTGATGGCGTCATCTTTTGATATTTCGGTATCACAAATTATTGGCGCCTTGTTAACCGGTAGTATAGATCAACAAATTTTGATTTTTTCCCTTGATCAGCAACAAATTTATCGTCAACGTTTCACCGAAGAGGTGCAATTAAAATTCAGCCTTTCCTCCGGTAAAAGTGGCTCGCCGGTGATTGAGTTGGCAGACCTGGATGGCGATGGTTTGAAAGAATTAATTATCTCAGATGCTGACAATCAATTGAAAATATTTCCCGGGAAAAAACAAAGTACCTTGTTGCAAAGCAAATATCAGTATTTAGACGTAAGATTGCCAAAAGATGGTTCATTACTTACCAGTGATGATCTCAATCTAGACGGTAAAGAAGAGTTGATAGTGCGCTATAGCAGTGAAGATGGTGGCAATAAACAAAGTCGACTATTGATCATACAAGTTGAATAAATTGACGCAAGCCGCGACTACCAATGTCAATTACCAACGTATTTGGACAACGGTGAAAGCCATACCGAGAGGTAAGGTGGCGAGTTATGGGCAAATTGCTGATCTGGCCGGGTTACCCGGAAAAGCCAGATTGGTTGGCCGGGCGCTTGGTTTTGCTCCGAAAAATTTAGCGGTGCCCTGGCAGCGAGTGATAAGCTCGCAAGGAAAAATTTCATTTCCTTTAGGTAGCGAATACTTTGAAAAACAAAAAGGTTTGTTACAGACCGAAGACGTGGTAGTCCTGAACGGCAGAATTAAATTAAAACAATTTCAGTGGCAACCTGATCTCACTGAATTGTTATTCACTCTGCAATATTAATTACTATCAGCGAGTTATTTATTAGGATAAATGGCATAACTGAATTATGCCATTGGCTGGAAACCCGGTTGCTGGCTAATTCGTTTTAACCAGGCGTTAATGTTGGGATAATGAGTTAAATCAAAGCCGCCTTCATGCGCTACGTGGGTATAGGCATACAAGCTTATATCGGCAATGGAATATTTTTCATCGACAAAAAAATGATGCTTAGCCAGATGTTGCTCCATAATATCCAAAGCTTTGTAACCGCCTTGTTTTTTTTGCCGATATTCCGCTAAACGGTCATCGGGCAAACCTAAATATTTTTCGATAAAACGAGCAACGGCAATGTAAGGTTCATGAGAATATTGTTCGAAAAATTGCCACTGCAGCACTTGCGCATGCTTTAACGGTATTGTTGGCAGTAATGCCGATTCGCTTGCCAAAAAATGTAAGATAGCATTTGATTCGGTTAACACTTCGCCAGAATCCAACTCTATAATTGGAATTTTCCCATTCGGGTTTTTGGCTACAAACTGCTTAGTTTGGGTATCACCATTTAATATGTCAATTTCGATCCAGCGATGAGGTATCGCTAAATTGCTACACAATAGTTGCAGTTTGTAGCAATTTCCAGATTTACTGTCACCATAAATAATCATCTCATCAATCCGTTCATTCTTCTAAGTTACCTATGCATATTGGTATTAGACTACTTACAAAATGCCTTGTTGCCAATAATTTTATAAGCCGGTGTGCCATTAACTAAAGTGTCTCTGGCGAAAATAGTCTGACAGCCAGGGCATTGGCACGGGATAGCAGTGAAATCTTCAGTGATACGTTCTTTAAAACACTTAAGCAGAGCGCCTTTACCACCTTTCTTGTATTTAAATAGCTTAGTTTTACACTTATGGCAATGCACATATACACTTTTACTCGGCAGCTTTTTATTGGGTTTTGCCATGAGTTATTTATCCATTATTTCGAACTAAGCTAAGAATGAAACTGTACTGTCGTTTAATCATATCAAATCAACAGGTTTGGTGTGTAGTTGTTAGGGAATTTAAATATGTGTTAAATCAAAAAATAGGCTTAAATAAGGGAGCTGTATACAGCTCCCTTTCTTGAAATTTCACCATCAAAATTGTTATTTACTAAACTCTTCCCAAGCTTGCATCGCTTCGGCTACCGTCATCACCGAAGGACCACCGCCCATGTACATAGCAACGTCGCAAATTTCAATAAACTCTTCATAGGTTGTGCCAAGTTGTTGCAAGGTTTTCACATGAAAACCAATACAGCCGTCACAACGGTTCGCTATTGCTATCGCCGTTGCGATTAATTCTTTGGTTTTCGCGCTTAACGCGCCGTCTTTGTGGCAGGCTTTGGCCATGCTGGAAAAGCCCGCATAAGCTTCATTGTTGCTCTTTCTCAATTTCCCCAGCTGCTTAGAAATATCGCCGGTGTGTTGTGTATAGTTCATAATTCATCTCCTTTATTTTAAGTATAAAGATCCAAAAAACGGAACTTTTGAGTTAAATCAATTTATACCAATTTGATTAAAAATGAACCGATATTTAATCAATTTGGTATAATACAGCTTAACCATAATGGGACCAGAATTTGGTGAATTTTGACAATTACTGACAGCTCGCGATAATAGAGAAAAAAGTGACTAAATGTGTGTAAGCCAAATGAGTAAGTAAGGTGAATGAAAAATAGGGACAGCCATAATGAACACTCATTCAACAATGATGACAGCGTCAATAAATGGGGAAAAACATGTCAGAGTATACCGCTAAAATTTCATGGCAAAGAGATGACAAAGAAGAATTTATCGATAATAAATATAGTAGAGCGCATCAATGGGATTTTGATGGCGGAGCAACTGTTGCGGCATCGCCATCACCACATATCGTTCCTCTGCCATACTCAGTTGAGAAAAATGTAGATCCTGAAGAAGCCTTTATTGCGTCTCTTTCAAGTTGCCATATGCTGTTCTTCTTACAAATAGCAGCGAAACGAAATTTCATTGTTGATAAATACGTTGATCACGCTATTGGCGTCATGGATAAAGACAGTCATGGAAAAATTAGCATGACAAAGGTAACTCTCCGCCCGCAGGTTAAATTTTCTGGCGAAAGGTATCCAACAATAAAGCAACTTGAAAAAATGCATCATCAATCTCATGAGCAATGCTTTATTGCAAATTCAGTTAAAACCGAAGTCGTTACAGAGATCATTACTGAAGAAACCCACTCTAAAGGCTATCCTGCCTGTCGTGGATAAGTACGTATATGTACAAACCCTCCCTATCCGCCATCCATGGCTCGGGAGGATAAGTACTTCCATGTACAAAAATGTATGGTCCGCCTCGTTATTGCAAGTTTAATTTTCAATAACGGGGTTGATATGCGCTAATGTATTCGGAGTCTTCATTTAGGCGCTTTCGCAACCCGCTCCACGATGAGATCCGCGCTAGATTATCCTCAAAAAGCCCAAAGCTTATTATAGCTGTTTTTTGTATCAGGTTTTAATCTAGTGATTCTATCGTTTTCGTCATCTTCATTAACATTGCAAATTCTGTTGTAACTGTTTTACGTCAAATGGTTTTTTGGTTTTTATTACCGCCCATGCAATTCTGGCAAGTTTATTTGCCAAAGCAACTGTTGCCACATTAAACGGCTTCTTACACCGTAAATCATACAGCCAGTCGCCAAAAACTTTTCCTGTCTTATCCGGTTTAGATAACACGGATCTTGCACAGTGGACAAATAACGTTCTCAACGCCTTATTCCCTCGTTTGCTTATGCCAAGCAATGTCGGTTTGCCTCCGGTCGAATATTGCCTTGGTACTAGCCCCAACCATGCTGCCATATTTCTACCATTTTTGAAATCTGCTGCGGCACTGATATTAGCAATGCACAAACTCGCCGTTTTATCACCTATACCAGGAATTGTTTTAAGCAACCGTCCTAACTCATTCTGCTCTGTAATTTGACGAAGTTTGTTATCTTTTACCGTAATGCGTTTATTCAATTCTAAGTAATACTCATGAAGGCCGAGAAGCTCTTCCATCAATGTGGATGGAAAATTAACTTTCTGTGATGCTAGCCAATTAAATAGTTTTTTCATGGTTGCATGTCCTCTGGGAAGACTAATGCCAAACTCAAGTAACAAAGCGCCAATCCGAGACATACATGCTGTACGTTCTTTAACATAGCCCTGCCTTATCTTATGAATTGAAGAAATCACTTGGGCTTCTTCTGTTTTGACACTGACAAAACGCATGTTTGGGCGGGTTGCCGCTTCCGATATTGCTTCAGCATCGATGAAGTCGTTTTTATTGCCTTTAACGTAAGGCTTTACATATTGAGGTGGTATTAACCTAACGGTGTGACCCATTGTCTGGCATTTCCGCCCTAACCAATGAGCGCCACCGCACGCTTCAAATGCGATAGTACACAGCTCAAGTTGAGTTAGGTATTCAATGAGTTTCTGACGAGTAAATTTTTTACGGAAGATTGGGGTGTCGTTGAAGTCACGACCGATAACATGAAAAGAAGATTTGCCTAAATCGATTCCAAGTATTTTAATTAAAGACATGATGGTTCGCCTCTTTAGTTGCCTACTACTCTAAGGTTAGCTTAGAGTTGAGGCGGACCATCTAATTAAGCCCAGCGGTAGCTGGGCAAAATGTCATAGGGAGAAAAGTTTGCCAATGATTAAATTGGCAGTTTGCGCGAGCAAGTCAGGCTTTAGTTAGCATTTCCTTCGAGCAAGCTTTTGCCATTTATGGCAATCTTACGAGGTTTTAAGGCTTCTGGTATTTCGCGCACCAAATCAATGTGCAATAAGCCATTTTCCTTGTGAGCAGAAACAACTTTCACATGATCTCCTAATTGAAATTTTCGTTCAAAGTTGCGCTCGGCTATACCTTGATAGAGAAAGTTTTTATTGGCATCATCTTTCGCGGCTTTGGTGCCGGTAACGATCAGTGAGTTGTCTTTTGATTCGATGTCCAGCTCGTCGTCAACAAATCCGGCAACGGCCATAGTGATACGGTATTTATCCTCGGCAATAGATTCAATATTATACGGAGGGTAAGCAGGTTGTTTGTCGGCTCTTGAGGCTTTGTCCATTAACTGAGCTAAATGCTCGGCTCCAATGAATGAACGGTATAGAGGGCTGAAATCTTTAGTAATTGTACGCATAGTCATATCCTATTATTTAGCAATATGTGAGTTATCAAATCTGTGCGACTTTGTTAATGCACGTTTAGGTTGATCTGATAATAAATGTGCCATTCTTTAAGAACTGGCGGTTATTGTGTTAAATGAAACTGTTTTCACTTTAACGGTGTAGACCCTTTATGGCGACTACAATATAAAGATGCGGACGTTCGTTTTTTTTTCAAGGGAAAAGATTAAATAAATTTTAAATTTTCTCTATGGTATATATAATTATATGAAAAATGAGGGGTTTTATGGATGTAAATATTGACATTATTATCGGATTTTGGTTTGGGGAAATTGATCAAGAGCTTTCAGCAGCCAAGAAAAACCAGCTTTGGTACCAGTCAACAGCACAAGATGATGCCACTATTACCCGCCAGTTTGAGCATTTATATGAACAGGCATTGCAAGGTTTGCTGGTAAGCTGGCTCGAATCCGCAGAAGGCACAATGGCGTTAATTATTTTACTTGATCAAATGCCGAGGAATATGTACCGAGGCACGGATAAGGCTTTTAAAAGTGATCATTTAGCGCTGCAATACTGTTTGCTAGGGTTAGAAAATGGCGATGACAAACAATTGTCATTGGTGGAAAGGAGCTTTTTTTATCACCCTTTAGAGCATGCCGAAGATCTTAACATGCAACAACGTTGCGTAGCTGAGTTTCAACGTTTACAACAAGAATATCAAACTGAAAAACAGCAACAGTTTATTCGTAATTCGCTAGAGTTCGCAAAATTGCATTTAGACATTATTGAACAGTTTGGTCGTTTCCCGTATCGCAATCAAGTACTCGGCAGAGTATCAACAGCTGAGGAAGTCGAGTTTATTAAAAAAGGTGTGAACTTTGGTCAAATGAGTAATTGATACTAAGTTGCTATAAAGCCTGATAATCAGAGATTAACAGGCCTTTTTGTTTGCCCAGCAAAGCTGGCAAACCCGATAGGCTGAAAGAAGCCTTATCACCCCGACTAAGGGGAAGATGATCCGAATGGCAAGGGCGTCACTGGCTAACGGTGGGGTCTGAAG
>MAAC01018278.1_pt1 | contig 62811 bp, 55 predicted proteins | sample 1115981 | NCBI WGS metagenome assembly MAAC01 (sample SAMN04961126, study PRJNA320927) | seawater metagenome | isolation source: sample BD02T64 sea water enriched with oil for 64 days | place: USA:Gulf of Mexico | collected 2013-07-27 | reverse complement strand
GGGGAGCTACCGACTACAACCCAGTCTCTGTCTTTGATCGACAGGTTTAATAATTTGTCGCGAACAGCGCCGCCAACGAGATATACATTCATAAAAAATAACAGAAAAGTAGTTGACCTTTTTGACACCTTGAACGAACATTCAAAGCATGAATATATTAAACACATTATCAGTCCAGCATTACAGCGTCAAATTCGCGGAGATTTTTGTACCTGAAAAATCATCTGCGATTTTTGCGTCTGCGGGTTTTATGCATGCAGCATCGACGATGTTTGATGCATGCAAACCGGCAGTCTGTATGTGTCTCTCAAAAATTGAGTGGCGCCGACATATGCTGCTGCGGCTGGGAGAAGTGATGTAATCGTATTTTAAACAATACCATAATCATTTTCAAAAAGGCCGCAGCAACCACTGCGGCCTTTTTTCGTTTTGGTCGCATATAAAATTCACGCTGTCAGGTCCTAAAAGATTTCTATCACAAGGAGTAGAGGGAACCGTCATGTCTGTTGCAATTGCATATGTTACTGTAATTTTAGTTTGGGCCACAACACCGCTGGGTATTAAATGGAGTAGCGAAGGCTTTGCTCCGTTGGCGGGGGCATTCTGGAGGGTGTTTATCGCTGCGATTGTGGCGACTATCTTGGCAAAGCTTATGCGAGTCGCTGTGCCTTATCATAAAAAGGCATTATCCAGTTATGCGGCTGCCAATATTGGGTTGTTCCTTGGGATTGGTGCGGTATATGTGGGGGCAGCTTATTTGCCGTCGGGGTTGATCTCGGTGTTGTTTGGGTTGTCGCCTATTGTGTCCAGTGTGCTTGGGCGATACTTGTTGGATGAGCCTCCGTTTGGCGTGCCACAATGGATTGCTTTGGTTTTGGCTTTGTGTGGGTTGTTTGTGGTGTTTCAAGGCGATATGCAGGTGGCACAGAATGCTTATGTCGGATTGGCATTGGTGATGTTTGCGATGTTGTGTTTTTGTTTGAGTGGCGTATTAATCAAGAAGATTGATGCGTCTTTGCACCCAATAGCACAAACAACGGGGTCATTGGTATTTGCTGCGCCGCTATTTGGTTTGGTGTATTGCTTTGTTGGGGAGTCGATAGAAAATATCACAGAAAAATCGGCAATGGCGATTATTTATTTAGCATTGTTTGGGTCGATCGTGGGCTTTCTTTGTTACTTCTACGTTTTGCAGCGGCTGCCAGCGACAACGGTGGCGTTAACAACGTTGGTGACACCGGTTTTGGCCATTTCATTAGGTGTGTTTCTAAATGGGGAGGTGTTGTCTTTGAGTGTTGTGCTGGGAGGTTTGCTAATTAGCGGCGGGTTATGTGTTTATTATTGGGGGACGGTGGCGGGTAGGGCGCCTGCTAAATAATTAACATTCGGGTGATGTCGGAGATTTCATCTTTATGTTCTGAGACAATTTTTAGCCCTTGGAAAGGTGTTATTTCACCTTTCTTAAATTTAACTTTGTTGGCTGCTGGAGTGTCAGTGATTTTGGGGCAGTCTTTGATTTTATTTGTGCCAAGGTAGGCGTGGTATCGGGCGATGAGTACAAGGTCGGCAAGGTCTGGTTTTTTACTCTCGTCTCGCATCCACTGGTCTTTTGTGCGTGCGCAGGTGGTAATATCCTCTGGCATATCCCAATGTTCAAGGATGGCGACGGAGAATTCATTGCCGTGTTGCTTGATCATTTCATCAATCAGCTTCCAGTGGTAATCGGTTTTTAATTTTTCACCTAAGGAGGAGATAATAAAAAGAGCCCCAGTGTCCTGTAGTAGCCCTGCTAATAATGCGTTTTCGCTTTTAAAGTTGGGAGTGAATCCGGCTATCCAGGCTGATATTGCCGCTACGGTTGCACTTTGCGCCCATACTTGTTTTATCTTTTGTCGAATAACCGCTTTGTCGGTTTTAAATAATTTATCGAGGGTATAGATAAGCACGAGATTTTTTGTTGTGTCTGCGCCCATTCTACGAAGAGCAAGACTGAGGTGTTCGCAAGGGTCTTTACCGTGGTAAAGCGAGCTGGAGGCAACCTTCATTAGGAGGTTTGACAGGTATTGGTCGTATTCCAAAATCTCGACCAAATCTTTGGCGCGATAGTTGGGATCCAGCACTAAGTCTCCAACACGGGAGGCGATTTTGGGGAAGTCAGGTAAAGGTCTAAGCCCGCTTGTTATGTCTTGCTGTAGCCGTAAGTACAGTTTATGGCTGTCGCGCTCAATTGACGCTTGGTTTTGGATGGGTTTTGTTGGGCTCATGAGAGTCTTTTTATTAGAGGTCGTTTATGCCTATAACTATAGCCTGTTTTTTTAGCGGTGTTGCCACATTTAATAGAGAGTAATTAAGGGGTTAGCTAAGCATCATTTGCCGCTCTAGGTGTAAACGGTTTGCCATAACCTCTGCGCCGTTATAGATAGCCTTGATGTGGTGGATTAATCGTTGTTCTGCATCTTTTCTCATGGCGTAAGGCAGGTCGATCGTGGATACGCCAATATAAAAAATAATGGTGCTAATGGCTTCTGCAACCATTGATGCGTCGGTTATATTTCGGTGTTTTAGTCGGCTTTCGAGTTCTATTAAGTGCGCTAGCTCTTTGTTTATTTGGGCAAGCTCCTTTTTGATGGCTTGTCTTAGCTCAGCTGAGCTTCCAACGGCCTCTCTAGCCAGTACGCGAAACAAGTCGCCATTTTCTTTGAAGTGATCAAGGCAGTAACCGACTAAGCTTTGAGTGATGTCATCGGTTTTTTGGTGGGACTGTTTTGCTGTTTTTAGCAGGGCGTGTAGTTTTTGTGTGGCAGTTTCAATGAGTTCAAGCCCGAGCGCGTCTAGGTTCTTGAAGTGGCGGTAAAATGATGTTGGTGCGATACCTGCCTCTTTAGCGACTTCTCTTAGGCTTAAGCTTGAAAGGCCTTTGTCTTCATTTAGCTTGCGCAGTGCTGCTGCAATAATTGCTTCTCGTGTTCTTTGTTTTTGTGCTGCTCTTGTTGTCATATTCATCCGCTATTTTGATACGTAGGTCACTTATTCAGGGTACAGTTGTTAGCTGTAATTTCAAGTTTTACTTTGTTTTGCGTGTATTTTTACCGTTATTTGGGTGGGTAACCCACTTATAGGTTTGAAAATCAGTTGCATCTAGGTTGATTTTGAGTACTATAGCTAACACTTGTACGCCGAAATTGGTGTCAGTGCTCAACGTTTAGTTGAGATCATAATAGTGAGAAAGCAAACTGATTGGGATTGGTTTGCGGATAAAGGGAAGAATATGAGGAATAGTAAAGCCGTAAAACCAGAGGTTATGTCGGTTGTTGATACCGCGTGGCTGCGTATGGACTCACCAGAAAACTTGATGGTAATTAATGGTTTTTGGGTATTTGAGGAGTCGTTTTCGCGAGATCGTTTTGTACAAATAGTGCAGGAGCGGTTATTGGCGATTCCGCGATTTAGAAATGTCCCCTTAAATCAACAAAACCAGTATTTCTGGCAGCCAGTGGATGATATTGATCTTGATTATCATGTGTCCAGTGTTGTGCTGCCTAAAACAGGTCAGGCTGAGGAGGATATGAAGGCATTTATTGCTGGGTTGATCTCGGAACCTCTTGATGCCGGTAAGCCGTTATGGCGTTTTTACCATGTGGCTGATTATAAGGGGAAGAGTGCGATTGTGTTTCGGATTCATCATGCGTATGCCGATGGTATTGCGCTGATATCTGTTTTTGATGCGATTGCTGACAAGTCGGTACTACACACATCCCCTGCGGCTCACGCAACGTTCCCTGAAGTACTAAAAGCTCAGCCAGGCATGTTGGGTTGGTTAACCTTTGCTGTGAAAAAGGCGGGATTAGCCGGCTTATTCACTTTGGGGTGGTTATATGAGGCTGCTCATGTGGCGTTACTGTCGTCAGATAGCAAAACTACCTATAAGCAGCCGTTAACAGTGAACAAGCAAGTTGCTTGGGCGTCTCCGTTAGACGTTGCTGAAGTGAAAGCGGTGGGTAAGGCAATTGGTTGTACGGTAAATGATGTTCTGCTGGGGTGTGTCGCGGGCAGTTTGCGGGGTTACTTGGCGAGTACCGGTGGTTCGGCAGATGGTGTTACGTTGCGCGCTACAGTGCCTGTTAACTTGCGACCTTTGTCAGAAGCGATGAATTTGGGCAATCATTTTGGTTTGGTGTATTTGGAACTGCCGGTGGCTGAGCCAGATGCATCGAAGAGAATTGCCAAGGTTCGCCAAAACATGTCTACACTGAAAAGTGGTATCCAAGCACAAATGACTTACGGTGTGCTGGCTATTTTGGGTAGATTTCCTACGAAAGTGCAACGTTTTGCGTTGGATTTTTTCAGCCAGAAAGCCTCGGCAGTAATGACTAACGTTCCTGGGCCAGCAGAAGCTATTTGTTTTGATGGTGTTGCGCTTACTCATCCCATGTTTTGGGTGCCGCAGTCAGGCAATATTGGTGTGGGTGTGAGCATTTTGAGCTATGCGGGTAACGTTGAATTTGGTCTGATTGCGGATAAGGCACTGGTATCTGATCCTTCAATTATTGTTGAGGGCTTTGTTGCCGAATTTCAGGCATTGCAAAAGCGGGTGAATGAAGGTGATCCGCTTTTGGCAGTAGAGTTTTCAGTCGCTTAAGCATGCTTTGTGTTTTAGGTGATATTTCGGATTTTTAGCGTGAGTTTAGAGTGTATTTAGAACGTATTTAGAGCGTTTTTAATTTTTGGGTAATTTTTAACTTTAGGGTAACCCCCGTTTTGGGGGAATGAGGAGCAAACATGAGTTATTTCGTAACAGGTGCAACCGGTTTTCTTGGCCGTTTTTTGATGAAGAATTTGGTGAAACGAGAAGGTGTTATTTATGTGTTGGTTCGAAATGAATCAGCCTATAAAGTCGAGTTGCTGCGTGAAGAGCTGGGTGTGACGGCAGAAAAAGTTGTTGCGGTTGTGGGTGATTTAGCGGCACCAAATTTAGGTGTTAGTGATGAAATGATTGCTACGCTGAAGGGCAATGTAAAACATTTTTTCCACCTTGCTGCTATCTATGATTTAACCGCATCAGAAGAGTCTCAAGTTGTTGCCAATATGGATGGGACAAAACATGCGATTCAACTTGCAGAGACAGTAAATGCTGGTTGTTTACACCATACGAGCTCTATTGCTGCAGCGGGCATGTTCTCAGGTATCTTCAGAGAAGATATGTTTGAAGAAGCTGAGAAATTGGATGACCCGTATTTAAGAACCAAGCATGATTCTGAAGGTTTGGTGCGAAATAGCTGCAGTGTACCTTACCGTATCTACCGCCCAGCAATGGTGGTTGGTCATTCAAAAACCGGTGAGATGGATAAGATTGATGGCCCCTATTTCTTTTTTCAAATGATTAAGAAGTTGCGTAATGCTTTGCCGCCGTGGATGCCAATGGTGGGGATTGAAGGCGGGCGACTTAATATCGTTCCTGTAGATTATGTGGTTGATGCAATGGATCATATTGCTCACCTCGATGATCTTGATGGTAAGTGTTTCCACTTAACTGATACTGATCATTATAAAGTTGGCGAAGCGATTAATATTTTCGCCAAAGCGGGCAACGCACCTCAGATGAGTATGCGTATAGATCGTAATTTGTTTGGGTTTGTACCACCGTTTGTTAAGCAAGCGCTGGGTTCTATGCCGCCAGTGCAACGTATTATTGCTATGGTGTTAAATGACCTGGGTATTCCTAAGTCCACGCTAAAATTTATGGATTATCGAACACGTTTTGATAATCGAGAGACGCGAGCCGCGTTGGATGGCTCGGGTATTAGCTGCCCGTCACTTATCAGTTATGCTCCTACGATTTGGGATTTCTGGGCGCGTAATTTAGACCCTGACAATTTTGTCGATCGTACCTTAGAAGGTTGTGTCGAAGGCAAAGTGGTTGTAGTAACCGGTGGTACATCGGGTATCGGTAAAGCCGCAGCGCTTAAGTTGGGTGAGGCGGGTGCGAAGGTTGTATTGGCTGCACGTACTAAAGAAAAATTGCAGGAAACCAAAGAAGAAATTGAAGCGCTAGGTGGAAAAGCTTATACCTATTCTGTAGATGTTTCTGATATGGATGATTGTGATCGTTTTTGTGAGCTAGTGTTAAAAGATATGGGTCGAGTGGATATACTGGTTAACAATGCGGGTCGCTCTATTCGTCGTGCTATTTCTGCATCCTATGATCGTTTTCATGATTTTGAGCGTACAATGCAGTTGAACTATTTTGGTTCGCTGCGTTTGATGATGAATCTTTTGCCTGCTATGGAAGAACAGCGTTCAGGACAGGTTATTAACATCTCATCAATTGGTGTGCTTACGAATGCGCCACGCTTCTCCGCTTATGTTGCCTCGAAGTCTGCGCTGGATGCGTTCACTCGCTGTGCTGCCTCCGAATTCTCTGATGAAGGCATTAAATTTACTACGATCAATATGCCGCTTGTTCGAACTCCTATGATCGCACCCACTAAAATCTATGAGAATGTGCCAACGATTAGTCCTGAAGAAGCTGCTGATATGATTTGTGAGGCGGTTATCTATAAGCCGAAGCGTATTGCTACAAGGTTGGGTATTTTTGCTCAGGTGATGGGTACCATGGCACCTAAAATGACGGAGATTATTTTGAATACCGGTTTTAGAATGTTCCCAGACTCTACAGCATCTAAAGGAAGTGGTGATAAGCCGGCACCAGTATCAAGTGAGCAAGTCGCATTTGCATATTTGATGCGTGGTATTCACTGGTAAGCTATAAAAGTGTTATAAACGTGTTGTTACGTTAATCCAGCCATAAAAAATGCCGACAATGTCGGCATTTTTTATGGCTGGATTAACGTTTTGCTATCAATAGAATTACCAGTTACGACTACCAGTTTCGATACCCTGTTTGAGTATCTTTTGATAATCGAAATACACCGTTATTAATGGAGTGGGCAGCTTTGGAGGTTTGTTTTTCGTTGAACAGCGCCAAATCGAACGTACCGCTTATCCATTGGTTGTCGTCACTTTTTACGGTGATGGTGCTAGGTTTGATGTTTGATGCTTGGTAAGTGCCACGGCCTTTGTAGATTACCGAAACATCACTGTCATCAATGGTGTATACACCAGGGCCTCGGTAATTGGATAGTTCCATTACAATCTTAACGGCTCCGTGTTTTGATTCTATACGAATTGTGTCAGAGAAAAGGGCGCTACGTTTTTTCCAGACTGCTTGTTCTGGTAGCGACATAAGATCAATTTTGAAATCATGGTTGAACAGTACATTAGAGGTCTTACGAGGAATGTCGGCAAGGCTGTAGCTTTTTGATAATTTTTTGATGTCTTTCTTGATGGTTTCCTTAAACGCCGATTTTGCTTCAACAACGGGTGTCGTAGAAATGACCGCAGAAACGATAGCAACCGTTGGTGGTGTCGCTATTGGTGTTGCTGGTTTGGGTGCGGCAGCAACGTTAATCATGACAGGTGTGATTTTTTGTCCAAACTTATATTCGCAGTCACTTTTTCTATTGTGTGTTTTGCATGTGCCTTTGCCGTGCGCCATATCGTTTTTAAAGGGGCCAACAAACTCATCACCCAAGGCGGTTAGTAAAATGCCGTAACCTGACTTTTTTCCTTGGTTAAAATACCCTTCGTAAGATCCGCCTGCATGATACTTAATGCGTCCCTTTCCGGTGCGCTTGCCATTTTTCCATTGGCCGGTGTAGCGATCACCGTTTGCGTAAAAGAACTCCCCAAAACCACCGGGGTGGCCGTTAGAAAAGTTTCCTTTGTATTTATCTCCAGAAACGAAGGTTAATGTCCCTTGGCCCTGAGGCGCATTGTTTTTCCATGTCCCTTGGTAATAACTGCGATCAGCGTAGATGTACTTACCTTCGCCTGATTGTTCACCCGCAGTAAATTGACCGGTATAGGCTGCACCATTGGTAAACGTTTTAGTTCCTTCGCCATTGGGCTGGTCGTTTTTCCATTGACCTGTGTATATTTCACCATTGCGCCATTTCATAGTGCCTTGGTTAGCTCGTTCACCATTTATGAAATGGCCACTATATTGTGAACCATTGTTATAGGTTTTTATGCCCTTTCCTTGGGCGGTGTTGTTCTCCCACACCCCTTCATACACGGTGCCATCAGCCCAGGTACGTTTACCTTGTCCAGATTTTTGTCCGTGTACCCACTGACCGTCATAACTTCCACCGCTAAGGTATGTATACGTACCTTTGCCGTGAAAGCGGTTGTTGGTATCTCGGTCGCCGTCGTAGGTATCTGCAATGGCAGGAGACAAACATGCGATGCCAAAAGTAAGGATTGCGGCGCTGAGGCGTTGTTTGGAGAAGAGCGTAGTGTGAGACATTGGTGTACCCAATCCATGTGATGTTTTTTGTTATTAGGTGTGTGCTTGTTTTTGAGACTTTCGTTTAGACTGATATGTTATTACGAGGTGGAGGCTTTATGCCAGAACTTCTTTGTATAAAAGATAACTCCATTCCATGTGTGGCGCTTTTCTTTGAGCTATTGTTAATAAGGTTGAGGTTCAATTGATAGCCCTAGTTTGGTTAAGGAGGAGGCATTATGCGTATTATCTTTCTTTGGTTACAGCGTTGTTTCTTACCCTTGTGGCGACAAAATATGGATCAGAATCAAGGGGATAAACGCCATTTTTATCGACGAACATTGTGTGCTGAGTATCAAAAAAAGAAATCAATGGTGAAGAACTTTTGGATTGCAGCGGGTGTTGTTGTCCTAATCCAACCGTTTCTTCATGTTGCTTTGGTGGTGGCAATGTTTACAACGTTTATTTCCTTCATGTATTTGGATGAGTGCTGACGGCACGCATTTATCGCTTTAGCTTGTATGTGTGTGCTTACTTTTTGGATACCGTTATAAGCTTTAGACTTTTAGTGGCAATAAGATCTAAGTTTTTGGTCAAAGTTTGAACGGGTTTCTGGAATAATTACAGGGAAAGTATAAATGAGCAGTAAATTATTTGTTGTGGGGTTATTGCATGGTTCGGGGACGATGGTTTATTAGTGTCTTGATGTTTTGTGTGAGCTTTAGTGGCTTTTCACAAGCCAATGGGGGAGGGTGGGTAATTGATCGGGATCAGAAGCCTGATAGCCCATTGTTACGTCAAGGAAAGGCTATTGCGAGCACATCAGAGGAGGATAAGGCCTACCAGGCAATAGCCGTGGCTTTTCAGCAGGCAACCAAAGCTTATCAAAGTAACATTAGGCAGCATTGGCCGCGCGCTGAGGTAAGCGGGAAAACCCGTTGGGTCGCTTATAGCGAAGATTGGGCATCTAAGAGAGTGGTTGATTTTGAAAAGAACCATATAGAGATTAGTGTAGAGAACCCGTTTACAAATCAGCGAATTGATTTTACGGTGCTGTCAAAGACGGTTCGTGGCGAGTTGGCTGAATTGCTGGGTACATCGGTAAAAGGCGCATTAGCGTCAGACCCGGTTCAGAAAGCGATAGACAAAACGATTAACTCATTCGCTGCGTTACAAAGCAAATTGGAAGTGGAGCGTGTAGAACCAAAAGGGTTGGTGTTGGGTGAATTGTTTGCGTCTGCGGCACCCACATCTCGAGAAATCAAACAAAAGGCACAAGCATTATTAAAAAATGCTAGCATTCGGTATCAAGTGTTATCAGCTAGCCTAGCTGCATTGCCTTTGGGTACGAATAAAAAGATCACCTATACTATTCCTTTGCCGGATAATCGATTACGAAAAAAAGTGCGTGAATATGCACCCGTTGTTAAAAAGAACTCAGAACGTTTTGCATTATCTGCAGATGTCGTAATGGCAATCATTCACACAGAGAGTCACTTTAATCCGCTAGCGAGATCAAGAATCCCCGCTTTTGGTTTGATGCAAATTGTTCCTCGCACTGCGGGTAGGGATGCTGCGAAAAAGTTATATAAAAAATCGAAATTATTGTCTGCACGATATTTGTATAACCCGTCACGAAACATAGAAGCAGGTGCTGCTTATTTGAATGTGCTCTACTACAATTACTTAAAAGGTATCAAGAACCCCGAGAGCCGTCTTTACTTTGCGATTGCTTCGTATAACGGGGGCGCATCCAATTCTGCAAAAGCATTTATCAACAAAGCGAGTTTCAAAAAAGCATTACCTGTTATTAACAATATGACACCTGACCAAGTGTTAAAGGCGTTGATGACGAAGTTGCCTAGTCGAGAAACTCGGGAGTATGTTGGTAAAGTACTTAAACGACGTAATTACTATAAACGTGTGTAATTTATCAACGTTGTTGCATTGATGTTTTCTTAAACCGTCTTTTTAGGCGGTTTTTTTATGATGAAAGAGTGACTGTATTGTTAAATATATTGATAAATGATGTTGTTAAATTCGGTGTGTTAAGCGTAATTCTCCTTGCACTTGTTGCCTGTAAAGATGAGGGCTTGTCTATCGTGCAAGATGAGAATCGACTGCTGAAACGAGAGTTGGCAGAGCAGCGTCAGACTGTGGCCGCATTAGCTGAAAGGGTTACTAATATAGAGGTTGTATCAAAACCTTCCTTTTTGGTTAGCGAGATTCATATTGATGTAGAGGAACGGATGTTTGACCCTGTAATTAACGGTAGTTTCTTGATGGAGATAGAAGGTAAGTCCCTTCCTGCGGTGATCTATTTGGAGCTTGAAATAACAACTAAAGCGCAGGGAAAAGAACACGCGTTCTCACAAAGTATGATACATCGTTTTATGCCAGGAAAGAGTCAGGACAATCGTGTTGAGTTTGTTCACCCGTTAAAACTACATAAAGTAAAAAGCAGTGATGTTGAGCTAAAAGTGACTCCAGTGACCTGGTATCAAGGACACCAGGTCAAATAGCTGATTACACTAAGGATGAGGCAGGGGATAAACTACAGCAGTAGATAATTAGATTAAACAGTTTCTTGCTGTAACACGATCTCTTCAATGAGCCCTCGCAATGATATGTTTGCACCTAGATCAATGAGAGTCCAATAGTGACCCGATAAAACACGGTCTACGTGCATGGTCTCTGGGGAAGGTTGAAATGCCCCCAAATATTTGAATGCATCTTTACGGATTTTTTTGGCCGCCCGTTGGTGTAGTCTGGATTGGCCAAAATCAAAGTTGGTATTATCTGAAAATGGCTCCATGATGATGTCGAACCATTCTTGATAGTAGCTCAAAGGGACTTCTGGCCCATCATCTTGGCGTACCCCCATTTCTTTAAGGTGTTTCTCAACAGATTCGACTTTTCCATTAAACATATCTTTAACAAAGTTTTTGTGGATGCGAACGGTATCGTCAGAGACTGTTTTGACAGCGCCAAAATCGTATATTATTAAACTTCCATCGGGGCGAAATGCAAAGTTACCGGGGTGAGGGTCACAATGGACGCGTTGTAATTCGTATATTTGTCGCCCCATAGTATCGAATAATCGATGCGCTAATGTGTTTTTCATTTCCTGGTTATAGGCTGGTTCTTTAACCTCATTTAAACTATCACCTTCAATGTAGGTTAAGGTTAAAACAGTTTCAGATGAGAGTTCTTCAAGTAATTCGGGAACGATAACGTAAGGGTGACCTTTGTAATGTTTGCTGAAAAAACGTAAGTTCTCGGCTTCATGGTTATAGTCAAGTTCCTCATAAAGCATGTATCGAATTTCATCGAAGGTTTTATCGACAACCTCTTTGCTGACTTTTACCAATCCTGCCATTTTGAATAGTCGTTTGATTTGTTTTAGGTCTGAATCACAGGATTCTTTAACGCCGGGGTATTGGATTTTTACGATACATTCCACGCCATCTTTGGTGGTCGCTCGGTGTACTTGGCCGATGGAGGCTGCAGCAAAAGGTTCGTGTTCAAATGTTGCAAATAATGACTCCGGTTCATCACCAAGGGCTCGAATGAGTTGGCGGCGAATCATGCTGTAAGGCATTGGTGGGGATTCTTTTTGCAGTGTTTCAAGTGCCTTGGCAACCTCGGGAGGGAGTAAGTCTTTTACTTGGGAGACGATTTGGCCAACCTTCATGACGGCGCCTTTCATTTCCCCTAATGTTTCCGCAATACGAACGCCAATATCCGCATACATGGCTTCTTGGCTTTGTTTTTTCACGTCTTCGTCAGCAAACATGCCTTTGACTTTATGTCCTGCGTAATTCTTTGCAATGGAAGCTGACATACCCGCTAGCTTGAAAAAGCGTTTGCCCGGTGTGGTTGCTTTAAATCGTTTCTCGTTCTTTTTATCGTTTTTATTCTGATGGTTCGCCACGTGTTTCATCCTGAGAGCTTAATCAATGTGTCTGGTTGGTCATCATTATTAACTGGCAATTGACACAAATACAAGTGCCGTGGCGCCTGGTAGACAAAGTCCCATTCTATGTATCCATTGTCGAGCAACAACAAAAAAACTACAAACCAATAGTAAAGAACACTAACCTTAAGGGTATTTGTTGGTATAATGCGCCGGCTGTGGCGATAGCCATTGTCACAACGGTTAAGCCCATTGTTACTAATGAAGGGCGTAGCGAGAAGAAACAACAACAAGAAATCTTTTTACTATTTTTGGAACAGGTTTTGCCTGTAAATGCCCTAGAAATGTTAGGGGGCGTGAGAGTGGCGTATCGTTTTATACGCGGGGATATTCGCGGAGGCCTTAGAAGGCTTCTTCAAAGTGTTGGTTGTTGAGGTGTGAAGACTGATGAAAATCAGAGAGTTTTTGAAGGGAAGGTTGGTTTCAAAAGAAACTGACGCAATAGTAGATAAAATCCCCAAGCCTGTGGGCAGTTTTGGCTATGATGCCTGGGGTTTTAACACGGATGCATATAAAATTGGGATTAGTCTATTTAGGCCTATTTACGAAAAATATTTTCGTGTCGAGGTTACTGGATTGGAAAATATTCCTGAAGATGGGCGTTTACTTTTAATAGCAAACCATAGTGGTCAGTTACCCATTGACGGTGCATTGATTGGTTATGCTTTAGCCACTAGTCCTCATGCTCCTCGTGCTGTGCGCGCGATGATAGAGCGCTTTTTTCCTCAAGCGCCCTTTATTGGTAATATTCTTAACGAAGTGGGTGCTGTTTTAGGTGACCCTGTCAATTGTGCAAAAATGCTTGAGCGAGAAGAAACCATTGTTGTATTTCCAGAGGGAATCCGGGGAGCGGGTAAACCTTGGAGTCAGCGTTATAAGTTGCAGCGCTTTGGGTTAGGTTTTATGCACTTAGCGGTTCAAACAAATACACCGATTATTCCTGTAGGAATAGTGGGATGTGAAGAAACCATGCCGACGTTGTTTCATTTGAATGGGGTAGCTAAATTGTTAGGTCTACCCTATCTGCCCGTGACATCCCCTGTACCTTTACCCGCGAAAGTGCACTTACATTTCGGAAAACCGATGGTTTTTGACGGTCCAATCGAAACAGAAGATGATGCCGCTATTAATGTTGAGCGTGTAAAAGATGAAATTAATACATTGATACAACAAGGGTTAGAAACGCGTAATGGGTGGTTTTCATGAGTGAAGTAGAAAAGCCAGAGATCTTGATTACTGGTGCGGGCGGTGCGCTGGCACAAAATGTAATTAATCAGCTAAAAGATCAATATCGTGTTGTACTGGTGGATTTTCGTCGTCGTGTTCAATTCGATGAAGGAATGTCTAGCTACCGTGTAGAGTACAATAAACGCGGTTTTGAAGATATTTTTCGTAAGCATGATATTCAAGCGGTGATACACCTTGGCCGTATGGGGTTGTATGAATCAACCCACCGTAACCGCTACAATCACAATGTATTGGGTACGCAGCGTCTTTTGGATTTGTGTCATAAGTACGATGTACATCAAGTTATCGTGTTATCGACATTTTTTGTTTATGGTGCGAGCCCTTATAACTCTGCATTAATTTCAGAAGACCAGCCACTTAAAGCTTCTGAGTTGACGATGGACTTGGTCGATTCTGTTGAGCTGGAAAATTTGGCAAATATTTACCTTTGGAAATACCCAGAGTTAAATATCACCATTTTGCGTCCTTGTAATATTGCAGGGCCTGGTGTTCTTAATAGTATGAGTTTGTTGTTGTCGAATTCATTGGCACCAGTACTGATTGGTTTCTCTCCTATGATGCAGTTTATTCATGTGGAAGATATCGCTAGTGCGATAGTTGTTGCTTTTAAAGAGAATCACCCTGGTATTTATAATGTGGCTAATGATGATTGGATTAGTTATCAGGAGGCCGTAACGCAATGTGGCTGTACACGCTTGCCGATACCGTCGGCACCAGAGGGTGTTCCATTTCGCATTAGTAAAATGCTTGGTCTTAAGGCTTGGCCGAGTTATTTAATTAACTACTATAAATACCCTGTGGTTATTGATGGCAGTTTGTTTAATAAAACGTTTAACTTTAAATCGAAACGTAGTTTGGATGATATATTTTCGTACTACCGTGAAAAGAAAGCGTTGGGTATTTTGTAGTTCGACAATTGAAATAAAAAAGGCATACCGGATTTTGATGGTATGCCTTTTTTTTGGCTGTTATCTTTTGCCTGGACTTTGTTACTATTTGGCTTTAACGCCGAGTCGTTGTAAATTTTCTTCTAGTTGCGCCCCCATGAGAGAACCCTGTTTGTAAAATGCTGCAGGTATTCCAAAAGGGGCTTTAACCCAGCGGTAATTGCCCGTTGCTGGATTGATCACGTTAAAAGAAGGCGCCTTGTATTCCTGGCTTGCACCAAAGGTTTTGCCTGTAAATACATGAACCCAAACTGTGTTTTCTGCGTCAGGAAAGTACACTTTTTTCCAGGGATCGTCACGACTTTCGTGCGGGAGGCGTTTGTCCACTACTGGAGCAACAAGGATTTCTTCTCCCAGCATAATGTGATCCGTTAATTGTGCGATTGTGTTGTCGTTTGGGTAATGTAACATTGGGTGACGTACTACGGGGTAGCCTTTTTCTGCTGCTTCGACAAAAAGCTGTTGTCGATAAAATGCGAGGGCTTTATAGACGCGTGCAAATTTATCAAAATGACCATAGGTTGCTTCATTATCATAAAATTGCGCGTTGGTTTCTGGGCGTAATCCCTCATGAGTACGAAATGCTGTGGTAAATGCGGAGAACTCCATCCAACGTAACAACAAGTCTTCTTCTCGATCAAAGCCTAAGCGAAGCTCTTCTGGGAAACCCGGGATGCCAATCGATGCGTTGGTGTAACCACCAATATCACTGTGGTTTAAACTGACACCAGAAAACCCGCTAGTGAGTGTTGCAATGATGGCGCTTTGAAAACCATCATGTTTATCCCAGGTAACCATTTGATCACCTTGCCATACTAATGTGGAGTAGGTCGGTGTACGGGTAGCGCCAGCACGATTAAAAAAGACGATGTCATTTTCTAAATTGGCTTCTTGTATAGCCTCTCTTCCCATTCGAGCCCAGTCAACTGCGTATTGGTTATGGTAGGTTGCGGCATCAACGCCGGAGTGCAATACCGCGTCAAATGGGAGAGCCTCAGCGAAGTCGTGCATCCAGCCTCGGCAGTGGGCTTGGTCAATCATGTTGTCTTTGATAATGGATTTTATCCATTGTTGAGCCGATGGGTTAGTTAAATCTATCATGCCAGCGGCAAAGTCTGTGTTGGTGACTTCATATATGCCGCCATCAGGGTGATTAACCATATAATTGTTTTCTAACGCTTCTTTAAAGAGATTTCGTTGCACGTTGCCCTTGGGAGATGCATCAACAAGGAAGGCGTTGATGTAACACAGCATTCGGCCACCAAATGTATTTTCTATGCGGTTTACCAGGGTGTCCCATTGTGGGTATCTGTCTTGGTCTAGCTCCCAGTTCCACCAAAGTTGTGAGCCTGCAGCTGTTTTTCGTTTCCCAACCCAATCTTGTAACCAGACGCCCGCAACAGGTGTTCCTCGTGCTTCTAATTCATCCAAAATACCGTTGACGACATCGGTTCCCCCTTGAATGCCAACAATGGCACCTTGATTAAACCAGTCGGGTAATGGGCGCATGCGGCCGCTGTATTCTGTGAATCGTTCGATAAGTTCTAGCATCGAGTCACCTGCTAATATGCGGCCGGTCATTACGCGATTAAATAAACGAATTTCTACCTGGTCATCTTGTGTTAAATCAAATACTGCATAATCGGTGTTTTCGAGAAAAACTGAGCGTAAGGTGTTGGTGATGTAATGAGGTACGGCATAGTAGGTGGTGAGGGTGTTGCCTCCGGAACCTGGAGAGACAAGATTGACTGGAGCAGAAATAAGTTGTCGGCCTTTACCTACCCCACCTTCTTGAGACAAAATCGGAACGTCTTGCCCTTTAAGGTTAAGTAATGTGTATTGTTCTCCAAAACCATGAAAGCGTTCTTCTTTTGTTGACTGATAGGTGAGACGACTTAAATTAATCGCGGGGTTGGTAAAGGATAATTGAAACTGTAAGTGACCGGCTTGTATTTCTTGAAAGGTTAGGGTGAAGTTAGATTCACAGTCTATAGCGCCACTGACATGACCGATGATGGTGAGTTGCTCTTCCTGTTGAGTGACTGATGTAATTTGATGCTCATCGCACAAACTTTGAATATGTTCTTCTATTAGAAAAGAGCCACGTTTTTCTTCTGCATGAAGAGCGTGAATACCTGCAGCAATAAAAGAGGGGGTTTCAGAATCTACGGTATTTTTGCTTTCCCATATAATGCGATCACTATGCTCTATGCGTAGTTGGCGATTATCCCAGGCGGCGTTAAACTCCCCGATTTGAAATGTTTGGCTGGCATCGTCATTAAGTGAGTTATCGTTGTTTGATGGTGTGCTTGAAATTTCATTTGAATCGCCGTCGGAATTACTGCTCCCACAACCTGTGGTCAACATAAGGTTGCACAATGTGATGGCTAAGATACAGAAGTAAACCTTCATGTTTATACCCTAAAATAAATTAGTTGTTGTTATTGTTATGAGTGCTTAAATGGTTAAGTACTTAATGCTCATTAACTTGCAGCATTAGGTGACGTTTTCCCTTAATGGCACTTTTTTGGCTTTTTTCACGAGCATAATTGATTTCTAATACATCAACAACACCTGCGTTATCGGCATGTCCTGAGGTATCTTCAAACACGATCGCTAGGGTGTTTTTTTCGCCAGGAGATTTTAACAGTCCATGATTTACTGGGAAGTCATCCGGATCGGTGTTCATCCACATATCCCTTTGTGCTCTTCCCCAGAACCCTCTGCTGAGCCAATCATTATCAGAAACCCAGCGTCCAATAAGACGGCCATTTAGAAATATCGTGGCTTTGGTGTTGATCCCTTTGAGCGTTAACACCACAGGAGCGTGAAAGTCGCTTTGGTTCGGAAGCGCTGAGGTATTAAATGACGTTCTGTACCAGGTGACATCACCTTTTTTCAAATTCAGAGGAATGGTTTGTTGCTGCCAATGGCTGTCATCAAAATGAGCGGTGTCATACCCATCAACTTCACCTTGAAGGCTAGCTTTTACGGACCAGTGTTTTAATGGACGTTTGCCGACCATTGCGGTTCCCAATAATCCTTTTACAGAGTCAAAACCAACGGCAGGTAGTTGTGCCTTGGTGCCGAGGATTCTTCCTCTGGGAAACATAAAGCTGCCGTGTCCCCATATTTCGGTGCGAAAAGCGATAATGTTTTTACCTCGCTTAAGGTAGCGACGTAAATTGGGAAACCGATAGTTTGCATTTTTACTGTCACTATCAATTTCCGTCCCTAGAGGTGCAACGGTTGTAACGTAATGGCCATTCACGTAAATCCCAACAATGTCACTGGCATGTTCAATAAATAAATCTGAGCTTTCCCACCAGGGCAACCCAAACCAGCGGTTGAGGTTGAGCTCTGCTCGGTACCAAGCATGACCTTTAATGATGTTGTTGTGTTCAAGGTTGGTTGGGGTTCCTGTCCATGATCGCCAGTGGCTGTTGTCATAGTTAGCTTTTGATTCTTCGCGGTCGCTTTTAGATTTTCCTGAGGATAGCAATAGTGGGTTAATGATGGGTTGTAATATACTGTCGCCATTAAAAAATGTAGTGGTTTGTGTTGTTGGGTTGTAGGGGGTGCTTTCAATGAAACCGGTGGGTGTGTTAAACGGTTGTGGTGAGAGTATGAATATATGGCGATTACTATCGTTGAACTCAACGGAAAACGTTTGCCCTGAATGGTCGACCCAATCAGGGCCTGCAATGATGATGTCGTCAGTGTTATTATTTTTTTCAAACCATAAGTGTCCAGCATCTTGAGTAGCTGTAATGACAACACGGAGAGTGCTGCCGTCTTCCATATCCAATACCAGTTGTTGGAATCCATCAACTAATTTTTTATGGTGATAAGTGATGGTTATTCTGTCTGTAGATTGCTCTTGTACAGTAATAGATGCATCGGTGTGACGAATAGAGGGAGGGGATGCGAGATCCGTTAGCGATAGTTCACCTTGAGACCCCTGCTGACCATGAACAACAAGTAATTGTTCGTTGTTGAAGGAGCGTAAGGTTAATAACTCACTGGTGAGGTATTCGATTTTGCCTATCGTATTCAGAGGGAGGTTTGCGACAAGGATTGTTGCGCTCGTTGTGTCTGAATCTGCAAACTGACCTGGTTCAATACCTATGGCGATAGGAACTTCCAAAGTTGAATAGCGTGGAAAGGTAAGGCCTTCTATAGAAATTGAATGAGGTGCTAAAAGTTGAGAGGTGCCCGTTTGATTGACGAGACTGATAAAGCGGGTGTTTTCACTACCTTCCATCCAATAATGGATTCTGTTTTGATTTTCAATAGCACCTAAAAGCGGGTTGTCGATAGATAAGCGGAGGTCAGGTTCTGGTAATTGGCCGCTACGATTAGCATGTGTTGCTGGTGCGAAGTATTTTTCTACGGCATCAAAAAATAAATTGTCTCTGCGAAACCCATAAAAGTTATCCCTATGTACGCCAGAGGGGCTGATTGCGCCATTGTAATCGATGACATTGTGAAAATAGCCCACTGTTGGCCTTATAGAGGAGAAGTCGAATAGGGTGTCGAGTACATTACTACCATTGGCGTTGAGTACCACGGAATTCATATAACCTTCTTGATGCATTCCTACAATATTAAAGGGAAAGGTTGCATCAAAACCACCCATAATCATACGCTTTATACGTACAGGGTCTCTGTCCGTTTCGGTGGTTCCACTGGGAAAGTTAACATAGTTGCCCTGGTGGTTATTTGCATTGTGCATATCGTTTAATAGGTCGTAGGCAACTTTTTCTGGCATTTCACCACCTAGGCCATTGTATACATTCGGCATAGGGATAATGTCACTAACATCACCGGTTCCAGTTGTTTTTCCATCACCTGGGCAGGTTGTTAGGGGAATATCAATACCGTCTTCCACTACGATGTTTTTAAGCGCTGTGAAGTAGTTACGTGTTGGTAACATGGATAACCAGCCGCGTTCAGGACCTTTGTTGTAGCTGGCAAGTTTGTCCGCCTCATGGAAGATCTCAAACCAGTTGTATTCGTTTTCTAGCGCATAAAGAATGATGGGGCCGCCGTTGCTGGCGAGGTAAGGGGAAATAACTTTATTGAGGCGGCCTAGGTAGCGTTCAACATAAAACAAAAAGTCGGGGTCATCTGTTCTGAAGTTAGGTTTTCCATCTGCCTTAACGGATTTCTTTGTGGATATGTCGGTTAACCATCCAGGGATGCCGCCGCCATCTAATTCGTTTGTAATATAGGGGCCAGGGCGGAAGTACACATATAAACCTAGGGATTGGCATAATTCCAAAAAGTGCCGAATATCAGGAGCATCAAAGTCAAAGTGGTTGTTTGTTCTCTCTATTTGATTCCATGCCACATACATATCTACGGTGTTAAAACCTGCGGATTTGAAACGTTTTAGGCGATCCTCCCAGGACTCGGGGGGGAGGCGAAACCATTGAACTGACCCGCCGCGGAGCAATTTATATTCTCCGTCAATCACAAACCCATTTTGGTGGGTGGTTACAGGGTACGGTTCGCCGTTGATTAAATTGGCAAAGCTGATCCTTGGACAAAGAACACAGAGTAAAAGGAGGCTTACGGATATAGTGGTGAATTTGGATGGATGCATGTTTGCGCCTCTGGCTATATTGAGATCAGTCATATTGTTAAATGGAATAAGGTAGGGCTAGGAAAAAGCAGGAAAAAGTAGGAAATTATGATAATTATCAACATGTTAGGTAAGTGTTGTTGAGCTTGATTTGATAGCCTTGTTGGGTGTGGTTGGGTGTGGTTGGGTGTGGTTAGGTGTAGTTAGGTGCTGTAGGAGAGGCTTTGTTTACGTTATTTCGGCTAACTGATATTGTTTGCGGGTACTATTTGAGCGCTATACCTTACACTAACGTGGTGAGCACTATTGTTTCACCCCAACCTCTTACGGAAACGATGCAGTTACACCTCAAAATAAATCCCTATGTGTTTCTTGTTCGCGGAGTGTTGCCTATAGCGTTGCTAGGTTTTTCTGTGGCGCTAGTGCTGTTGATGAATGGCATTCGGGGGCAAGGGGCGCAGAAGGCTGAGCAAGGTGTTTTAGATCTTCGTTATTGGCCAAGTAACGTCAATGATAGGTTGCTGGCAGGTGAATGGGGGTTTTACTGGGAAGAGTATTTACCTCCTGAAAGCATGGTGGAGGTCGATGTAAAAAACGCGCCAAATTTCTTATCGTTGCCCGGAGTATGGAGTGGTCTTACTCATCAAGGGCAGCCCTTGCCAATGCAAGGTAGAGCGTCTTTGTTGCTGTGTATTCTATTACCGGATAACAATACCTATGTTGTTAAGGTGCCAACGCTGACCAATCGTTATAGGTTGTGGGTGAATGGGGAGTTGCGTGTCAATGACCCCTTAGAGCAGCCTTTTTCCCCTCACGCCAACAGTTATGGTGCGCGCCTCTTTTCTGTTCAACCGATAAATAATGAGATCGTTATTCTATTTCACCTTCAAAATGATCGTCATCGTGTTGGAGGTATATGGGAGCGCCTGAGGATAGCCCCGATTGAAAGGCAAGATAGCATTGTCTTTTGGCCAAAGGTGCAAGATGCTGTTGTTGCCTTTCTATTGTCCGTCGCTTCGTTGGTGTTGTTGGTGCGTACGGTTAACGAGCAGCGTAAATATTATGTTTTGTTAGCAATATTTGCAGCGTTAATGTCCTTTCGGGCGGGAGCGGTAAATGAAAGGTTACTTTTCTCATTATTGGGTATACAGGATTGGGGATTACAGCAAGCTTTGGAGCATGGGACATTATTTGCGTCATTGCCTTTTTTTGCAGCGTATTTGGGGAGGCGTTTTCCAAGTTACTTCCCGGCATTATTGCATTGGCTAACGACGTCTATCTGTGGCGTACTGTTAGCGTTGGTATTTATTACTCCGCCCAGTGTCTATTCACATACGGTTCCGATTTTTCAGGCAACGGCTTTGGTATATGCATTCCTATGGTCAGGGGCAGTTTTAGACCATGTGATAAAAAAAGAAAGGTCAGCTATGGTGCTGTTGCTGGGAGGGATGTTATTTATCGTGGCTGGCGTTAACGATATTCTTTATGCATCTAATTCGATTGATAGTACAAATTTGGTTCAGCTAGGAGCGTTGGGTTTTATTCTAATGTCTTTTTTTTACAAAGGAGACCTTGTGAAGCGGGATGTTCTGGTTGAGGAGCGCGCCTCCCATGTGCTGGCCTCAGTACTGAGTGAATATCAAAGAAACTCTAATGAGGAGCATCTTAAATGTTTAGCCGCAGAATCTCTGTGTTTTGCATTAACGGTGTGGGAGACGGTTTCGGGTAAAAATAAAATAGCACTGGCGGAAGAAAGTGGTTTATGGCGTGTTACCAATGACAGTGGAACGTTGAAAACACGAACGTTCGATAAATATTTAAAAGTGGACATGTTACCTAAGAACCCAAGGTATAAATTGATTGCAAAAACGCTGCGTTATATAGCGGGAATTGAAGGTGTTGCTGATGAGGACGTTCTTTGGATTGAGCGAGTGGCTGATGTGTATGATAGGTAAGATTCCCGCTATAGCCGTATAGCGGGAATCTTTTTGTGGCTCGTTTTAGCAACGAGCTATTACTACTTATGATTAAAATTTAGTATCGTAACTTAGGCTCATTAGATACACGTTGGTTTCACCTGAAATATCAAGATAGGCGTAGGGGTTGTACACGACACGCCCTGGTTCGGTTGAATTTGCGCTTTGAGATTCCCCCGCATCGGCGTCGAATGTAGAGTGCATCCAGCCAAATGCAAAATCAACTTGGGTAAAGGCATCAAGTTGATACCCAAAACCGACGGTATATAATTTTGCATCACCAATGGGTACGAGAAAATCAATGCGTTCTTCTGGTACTGAACTTGTTCGCGGCTCATAACCAGCTCTTAATACTAGGTTGTCGCTGTATTGGTACTCTGCACCAATCGCCCAAGTCCAAACATTTTCATATTGTTTCTGGGTGCGCATTATTGTCGGGTCTGCATTGTCACCATCACCCTGTGCAGCAGGAAACATGTAAATTAAATCAGAGATGGTCAAAAAATCGATGGAGTCACTAAAGTGAAAGTCTAGAGATTCCCAGGCGGCATAATCCGTCCACTTTAAGTCGACGTTAACTTTTAAGTACGGGAATAGCTGAACGGATGTACCGATAGCAAAGTGTGCAGGGGTTATATATTCTGCCTCGACGGTACCTGTTGTAACCGCTTCACCATGTAACCCATATCCACCGTTTAGCAATGAGAGTGCATCGTTAATAAGCGGGGAGGACGCAAGGCTTTGTGTCATTGCTAGCCAAGCACCGGTGTCATTTTCCATTTTGTAATCACCCTTAAGGTCGGACGTTGACTCAGCTTGGTAAACAAGTCCAAAGCTAACCCAAGGCGTTGGCTCCCATAACAACCCGATGTTAAAACTAAACGATAAGGCATCTTCCATTTCCATATCTAAGGTGCCAATAGGGTCGTATGGGCCGATTGCAGATAACTCAGAACCAATCGTTTCAAGTTCTGTTGCTGCATGTTCAAGAAACGCTAAGGTGGTTTCTGGTGCTCGAATACCGGATCTAATGCCTAAGCCCTGCCAAGATAAACCGATAGAAACACCAAGAGACAAAGTATCGTTAACTTGAAAACCGATGGATGGTGATAAATAGGTTATACGGGATATGCCAACTTCTTCGCCCTGGTAACGAGCGGGGTCATTTTTATCACGCTGAAAACCTAAGGATTGTGGTGCGTAAACGGCGGTGGCAAACACCCAGCCGAATTCGGGATCTTCGATGGCAATTCCACCAAACGGAACAATGATCTCCGGTACTTCTGTTAAGCCACCAAACGGTAGCATTAACATAGGGGTATCAGTATAAGATTCCGTATTTTCAAATGGATCATCAGGGTACTGTTCCTTTGTGTGATCTAAGTAAGCTTGATCAATAGTTCTCCCGTCTGTTGTGTTGGCTTTTTCTAAATGCCTATTACCAAACTCTGCTTCAAAAATCATTTTTGCCGCAAGTAACTTTACGGAAATTTGGCGGCCTTTGATTTTTGCCAAGCCTGCTGGGTTGTAATGGATAGAATCTATGCCCGGGGGATCTGCGGTAACAGCATGACCCAATGCTAAGGCTTTTGGGTTTCCAAGTGAAAGGTTGTCGGTAAGTTGTGCAGATGCACCTTTAGAAAATAACGCCAGAGCAAATAGGCTCAGGCAAAAAGCAAACGTACTTATTGACGTTTGTCGAACAAATAATAACGGCATAGCTTTTCTAATGTTTACAACAGCAAAGTAGTGAGTGACTTTGCAAAACATTAGCCCCTGTAGTTGAAAAAGGCCTAGAAACGGCTGGATAAAACACTGAGGTATCAGCAAGATTACCGAAGATCCATCAGATTTCGAGGATTTTATAGAGGTGTCAGGAAAGTGCAATGGCCAAAAAAACATCATTGTCATTTGTTTTGCCAGTATGCAAAGTCGCTCGTTTCGAGTTGTTTTTTATTGTTACCGAGTGTTTTTTTTAGAAGGTGATTTGTAATCACTTGAGATTGGGATATGCTGCGTTTTTTGCCAAGAGATAACTCTGATGTCTACAAATTCTGTTGTAATGAATACCCAAAGCTGGGTTCAACACTTTATTGTTGCCCACAATATTTGCCCTTTTGCAAAAAAAGAGGTGGATAAGGGCAGTATTCATTATGAAGTTTACGATGGTAAACAAATGGAAGATGCGTTGTGCTGTTTGATGGACTTGTGCCGTAAACTAGACGAAGACAATGACATTGAAGCGGCAATGTTTATTATGCCAAATGGGTTTTCTGATTTTCACGAGTACCTTGATTTGCTTGATGTCGCTAATGGATTGTTGGCTCAACAAGAGTATGAGGGAATATATCAGCTCGCAAGTTTTCACCCAGAATACTGCTTTGAGGGGGTCGACAAGGCAGATGCAAGCCATTACACAAACCGCTCGCCCTATCCAATGTTACACATCATTCGAGAAGAGAGTTTGGAGAAAGTGTTAGAGCGATACCCCAATCCTGAAGCGATTCCAGAGCGGAATATCACGTATTGCCAGGAATTAGGTGTTGATACGTTAGAAGGTATTTTGAAAGGTTGTCGAGAATAGAAAAGTCAATGAGTACAGAGAGATTGACTCCTCCTTGATGCGCTAACTATTAACGCATCAAGGGAGTAGGTATTTAGTGCAGCGACTTCCAGTTCATATCATCAGGAGAAATATTCAGGCGATCATCCATATAGATATTGGCATCAACCGCTAAAATTCGTACATAACGATCAAAGTACAATAGCTGCTTCAGTAATAAAGCAAATTCACGGGGAAAATGGATGCCGTGTGATTTACCAAGGCTTACCAATTTCATCATAATACGGTTAACTTCTTTCTCATTTGCCGCATTCATATCCATTGGGTCGACCATCACAACAGTGTCCATGTTGGTATAAAGGTCTTCAATGTCTTTGGCGAGTTTTTGGGTATCTACTTCACCGTCAGTCATGCCAATACCAAGCATTGATTCTGCCATCGCCTGGTAATCTTCTTGACCAATAGCCCAGATGAATTGTGAAACGGATTCCCAGGTTTCTGGGCGAATTCGGCCGACGATACCAAAATCAATAAAACCAATCTTGCCATCCCGAAGTACAAGAAGGTTACCTGCGTGAACATCCGCATGAAATGATTCGCAGAACAGTAAACTCGCAAACCAAGTATTCATTGCAGTTAACAATGTGTTCTCTGGATTCTTCGCATACTTTCGCACGCTGTCTAAATCGGTAAAAGGAACACCGTATAAACGCTCCATGGTTAGGATGCGTTGTGTTGTTGCTTCAGGATATACTTTCGGTGCAACGGTATCTTGATTGCCAGTTGTCACCAAAAATTCTTGGAAGGCTTTGATGTTTTTGGCTTCTTGCAAGAAGTCACATTCAGCCAGCATGCCTTTTTGTATTTCATCCACAATGTCGGATATTGATGCCATCGATAGGTTAGGAACAAAATATTCCATCACTTTTGCCGCAACGTATAAAAAATTAAGATCCGTTAGTAAGATGTTCTCGACACCTGGCTTTTGGATTTTAATAACAACATCTTCGCCCGTTTTTAGTTTAGCTGCGTAAACTTGCGCGATGGAGGCGGAAGCTATGGCTTCGGGGTTAATCTCCGTAAATACGGATTCTAACGATTTCCCGAGTTCCTGTTCCAGGACCTTTCGCATAATAGAAAAAGGGACGGGCTGGGTTTTATCCAGACAAAGTTGGAACTCTTCAACATAAGCATCAGGAAACACAGAAGGGGAGCTGGCAATAAATTGGCCTAATTTAATATAGGTTGTACCGAGGCTTTCAAATGTCTCTCTCAGAAGCTTTGGTGGTGGCGGGCGATCCCCTGCAACCCAGTTAACACCGGCTTTGGCCAATATACTTGCGGTTTGCCCGATTCTGAATGCGCCTTTTAGCCCTGCGCTGAGTTTTTCTATCCTGGATGACATATATTTTCCATCTGAAGCTTCTGGCTACGTATGTGGTGGGAGTTCTGGTGGGCTATTGTACCGCTAGAACATTAGAGTGTGTAACCTAGAACAGGCAATATAGCTGACAAATTACATAAAACATCTCTTTTTAGGTCAGAATACGCTCTTTAAAGGTTATCTTTTGGGCGGTATACCCCGTATAGGTTTTGTATTCTAATATTTATGGGTAAGCTGTTAAAAACGAAAATTATAATAGGTGCAAGCAGAGCTGGCGTTCTGTGGATACGTATCGCACCACTCAATTGGAAGATAATATGTATTCTCCGTCAGAACTAATAGGCAAAATCCCCATGAACCTAAACCCCCTAGCTCGCATTGAGCGAAATATCGTTGTCCCATCAGACTTGTCTTCTGTAACGCGTATCGCGGAAGGGGAAATGGATCCTGAATTACTAGGGTTGAATAGTGAGGATAGAGAGGCCATATGGGGAGCAACTGAGGCGTTATATAAAACAGGGATGTATCCTGCGATTACGCTGTGTATTAGGCGACATGGAGAAGTATTAATAAACCGATCCATTGGGCATCAGCGGGGTAATGGGCCTGGAGATATTGGGGAAGCTGTTATAGCAACGCCTGATATGCCTATGTGTTTGTTCTCTGCATCAAAAGCAATTACTGCGATGGTGGTTCATCTACTTGAAGAGCAGGGAAAGTTAAATGTATTAAACCCTGTGAGTTTTTATATTCCTGAGTTTGGTGCGAACGGGAAAAAGAACATAACGGTGCAGCAAATACTGTCTCATCGTGCAGGTATTGCGACATTTAAAGATATTGATCCTGAAGTGTTGTTTGATTATGACGAAATACTGAATATCCTATATAACGCTAAACCCACAACAATTCACGGTCGTGAGCTTGCGTATCATGCGATTACCGGCGGTTATGTGTTAGGTGAATTGGTACAGCGTATTACGGGTGAAAGTATTCGTGAATTTATGCGCAAACACATTCAGGAGCCATTAGGGTTTAAATACTTTAACTATGGTTTGCCTGATGAGCAATATGGTGATTTAGCGCGAAACTATGTGACGGGTTTACCGATTGTTTTCCCAGTAAAACAGTTTATTCATCGTGTGTTGGGTGCTTCATTTGAAACGGCCGTTGAATTATCAAATGACCCGCGTTTTTATCAACAAATTATCCCAGCAGGTAACATTGTTGCTACCGCTGACGAGTGTTCACGTTTTTTCCAATGTTTGTTAAATGGTGGTGAGCTTGATGGAAAGCGTATTTTTGAAGCCGTGACGGTTGAAAGAGCAATTCGTGAGGTAAGTAAACCTGAGATGGATCGTATTCTTATGGTGCCGATGCGATATAGTGCGGGAATGATGTTAGGTAATACCGGGTGGGGGATGTTTGGTCCAGCAACAGCTCATGCTTATGGACATTTGGGATTAACCAATAATTTCTGCTGGGCTGATCCAGAGAGAGCAACAACCGTCTCGATTCTTACGTCAGGAAACCCTTTGGCAGGATCACATTTGCCGCGTTTAGGTATGTTGTTGAACACGATTTCTAAACGCTGTCGAACGATGCCGATGAATTAAATCTAAGCCGCTAATATGGTTTTGGTCAGAGCGATTGCTGGGTTTAGATACAGGGTCTAGATGCAGTGTCTAGATACAGCGTCTAATTAATTGTTCTGACCAATTGTGGGTATCGAGCTGGAACGGATGCCAGTGATTTAGTTAATTTTATATCCTTCCCAAGATGTGATCGATAAATGGCTTGATACGTCATGACATTTTTAACGTAGTTACGGGTTTCTTTATAAGGGATGGTTTCTATCCATATGTCACCTGCCATCGGTGTGTGTTTTGGTTGCCAACGCTTTGCTCGATTGGGGCCTGCATTGTATGCAGCTGTGGCGAGAATAGTGTTCCCCTGGAAACGTTTTAAAAGTTGTCCCATATAACGAGTGCCTAGCTGGATGTTCTTTTCTGGCTGAAGCAGTGAATAATTTCCCTTGTATCGAAGGCCCATGTTTTTTGATATTTGTTTGGCGGTAGCTGGCATGATTTGCATCATACCTAATGCGCCTACAGGCGATTTTGCTTGATAGGAAAATGCACTTTCTTGTCGTATTAATGAAAATACCCAGTCTTTAGCAATACCATTTTTGCTAGCATTAGATGCCACAGTGTTTTGATAAGCGGTAGGGAATCGGAGTTTTAAATTGTCTCTAATATCGGAGCGTGCAGCGGCCATAATGGCATGATGATGCCAGCCCCATTGATCCGCTAATTGAGCGGCAATGCCTCTATCTTCTGCGGGCATTCGCGTGATTGCCAGATTCCATTCACTTCGAGCGTAGGTGTCTTCTTTTATTTGATAAAGCTCCCATGCTCGAACAATGCCAGGTGTAGATAAAATTCGCGTTATTTGATTGTTACTGGGTGTTGATAACTGATTGTTGAGTTGCAAGGGTTTGTTGAGTATCTCGCTGGATATAAATCCGTAAAAACTTCGCTCTTGGGACAGTCCAGAGAATGCATTCGTCGGTGTTTGTAGGCTTTGGAATAATGGGTCTGTTGTGCTGGGCAGCAAGGTTCGCGTATTGTCCGGTAGGGTTAAGTTGCGAACAAAGTCGTTATGGGATTTTAATAAATTCTGGAATGGGGACTCTGGTAGTGAAAGAACGCTATTGTTAAAAGGTAATGCTAGAGGTCGTGGTATTGTTGTGTTGGTGTTGGTGTTGGTGTTGGTATTGGTATTGGTATTGTTATTGTTCAACGCAAAGCTTAATGCGAATTCTCCGATAAACTGATCAGATTTAGCCTCCCAATACCGCCATTGGTTTGAGCCCCGTTCTGCTTGTGGAGCCATTGCTAACCAGCGTTTTACTCGCTTCCAATCATGACTTCGTAGGGCGTGGCGAATGCCGTAATCAATTATCTCTTCGCCCCCCGGTAAAACTAGCGCCTGGTTGAGCCAATATTCAGCATTGTCATCAAAGCGTAGAGCCAGTATTTTTGCGAAATATTGGTGAACCTCTGCACTTTCTTTATCGGTAAAATCAAACGTGTTTTCATACTGGGGCCATAAGTTAATGGCAAGCTCGGTTTCCTTTCGAATTAGTCGCTTGAATCCTGAAATGATAAGGGGTTTTGCATGGCTAGCCCATTGTTGATAACGCGTTATTTTGGTTAGTCGTTTTGGCGCGCGGTATAGTTTTCGCCACTCTTTGGAAAGTGATTTTTCGGGTTCGCCAAGAAAACGCTCCAAGTATTTCGCTAACTGTAGCTTTCGGTTTTGCATCGCTAGCTGTGTGCGGCGCCAAACGATGGCTTCGTTAAATGCGTCAGTTTTTTTCCAGACCTCAAACAGAGGATCGCATGCTTTTTTCTGAGACTTTCCGACGAGCCATAGCTTCTCGGCACCGAGAAATGCTTTTTTTGTATAACCTTCTTTAAATAAAGCCCAATAGTAATAGCAGTCGTATTTTGGATTGCCATTACTCTCATAGGTTGCAACGTAGTCCCTCCAGCGTTTACTTTTAGCCAGTGATGCGAGCCAGGCATTATAAAGCCGGTATGAGATAGGGGAGTCTGCATTGTTCTGACTAAAATTATCTATATCATCGAGAGATAGTTTGCTGATATACCGTTTATGCTTGAAGAATTCTAGGTAAGGGTAGAGAGGGTAGTCGGTAAGTTTTGCAGATAAGGCTCGGTAACCGTTCAGGTCTCCTCTAGATAGTCGTTTTCTTGCTTTAATAAACAGCTTTCTTTCAGATTGCAGGGTTGCGTTAGCCGTAATCGTTGGTGTTAATGGGCTTAGTTGAGCGAGAGGACTTATTTGCCCTGATGATGCGATAGCAGGGCTTAAAAAAGCAGGGTTTAAAATTGCGGCCATCAAGAACAGTAACGCTAAGTTTGTTCCGGTAAATAGGTGCTTTTTAATCGGTTGTAAAAACGTCATTAAGGGCCCGGCTTTGAGCATAGTGGTGTTTGGTGGTTGTGCGCTTTCTTAAGAGTAGCGAAAAAGTCAAAAGGTTCCAATTAGGGAACGCGCATTTCACCTAATATCAACAGCTTAGCATAACAATAAGTCAATGTTCCTAACAAAATTCGGATTGATTTCAAAAAAAGACTGCTAGATGAATGGTTTACGTTGAGGAACGGCTATCTACAGCTAAACTTATGTCATAGGAACACATTATTGATGTTCGTTGCCGTGGAACCATACCTCTCACTACTGAAGCTTAACTCTTACTTATATATGGATAAGAAAATTAAAGAAAAACGATTAATCAAACGCCAGCAATTAAAGTCTTATTTACAGGTGTATAACCGTAAGACGGGAAAGCCGATTGGCTATATTGTGAACATATCTTCGGAAGGGTTGCGGCTTGTAAGCAATATTCCGCTGTTAACGCATAGTGTGTTTGAGTTTCGGGTGAAATTGCCTCGCGAGGTTAATGGTGCCAAACATATCGATTTTGATGCGTTGAGCTGTTGGTGTCGACCCGATGTAAGCCCTGACAGTTTTGATACTGGTTTTAAGATTGTCGATGCCCCACAAGAATTGCATAAGCTAGTGAGCGGTCTAACCAATTATTTTAGCTTTAAGACGGAGTCATCACCTGGAACCAAGTAAAATGTTGAAGGTGTACATGTTTTTCGATAAAAAGCCGGGCTAAGCTCGGCTTTTTTGTTATTGTGTGAATGAATGTGTCAGTGGTGATGTCGTTTATCGCCACTTTGTATCACCTATTGTTGTGATAGCCTACGAAGGTAAATCTAACTATGAAACAACGGCTTTTTAATACTATTTCGAGTGTCATATTAAGCGTCATATTAAGTGTCAATCTAAGTGTGATGAGTTCAAGTGTATGGGCGCTTGCCCCTGATATCGAAGCCGATAGGCTTGTGTTGGCAGGGAAAAGTAAAATAGCGGAAAAAGACTTTGCCGCAGCCCGTGTTTATCTTGATCGAGTTGAGCAGTTAGGCATTAAACCCAGTAATGAATTTCATTGGTTGCTGGGTCAGGTGCTGTTTCATGAGGGACAGTACGACGATGCCAAAATGCGTATTGAGCAATATGTTGAAAATGGGGATAAAACGTCAGAATACTATGAGCCAGCGTTATTGATGTTGACGGATATTGAAACACAGTTTGAAGATAATAAAGCACTTGTTGCGACAAAAGAAAAAACACGGGAGTTCGCTAAGCAGTGGGAAGAAAAGGTGAGTTTGTCCGAGTCCAAGCCGGGGAATGCTTTTGATGCCAAGGTGAATGCGCTTTATCTTGGGGAGAACCTTACCGCATCGTTGGTTTCCCATATTAATGACTTGTTACGATCTTTTGTCTTTATAGAAGGCAAGGTTAAGAACACGAGTATTGCTGATCACATGCAATATTCTGTATCCGTTTCTTCTTCAGGGGATATCCTTACTACTAAGAAAGACGTGAAGGTGGGTAAAAATAAAGCTGCGTCATCGATTAATGTCAGTCGATTAAATGCATTTGGAGTTAGTCCTGTAGTTGCATATCGATGCAGTAAAGCGACGGATAGCTGTACGGTGTTAAACCCAGTAGACGGCGCTGATTGGATTCGGGTTGCAAAAGATGATGCAGCGGCAAAAGAAATTGCGAAAGCATTTGGACGATTAATTAAATCAATTCAACGAGGTTAGTAACGGTAGGGATGATCGTGAGGCTTGTGAGCGCCGCGAAGCCCTCCTTACAAAATAACCCCTGGTGAATGTGATGAACTTTCTCCAGGGTTTTTTTTGCCTGGGTTTTGACTGTTTAGTCAGCGTATGAAAAATAACAAGGAAATATGGATTTAACACTATGAATTTAACAATAGGGTCAAAATATCAAGAGTTTCGAGAGAAGATTCAGGAATTTATCCGTGAGAATCTTACGGATGATATTCGAGAGGCTGGGCGCTTGGCGACCAGTGTTTTTGCAGAACCTAAAAGAGCGATGGCTTGGCAGAAAATATTGCATAAGCAAGGTTGGGTTGCACCGCATTGGCCAAAACAATTTGGCGGTACGGGATGGGATGTTGTTGAGCGTTCAATTTTTGCTCAGGAATGTCTAAAGGCGAATGCGCCGCCGTTGATACCTATGTCGTTGTTAATGTGTGGGCCTTGTATTATTGGTTATGGCACGGAAGAACAAAAGGCGGAATATTTACCAAAAATTCTATCTGGGGAAGACTTTTGGTGTCAGGGGTATTCTGAGCCGGGGGCGGGGTCGGATTTAGCGTCGCTACAAACATTTGCTGAATCTGATGGTGATGACTATATCGTTAACGGCACAAAGATTTGGACGACTTATGCTCAGTACGCCAACAAGATGTTTTGTTTGGTGAGAACATCTAGGGAAGGAAAACCTCAAGCGGGTATTACCTTTTTGTTATTGGATATGAACACTCCAGGAATAACGGTGGAGCCGATTATTGGATTGGATCAGGTGCATGAGCAAAATACCGTGTTTTTTGACAACGTTCGAGTTCCCAAGGTCAATCGTATAGGCAAGGAAAATGATGGTTGGAGTGTTGCTAAGTATTTGTTGATGTTTGAGCGAGGAGGGCAGGAGTACGCCCCTGCATTGCACTTTCAATTGGCTGGAGTACGAAACATAGCGGAGCAGGTTTATGTTGCAGGTTCATCGATATGGCAAGACCCCTTCTTTAAACGTAAATATTGTGAGTTAGAAATAGAAATATCAGCCTTAGAATTTACCGAGAACAGAATTAAATCGGCGTTAACGAACGGGCAAAATCCAGGCCCTGAAGCGTCTATGACAAAAATTCGAGGTACGGAAATAACGCAAGCGATAACGGAACTGGCACTTGAGGCGGCAGGGGAATTTGCTTTGCCTTTACAGGTAGATGTCATTGAGCCGGGTTCAAAAGACGTCTCTGTTGTTCCTGAGTTCGCTCAAACGGTAATGCCTAAGTACTTGAATGCGAGGGCAACCTCAATTTACGGTGGTTCCAATGAAGTACAGCGCGGCATTATCGCAAAAATGGTTTTGGGCTTGTAATTAATAGGAGCGAGCCAATTAATACAAGCGTAGAGGAGATAAACATGGATTTTTCACTTTCAGAAGAACAGCGTATGTTAAAAGACAGCGCTGCACGGTTTGTTAAAAAAGAATGCCAATTTGAACAACGTCGAGAGCAAATGCGCAGCCCTTTAGGCTATAGCGATGAGCAGTGGGCCAAGATGGCTGAACTTGGTTGGTTATGCATCCCTTTTAGCGAAAAGTATGATGGGCTCGGTGGGTCTTTTGTGGATGTTATGGTGTTGTTGGAAGAGCTAGGCAAAGGGTTGATGGTCGAACCTTGGTTATCAACGGTTATTCTGGGTGGCCGGTTGGTTGAGATGTTGGGTACCGAGCAGCAAAAGCAGGACGTTATCCCAGAGGTTTGTGGCGGTCAAATGAAGTTGGCGTTGGCGTATAGCGAAGTTGGCGTTAGGCATCAATTAACCAATATATCTATGGGGGCGAAACCTAAGGGGGATGGGTTTGTGCTAAATGGAGAAAAGGTGTTGGTGTTGAGCGGGCAGGCTGCTGATCAATTGATAGTTGTCGCTAGAACCGGTGGTAAAGCCGGAGATGAACATGGGCTTACGGCATTTTTGGTCGACCCGAATGCAAAGGGTGTCACTTTATCGGGTTATACAACGGTGGATGGTTACCGAGCAGCGAATATTACGTTTAATAATGTCCAGGTACCGGATTCTGCTGTTGTTGGAGGAGTTGAAGGCAGCGCCCTCAATAGTTTACAGGTTGTAATGAATGAGGCGATTCTTGCTGTGGGAGCGGAGGCGGTGGGTGTGATGGATTTGTTGTACCAGGCAACATTGGAATACACCAAAACACGCAAGCAATTTGGTGTTCCTATTGGTAAATTTCAGGTGTTACAGCATCGCTTGGTGGATGTATTTATGCAATGTGAGCAGTCTAGGTCCGTACTTTTGATGGCTGTATTGCATTATGTGGAGGATTTCAAAGAATCGAAAAAGTCCATATGTGGACTTAAGGTGCAGGTAGGAAAGTCAGGCCGTCAGGTGGGTCAGGAGGCGATCCAGTTACATGGCGGTATGGGCATGACAGATGAGCTTAACGTAGGTTATTACTTCAAGCGTTTGACATGTATTGATGCGTTGTTTGGCAATGTTGATTTCCACTTGGCCCGATATGCCGCATTGGTCTAGCACGGGTATGAGTGGAGTTAGTTCGGAGGCGTTAGCTTGCTTGTGACAAGCTAACGTTTTTTTCAAGATCTTCAATGTTATGTTCTAATTCCGCTATTTTCTTATTGATGTCTAGAATTTTACCCATATCTTTGATGGGTACGGCAATTAGTGTTTTTCGCAAGTTGATCAGGCGTTTTCTCAGAGCCCCTAATATATCCAAGTTTTTAACAATATCGCTGTTACTGTCGAATACATAATGTGCTTGATCAAAGAGCTGCTGTTCAGGAACGAGGCCTTCGCTGCGTCCCAGGTAAACGCCGTCTTTTGAGTAATATAGGAATTCTTTGATTTCGTCTTCGTTGGCGTTTAATAAGTTGATTTGCATATTGGCTACTTCGCATTCATGGAAGGTATTTTTGAACTCTATTTTTAAACTCTATCTATTGGGAATAGCGTTAGATAGCCAAGCTTGCAAGTAGTAATGTAGGAGAGGTAGGGAGTGTTCAATAGTTGCCCTAAAAATCATAGGCTTAGGGTTTAGTTGAAGTTTTTCTAAAGGTGAGACTTGATATAACAGAAGTAGAAAAGCGATAAAAAAAGCCAACGTCTCGTTAAGAGCGTTGGCTTTTTTTATCGCTTTTCTTTGGCGCTAGGCTCTAAGAGAGCCGAACGTCAATCAAAAATGCCAATCAGAGTGCCAATTAGAACGATGCTTCCCAACGACCACCGTAAGAAAGTGTGCTCAATGAAGTATCGTCATAAGCAACGATGCTGTCGTAATCAATATAAGCAGATAAACCGTGACGGAACGTAGCAGATACACCCACCGCTGCGTGAAACCAGTTGTCGTCAAAATCGTCGGCTTCGATAGAGAACGTTGAGCCAGCGATACCGGTAAATTGCCCGGTGATGATATCACGGTCATCGTCTAGTTCTTTTTTCCATTCGGCACGAGCGTGAGGTACAACAACACCCCAGTTAGTGCTGATAGCGTAGGATACCTGGCCACCCATGGTGAATACTTTAGAGTCGATGTCTTGTTCATCAAAGCTAACTTCTAGGCCAACGGTACCACTTTCTTCGTAGGCATCAATTTCCCCAGTAATGTAATCAAAGCTGGCATAAGGGCCGTAAGAAAGCGCGTTCTTATTAAAGTTATAACCACTAGCAATGCTGAAGAATGTTTGTTGAGTGTCAGTCTTTCCGCCGATAGAGTGAGAATCAGAACCTACAGTAACTTGTCTCTTTGTTTTGATTTCGCCTTCAGAGGCACCAATTAAAACGTCAACATTAAAGGCTTCTTTGTACCATGTGCCGTAAACAATAACGTTGGTCATGTCGTTGTCCATGCCATCATCATTGCCATCAAACTCTAATGAGCTCTCGTTAATACCGTAAGCGATACCACCGATAAGGTTTCGGCTAAAGCGATAATCCGCACCTATGGTTGCTGTGCTGGCATCATTATCATAACCACGCTCTAAATCAGTACCGTCTCGATCACCATCGGTTAATGATCCGTTGACAAAAAAGCCCCATTTGCTAACGGGAGCACCTTCACCTGCAGCACCACCGATGCTATCTGCAATTGCGTGTAGCCACTCGCCAGAGAACTCATCGCCTTTAATCGAATAGGTTAGGCCTGCAACGCTAACACCTGTGTCGCCAGCTCGTAATGCCTTAAAGCGTTTGAATATGTTGCCTTTCTGAGCGGTGATCTGTTGTTTAACGGAGGTGAATTGTGCAACAACTTCTTCAGGGTTGATAGTTGCAAAGTCTGCGTCGGCACAAAGTTGCAGAAGTTCTTCAGGGTCAAGGGTTCTGTTTGCTGTTCTTCCAATTTCTTGATTTTGTTGGGCTTCTTCTTCTGCGGTTTCACAAATGCCTTTTAATACATCTGCAGCTTGTGTTGATTGAACGATTGTGAATTCGATTGACCCTATTACAGAAGGCGATTGACCATCGTCATTTGCGGTTGCGGTATATGGGAGAGAGTAGGTGTCTCCAACAGCAGCTTCTGAGGATGGCTTGTAACTAAGTGTTTTTGTAGACTGGATGCAGCTGGTGTCGGTTTCAGTTGAGCCGGTAAGCTCTTTTGCCGCAAATTCTTCAGAGAGACTTAGTCGATCATCATCACAGGTTATATTATCAAACGTTACTCTATAGCCACCATCGGGTTGAAGGTTGGCACCAAGTCCAACGAGTTCAGATGTTAGTATGATCGATGTTGTTTGACCGAGAACAGCATTTCTTGTTGTAGTTCCTGCGTTAGCAAAATTGGCAAATAGAACAACAAGCATACCCACAAATGCAATCAAGCTTGGTTTAAGCGTTAAATACTTTGAAGCAAACATAAAAAAATCCCCAGATTTAAGTCATTTCCGTTATCAGGGGCTATTGATTCCATTGCGTCAGCGCCTCCTGCGAGGGGGTATTGTATTTATTTATGCGTTTATTTGGAAGCTTTCTTTACCGGTGGGCATTGCTGGTCTATAAGTCGATCCAGTATGATGCACAATAAATGAATGATTATGAAGAAATTGCAGTGGGGAAGAGTGACTTGAATGCTTTTGTATTGAATATTGAGACTGATGCGCAGAAAAAAATAGCAACAAAATGGCTGGGTTTAGCGGTAGCGTCGTTGTTAGCAGCTGGTGTGTTTTCACTTTTATTGGTGTTATCTCGAACCCCGGGGGTACAAAGCATTATCCCCTGGATCGATTTCTTCCATGTGGCGCTGGTTGTTCATGTGGATTTGTCGGTGTTGATTTGGTTTTTATCCATGGCAGGTGTGTTTTGGACGGTCAGCAACACTCGAAGTGGTGGTTTGATTGATCAGGTAGCGTGGATATTGGCTGCTGTTGGAACACTTATTATGGTCTCTAGCCCCTTTTTTGGTGTGGGAGATCCATTAATGAACAATTACGTCCCGGTGTTACAGCACCCTGCATATTATGCGGGGTTATGTGCGTTTGGTGCGGGGGTAGCGCTACTGTTAATGGGACGGTTAGTTTATCTCCCTTCAATTCCGAGAGACGGTAAAAGTACACTCGTATTTGCCAGTTATATTGCCGCAATACCCACGTTGTTAAGTATAATTGCCTTGTTATGGAGTTATAAAACCATACCAGCCACACATTCTGGGGAGCTGTACTTTGAAGTATTGTTCTGGGGCGCAGGTCATACATTGCAGTTTACTCATACTTTACTGCTATTGGTTGCATGGGTTTGGTTGGCGCAAGTGTGTGGTGCCAAATTTACACAGAAACCGATGTTGCTAGCAGGTTTGTGTGTATTGACGATATTGCCCATTGTTTTAGTGCCCTGGATATACCTGAGTGCACCGGTTGAATCCGCGGCTCATCGCATAGGTTTTACAAAATTAATGCAGTACGGAGGTCTGGCGTGTTTGCCATTAGGTGTTATTGCTGTCTGGCAGTTGATCACCATGCCAAGAGCTGAGGATGAAGTGAAACCGATGAAATCAGCGTTGATTGCATCATTTATCCTTTTTTCAGCGGGCGGTATTATTGGTTTTTTAATTGAGGGTGTAAACGTTGTTATACCTGCCCATTACCACGGGTCGATCGTGGGGGTGACGTTGTCATTTATGGGCATCGCGTATTTGCTAATGCCTAAGTTGGGTTTAGGTCATCCAAATATACGTTTGGCGAAAATACAGCCTTATGTTTATGGCGGCGGTCAAATGATGCATATCTTGGGCCTTGCATGGTCCGGTGGTTATGGTGTACAGAGAAAAACAGCAGGAGCCGCGCAAGGTTTAGATCGTTTACCTGAGGTGCTGGGAATGGGCATGATGGGGTTAGGCGGTTTGATATCTACGATTGGTGGTTTGTTGTTTTTGATCGTTATCATTAAGGCTTGGCGAGACAAGTAAAACTAGAACAATCAACTTCCTAGATTTAAGCGTGGGGTTGTTAAAAAATATGGAAACAAAAAAAGCCGCTCGATTTATCGAGCGGCTTTTTTTGTTTCCATATTTTATCGTCTTTTTAAGAGCCTGAGGTTTACGCTATCGCTCTAAAACCAATACGTATGTAATGATCTACTAACAAAAAACCAAACAACGCAGTGAGATAAAAGATGGAATAGGCAAAAGTTTTCATCGCATGCTCATCCCCTTCACTACGGTACAGCTTAAACGCGTGATAAATAAACCCGACTCCCAGCGCCACAGCCCCTGCTAAATAAATAAGCCCAGACATGTTGATGGCAAAAGGAATCAGCGTGACTGCCAACAGCATAAATGTATAAAGCAATACCTGTATTTTGGTAAAAGGAATACCGTGGGTAACAGGAAGCATCGGAACATCAACCTTGGCATAATCATCTCTACGGTGTATCGCAAGCGCCCAAAAATGAGGCGGTGTCCAAATAAAGATAATAAGGAATAACAACAACGCCTCAGTATTCACTTCACCGGTAACGGCCGCCCAACCTAAAATAGGAGGCGCAGCGCCCGCAGCACCACCCCAAACAATATTATGAGGTGTAGAGCGCTTGAGAAACATCGTATAAATAACGGCATAACCAATAACACAGATAAAGGTAAGAATAGCCGTAAGCACATTCGTAGTGGCAAGCAAAATTACCATTGAAATTGCGGTCAACGAAAGTGCAAAAGTAATAGCTGAGCGAGAGGACAACCCACCCGTCGGAAGAGGGCGCCCCTTGGTTCGCTCCATTGCAGCATCAATTTTCTGATCCACCCAATGGTTAACCGCTGCACCAGATGCAGCAGCAAGACCAATACCGAGTGAGCCAAAAAACAATATATCGAAAGGAATCATGCCAGGGGTAGAAAGCAACATACCAACAATAGCGGTGAAAACAATCAACAAAACCACTTTAGGCTTGCAGAGTTCCAAATACTGGCGCCAGGACAAACTGGCATTTTCTGTGAGTGTTGAATCGTTCATTGTCTCTCTCTATCTTCCGTTGAGTCGATTTTATAATAGTTGTGCTTGATACGGTTTAATTAAATTGTGCATCTGATGAATAATTATCGTTTACGGCTATTGGCTTATCCTGTGTTATCGGCCGAATTCTCCGATTAACTGTCACTAATGAAAGTAGCAAAACTGCCGCCCCCCCATTGTGAGCAACCGCAACCGCAATCGGCAACACTAAAATAATATTCAACAACCCCAAAGCAACCTGAACACAAAGTGCAAAAGCAATCAGTGCCCCAAAACGCCTTCCCGCCACTGACCCCGAAAAGAATAAAGCCAATGACAACCCACCAACAACCAAAAACGTAATGGCTGCGCCAATTCGATGCGTCAAATGTACCGCAGTGCCAGCCTCTCTAGAAAGTACACCACCTTCATAATTAACGCCAATTTCACGCCACAACGTAAAACCTTCTTTAAAATCAGTCGGCGGCAACCACTGCCCCTGGCACGTTGGCAAATCCCAGCAATGCAAGGCAACATAGTTAGTACTCGTCCAACCACCTAAAGCAATCTGACAATATACCACGACCAAAGCCAGTAACGCCCAACGTCTTAGCGTGGGGGACACCGTTAAGCGGGTATCTCCTTTGTCTCGGTGGGTTTTGTTTTGCCAATGAGTCAGCATTGACCACCATAAGAGCGCCAGTGTTAGCATTCCCCCCAATAGGTGCAGCGTTACAATGGCAGGTTTAAGCAGGAGTGTCACCGTCCACATACCTAAAGCGCCCTGAAAGCCCACCAATATCACAAGAAATAAAGGGAGCTTAACTTGCTGGCCAAGCGTTTTTCGTTGTTTCCAGGCAATGCCCGCGAGAGCAATAATGAATAACCCTAATGCGCTGGCAAAGTACCGATGGATCATCTCTTTCCAGGCTTTTGGAGATTCAACAGGCTGTTCAGGGAATGCTTGGTTGGCGGCAGCAACGTCGGTTGCTGCCGTTGGTGCAAGTAACTTGCCATAGCAGCCTGGCCAGTCGGGGCAGCCGAGCCCCGCATCGGACAGTCGGACATAGGCACCTAGCACAATAACAAAGAGTGCAAGCAATGTAGCAACAAATGAAATTCTTAAGAACGCTTTATCCATAATTATTTTTAATCTATCTAGCCGTTAAATATCGGGCTTGTTAACTTTGAGTAACCGTTGCATGTCTTTTAAGACGCCTTTTTTCTGATCGCTACCCGCAGGGTAAACCATCATTAGGTTGCCATAGGGGTCTACCATAAAAATACTGTCTTCAATAACAGGAGTGACGTTAGCAAAAGCTTGTTTGATGCGTTGAGTCGACTCATTTTGTTGTGTGACGATGGCAAGTTGTGGGAATTCTTTGCTCAAATCAACAGACAAACCACTGAGGGCTTCAGGGTTTTCTAATAAAACGATAGGTTTGATGACTTTTCGATTAACAGCCATCGCTTTTCGATTTTGTCGGATGCTGAAAAGTGTTTCTTGGCACGTTTTTTCGCAAGCGGAAGTGACAGTAATCAGTGACCAGCTGCCAGCAATATCCGCCTCTGTCAGCGCAGAGCCATTTTCTAGTCCAAATGAGAATTCGCCCAATGGGATTACCGGAGAAATAAGCTCACCGTGGTTATTAGGCTTCTCAAAAGAAACAGGGTCTCCGCTGTAAATAAAATACCAGGAGATCGCATAAGGCAGGCCAAATAGGAGAATCATGCCAAAAAATGGATTTACAAATTTTCTATAACCAGTGTAGGGATTGGTTTTTTTTGTATCCTGTTGTGAAGGTTGTTGGGCTGAAATGTCAGTCATGTTCTGATCCTATTGAATTCTTTTTGAAACTAGTTCCAAAGAAGGCCATTAAAACAAACAATGCGAAGACAAACCACTGAATAGCATAACCAATATGCATACCTGTTTTGGCTTCAAATTTTGGCCATTGCCTGATGAGTTGTGAGTCCAGGGTGGTGTTAGTGGCAGGTGACAGTTTGAGTATTAGTGGTAGTACAGTGTAACCTACTGTTTTTTCGAAATGTTCTGAATCCATGTAATACCATAGGGGGGGAGTGTCGGAAACTGGGTTATCGATACTGCCTAATATGACAGGCTTAGAGCGGGGTGTTGATAACGTACCCTGTAATGTTTGGTTGCTGAGGATTGTTGTTATCTTGGGAAGGTCAAGGCGTGTCCTTTTTTGTGCTATCCAGCCTCTGTTAACCAAAATGACGTCATCGGTTTCTGCTATCTCAAAGGGCGTGATGACATAAAACCCTGGTTTGCCTGCTTGTATAATATTGTCCAGTAAGAACTGTTCGGCGACGCGATATTTACCGCTTACTGTCGCTTTTGTATGGGGTTGGATGTCAGGTGTCGGTGTCTGGTTTAGTACAGTAGCAGGCTGTTTAACACGCTGATCTATCACCTGTTGTTGTAACTCTTTTTCCTCGACACGATTCCAAGGCTTAAAAAAACACCAAACAGTATTAAGCAAAATACAGATAAAAAGAATGTGGGCTTAAATGTGTATGGCATGGTTTGGACTCGGGCACTATTTTTGTTACGCTGCATTCTGTGGCTGTGGCGCGTAGGTGTTTTTTACGTCAAAAAAGAGCCCGTAAGATAACATTTATAAAGAGATTTGTATGAGCTTTTATAAAATAATCGTAGTGATTAACTTGATATTAGTGCTTATTAGTTTAGGCGTTGGTGCAGTGTTTTTAGGAAAAGATGGTGATAATGATACTCGGGTATTAACTGCACTAACGGTCAGGATATCATTGTCGATATCATTGCTTGCTTTGTTGGTGGGCGGCTATTATTTTGGCTTGATAGCCCCAAATCGCTTCTAGATTAAATAAGTTATAGAGTAATAAGGGGGTTATAAAAGAGCAATAAGACACAAATAAAAAAGGGCATGTTTTAACATGCCCTTTTTTATTTGTGTGTCTGTTACGGTAGTGCCACCGTTGTAATATTACCGGTCAATATCACAACCAGTAAACAAAGAAGTACAAACCTAACCAAACCACATCAACAAAGTGCCAGTACCAAGCCACCGCTTCAAAGGCGAAGTGTTTTTCGCTGCTAAAATGCCCCTTTGCACTACGCACGAAAATCACCATTAACATGATGGTTCCGATGGTGACGTGCATGCCATGGAAACCCGTTAGCATATAAAAGGTTGAGCCATAAATGCCGGAGTTCAGCGTGAGGCCCATTGCATTGTATGCATGATAGTACTCGTAGGCTTGAAAACCAAAAAATATCCAACCAAGCGTAATGGTGGCTGCTAAGCCAGCGAGTACTTGCTTTTGATGACCTTTTTTTAGAGCATGGTGAGCCCAGGTAAGGGTTACGCCGCTGGAAAGTAAAATGATGGTGTTGTACAGCGGTATTCCGCCTGCTCCCATTGCTTCTTTTACTTGAGTATATTCAGTGCCAGGGGTGTTAAGTAACGGCCATGCTGCGGTAAAGCCTTCCCATAATAGGTTTGAGCTACCCAGGTGTCCTTCTCCGCCGAGCCAAGGTAACGAGATGGCTCGGATATAATAAAGTGAGCCAAACATTGCAATAAAGAAGAATATCAGAAGTAATAAACCAAATCATGCCTTGGCGGAATGAAATGTCTACTTGTGCGCTGTATTTTCCTGACATGCTCTCGTCGATAACATCGCCAAACCAGCCAAAAAATAAATAGCCAATTACTAATAACCCAGCAATTGACATATAAGAGCCAATAGTGATGTCATTCACTGAAAATGCAATACCCAATACCGTGAGGAATATGCCAACCACACCAATGATGGGCCACTTACTACCTTCGGGTACATAATAATGTTCAGAACTTGCTGCTGCAGTCATGTTTCCCTAGTCCTTGTTTTAATTACTGTTGATTTTTGTTTTATTCAATTTGTGTTTGTGATGTCGACTTACAATGAACCTACTGTTGGAAGGTTACTTTTGTCTGGTTTAAGTGACTCAGTACGATTGGTATCCATGATTGTATAAGATAGGGTGATCGTATTGATGTCACTTGGTAAGTCGGGATCTACTACAAATTGTAGCGTCATATCCACCGCTTCGCCTGCCTGTAATGTTTGTGTTTCAAAACAAAAACACTCGATTTTCTTAAAATGCTTATTGGCTTGCCAAGGTGTAATGCCAGGAATGGATTGCGTTATTACGGTTTTGTCAGAATGGTTCTTCACGTAGTAACTAATCGTTGTTTTTTCTCCCGGTTTTACGGTGACAGATCGTACATTGGGTCTAAATTCCCATGCTACATTGCCATTAATGGTTGCATCGAACTGTACTGTGATGTCGCGTGTTGCGGTTTCTTCGGTTGTTTTGGCCGCTGCCACTTCAGCCGCTAAGGCTCTGGTGCTATTGGTGGATATGCTGTTCCAGCCGGCAACACTGCAAACCAGTCGATACAGAGGTACCATTGCAAACGCAAAACCAAACATCAATACGGTGACAAGTGCAAGCGTCAGAACTGTGCGTTTGTTCTTGGTTTTCCGCGTTGCCCCTGTGCCCGTTTGTTCTTGTGATGTGTTTTGATCGGGTTCACTCATAATGCGAGCCTGTGTTATGTAGCTAAGATTATACTGCTAGGGTTTTGCTAACGCCGTATGCTGCTAAGCATAGACTTGCTATTGCTAGTCCGGCCAGAAGCAATGCGACATTTCGATTCGCCTTTTTTAACGCGATGTCTTGTTGGTTGTTACTCATGATGTACTCCGTGTTCTTAATATCGATATCAGGGTTGAGAGATGCTTCACCCTGATATCGATATTAAGAACAGTATCGGTTTATTTTACGGTTGGAGGTGTTTCAAAGCTGTGGAACGGAGGAGGTGACGGAAGTGTCCACTCTAATCCTGGAGTGCCTATTTGCGCTCCTTCCCACGGCATATCACCGGCTTTAGGGCCACCGCGAACGGTTTGAATAATGATATATACAAATAACAAGTGCGATAGCCCGAAGATGAAGGCTCCAATACTGGATATTTGGTTGAATTCTACAAATTGCACGCTGTAATCAACAATTCGTCTAGGCATACCTGCTAACCCTGAGAAATGCTGAGGGAAGAACGTGAGGTTAAATCCTATGGTTGTCCACCAGAAAAAGATCTTGCCCAGTGTTTCGTTGTACATATGCCCTGTCCATTTGGGTAGCCAGTAAAATACACCAGCATAGAGACCAAATAATGCACCAGGGATTAATGCGTAATGGAAGTGAGCAACAACAAAGTAGGTGTCATGGTATTGCAAATCAGCAGGTACAACCGCAAGCATAACGCCCGTGGTTCCGGCAAAAGAGAACATCAGGATGATGGATATTGCAAATAACATGGGTGTTTCAAATGTCATCGCTCCACGCCACATAGTGAACATGAAGTTAAACAACATTAACCCTACAGGAATCGAAATAAGAATCGTACCAATCATAAAGTAATTGGTGGCTGCGACCGACATACCGATAGTGTATTGATGGTGCGCCCAAACAACCATGCCTAGAAGAAGTAATACTCCCATACCCCATACCAAAGACTTGTATCCAAAGAGAGGCTTACGAGCAAAGGTGGGTACAATAATGCCAAGCACACCGATAGAAGGAAGTAGTAATACATACACTTCAGGGTGACCAAAGAACCAGAATAAATGCTGGAATAAAACAGGATCACCACCACCGGCGGCATCAAAGAAGCTGGTGCCAAAGTGCCTATCAAACAGAAGCATGGTTACACCGCCTGCAAGGGCTGGCATGATCATAATCAGCAATATTGCTGTGAACAACCAGGCCCAGACAAACAGTGGAAGCTTCATCATGGTAAGTCCAGGGGCCCTCATATTTAGGATGGTGGTAACAATATTAATCGCAGCAAGGATTGATGAAATGCCCAATACGTGCAGGGTGAATATCAATAAGTCCATACCCATGCCCGCCTGGATAGACAGTGGAGGGTACAGCGTCCAGCCGGTATTCACTGGCGCGCCACCGCCAAAGAAAGGGACAATAATCGAAAGGATTAATAGTGTTGCTGCGGCAGGTAGCAACCAAAAACTTAAGTTATTAAGTCTTGGTAGTGCCATATCTGGAGCCCCAATTTGTAAGGGGATCATCCAGTTTGCCATGCCGGCAGCAGCAGGCATAACAACTCCAAACACCATAATTATTGCGTGGGTTGTTACCATATTGTTAAATAAATCAGGCTCAAGAAACTGTAAACCTGGGAAATAAAGCTCGGCGCGGATGAGCATTGCCATGCTGCCGCCAAGGAATAACATAACCAATGAGAAGATAAGGTACATGGTACCGATATCTTTGTGGTTGGTACTAAATAACCAGCGCCCGAACCCTGATGGGGGAGCGTGGTGGTGATCATCGTGAGTGGCTGTTGAACTCATATTTGGTCTACTCTAATTATCGTGCGGCTTTTACGTCGCCAGGTTGAACGGCGTCGCCAGTATTATTATCCCAGGCATTTCTTTCATAGGTAATGATTGCAGCAAGGTCTAGATCATCGAGTTGCTTGCCCCACGCTGCCATGGCAGTACCTGATGCACCGTTGATAACAACGTCTAAGTGTTTGCTTATGTCACCCATTGCAATAGCGCTGCCTTTAAGAGCAGGGAATACAGGAGGTATGCCGGAGCCGTCAGACTTGTGGCATGCGCTACAGTTTTTGTTGTATAACTCTTCGCCTTTAGCCATAAGCTCATCAAGTTTCCAAACCTTGCCAGACGCTGCTTCGGCGGCTTTTGCAAGCTGGATATTTTTTTGTTCAGCCATCCATTTATCGAATTCATCGCCAGGAATGGCGTTAACTTGAATTGGCATAAAGGCGTGGCCTGTGCCGCAGTTTTCCGCACATTGACCGTGGTAGTTACCTTCTTTTTCAATGATGGTCCAGGTTTCGTTGATATAACCCGGAATGGAGTCTTTTTTAACAGCTATAGCGGGAACCCACCACGCATGAAGTACATCAGTGGCGGTGTGCAGGAATCGTACGCGACGGTCTGTTGGTAAAAACAACGGGTTGTCTACCATGCGCAAATAACCATCTCCAGCTTCTTCTTTGGGTAGCAAGCTGCTGACAATTTTGACATCGTCTTCCATGTACTCGTATGTCCATTTCCACTGGGAACCGGTAACTTTAACGGTAAGGTCAGCTGGTGTTTTATCTTCGATAAGATCAAACGTGGAGCTTGCGCTTCCGGCAATGGTTAAATCGATGCCGAGAACGATAGCGGGGACAAAAAGCCAAGACCACGTGCCAAACCATCCATTGTGAAACTCTTGGTCGGCTTGGTAGTCTTTTGACTTACGAAATTTAAAGATGGAATAAACGATCACTATGGTAACAAGTACCATGATGATTAACGCTACAGTGGCTGTCATCATATGAAGATCAAAGACTTCTCTGGTGACGGGCGATACTGGTTCTGGGAGATTTAGCTTATATTCTGCAAGTGCAGTCCCAGATGCAAGCAACAAACTAGGCACAGCGAAAGCGATGCAAGGCTTGCGTAAACGATTTGACATCCGTTGATCCTCATCAATGATGCGCCAAATTCTGTTAAGTGGGTTGACATGGGCGTGGAAAACCTCAAGTATGGATGAACAGCTTGAACTGTGCAGTCATTCTTGGCGAAGCCGTGCCCGATGATGATCCCCGATTAACCTATTGGTTAAATATCAGAATTTGGTTATGGTCAATTGCCATTATTTATAATGTAAGAAGCCGTGATTGGTGTTTCTCACGGCTTCATCCCCTCTATATTTTTAGAAAATCACTACTTTTTATATGAAATAGCAGTTTCCTTGACCGCAATTATTTACTTTTGTGGGGGCTCTATGCAAGCGTAAAGTCATTAAGATTGAATGTTTTAGCGCGTTTTTCGAGAATCTGCCTGATATTTAAACTAATTAAGTTTTCCTAAGGGTGTTTGCAGTGGAGTGATAGTTTTTGCTTGCCGCATTTTCAGTTTATAATGTGCTTTTTGAGGCGTGGGATGACGGCTAAGGCGGTTGTTGTGTTGTCATCAATATTGGGCAATATTGCCATTGATGTGCCTGACTAGGCTTATTGAGGTTGTGAAGTAAACATGAGTGAAGTACCGGTTTTTCGTGTAATTTTTATGAATCAGAATGAAGTGTTTGAAATTTACGCACGACAGATCTACCAAAGTGAGATGTTTGGGTTTATTGAGGTAGAAGAATTTATGTTTGGTGAGCGGTCACAGGTGGTTGTAGACCCTTCTGAGGAGCGCTTGAAGGCCCAGTTCTCTGATGTTAAACGCACTTATATCCCGATGCACTCTATCATTCGAATTGATGAAGTTGAGAAGGAGGGTGTGGGAAAGGTAACTGATGTTAAAGGTGGGAATGTGTCATCTTTTCCTGGTTTTAACTATGGGTCGGGTAGAAATCCAAGCAAAGATTGATCAAAAAACAACCTATCCCGCCCGTTTGTCCTTAAATTCGACGCGTTTAACGGCTTTTTTTGGGTTTTACTTGATCAATTAAGCATCTACACTGACAATGCTAATAGCGAATTTCGCTATCTGGTGCTTGTTGTACAGGCGTATACCCTGATTGGCTTAAAAAGGATGTTGGATGTATTCATTTATGGATAAAAATAAACCTAATGCTTCGCAATACAGCTTGGATAAGCTGGAAACTCTCGTGGAGAGGGATATTGCGCGCATTAAGGGTCAGTTAGCACGTATGGAGCGGGTGCCGCTTGACCCTGTTCGCGCTTCAACTATTGCAACATACCGTGAAATGATCGATGCCCGTGAGACGCTGTTACTGCAAATTATAGAGCAGTCGAATCAGTTTAATGAGCAGGCTGTGGGTTGACGTTGTCGTTGTAGGCGCACCATATAATAGATATAAAAAAAGGGGCTTTTAAAGGCCCCTTTTTTGTTTCTGTATTTTTAGTTGTTTTTGGATTGGAATATTTTTACATGAGATTCAACTCATGCTGTTCGGTCGAGTTGAAATAACTAATATGCATCATTGGGGCTCAATAGTTTTGAACGCCCGCATGAAAATATCGGTTTTGCCCTGTTTTTCGATAATTTAGCGCTTTAAGTTGCCATGCTTGGCTTAGGCCGTGTACCGCAAATACGCTGAGGATCGTGGTGTTGTCTTGAGCTCTGTATTCGGTAGGGCTGAGCATATTAAGGTCGTGTCCTAGTTTGTACCTGAGTTGCGCATCTTGACTTTGTGCTTGTCGGGCCGCTTCTTGCCCTGTGCCTTTCCAGTCGGTGCCTATTTGGGCAGAATTGACATGACACATCATTTGAGTACCGTTTTGGCCGCTACCGATACCAACGGAACACCCTGTAACGGCAGGGGTAAATGCAAATAATGCGTCGTTGCCGAGCATGGCGCTTTTGAAGTTGTTCTGTTGGTAGGGGCACCAGTATGCGGGTAGGCTGGGGGCTTCGGCTTTCTCGTAAAAAAAGCACACTTTTCCATGTGGCATATTGTCTACTATTGCATTTTCAATCATTTTTACACCGACGCCAAAAACACCCGCGTCATTCCGCTGAATCCATTGCATAACAATATTTTTTGATAAAAAATCTTCAGGAGCTGCGCAGAATTGTTCGGTCACATCAACATAAGCCATATCAATTTCCTTGTTGGGAATAGTGGTTATGAGTATTGTTGAGATTATAAGGAATTAACAGAAAGGAAAGTAAATTAGGGATAACTAGACTAAGAATATGGTAGCAAGGGGCGGAGTTGAACCGCCGACCCCATGATTATGAATCATGTGCTCTAACCATCTGAGCTACCTTGCCAATATTTTGATACTGTTCTCTAGCGTCGCAGTTGGGTACTGCTTTAGAGGGCGCAAATTCTCGCAATCTTTGCCCTCTGTGTCAAGCACTTACACGTTAAAACGGAAATGAATTACGTCGCCATCAGCGACAACGTATTCCTTGCCTTCTAGTCGCCATTTACCGGCTTCTTTTGCGCCTTGTTCGCCGTTATGTTCGATGAAGTCGTCGTATGCAGTGATTTCTGCTCGAATAAAGCCTTTTTCAAAATCTGTGTGAATAACTCCAGCGGCTTGAGGGGCTGTTGCGCCGACTTTAACGGTCCAGGCTCGAACTTCTTGTACGCCCGCCGTGAAATACGTTTGAAGGCCAAGAAGGGTGTATCCTGCGCGAATAACGCGGTCTAGTCCGGGTTCTTCCATGCCGAGATCTTCCATGAACTCGGCGCGTTCGTCATCTTCAAGTTCGGCTATTTCAGATTCAATTTTTGCGCAAATAGCGACAACCTGAGCGCCTTCTTCTTTTGCAATATTTTCAACGAGTTCTAGCAAGGGGTTGTTTTCAAAACCGTCTTCTTCCACGTTGGCAATGTACATGGTGGGTTTGATGGTGAGTAAATTGAGTGACTTTATTTCGAGTAGCTCTTCGTCCGTAAGCCCTGCGGAGCGAGCGGGCTTTCCTTCATCTAGTAGCGGCAGTAGCTTCTCTAGAATGACTTTTCTTTTGATTGCATCGCTGTCGCCGGATTTAGCTAGTTTGGCAGACTTAAATAATGATTTTTCTACGGATTCAAGGTCAGCTAATGCAAGCTCTGTATTGATGACTTCAATATCGTCAAGGGGGTTTACTTTGTTTGCGACGTGAACGATGTTTTCATCTTCAAAGCAGCGTACTACGTGGGCGATGGCGTCGGTATCTCTGATGTTAGCTAGAAATTTATTGCCAAGGCCCTCACCTTTGGATGCACCGGCAACAAGACCTGCTATGTCTACAAACTCCATGGTTGCTGGGAGTGTGCGCTGGGGGTTTACTATTTTTGCAAGTTTGTCTTGGCGTGCATCAGGGACGCTGACAACGCCAGTGTTGGGTTCAATAGTGCAAAAAGGGAAGTTGGCAGCGTCGATGCCCGCTTTTGTTAGCGCGTTAAAAAGTGTGGATTTTCCGACGTTTGGTAGGCCGACGATGCCGCATTGAATGCCCATGGTAATGATCCTGGTATGGTTAGCTGCTTTTGTAGCTGTGAAGTTGGTTCATGGCTTTGTTGGCGTTGCCGGTAACAAGTTCTGGCAAAACACTGATAGCTTCTATGATGATGTCGTCAATTAGCTGTTGTTCTTTGTTGGGTGCTTTTCCAAGAACGAAGCCGCTAACTTTGTCGCTGCTTCCGGGGTGGCCTATGCCAATCCGAAAACGAGCAAAATTTTTGTTGTTGCCAAGTTGGCTAATAATATCTCTTAATCCGTTATGGCCACCGTGACCGCCGCCCTGTTTGAGCTTTCCTGTGCCTGGAGGAAGGTCTAGCTCGTCGTGAGCTACCAGGATTCTTTCAGGAGGGATTTTAAAAAACTTTGCAAGAGGGGCGACAGATTGCCCACTTAAATTCATAAAGGTGGAGGGAATTAAGAGGCGAACATCCTGGCCATTGATTCGGATTCGGCCGGTGTGCCCTTTGTACTTGGGGTCGTTCTTTAGTTGTTCGTTGTATTTACGTGCAATGCTTTCAACAAACCAGGCGCCCGCATTGTGGCGAGTATTTTCGTATTGTTGGCCGGGGTTGCCCAGGCCAACAATGAGATCAATCCCGTCTTTCAATGTGGGTGCCTTTTGTCTGTGCTTTTGTTTATATGTTGTTTAGCCGTTATTCGGCTGCTGGAGCTTCGTCGTCTTCGTCATCTGAGCTTTCGCCGCGTGGAATGATAACAGTAACGATTGGGTGGTTGTGGTCGTCGCCGTGAGCAAGCTCAGGGATTTCAACACCTTTAGGCAATGTAATGTCAGAAAGGTGAAGTACGTTGCCGGCCTCTACGTTAGTCATGTCGATTTCGAAGTACTCAGGAAGATCTTTAGCAAGACAAGAGATCTCTACATCGGTCATTTGGTGAGAGATTGTACCGCCTTGCATTTTAGCGCCGTGACATACATCTTCGTTAATGAAGTGTAGAGGAACGTGCATGTTGATCTTGTGAGTGGTGTCGATGCGTAGGAAGTCGGCGTGTACAGCATGACCTTTTGCTGGGTGGCGCTGAAGATCCTTAAGAACCACTTGCTCTTCGTTTCCGTCAAGAACCAAAGTAAGAATGTGCGAGTAAAAAGCTTCATTCTCAAGTGCTTTGGTTAGCTCGTTGGCTTGAAAAGAAACAGATGTAGGTGTTTTTTCTGTGCCGTAAAGTACACCAGGCACTTTGTTTTCGAGACGACGTAGGCGGCGGCTCGCACCTTTCCCTAAATCATTTCGTGTTTCGGCGTTTAGCGTGAATTCATTTGACATTGTTATGTCTCCAGTTGGTATGTTGTGAAGATTTTGCGACCAAATCTTCGGGTTTTAACTGCCTATAACTCCTTAGGGGAGAACATGGCACTTAAGGATTCTTCGTTGTTTATTCTGCGAACGGCTTCAGCGAGCATTGGGGCCAGGCTGAGTTGTCGGATCTTCTCACAGTTGATGGCGTCATCTGATAGGGGGACCGTGTCAGTGACGATGAGCTCATCAATTTTTGAATTATTAAGGTTGTTGATTGCAGGCCCAGATAGTACTGGGTGTGTGCAATAGGCAATAACTTTTTTGGCGCCGTGTTCTTTTAGCGCGTCGGCTGCTTTGCAGAGTGTGCCTGCGGTATCAACCATGTCGTCTACGAGTATGCAGGTGCGGCCTTTGACTTCGCCGATTAGGTGCATTACTTGGGCGTCATTAGCCTTTTGGCGACGCTTGTCGATAATGGCAAGGTCTGCATCGTCAAGTTGTTTGGCTACGGCGCGGGCGCGAACAACGCCACCTACGTCTGGTGAGACAATCATTAAGTCGTCGTAGTTTTGACGAATGATGTCTTCAAGAATTACAGGTGAGCCATACACGTTATCAACAGGGATGTCGAAAAAACCCTGAATTTGGTCGGCGTGTAAGTCTACAGTAAGTAGTCTATCTACACCTACGGTTGTGAGCATGTCGGCCACAACTTTTGCGCTAATAGGCACGCGAGCGGATCGAACGCGGCGATCTTGGCGGGCATATCCGAAATAGGGGACGACGGCGGTGATGCGTCCTGCAGAGGCGCGGCGCAGCGCGTCCGTCATTACCACGAGTTCCATCAGGTTGTCGTTGGTGGGGGCGCAGGTGGATTGGATGACAAAGACATCGGCGCCACGAACGTTTTCATTTATTTCTACTGCTATCTCTCCGTCGCTGAAGGAGTTAACGTCAGCGAGTCCGGCGGGGACGTGGAGGTGTTCAACGATTTTTTGGGCTAGACCAGGAACAGCGTTACCGTTAAATACGATCAAGTTAGACACGTGTGAGGCACCTTTATAATAGAACGGGAGATGTAGTATATAGAAAAAAGATGGCTGGGCCGGCAGGATTCGAACCTGCGCATGTCTGGATCAAAACCAGGTGCCTTACCGCTTGGCGACGGCCCATTCTCGAGGAGCTATTCGGCTAACTTCGAGCGGCGTGTATCATACCAGAAGTTTTACCAAATGTTCTGAGATTTTTAACAATTTTTTAGCTTAATTTAAGCTAAGGGGTCTTTAAGGTTGAGCAGATTGCTCTGATATAAAGATGACCCGTTTAGACCTTTGGTCAGTACGACCTTCAGATCATCAGATTTAAGGTTAAATCTGATTAGTGCTTCTGGCAAGTTGCTGAGTGCTTTGAGCCCTGTTTCTTTGTCAGATACAGAGCAGAAGCAGCAAGCTCCAGTGCCAGTAAGCTTAGCATTTCCCCATTTATTTAACAATTCTAACGCCTTGTTAATTAAAGGGAATTTGCGCTTGGCTACAGGCTCAAAGTCATTGTGACCAGCCCCATCCAAGAAGGCGCGCATTGTGATCGCTTTTGTGTTTCTTGTCAATTGTTTGTCGCGAAAAAGTTCTGCTGTATCTATATGGCATGCAGGAATGGCGAGAAGGTACCAGGGTTCATCAATAGCTACCGGGGTTAGCTGTTCGCCAATGCCTTCTGCCCAAGCGGCAGCGCCATGAACGAAGATGGGGATATCTGCTCCTAGCGTAAGACCAAGAACTTCTAGTTCTGAAGTGGTTAGCTTGGTATCCCAGAGCCGATTAAGTGCTACCAGTGTTGTTGCTGCGTTAGAAGAACCCCCACCTAGACCGCCGCCCATGGGTAGTTTTTTGTCAATTGATATACGTGCCCCCCGTTTGCTGCTGGTGTGTTGGCGTAAGAGCATCGCGGCTTTGAAAATGAGGTTGTCTTTTTCAGGAACGTCTTGGATGTTGTTACCTAAAGAAATGCGGCCGTCAGAATCGGTATTTTCGAACGTTAGTGTGTCATGCAGGTCAAGGAACTGAAATACGGTTTGTAAGTTGTGATAACCGTCTTCTCGAACCCCAGTGATATGTAAAAATAAATTAAGTTTAGCGGGGGAGTTAAATGTATGTGGTGTAGGGGCCTGCATGCTCATGGCTCTTCGTTAAAAGGTATCCACTGTTTGACCAGTACGGTAACTTTGAGGTTATCAGAAATGATTTTTATTTTGTGAGGTAAGGGCATCCCTAGCGCATTTTTGTAGCGCTCAAACTGAAGGGTCCAGCCGGCTTGGTCTAGTGATGAAATCAGGCCGATATTATTAAAATGGGGTATATTGCTGCTCCTAGGTTCTGGCAGGCCTTTGATCCAATATAGTAGGTTCGATAGGGGTATTTGCCAGCCAGAATGTTCATACAAAAGTTGTTCTGGTGTTTCTGCGATAAAACTGCCGTCACTGTTTTCTAGCTTAGCGCCGGATTTGTTGCCAGAGATAATTGTTGTTCCTTGACCAAGCGGGCCAGAAAGAGTGATATGAAAGCTGTCTTGAGATTGAATCCAGTCGAGGTAAGCACTGCCCCCTTCATCACCCTGCTTGATGCCAATTTTCCCTTTAATATGCCATTCATCCATCAATGTTAATGATCGTACATGATTAACCCAATTGACGGGAACCGTTGACAGTGGCGGTTGGCTGGGAGATTGTAATAACTGACAGCCAGCTAAAAAGAAAAGTAAGCCGGCAAGTGTTATATGGCGAAAAAAGTGCGAGATATGTGTCTGTGACACGAAAATTTCCTATTAATAGCGGGTTTGCCTGCACTCTATCATGGTTAGCTGGATGGTGTTAATCGTTCTATTGTTTCTTGAATGATTCTGCTCTTAGGTGTGGCCTTTAATCCATTTTTCCATATAGTTTTAGCTTCACCCTTGTTGCCCGTTACCCATAATAGCTCGCCTAGGTGAGCGGCAATTTCCTGATCTTGAAATAAAATATAGGCTTTTTTTAATAAAGCGAGCGCTGTTTTATTGTCCCCCATTCGGTATTTTAACCAGCCTAAGCTGTCAATTATTGCTGGGTCGTTAGGAGATAATGCATAAGCTTTTTCAATGAGGTTTGTGGCTTCTTCAAGGCGGTCGTTTTGATCTGCAAGGGTGTAACCTAGGGCGTTTAGTGCTGCGCTGTTGTCTGGCTGTTGTTTAATAACGATACGCAAATCCCGTTCCATGATGTCATATTGTTGAAGCTCGGCGTATACCATTGCGCGCATATAAAGCGCATTAAATGCTTTAGGATTTTTATCTAAAACAAGATTTAGGGTTTTGATAGAGTCTTGATGTTGGTTGTTTTTGGTAAGTAATTCGGCTTCGGCAAGATAAAAGTTAGTGTTGTCGTTGGGTGCGAGGGAGCGGGCAGTGCGAAGGGTTTTTTGAGCTGCTTGTATGTTGCCCTGTTGTTGTTGAATGGTGGCGATTTGGATTTGTGCTGTGCTATACCCCACGCCAGGGTTGATGTTGCGAAGGTGTTCTTTTGCTAAATCTAAGTTTTTCTCAAACACCGCAATTCGCGCCAAAAAGCTATACGCTTCAACAGTGCGGAGGTTTTGTTTAATCATTAGATAAAGGTGGGATTTGGCAACGGAGGTTAGGTTGTTTGATTGGGCAATTTGGGCTGTTGCTAGCAGAACGGTGGCGTCGTTAGGAAAGTTCTTAGCTAACGTTTTTAGCTGTGCGGTTAGTTTAGGGTGATCTTTGCGATTAGCTAATGCCTTGCTATAAGCGATACCAAGCTTTCTATCGAGAGGGTGGTCGGCGCTTTGTGTTTCTAGATAGGTTAACACCTCTTGATGTTTTCCAAGTTTTAGTAGCAGAGAGCTATTGATCAGGATGGCATTGGTGTAGCTGGGGTTGATTAACAATGCGCTGTTGATGCTGTGTGATGCATCTGTCATTAAGTTATTAATGTTTTCGAGAATGGCTTTTACAAGCCATAGCTGAGCGTTCTTTGGGTGGGAGCCGGTGAGCTTTGTTAGCCTGCTAATGATGTTTGTTCGTTGGTCATTATCGGCACGAGCGGTATCCCGTAGTAGTTGCTCGAAGTTTAAAGTGGGGCTTAGCTCTAATAGTGCTTCAACTTGATCAAGGGCTTTGTCAAATTGTTTGTATCGCAGCAACTGAAGGGTTGCGGTTACTCTGGCATGAATGCTTTTAGGGTCAATTTCAATCCATAAAAGGGATGTGTCTAAAATTGCTTGCTGGGCACCTATTTGTTGGGCTATCTGTGTTGCTCGGGCCGTTACTTGTGCATCTTTTGTAATATGTGCTTGTTTTTGATAGTAGCCCAAAGCGAGATCTTGGCGCTCTCTCTTGTTTGCAAACTCAGCAACAAGAAGGTCATATAACGTTTCTTTTTCAAACGAGCTAGTGACACGTGGGACGTGAGTTTTGGTAACTTTGGGTGTCGAGTTTGCTTGGCTTTGCGATGGTGGTTGTTGCGGGAGTAGAGCGCAAGATGACGCAAGGCTGGTAAGAAAAATAAATGTCAATTTTGCAAAGTGAGTCATTCGGTTGCCATATAACGTTGCTCTGGGAGCGAAGGGGTAATTTTTATCTGCCTATCCATTTAAGGGTAGAGTATTTAATAATAGAACATTTAACCGTGAATAAAGCGAATAAAAACAGGAATGTACCCTCGGCGCAAGGGGATAGGTGGGGGTTTTGGTGCACAATGCAGCCTTGTTTGCTCGCAAGTCTTGCTGTTTGACTCGTAAATTTGATATTGGGTTCCCTGGGTAGAGGTAAAAATTGATTGATACATGACAAAAGTATTGAATCTGGGGCTCATATCCTTGTCTGAAATGCGTATAATAGCGGAGTTGGTCTTTTTTTCGGCGAAAACCGCCTCGGTGATAAATGGGTACAGGTACATCGGTGTTATTAGCATTTGGTATTAATCATAGAACCGCGTCGGTTGATGTGAGAGAGCGGGTATCGTTTTCTCCAGAGCGAGTTCATGATGCGTTAAGTATGGCGAGAAAGGATGCCAAGCTTAATGAAATTGCTATTTTGTCTACCTGCAACCGTACAGAGCTGTACTGCGCGACTCCTGTGGAGGATAGCAACAAGCTGATTGATTGGTTTGGGCGCTATCACCAGCTTAATGTTGGACAGATTCGACAAAGCGCCTATGAATTTTGGAATAGTGCGGCTGTTCGTCACATGACCCGTGTCGCTAGTGGCTTGGACTCGATGGTGTTAGGGGAGCCTCAAATACTGGGTCAGCTTAAAACCGCGTATTCTGTCGCTAAAGATGCCGATACCCTTGGGCCAGAGCTAGGGCGACTATTTCAGCATTCGTTTTCTGTTGCTAAACAAGTAAGAACGGACACTGACATTGGGTCAAACCCGGTATCTGTTGCTTATGCCGCCGTTTCATTAGCAAAGCATATCTTTTCTGATCTTAATAGCACGTCAGCTCTATTGATTGGTGCAGGTGAGACCATTGAACTTGTTGCTAGACACCTCAATGAGCAAGGGGTTAAGCATATAACCGTTGCTAATCGTACGTTAGAAAGGGCGAATAACCTTGCAGAGTCGTTTGGCGGTAAGGCGATTACGTTGTCTGAAATACCTTATGAGTTGGCAAAAGCAGATATTGTGATTTCCTCAACCGCGAGTCAGCTGCCGATTTTAGGTAAAGGTGCGGTTGAAAAAGCATTAAAGCAGCGTAAGCATAAACCCATGTTTATGATGGATATCGCTGTGCCTCGGGATATTGAGGAAGCTGTAGGGGAGTTAGCTGACGTTTATCTCTATACGGTCGATGATTTACAATCCGTGGTGGATGAAAATCGCAAGCAGCGTTTGAATGCTGCGGCAGAAGCTGAAACGATAGTGGATCAGTGTACAGACCGTTTTATGGAGTCTTTGCGTGGCCTGGATGCCGTAGAAACCATTCGCAATTACCGTTCGTTTGTGGACGTATTGCGAGAACAGGAGTTAGAGAAAGCGTTGGCTGCTATTCGTAATGGTGCTGACCCTGAAGAAGCTATGCAAAGAATGAGTCGGGCATTAACCAACAAGTTAATGCATGAGCCATGCTTGCAGCTTAAAAAAGCAGGTGAAGAAGGTCGGGATGACCGTTTAAAATGGGCGCAAAAATTGTTGGGTATTCAGCGTCACGAGCATTAGTGTATTTATTGTTGTGTTTTAGCATCGGTGTTTTGCATTCTTACTAGATGTTTAAACGTCATTTCTGTTATTTATTTTGTTTTGTTGTATTTAATCGTGTGTTGATAGTTTGTTTCTCGCACATTAATAATCAAACGTTATTATTATCTAAAAGCCCCTTGATGGATGTTGGTTTTATGAAAGAATCATTAAAAATAAAGTTAGAAAATATTAGTGAGCGTTACGAAGAAATTGGCGTCTCGCTGGGTGATCCTGAGGTGATTATGGATCAAAATAAGTTTCGCAAGTTATCTCAAGAATATGCTGAAATTGAACCTGTTGTGCAAACGTTTGGAGGCTATTGTCAGGTTCTAGAAAATATTGAAGAAGCAAAAGTCTTAATGGCTGATAGTGACCCTGATATGCAGGAAATGGGCAAAGAGGAATTAAAAGAGAGTGAAGTCCAGATTGGGAGGTTGGAACTGGATTTACAGGCATTGATGCTTCCAAAAGACCCCAATGATGGCCGTAACGTCTTTTTAGAAATTCGAGCGGGAACCGGAGGGGATGAAGCTTCAATATTTTCTGGCGATTTGTACCGTATGTATTCTCGTTATGCCGATACGCAAAAATGGAAAATTGAAGTTATTAATCAAAATAAAGGTGATCACGGCGGTTATAAAGAGATTATTTGCCGGGTTATTGGGAAAAATGTTTATTCTCAATTAAAGTTTGAGTCTGGTGCTCATCGAGTGCAACGTGTGCCAGAAACGGAATCGCAAGGCCGTGTTCACACGTCAGCCTGTACCGTGGCAGTAATGCCAGAACCCGATGAAGTAGCCGAAGTGAATATTCGCTCAGAGGATTTGCGTATTGATACCTATCGATCTTCAGGAGCGGGTGGGCAGCACGTTAATACCACAGATTCGGCTGTACGAATTACCCATTTACCAACGGGTGTAGTTGTTGAGTGTCAAGACGAACGCTCTCAACATAAAAACAAAGCCCAAGCTATGTCATGGTTGGGTGCAAAATTGCAGTCAGCGGCGGAAGAGGCTCAACATAAAGAAACCAGTGATCAGCGTCGAAATTTGGTGGGTAGTGGGGATCGCTCGGAACGTATACGTACTTACAATTTTCCACAAGGTCGAGTGACTGACCATCGTATCAATTTAACGTTATATAAGTTGAATGAAGTGATGCAAGGCCAGTTGGGAGAAGTTATTCAACCGTTGGTGACAGAGTATCAAGCGGATCAGCTTGCGGCGTTAGCGGAGTAATATGATAACCGTTAAGCAAGCGCTACAACAATCAGTGGACGCGTTTTTGCCTAATAGAGATATTGCTGATACTGCTCATATGGATGCGAATATCTTGGTAGGCCATTGTTTGCAGAAAACGCGGACGTGGTTGATGACATGGCCCGAATTCGTACTAACGGATGAACTCGTCGGTGAGCTTGATGGTTATGTTGCTCGCAGGGTAAAAGGTGAACCGGTTGCATACATCGTGGGAGAGCAAGAGTTCTGGTCTTTGCCACTAAAAGTGAATCGTTTTACTTTGATACCACGACCAGAAACGGAGTTGTTGGTAGAGTTAGCGTTAGAAAGAATCAGCAACAAAAATGCAACGGTATTGGATCTTGGAACTGGATCAGGTGCGATCCCTTTAGCCTTAAAATCAGAGTGTCCTGATTGGCAGGTTGCTGGGTTAGACTTTTCGCAAAATGCGTTGGATGTGGCAAAAGAGAATGCAGAAAAGTTGCAGCTAGCGGTGAGTTTTACTCAGTCCGATTGGTTTGAGAATGTCCCCGAGCAGCGGTTTGATCTTGTGATAAGTAACCCTCCTTATATCGATGGCTCTGACAAGCATTTGTCTGAAGGTGATGTGCGTTTTGAGCCCGATACAGCGTTGGTTGCTGATGAACAGGGCTATGGGGACATTCGACGGGTTAGTTGTCAGGCGTCTCGTTATTTAATGAACGGTGGGTTGTTAATGTTTGAGCATGGGTTTGAGCAGGGTTCTGGCGTTAGGCGTATTTTGCAAGATAACCAGTTTGTTGGTATAGAAACCATTAAGGATCTTGCTGGTTTAGATAGGGTCACGCTGGGATACTGGAGAGGTGGCGTATGAAAAACAAAGAGTTAACGGACGAACAACTGTTACGTTACAGCCGTCAAATTATGTTGCCGAACATTGATATCGCAGGCCAAGAAAAAATACTGAATTCAACCGTGTTAATTGTTGGGCTTGGGGGGTTAGGCTCACCTGTTGCTATGTACTTGGCAAGTGCAGGGGTGGGGCAGTTAGTTTTAGTTGATCATGATGAGGTTGAACTCTCAAATTTACAGCGACAAATTATTCATAGTATCGATACGGTTGGTGAGTCAAAGGTAGAGTCGGCTAAAACGCGGATTGCCCAGTTGAATCCTGAATGTGATGTGATAACCCATAACTCGAAATTATCGGATGATAATGTTGAGTCATTAGTGCAACAGGTAGATATCGTTATTGACTGTTCTGATAATTTCACTTCTCGCTTTGCATTAAATCGTGCCTGCGTTCAATACAAAGTCCCGTTGGTATCGGGTGCTGCTATTCGTATGGAAGGGCAGTTGTCGGTATTTGATGCTAGGCGTGGAGATAGTCCCTGTTATCGGTGTTTATATGATGATAATAAAAGTGAAGATCTTAGTTGTGCGACAAATGGCGTGCTTGCACCGGTTGTTGGTGTGATTGGTAGTATTCAGGCGTTAGAAGCTCTAAAGTTAATCGCTGAGTGTGGTGAGCCGGTTGTTGGAAAATTGATGGTTTTTGATATGGCATCGATGGACTGGCGTACAATGAAATTGAAGAAAGACGCCGCGTGCCCTGTTTGTGGGTAATGTTTTTCTGTTGTGTTTTTTGGGTGAATAATGTCAATTTCAATCGATAAAGTCGCTGATGCGTTGAGTGAAGAGGGTTATATTGTTATTCCTTATGCGTTAGATGTTGACGTGTTAAGAGGTTTGCAGCAGCGAGTGGGTAGCTTGTCTTCTGAGCAATGGCTGAGTGCAGGGGTTGGACGTAATACCAGTTACCAACAAAATAAAAAAATCCGCTCTGATAAAATTTTCTGGGTTTCCAAGGATGACCCGCAAGAGTCGGCTTTTTTGCAGGATATGGAGTTATTACGTCAAGGGTTGAATCAGAGTTTGTATATGGGGTTGTTTGATTTTGAAAGTCATTTTGCAACCTACCCTAAAGGGGCTTATTACCAGAAACATGTTGATGCATTGCGTGGGCGCAGTAATAGAGTGCTATCGGTTATTCTTTATCTGAACGAAGGCTGGTTAGCTGAAGATGGCGGGGAGCTTCTTATGTATTCCGATCATCAACAAGAGCATAGGGAGGGGCATCAAGAAGAGCCGATACAAAGAGTTGTTCCTGAGTTGGGAACAATGGTGGTATTTTTAAGCGAGAAGTTTCCCCACGAAGTGCTGGAATCTCATCGTCAGCGATATAGTTTGACCGGGTGGTTTAGGATTAACAGTAGCCAGTCGGGGCGAGTTGACCCGGCGAGCTGAAATAAAAATGGCCGCCACGATTATCCGTAACTGTGGGGATAATCGTGGTGGCCATTTTTATTGTGACAGTATATGGACTACTTAAGCTTCTGCCCTAGCAGCTGGTTAACTTGCTGAGGGTTTGCTTTGCCTTTGGAAGCTTTCATTATTTGCCCAACAAAAAATCCAATCAGCTTTTTGCGCTTGTCTTTTTCAGCCGCCAAAAACTGTTCTACTTGAGCAGGGTTGTTGGCGATTACTTCATCGACAAGGGCTTCAATTGCACCGGTATCGGTCTCTTGAATGAGGTCTTTTGCTTTTATGATCTCGTCAGCAGAACCTTCTCCGTTGAGTAAGCCCTCGAAGACAATTTTTCCAGCTTTTCCAGAAATGGTATTGTCTGCTATGCGCTTTAGCATGCCGCCTAGCAGTTCGGCACTAACGGGGCTGTCTTGAATGCCCTTTCCTGCTTTATTTAATGCGCCAAGCAGTTCGCTGGTTACCCAGTTTGCGGCTAATTTTGCCTTAGCGCCTGATGTGGCTACCACAGTTTCAAAATAATCGGCTAACTGTTTGCTAGCGGCAAGTACACGAGCATCGTATTCTTTTAGCTCGTATTCTTTCTGAAAACGTTCGATTTTTTGATCCGGCAATTCAGGTAGATTGTCGCGCAGGTTTTGAATGTACTCATCGGTTGTGATTACTGGTAGTAAATCAGGGTCAGGGAAGTAGCGGTAATCATTTGCTTCTTCTTTGCTACGCATAGAGCGGGTTTCGTCTTTTGCAGAATCGTAGAGGCGGGTTTCTTGGTTGATTTTGTTGCCAGCTTCTAATTCGTCAATTTGACGGATGACTTCACCACGAATTGCTTTTTCAATAAAACGGAAAGAGTTAACGTTTTTGGTTTCTGTGCGTGTGCCATATTCCTCTTGGCCTTTTGGGCGCATGGAAATATTAATGTCACAACGCATAGAGCCTTCTGCCATATTGCCGTCAGATATGTCTAAATACTGGATTAATGCGTGAACGCTTTTGACATAAGCAATGGCCTCTTCGGCAGAGCGCATATCGGGTTCTGATACGATCTCCAGTAACGGGGTGCCAGCACGGTTTAAATCAATCCCCGTCATGCCATGGTAATCTTCATGAAGGGACTTGCCGGCATCTTCCTCTAGGTGCGCACGAGTTACACCAATACGTTTAACGGTGCCGTCTTCTAGTGCGATATCAAGGTGGCCAATATCAACAATCGGGAGGTCAAGCTGGCTAATTTGATACCCTTTAGGTAGATCAGGGTAAAAATAGTTTTTACGCGCAAAGACCGATTTTTGGTTGATTTTTGCGTCAATAGCAACACCAAAGGTAATTGCCTTTTTTATGGCATCTTCATTGAGCACTGGCAATACGCCGGGCATGCCTAAATCGACCAAGCTAGCCTGTGTATTTGGTTCTGCGCCAAATGTAGTCGCGCTACCTGAAAATATTTTTGATTGCGTGGAGAGCTGAACATGAATTTCAAGCCCTATAACTGTTTCCCATGCCATCGTTGTTGTCCTTATGGTTAGGTTATTTAGTGAATGCGTCTGGCGTTTTTTTGTGCCAATCGGTGGCTTGTTGGAATTGATGGG